>Ga0307406_10001151_pt1 | contig 14782 bp, 14 predicted proteins | sample 322Cmetagenome_3_FD_203706 | JGI IMG/M metagenome (GOLD analysis project Ga0307406, IMG submission 203706) | Maize rhizosphere microbial communities from greenhouse at UC Davis, California, United States - 322HYB-C-2 | ecosystem: Host-associated > Plants > Roots > Rhizosphere > Soil | place... | reverse complement strand
GGTTGCCGGAGCACCACAAGCAGGTGTTCATTCTGCGGGAGCTCGAAGGGAAGTCGTACGAGGAGATTGCGGAGATCACGTCGTGCAATCTGGGTACGGTGAAGTCCCGGCTGAACCGAGCGCGGAATTCATTCGCCGAAATCATCGCGCCGGCATTGGAGTAGGGCAGCCAAAAGACCGATGGCCTGACGTTGGGCCTTTTAACATAGAAAGGAGTCCCAGCTTGCCATGCTCATCCAGAGTGGCGGGTTGGGGCTCTTTGCATCATGCGGGCCCCTTCCGTGACGGGGCGCACATTAATATCCTGGAACCCGGCCCCCGGGGGCGGGTACCGTTACGCGAATCGTTTCGTGGGGATCTTGTCGCCGATGGATTGTCGCGGTTTCCGAAGCAAGCACGTCGCATTCGTAGACGATTTTCTTTCCGGGGAAGAAGTCGTCGCAATGCAGCGGCATCTGCTCGAATGTGAGCAGTGCGCCACGCATGATGCGAAGATCCGGCGTGCCTTACTGGTGTTCCGCAATCTTCCGGCGGTCGAGCCGTCGGCGGACTTCTACAGTCGCCTGCGCGCGCGCATTGAGTCGGAGCGTGCGACTGCACTTGCGCAACCGACGATCGCCGCGCGTGGCCCCGGGATCGGAACATTCATGAGCATCGCGGCCGGCCTCGTGACAATCGGCTATATCACTGCGGCGTCGCTCAACTGGACGGGACGAGGCGGCGAGGTCGTTCTCTCGCCTGTGGTTGCGACAGCACCTGCGGCACCTCAGCTCTCGGTGGAGAATCAGGCGCTCGTTGCATCGATGTCTGCCGGGATGCCGGTGTGGCCGATGGTCTACCTCGCAGAGCAGGCACCAATGCGATTTGCGCAGGTGCACTTCACGCAGACGAGCCTGAGACGATAGATCACGTCGTCCCTTCGGCGCCGGCGAGAAGCCCCGCGACGCGTTTCTCGGATCGAGAAGATGTCGCGGGTTTTTTTTGCGCCCGCATGGGGACTCGCCGTTCTCTATATTAGGCTGTATGGCCGCTCCCAATGCTCACCGTGATCTGCGGAAGGCGATACAGCAACGAACGTTCGAGCCCGCGTACTATTTTCACGGCGACGACGAGTTTCTGAAGGACGAGATGATCCGGCAGGTCATCGATGCAGCCGTGGATCCGGCAACGCGTGACTTCAATCTCGATCTGCGACGTGGCGGCGACATCGATGGTGAGTCACTCCTGTCATTGCTGTCGACTCCACCGATGATGGCTGATCGTCGCCTCGTTGTCGTGCGAGACGTGCAGGTGCTGAAGAAGGATGCTCGCGCGGCGCTCGATCGGTACCTAGCCGCCCCGACGCCAGACGTTGTCGCTCTGCTGGTCACTCCCGCAGGCGCGAAGCTGGACGCCGCGCTGTCAACGGGCGCGAGCGCCGTCGCGTTCGAGCCGCTCACAGGCGACCGCGTGCCGAAGTGGATTGTGCATCATGTCGACACGGTTCTCCACTCTACGATCACACCGTCGGCCGTGGATTTGCTCATCAGCGCGGTGGGAAACGACCTTCCGCAACTCGCGGCCGAGTTGGACAAGCTCGCAAGCTACGCCAACGGAGCGGTGATCGACGACGAAGCCGTGAGCGCGATCGTCGGTGTGCGCCGTGGCGAGACGTTAGGCGACCTGCTCGACCGTGTCCTCGCGCACGATGCACCTGGTGCGCTGGCGGTCATCGATCACGTGCTCGCGCAGCCTAAGGTTACGGCGGTGTCCATCGTGATGGCGCTCACGACCCAGATGCTAGGCCTGGCGTGGGCCCGTGCAGCTCGAGACCGCGGTTTCCCGGCTGTGGGTATTGAACGTGAGCTATTCGCGCTCCTAAAGGAGAGCAGCCCGTACACGGGGCGTCCTTGGGGGGAGGCCGTCAGCGCCTGGAGCAGGGCGATCCCGGCATGGCGTCAATCGGAGCTCGATGCAGCGATCGACGCCCTGCTCGCCGCCGACTACGCGCTCAAGGAATCCAGGCTCTCGTCCGACGAGCAGATCATTGCGTCGCTTGTGCTCACTCTCTGTGGTCCGCCTCGTCGCGCGGCGGCGTAGAGAAGTCGACGCACGCCGATGAGCTGGAGTGCCGTGTATCGACCGAGGATCTCGAGGATCTTGATCGTCACGTGTGTGGCCATCGTCGGTACCGCCGTTGCCGCGATGGCGCAGGCCCCGTCATCGGCGACCGAATCCGTATTCGTGCGTGCACAACGCATGGTTACGGCTGGTCAGGACTCGGCAGGACGAGCGGTCGTCGATTCTGTCCTGCGAGCGACTGCCGAGGGGACGCCGCGTTATGCAGAGGCGTTGTTCTGGCGTGCGACGTTCAGCAAAACTGCCGCCGGGGCCGAGCGGGACTACCGACGGATCGCCGTCGAGTATCCACTCTCGCCTCGAGCTCAGGAAGCGCTTTTTCGGCTCGCACAACTCGAAACGACACGTGGCGATCGCGCGACCGCTCGTGCGCACCTCACGAGAATCCAGCGGGAACACCCGTCCGGTCCGGTGAGCACCCGCGCGAACGTCATGCTGGCGCTCCTCTCGTTCGGTGACGGTGACAACATCGCCGGATGCGCCGCCATGTCAGCGGCACGCGAGAACCTCACGGCGGCTGACGTCGAGCTTCGGAATCAACTCGACTACTACGCACCGCGGTGTGCGAACCTCGCCGCAACGGGTGCGGTTGGCGATACGACCGCCGCGACTGCACGAAATACGGGAACGTCAACGCAGGCACGACAGCAGTACAGCGTTCAGGCAGCCGCGTACGACACGCGTGGCGAAGCGGAAGCGCTCGCGAAGCGGCTGTCGATGCGAGGCTATAACGTACGCGTCGTCGGTACCAGTAAACCATTCCGGGTTCGGGTTGGGCGGTATCCGACGCGCGATCGTGCGGCGGAAGTCGTGCGGGAAATGACTCAGGTCAACGTGAAAGGCATCGTTGTCGAGGCGGAACGACCATGAGTCGAGAAGCCACGCCGCTCATGCAGCAGTATCGTGAGATCAAGTCCCGGCACCAGGATGCGATCCTGCTATTTCGCATGGGCGACTTCTACGAGATGTTCTACGACGACGCCGAGATTGCGTCGCGACATCTCGGCCTAACGTTGACCGCGCGGAACAACGGTGGCGCCGCCGAAGTACCACTTGCCGGCGTTCCGGTGAAGGCCGTCGGAGAGTATCTCCGCCGCCTCGTGCAGCAGGGCTTCCGCGTCGCGATCTGCGAGCAGGTGGAGGATCCCAAGCTCGCGAAGGGGATCGTGCGGCGCGAGGTCGTGGAGACGGTCACGCCAGGGGCCGCGTTTTCGGACGATCTACTGGACGGGGCGCGCAACAACTTCCTCTGTGCCGTGCACGTCGCCGGGGAGGAGGTGGGCATTGCCGCAGCGGACGTCTCGACGGGAGAGTTCCGCCTAACGCTCGTGCCGGTGTCCGATGCCCCGGCCATGCTCGGGCGGTTCTCGCCCCGTGAGATTCTCGTTCCGCGAGGAGAACCGGACCGGTTACGCGCGACGTCCCTGCGTGCGGAAGGGGCACTCGTGACCGAGCGTGACGCGTGGGAATTCGACCCAGCACTCGCCGCCGACGAGCTGGCACGGCATTTCGGTGTGATGTCGATCGCCGGCCTTGGGATCGGCGATGGAGCCGTTAGCGCGGTGGGTGCGGCCGGTGCTCTGCTGCGTTACCTCCGTGAGCTCCAGCCCGGTGGCGTGCCGCATCTCGCGCGGCCGGTGCTCGAGCATAGCGGCGGGACCATGCCGCTCGATGAGATGACCCGGCGGAACCTCGAGTTGGTCGAATCGCTCCGCGGGGGGGACGGTAACGGCTCGTCTCGTGGCGCGGATCTCTCCGGGACGCTCCTGGGGGTGTTCGACCGCACGCTCACGCCGATGGGGGCGCGTATGCTCCGGCGATGGATACTTGCCCCGCTGGTGGAGCGCTCGGCGATCGATCAGCGGCTCGATGCGGTTGGGGCATTGGTCGCTGACCCGATCATCCGCGCGTCGATGCGTGCCGCCCTCGACGGCGTACGCGATCTCGAGCGGCTCGCGAGCAAAACAGCAGCTGGGCGCTCGACACCGCGCGAGCTCCGTGCCCTCGGCGATTCCCTGGCGCGGATGCCAGCCGTCGAGCAGGCGATGAAGTCGTTAGGTACTGCGGGGGTGCTGGCGACCATTGCCGCGCGCTGGGAAGCGTGTAGCGACATTGCGGATCGCATCATCACAACTCTGGTCGAGCGACCACCGAATGTCGTGGGCGAGGAGGACGCCATACGAGCGGGCGTGGACCCGGATCTCGATGCGTTGCGCACGCTCAGGAGTGGAGGCAAGGACGCGATCGCCCAGATCCAGGCGGTGGAGCGCGAACGCACCGGTATCGCGTCGCTCAAGGTGGGATACAATCGGGTGTTCGGGTACTACATCGAGATCTCGAACGCCAACCGTCATCTCATTCCGGCCGACTACCAACGACGCCAGACATTGACCGGGGCCGAGCGGTACGTGACTCCGGCGCTCAAGGAATACGAGGAGCGCGTGCTGACGGCGACCGAGCGGATCGAGGCTCGCGAGCGCGAGCTGATCGAGCAGCTCCGCACACGCGTGGGTGGTGAGATCCGGCGGCTGCAACAGGCGGCAAACCTGGTGGCGGCGCTAGACGTGCTCTCCACGTTCGCCGAGGTTGCCGAGCGTGAGAGCTACTCGCGACCGGAAATGACGGAAGAATTTACCCTCGAGATCGTTGGCGGGCGGCATCCGGTGGTGGAGCGCATGATGCCGCGCGAGCAGTTCATACCTAACGACACACGGCTCACGGACGACGCACGCCTCGTGATCCTCACCGGCCCGAACATGGCGGGCAAGTCGACGATCCTGCGTCAGATCGGACTGATTGTCCTGATCGCACAGATGGGCAGCTTCGTGCCCGCGGCGCACGCGCGCATCGGGATCGTCGACCGTGTTTTCACCCGTGTGGGCGCGAGCGACAACCTCGTTCGCGGGCAGTCGACATTCATGGTGGAGATGGCGGAGACGAGCGCGATCCTCCACACGGCGACGCAGCGGAGTCTCGTGCTGCTCGACGAGATCGGCCGCGGGACGTCAACGTACGACGGTGTCTCGATCGCCTGGGCGGTGAGCGAGCATCTGCACGACCGGCTCGGTTGCAAAACGGTTTTCGCGACGCACTACCACGAGCTGACACAGCTTGCGGACGAATTAGACGCAGTCCGCAACTATAACGTGGCAGTCCGTGAGGTCGCCGGACCGCAGGGCACAGCGCCGCAGGTGCTGTTTCTCCATCGCCTCCAACCGGGTGGCGCCGATCGATCATACGGCATCGAGGTCGGCCGGCTCGCTGGCCTCCCGGCGCCGGTGCTGGGGCGTGCACGCGAAGTCCTTGCCCTGCTCGAAGGCGAAGGCGCGCAGATGGCGACGGCACTTGGCCGGAAGGGCGAACGTGGTGACGAACGTTCAAGTGGCGGGAAGCCTCTCGCGCGCTCGACGCGAGCCGACGTCGCGGTGGCGCCTTCAGAGCAACTCGGACTGTTTGGCATGCCGCACCCTGTGATCGAGCAGCTACGCACGCTGGATATCAACTCGATGACACCGCTGCAGGCCCTCGAGCAGCTTGCGAAGCTGGTAGACGAGGCGAGAGCGGGTCAGCGCAATGCATGAGGGCGGGACGTCTCGCTGGCGGATGCATCGCGTGTGGTGCGCGGTGGCCGGTGCGGCGTTGATCGCCCTCACGGTCATGACGTCGGGCTGCATCGACAAGCGCGACGCGAAGAAGATGATCGAGGCACTTCAGTCGAGCCATGTTCCGGACTCACTGCCGGTCATGCAGAACACAGAGCTCCCCTTCAAGTACCCGCCAGAGCTCTACGCGCAGAAAGTACAGGGGAATGTGACACTGCGCATTCATATCGATGCCCAGGGAGCGGTGCGTCCGGAGTCGACGTCGGTGGTGGAGAGCTCGGGATATGCAGCGCTCGACACGGCTGCCGTGCGAGGCGCCCGGGAGCTGCGCTTCAAGCCTGCTTTTGTGAAAGGGGCTCCACTGGCGATCTCGGTACTGTTCCCCGTCTATTTTCGTCATCCGCAAGCATCGCCGCTGCCGGGAGACACGGTGCTCAAACCGAGAAACTAGGGCGCTTATGTCGCAGACGACACCAACTGCTCCGGCATTTGTGGAGCGAAACCGTACGCCCTACGATTCTGTTCTCGATACAGTGGGGTGGACGCCGCTCATCCGCCTGAACAAGGTGACACGCGGGATGCGCACGCTGGTGTACGCGAAGGCGGAAATCTTCAATCCCGGCGGCTCGGTGAAGGACCGCATCGGGCTCCCGATCATCGAGCGTGCGGAACGAGAAGGGCAGCTCAGGCCGGGCGGGACCATCGTCGAAGGGACAAGTGGCAACACCGGCGTTGCGCTCGCGATCGCGGCGGCGCTCCGGGGCTACCGTTGCATCTTCACAATGCCGGACAAGATGTCGCAGGAGAAGGTCCGACTCCTGAAAGCGTTCGGTGCCGAGGTCATCATCACGCCGACAGCGGTACCGCCCGACCATCCGGACAGCTACGTGATGATGGCGAAGCGCATCGCCAAGGAAACGCCTAACGCGATCCTGGCCGACCAGTTCTACAACGATGCGAACCCCGACGCACATTACGCTACAACGGGCCCGGAATTGTGGGACCAGACGGAAGGCCGGATTACGCACTTCGTCGCCGGCGCGGGGACGGGCGGGACGGTGACGGGCGTAGGTCGGTACCTCAAGGAGAAGAATCCGAAGGTCCAGGTCATCGTCGGCGATCCGCAAGGCTCCATTCTCGCCGAGTACTGGCGGAGCCAGGGGGCGAACAAAATTGAGGGGACGCCCTACAAGGTCGAGGGCATCGGACAGGACAAGATCCCGGGCACGCTCGATATGGGTGTGATCGACGAGTTCCAGACGGTGAGCGATAAGGAGGCGTTCGCGATGGCCCGGCGCCTCACGCGAGAAGAGGGGCTCTTCGCTGGTGGCTCGTCCGGGCTGATTGCGCGCGTAGCGCTCAACGTCGCGCGCCGGATCAACGATCCCGATGCCCTCGTAGTGACGGTGCTTTGCGATACGGGCGAGCGATACCTGTCGAAGCTGTACAGCGACGAGTGGATGCGCGAAAATCAGCTACTCGATGCCGATCGCGCGACGATGGGTCACGTCCTGGGCACGAAGGAGGGAAGCGCGCCGGTAATCGTGAGCGTCGCGCCGGGGCAAACGGTGCGTCAGGCGCTCCGGCTGATGAGTCTTCACGACGTGTCGCAGTTACCCGTGATGGATGGAGCCACCTGCGTTGGCTCGGTGAGCGACTGGTCGCTCTCGGCGAAGAGTCTCGAGAACGCGAAGGTGCTCGACCAGACGGTAAGTGATGTCATGGACGCGCCGTTTCCGGTGGTCGACGCCGGGCATGCCGTGGACGCGATCGTCAAGCTCCTTTCCAAGTCAAATCCCGCAGTACTGGTCCGGGACCATGGCACCATTCAGGGGATTGTGACGCGGTCGGACATGCTGTCGTTCATGATGGCGCGCTAGGCCTTTCCTCGTCGCGCTCTCACGAACTCCTTCGAACGCTGCCTTGAAGATCACGGTTCTCATGGGCGGAACCTCCGCCGAACGCGATGTCTCGCTCGCCTCGGGCGTGCGAGTGGCCGAAGCGCTTCGATCCTATGGTCATGAAGTGCTGTCGGTGGATACGGCGCACGGCATTCTGTCGGCGCCGGACGAGCAGGCGCTGCTCAGCGGGAAGATCGTGAAGACGATCCCACCGGATGTTCAGGCGTTAGTCCGGCTGAACGCACAGCTGCCAGGGACGCTTCGGTCGTTGCCGCAGACCAATGTCGTGTTTCTGGCGCTGCACGGCGGGCAAGGTGAGGATGGCACTCTCCAGGCGTTGCTGGACCTGACGGGTGTGCCGTATACAGGGAGTGGTCACCTCGCCAGCGCGCTCGCGATGGACAAGGATTTGTCGAAGCACCTGTTCCGGGCGGCGGGGGTTCCGACGGCGGATTGGCGCATGGCGCCGATCTTGGGAATCGGGAATAGGGAATCGGGAATCGGAGACTTCGCTACCGAGGTGGAGCGAGAGCTCCGTTTGCCGGTTGTGGTGAAGCCGAGCAAGCAGGGGTCGACGGTCGGGCTCTCGATCGTGCGGGAAATCGGGGCGCTCCGGGATGCGATCGAGGAGGCGGCGAAGTACGACGACGAGGTCATGGTCGAGCAGTTCATCCCGGGGCGCGAGCTTACCGTCGGAATTCTCGGAGATGAGGCGTTACCGGTTGGCGAAATCATCCCGGTGCACGAGATTTACGACTACGAATGCAAGTACACCGCAGGAATGGCGCGTGAGATTTTCCCCGCGGATCTCACGGCCGAAGAAACGCGCACGATTCAGGATCTTGCTCGACGCGCATTTCGCGCGCTGAAATTGCGGGGGTACGCACGCATCGATTTTCGCATGTCCCCTGACGGGGTGTTCTACTGTCTCGAGGCGAACACCCTTCCGGGAATGACGGCGCTGAGTCTGATTCCTCAAGCCGCCGCCGCTGCTGGAATCTCGTTTCCCGAACTCTGCGACCGGATCGTACGGCTCGCGCTGGAGACTCAAGGAGACCCGTAATGCCGACGCCAGTACTGACTGCCGCACTCGCCGGTGTACCCTCCGGGATTCAGTCGCAAGGGGTATGGCAGGGACGTCGGCAACTGTTCGTTCGGTTTGCGGGAGAGGCCGAGACGGCAACGATGTACCGAGCGGATGCGCTCGCGCGTGAGATCGACCGGATACTCACACGGTCGACGTATCACTCGATAGCGATCTCCGGTCGGGACGCGCTCGGTAATCCGGAATTTCTCGCGACGGTGCTGGGTCAGGTGACTGGCAAAGCGCCGGTGATGGTGGATACCGACGGCGAGCGGCCCGAATCGATCGGCTTACTCAACCAGTGGCTCAAGCTCGTGCAGGTGACGATCGAGCTGTCCACGAATTCGCGGCCGGTGGATCGTCCGCTCGAGACGCTTCGCGAAGCGGCCGCCGCCGGGTGCGATCATGCGCTCGTGCTGGTGGCGCGTGACGACACGAGTGACGCCCAACTCATACGAATCGTCGAGCAGGCACACGGGGCAAGTGCCGGCACGATGATTGTGGTGCATCCTGGCCCGACTGGAGAGCGACCGACGCTCGACCGACGTTGGGCCACGCTGATCGAGCAGGCTATCACGATTCACGGCGATACTCGTCTGGCTCTGCGAATACCGGGGCCAGCCGCGCTGCGCTAGCGGAGTCAGCGGATTGGCGGGATGAGAAACAACGAGGGAACCGCGTCGGGCGTAGAGGGATAGCCCGAACGACCCGGAACAGACGGTTGTGGCGGACTGTATAGTTGTGATTCCTCGTTGAGCCGTATATTGCTGTAGCAGGCCCCGCATGTCCTACCAGATCACCGACGACACAGAGACTCCCCGGATCACGCCCGCCGTGCAGTGGCTGATCGCGATCAACGTCGCGATCTACTTCCTGCAGCTGACGGTAGTGCGTCCGCAGGACGTGCAGCAGACCCTCGGGTTCGAGGTACATGACCTCGGGCGGTCGTGGTGGACGATTGCGACGTACATGTTCGTGCATGGCGGGTTCTGGCATCTCGCCCTGAACATGTACACACTCTACTTATTCGGTCCGCGGATCGAGCGTACGTGGAGTGCCGGCGAGTTCGCGCGCTACTACATCCTCTGCGGGCTCGGTGGATGGTTTGCACACCTGCTCTTTGCGCGCAACGCCATTCTCTTCGGGGCATCGGCCGCCGTACTGGGAGTGATGCTCGCCTACGCGATGCGTTGGCCGGACGACGAGATCTATCTGTTCGGCGTGGTCCCGCTCAGGGTGAAGTGGACGGTTGCAATGATGGCCGCCGTGATTCTCATCGCGGGAATGGCCGGGACCGAAGTTGCCGGAACGGATCGCGTCACCGGGGTCGCGTACCTCGCGCATCTGGGAGGCTTGGCCGCTGGCTGGCTCTATCTCCGGACGTCATCGGCGACGAGTCTCGACCGGTTGAAGCAGCGGGTTTCCCAGATCCCGGATGTTCCGGATGAGACGCCACGCCCGATACCCCGGCTGCCTCGCTCGCGCGAGAAGGTGCAGGAGGTGGATGACATCGTGGCGAAGAGCAAGGCTGCGGTGGCGCGACGGCAGGCCAGCTCACCCCCGACGCCGAGTCCGAAGGTCGCTCCGAAGCGACCGGACGATCAGCTCAACGTGGTGCTCGACAAAATCTCCGAGCACGGGCTCGACAGCCTGACGAGTGATGAGCGTCGGATGCTCGAGGAGATGTCGAAGAAACTGAAAGACAGGGACTAGGCGAGGGGCGACGGGCGACGGGCGACGGGCGACGGGCGACGGGCGACGGGCGACGGGCGACGGGCGACGGGCGACGGGCGACGGCTAAGAGCGAGAACCCTCGGGATGTCACTCTCACCACGAGAGGCATCGCGAGGGTTTTGATTTTCCGCGTATCCCAAAAAAGAGCCCCCCGGACGTGCCGGGGGGCAGGTGCCGCCACGCCGTTCTCGCGGCGGCGTTGGCCGGCGCATAAGCACCGGCTCCTATTTGCTAACCTACGACGCGGTACAATGTGTGTCCATACTCGCGGTTATTAAGGACCCGTCATGATGTGCGACGCGTATCAGAGTCACAGCGTCACCACGGTCGAGCTCGCGACTTGGCGATTATGTAATCCGCGTATCGCATTTCGAGTGAAGCTGCGCACATGACGCTCCGGGTGTATGCGTTGCTCGCGACTCGCTAGCCGTGCATCCTTTCGGCAAATGCCTCAACCCGAACTGCTGGAGACCTTTCCGAATCCGTATCCCGGACGGGACTACGAGATCGACATGACGTGTCCCGAGTTCACGTCGCTCTGCCCACTCGGAGGAGTGGAGAGCGACGCGAAGGAGCTGGCGCTCCTCCAGGGCGGCGCACCGGATTTCGGCACGATCATCATCACCTACGTGCCGGGCGACGTGTGCATCGAGCTCAAGAGCCTCAAGCTCTATCTCTGGAGCTTTCGCAACGATGGCATCTTCTACGAGCGTGCTGTAAATCGGATCCTCGATGACCTCAGCGCGTGCGCGACGCCGCGATGGATGGAGGTCGTTGGCGACTTCAATGTTCGTGGGGGGATCAAGTCTGTTATTCGGGCGAGAGTTGGCAAGCGGGAGACGGGAGACGGGAGACGGCAGACGGGTAACGGCGCCTAACGACGACCAAACGACGACAATCGCAGCATGACTTACCCAATTGCGCACGTCATCAACCTCGTACCGCCGGATTCACAGCGCCTATGGAGCGTCAGCGACGTGGAGGCACAGCGGCGGCTGCTGGCTCTCGACGCCGATGGCGTGTGCGAGCTCGAAGGCTCCTTCGCGCTCATTGCACAGGAGGGCGAGCGAGTCGTCCTCGCGAGGAGCCTGGACCGCCCGCTGCGCTACTTTCTCGCGAAGGCGAGCGAAGGGCCTGTGCTGATCGTGGCCGAGCGAATCGATGCGATCGGCGAGGAGCTCGTGCGGCGGGGGTGGGCGGATCAATTTCATCCGAGTTATACGCGCATGGTGCCGGCGCATCACATCACGACACTCCGGCTCATCGGCTGTCCCGACCCGAATCCGGTGCATCAGCGCTTCTTCGACCCACCGCGCGGCGTGCTGCCGCCAGATCTCGACGTCATCGGGACACGTTACATCGAGGCGTTGTACAGCGAGCTACGAGGCTGGCTCGAGGCACAGGATCGCGACGAACCCATTGGCGTCGAGTTCTCGGGCGGAATCGACAGCGCGTCCGTTCTTCTGTGTCTCTACAAGCTGTTACTCAACGAAGGACAGTCGCCATCGCGCCTCAAGGCGTTCACGCTCACCGTCGACGGCGAGGGTGCCGACGCTCGTCAGGCTCGTGAATTCCTAACGCGGCTCGATCTGGAGATGCTTGGCGAGGTGATCGACGTTCCGTCCAGCGCGCTCGACCCGCTGCGCGCGGTTGCTGTCATCGAGGACTACAAGCCGCTCGACGTCGAATGCGCCGCGGTGAACCTGGCACTGCTCGCGGAGGTCAGGGAACGCTATCCCGACTGGCGCCTCATCGTGGACGGCGATGGCGGCGACGAAAACCTCAAGGATTATCCGATCGAGGCGAACAGCGAGCTGACGATCCGCAGCGTCGTGAACAACCGCATGCTTTACCAGGAAGGATGGGGGGTCGACTCGATCAAGCATTCGATCACGTACTCGGGCGGGTATAGCCGCGGGTGCGTGCGCAGCTATGCGTGCGCACGGGCGTATGAGTTCGTTGGCTTCAGCCCGTACACGAGGCCTAACGTGATCGAGGTCGCCGAGGCGATTCCATTCGCGCAGCTCACCGAGGGGTCGCACGAGCGGTTGTACGCGCTCAAGGGCGAGATCGTGAGGCGCGGCATACGGTCGGTGCTGGAGCTCGACATGCCGGTGTTCGAGAAGCGCCGGTTCCAGCACGGCTCAGTGGCCGAGTCGCAGATCAAGCGACTCTTCCCGCAGAACGAGGCTCGGTACCGACGCCACTTCGAGTCGCTGCACGCGGCAGCGGTGTGATCGGAACGACCGTCGACCAGCGAATCCGAAAGCTGCGAGCGCCCAAGCCGTGGGTAGATCCGTGGCGCGCGCACGGTTCGCTGGTGGAAGAGGAACGTAGGCCGGATGGCACAATCGAGCGTGCGCTGACGGTGTTTCTAGCCGGCGCGGAGTGTCCGTACACGTGCTCGTTCTGCGACCTGTGGCGGTGGACCATCGACGGGCCAACGCCGGCTGGAGCACTCGCCTGGCAGTTGAAGGAAGTGCTCGATGCCACGCCACCTCCGATTCCGGACCGGGTCAAGCTCTACAACGCCAGCAACTTCTTCGATCAGCGCGCGGTGCCTGTGCAGGACCTGCCGGCGATCGCGACTCTGGCAGGGCGGTTCGCTTCGGTCACCGTGGAATCGCATGCCCGTACAGTCGGCCCGCGGACCCTCGAGCTCGCGCGGATGTTGTCGGGCAACCTAGAGGTCGCGATCGGGCTCGAAACGACTCATCCGGTCGCGATGGAGCACCTCAACAAGCGGCTGAGCCTAACGCGGTTCGCTCAGGCGGCGGGGTTTTTGGCCGATCATGCCATCGCGCTTCGAGTCTTCGTGTTGCTCAACCCGCCCTATGTGCCTGCTCAGGAGACCGTGCAGTGGACGGTGCGGGCCGTCGAATACGCGGTGCGGTGTGGTGCTGCCGTGGTGGCGATCATTCCCGTGCGCAGCGGGAACGGTGAGATGGAGCGGCTGCAAGCGCTCGGGCACTTTACGCCGCCCACACTATCGGCGCTGGAGGACGCGTTGGACCGGTGCCTCAAGTTCGCGCCGGCCGTGGTAGCGGCAGACCTGTGGGATGCACAGCGTCTGGCAACGTGCCCCGAGTGCAGCTCGACGCGGATCGAGCGGCTCGCCCGCCTCAACCTAACGGGACGGGCCGAGCCGCGAATTGCATGCTCGGCATGCGGTGGGCAGTGACGCGCGAGCGCTACGACGTCGCCATTGTGGGCAGCGGGTTCGCGGGCGCGCTCATGGCACGAGTCCTCGCCGTCCTCGGTTACGACGTGGTGCTGCTGGAGCGCGGAGCACATCCGCGGTTCGCGATCGGCGAGTCGACGACACCGCTTGCTAACCTGTCGTTGGAGCGTCTCGCGCGACGATACGGTCTCGCGGACTGCTATCGTCTCGCGGCGCACGGCCGATGGCTCGAGCATTATCCGGACATTCGCCGCGGGCTCAAGCGTGGCTTTACGTTCTACCGGCACCATCCGGGAGAGACGTTCGCAGACCGCGGGTTCGACTCCGAGCGGTTACTCGTCGCGGCGAGCCCTAACGATGCCGTGTCGGACACGCATTGGGTGCGCGCCGACGTCGATCATCACTTCGTTCGGCAGGCGGTGGCCGCCGGGGTGGACTACCGGGATCGGACGGAGCTCGCCGCCGCCCGGTTCGAGTCCGATCGAGTGTACCTCTCGGGGAGTCGACATGGCGAGCCGATCGCGCTCGATGCAGGGTTCGTGATCGATGCATCGGGGCCCGGCGGGTTCCTCGCGCGACAGCTTGACCTATCATCCGGGCTGGATCGGACCGAGACACGTTCGGCGCTCGTGTTCAGCCATTTCACCGGCGTTGGGTCAGTGCGAGACGTCGCGCGTGGTCTCCCGGATGGTCCATACCCCGACGACTGGGCGGCCGTCCACCATCTGATCGATGAAGGCTGGATGTACAGCCTTCGATTCGATGACGGCGTTACGAGCGCCGGGTTCGCGCTCACGCCGCGTGGACTCGCCGCGATCGGGACCGGACGAAACGCCGATCAACTCTGGGCGCGGCTGCTCGCTCGGTATCCAACAATCGGCGCGGTGTTCGGTGACGCGACACCGGTCATGCCGATCCGGTTCGTGCCGGGCATCCAGCATCGGCTCATGATGGCATCCGGTGAGCGATGGGTGTTGCTCCCGCACGCGTACGGGTTCGTCGACCCGCTCTTCTCGACAGGCATCGCGTGGGGGCTGCGTGCGATCGAGCGTCTCGGGCTCATGTTCGAGCAGCACGCTACACATCGGGCAGTGCCGAACGGCAGGGCGCTAGGGCGCTACGCAGCAATCCTTGCCTTGGAAGCCGACCAGATCGACTGCAT
>Ga0307406_10001150_pt1 | contig 14783 bp, 11 predicted proteins | sample 322Cmetagenome_3_FD_203706 | JGI IMG/M metagenome (GOLD analysis project Ga0307406, IMG submission 203706) | Maize rhizosphere microbial communities from greenhouse at UC Davis, California, United States - 322HYB-C-2 | ecosystem: Host-associated > Plants > Roots > Rhizosphere > Soil | place... | reverse complement strand
TCAGGCGGGCGAGCCCTCGCGCGTCCGTGGTTGCGCCGGCGAGGCGTCGCCCGCCTGCGTCGTACAGCACGACGCTGGCGCCGGCCTTCGCAGCACCACCGTTGACGCCAGTGACCCACACCGTCCCTTCGGTGGTCCCGACACGGGCATGGACACCGAGGTCGGTGACCTGGACGAGCGAGAGCGATCCGCCCGCGACGGTGTCCTTACCGGCGCGGCCGCTGACCTTGACGGCGTACAGGGCTGGGTTGCCTGGCCGTGTTGCGTCGGGCACGGGGAGCCGAAGACCGGTGAGCATCGCGCGTTCGGGCGCCGCGCGAACCGGGATCCGCTGCACCGTGCCTCGGCGTGACAGCTTAGTCCACAGGCTGTCGTCGCCCCACCCGAATCGCGTGAGGACGGCGGACTCCAGACTGTCGGGCACCGGAGCAATGACCGCGATGAGCGTGTCGACGTTGACGTGCTGGACGGAGAGCGTCTGGAATCCGGTCCGTTCGACCGTTAGGCGGCCGAATGGGTGGACGATCGCCGGCGCGTATCCGGTGGTCGTGAACGCAGCTGCCGGATTGCCGCGGAGTCCCTGACCAAACACATCGTGGATGGCGGTGTCGACGACCACGGCGTACGTCACGTGCGGCTTGAGTCGCGCGTCGAGCACCCAGGCCATGGACTCGGAGGCCGTGTCCCGCACTGTGAACGCGACCTCCGGAACGAGCTTGACGCGACGCAGGACATCGCCGCCGCGCACCGGATTCGTGAACGTCACGACCACGGGGCCTGACGGGCAGAACTTGGCTCCCGAGCAGCCAAGGCTGAGGATTCGGAGGTCGCCGTAGGTGTCGAACGGCCACCGTGCAACAGTGCGCAGCATCTCGTCGTCGACTTCGTTAGGCGCCACGAGCTCGCCCGTGCACCCGCGCGGGAGTGCGGTCTCCGCGGCGAGCTGGACGACGCGTCGAAGCGAATCGAGCGAGCGATCGCGCTGCCACCCGCCCGCGTCCCGCACTTGCCACGTGTCGTCGTCGCGGATGCGGCGCTGGTCCGCGGCGCGAAGCCTGACGATTCGCTGCCCGCCGCATGCGGCGCTGAGCTCGACGTACGCCGCCGTAGAGAGCTTCGCGAGGTCGACCGATCGCGAGTACACGAGCTCGAACCGCTGGTTCGGGGTGACGTGCAGGGTGTGCTCGTCTGCGCGGACGGGGTTGCCCGTCAGGAGAAGAGGCCCCTGCGCGCGGAAGGTGAACTGGTAGGGCTCGGCCAGCGCGCTTCCATCCATCGCGCGGAACGTGTTGGCAACGGTAACGGTGTAACGCGTGCCGGCCTTCAGGGCGTCGTTAGGCCGCAGCCGGACGGTTACCGGGTCGCGCCACTCGAGGCGTCCGCGCACGGCGGGCTCGATGCGAAAGATCGCCGCGGCGTCGACGCTGCGGTCGAGCGACCCGGCGACGGGTCGGTCGAACGTGACGGTGATCTCGGCCGTCGGGACGGCGTTTCCGGTGGGGCTGGAGCGGATGACGCGAAGCGGCGACGGGTTCTGGGCGTGCGTGTCGGCGGCAACGCACGTCGCGAGGACGGCGAGGGCGAGCGCGAGGCGGGCGGAAAGCATGGGGTTCCGGGGAGGCGACCGGGACATTATACCCTTCCGCTCCCGTTTTGCCTTGTGACCCAAAACCCATGAGTTTCAAGGAGTCAGAACCCTTGGTCGTCGACTACCAGCGGCTCTCACCCCTCGAGCTCGAACCACGAACGCTGAGTACGCGGACGGCGCTTCGCGCCGCCGCAGGTGACGCTGAGCCTATGCTGAAATGGGTGGCTCGAGTCGTTGAAGTACCACAGCGTGCTCAACGCCCGGCGCGCAGCGCCGCCTGCGTTTTCAGCGTTCGTGGTTCCGTTTTTGGACGGCCTGGACTCAAACGAATCCGACCCGTTCAGTGCGCCCGCAGCGCCTCTATTGCCGGATCCTTACGGTCTCGCGGCGTCGGCGCCAGGGACGAACCGAATGATCTGGACCGGGCGCCTGCGCCGCGTGATGTCCTCATACAACAGCAGGAACTGCTCGCCGGTGGTTTTCTGCACGGCGTACACCTTCACGAACGCGCGCCCGTTGACGGTGCTTCCAACGGCGCCCTGAGGTGCTCCCGACACGTCGGCGTACGTAGTCGCGGAGAAATCCACCGCCTTGACCTCCAGGTCCGCGGGCAGCTCGAGATCGTAGTACTGGATCTGAGCGGTTGGGGTCACCGGCGCCGGCACCGTGTTGACCGGTTTGATGCAGGCGGTTTCCGTCGCGACCGCCGTCAGGGCGAACAGCCACAGCGAGGTGCGCATGGGATCAAAGGGGTCAGAGTCACTTGATCGGATCGAAGCTGCAGGGCGCAACCTCGCGAACAGAAAAACGCCGTATCGAGCGGTGAAGCGGTCAGAGGCGTTTCCTACACCGATCAAGCGACTTCGAGTCGGATGGTTCGACCGGCTACCACGCGGTCAGACAACCCGGCCACCGGGTCCCGGTTTATCGCGCGATCTTGAAGTTGAACATCGGGCTGCCTAACGCACCCCAGAGCCGCAGCCAGACCGGCAAGATCATCTCGACGCCACGCGCCGTCGTGATGTCACCCAGGTCGATCACGTTCCGCCACCCGAACCACTGGCGGAGCAGCTCGGTGACCCGCGCCTTCGCAGCGGCATCGTTACCACTCACGAAGAGGTCGTGATCGCCGCCGGCCACCTGGCCAGGATCGACCATGACGTTGACGTTCGTCGTGTTGAGCGTCTTTACGACCTTCGCCTCGGGGAACGTGCGCTGGATCTGCTCGCCGACAGGGTCGGTGTTGCACACCGTCAGCGTGGGCGGCATCCCGTTGGAGAAATCGAGCGGGTTCGAGATGTCGATCAGGATCTTGCCACGGAGACTCTGCTCGCCCGCCAGCCGGAGCGCCTCGAGCGAAACAGTGCCGGACGTCGCGTTGATCACGATTTCCCCATGCGCCGCCGCGTCCGCGAAGGTGCCGACGCGAGCCTTACTGCCGGTCGCCGTCAGCCAGTCGTCGAGCGATTGGCCGAACCCGCGCTCGAGTACAGCACGCCGAGATCGATATCCGAACCTGGCTGGGCACGACCGCGCGCGTACGAGCCGCCGAGCACCACCGCTGCGACCCCAGGAATCGACGCGAGCCGCGCCGTGAGCGATGAGACCAGCTCGCGCTGCGCAGCCGAGAGCCGATCGAGCATCAGTCGATCTGCCGACGCCCCGATCCGAACTTCAGAAACACGAGCGCCCCCACCACGGCCACCGCCGCGGTGACGAAGAAGGGTGCCGAGTACGCGCCCGTGCGCTGGACGAGCCATCCCGTCACGGCCACACCCACGATGCCAGGCACCGTCGCGACCGTGTTGCTGATGCCCCAGATGACGTCCGCGTACCTGGGCGCAATGTCGAAGCTATTTACGGTGAAGCCTGCCATGCACATCGCGAACGTTCCGGTCGCCCCGCACATCAGCAGCATTCCAGCCGCCGGCGAATCCGCCGTCTGCACGAGCAGCAGAAAGAGTCCGCCGCCGAGAAGACCGGTTACCTGAATGAGCTTGCGCACGAACGTCGGAGACCGGCCGCTACTGAGCATCCGGTCGGACAGATGGCCGGCGACGTTCGCCATCGCGAAGCTCGTGAGCCATGGCGCCGCCGACAGCACGCCCGCATTCGCGACGCTCACACCGAACGTCGTCTTGAAGTAACTCGGCATCCACGCGAGCAGCACGTAGAGCGACCAGTTGTTGCAGAAGTGGTTGATAACGATCGCCCACACGGCCGGGGTGCTCAGTATCCTCCGCCATGGAATGGCGGGGCGCTCGACTGGCACGGGATCGGCCTCGACGCCTCGACCGTTGCCAACCCCGACGGCCCACACCGCCACCCACACGAACCCAACGAGGCCGAAGACGTAGAACGGAACCGGCCAGCCGTACTCGCGTGTGAGCCAGCCCGTAAGTGGAAGCGACACGACCGTGCCGAGCGACAGTCCGCTCGTGAACAAGGCGACGGCTCGCGTGCGGCTCGCGACCGGGACCCAGCGGCCTACCATGTTGATCGATGCGGGAAAGACCGCCGCTTCCCCGAGGCCTAACGCGATGCGGGCGGCGAGGAGCGCCGGCAGCGAGAGCACAGCGGCTGGCGGGGTGAGCATCGTGAACATCGACCACCACAAGACGGCGACGCCGAGGACGATCTTGCCACCGTACTTGTTGGCGAGGGTGCCGCTCACCACCTGGAGCAGCAGGTAGCCGACGAAAAACGACGACAGGACGAATCCTTTCGTCGTTTCAGTCCAGCCGAACCGCTCCTTCATTGGGATCGACGCGACCGAAATGTTGGTGCGGTCGATGTACGAGATGAATACCGCGGCGCAGCAGAGGAAGACAACCGTGTGCCACGATTGCCAGCCTGAGCGCACGGTAGTCGCCGACGAGGACGAAACGTGCCCGGCGGGTGAACCAGCTGATACCGTTGGCTCTGTCATGGGCACCGCCGGCTGGGCTCGCAGGCAATCCGTCGAGACTGGTAGACGTCAGGCAAGAACATGGCGCCGCGTGGGCGACGCGTCCAGAATTGCCGCAGGACAGAGAAGGAGAGGTCATATATGCGGACCCACGCCAACGCTCCCATCTCGAACTACATCCTCGGCTGGAGCGATGCGGAGGAAGAGCGCCTGATCCGGCAGGCGATGCTCCTCGCGCCGATGACCGAACGGCTCTTCCGTGAGGCTGGCATCGGCGAAGGCCAGCGCGTGCTCGACATCGGTTCCGGGATCGGAGATGTCTCGATGATCGCGGCGAGACTCGTGGGGCCTTCCGGCGAGGTCATCGGCGTCGAGCGCAGCGCCGAGTACATGGCACGAGCGAGAGAGCGAGTCGCGGCTGTTGGGTTCCGTAATGTGAAATTCGTCCACGCGGACGTAAACGACCTTCCGGTACCGGGACCATTCGATGCCGCGGTCGGCCGCTTGATCCTCACCTTCATCCCTGATCCGGTCGCGGTGCTTCGATCGGTGTCCCGGTTACTCGCTCCTCGGGGCGTGGTCGCGATCATCGAACCGTCCTGGACTCCGGCGATTGCGTTCAATGCACGAGTGCCTCTGTTCTCGTGCCTCCTCACGACGACGCATGAGCTCTTCCAACGGCTCGGCATCGATACCGAGAGAGGGCCGAATCTCCATCGGATCTTTCAGGACGCCGGCCTCCCTGCCCCACTCATGCATCTCGACATGCAGCTCGGACACGATAAGGCCATTGCCGAGCTCCAGACCGACCTGCTGCGCGCAGTTCAGCCCGACGCGGAACGACACGGCGTGTCGCTCGCAGAGCTCGGCGACCTCGACTCGCTTCCCGATCGCATTCATGCCGAGCTCCTCGCGGCGAGAACGCCGATCGCGTACGTCGCGATGGCGAGTGCATGGTCGCGGAAGACGATGTAGCCGAGGCGGCTATCTCCGAATCGATACCATTAGGAGGCGAATGGCCGGTTGCGCCGCCGAGCAGGCGATACATACTTCCGACATGGTGATCCGCCCCGACACGGGGCAACTGATTCGACGTTTCTGGGAGGCGGGTAGGCAGTATGCCGGAAACGAAGAGCGCAGGATACGCCGCCGCGGAGCGCGAGGCGTACCGCGGCGTTAGGCGTGCGTGTGACGCGGGACTCGATTCCACGACCCTTCGCGTCGAGCTCGCACGACGCATGAGAGGCCTGATTCCAGCCGAGGCGAGCTACTTCGGATCCGTCGATCGACACACCGCCCTGCTCGATGATCTCGTGGGCGAGGACGCATCTGCCGGGATCGAGTGGCACCTGTTCGATGCCGCGTATTCACCAACGGACGTGGACCGTGCGATCGATCTCGCGCGCTCGGGCAAGGTAGTCGATACCGACTCATCGGCGGGGATGTGGGAGTGGATGCACGGCGCCGGCTTCGGCCGTCAGCTGCGCGCCGCCTTTGGCCTTGGGCACGAGCCTGGCGGAGTATTCCTGGCGCTTCGTGAGCATCGGTCGCGCGCGTTCGGCGAGCACGACACGGCGTTCCTCCGCCGGATCGCCCCGCACGTCGCGCGGGCGTTGCGGCGGGCGGCGCTCGTGGACGCGGCCCGAGTGACGCGCCTCGCCGACCTCGCGCCTAACGATACAACCAGCGCCGACCTGGCGCCTGGCGTCGTCGTGATCGATGACCGGTGGCGGATCACGCAATGGACCCGTGCCGCCGAGGCGCAGCTGGCCGACCTCGCCGACGCCACGGACGCGACGTCGGCTCCGACTAGCGCCATCGTCGACTTCCTGCGGCGACAACGTACATCCCGCGGTGCGACGCGCGTGAGCTTCCTCAGCGTGCACGGACGGTCGGGCCGCTGGTACACGCTTCGCGCGGCGCTCACCGAACCCGACGAGCTCGGACGCTCGAGCACGGTGCTGATCATCACGCCAGCCAACGACCGGAGAAGGAGCCGATTAGTACCTAACGCTTGACGGGAGCTCTCAGTGTTGCCGCCAGCGCCGCGGCATCGTACGCGAACGTGTAGCTTCCCGACCCCACCTCGACCACCACGGTGTCGCCGGTCTGCGTCGTCCGGCGTACACCTGACGCGGCAGCGACATCAGCGCCGCCTTCACGCACCTGCTCCACACGCGCGCCCGGCAGGCGCACCGTCCCTCGCGTGTTAGGCGGAACGATCGCCGTCACCACGAGACGATCGCCCTCGAGCCTCCATCCAGCCGCTGCTTCGCCATACGGCGTTACGAGCGTGGCCTTCGCGTAGGTGAGCCCGCCGCCCGGCCGTGGGCGCACGACGATGTGCTTGTAGCCCGGCTCCGACGCGTCATCGTTCAGCCCCGCCACCACGCGATACATCCAGTCGCCAACCGCGCCGTACGCGTAGTGATTGAACGAGTTCATCGACGACTCCTGGAACGTGCTGTCCGGCTTCTGGCCGTCCCACCGCTCCCACACCGTCGTCGCTCCCTGCTTCACCTCGTACAGCCAGGACGGGTATTGGTCGTTGAGCAGGAGCCGATACGCATCATCGAGGTATCCGTTTTCGCTCAGCGCGCGCGTGAGCGCGGGTGTGCCAAGAAAGCCGGTCGTCAGGTGACCCATCTGGCGCACGTCGGCGGCGAGCCGCTCCGCAGCCCTCGGTCGCAGTGAATCCGGGACGAGGTCGAAGTCCAGCGCGAGCACGTACGCGGTCTGTGTGTTCGAGCTCATGCGGCCGGTAGGCGTGAGATACTCGCGCTGAAACGCCGCCCGAATCCCCTCGAAGAGCGCTCGATACGTCCGCGCGTCCTCCGTCTTGCCTAACACGGCCGCGGTGCGCGCCAGCAGGTCGCTCGAGTGAGCGAAATACGCCGTGGCGATGAGATCCTTGTCGGTCGTGGCACCGGGATAGTCAGCGCGCGTGGTCTGGAACGCGAGCCAGTCGCCGAAGTGGAAGTCCTTGGTCCACAGCAGACTCTCGCCCGCGCGTGCGCGCATGTACTCGACCCACGCGCGCATGCTCGGGTACTGGCGCGCGAGCACGCTGCTGTCGCCGTACGCCTGATAGACGGTCCACGGCACGATCACCGCGGCATCCGACCAGCCGGCACTCCCCGCGTTGCCCGGTTCCCCGCGGCCGAGGACGTCGGGGATGACCCACGGCACGGCGCCGTCGGGCTTCTGATCCGCCGCGACGTCGCCGAGCCACTTCGCGAAAAACCCCGACACATCCATGTTGAATGCCGCCGTTCTCGCGAATACCTGCGCGTCGCCCGTCCACCCGAGCCGCTCGTCGCGCTGCGGACAGTCGGTGGGCACGTCCACGAAGTTGCCGCGCTGTCCCCACGTGATGTTCCGCTGGAGGCGGTTCACGAGCTCGTTCGACGTCTCGAACGTCCCGGTCGGCGCCACATCGGAATGGATCACGACGCCGGTGATCGCGTCGATCGTCGGCGCGCCTGGGAATCCTTCGACGGCGACGTAGCGGAACCCCTGGAAGGTGAAGTGCGGCTCGAAGATCTCGACGCCGCCGCCCCTGAGCGTGTACTGCACGGTCTGGGCAGCGCCGCGCAGATTCTCCGTGTAGAACTTGCCCGTCTTGTCCAGCACCTCGGCGTGCCTGACGCGGATCGTTGTTCCGGCCGGCCCGCTCACCCGGAGTCGTGCCCACCCGACCAGATTCTGCCCCATGTCGAACACGACCTGTCCGCCGGGTTGCTGGAGGATGCGAGTCGGCTTGAGCTCCTGCATGCGGCGCACCGGCGGTCCGACCGGCGCAATGAGGGTCGTCGTCATACCGTCCATGAGCCTAACGCCGTGCCACGACCGGTCGTCGTACCCCGGCCGACTCCACCCCGCCTTTTCGAGCCGGGCATCGTACGTCTCGCCGTCGTAGATGTCCGACATGAGAATCGGGCCGGTCGACGCCTTCCACGCTCCGTCGGTCGCGACAACCTGCGTCTGGCCATTGGCGTAGCGCACAACGAGCTGCGCCAGCAGCCCGAGACGCGTGCCGTACGAGTTCCGTTGGCCGTCGAATCCGAGTCGCCCGCGGTACCAGCCGTCGCCGAGCGTCACGCCAATCGCGTTAGGCCCGGCGTGGATGAGCGCGGTGACATCGTACGTGTCGTACTGCAGCCGCTTGCCGTAGCTCGTCCACCCCGGACGCAGCAACCGGTCACCAACGCCCCGGCCATTCAGCTCCACGGCATTGAGCCCGAGGCTCGTCACGTACAATCGCGCGGAGGCGATGCCCTGGCTGAGCGTGAGCTCGCGCCGCAGCATCGGGCTCGGGTTCGACCGCGTGGTGTCTTCGCTCAAGTCCGGCGTGATCCAGCGCGCCGCCCAGTCGCCGCGGTCGAGGAGGCCCATCTCCCAGAACGCCGGCGCGCTCCATGGGGTTGCTTGTCCGGCGTCGTCCCAGATGCGCACCTGCCAGTAGTAGCGCGTGCCGGAACGGAGTGCCGGGCCGCCGTATGGTCGGAACGTGGACGCCGCCGACGTGACCTTTCCGGATGTCCACAACGGCGAGCGTTGGAGAGAGGCGGAATCCATCGCGACGCGGAGCTCGTACGCGCGCTGCATCGTGCCGCGCCTTGTCGCGTGGATCCGCCAGCTCAACCGCGGCGTGCGAGCATCGATGCCGATCGGGTTCTGCTGATACTCGGTCTCGAGCGCCTCGACGTGGAGGCTCTGCGCCCGGAGAGCATCGGCACGCGCGAGGTGGCTCACCACGGCGACCATCACCGTCGCGGCGCCGATCGCTACCGCGTTCCATTGTCTCGTAGCCATTCTCATGCGGGCTCCGAGTGAGCTGCGCAATTACGAGCGAATGCGCCGCTGTCCGATTCCGGCACTCGAGCCATGCTGGCCGCGCGCAAACGAAAGCAATCCTAGCGCCACACCGAGCGCGATTGACACACTCACCAGGCCAACGCCCGCCGTGACCTGCTGATCCACGAGATAATAGTTGCACACTCGCACGGGAGCGGCGGCGTAGGCCCATCCCACGACCGCCCACATCGGTAGCACGTTCGCGATCACGAAGCCTCGGCCCATGCTGCCAAGGCTGCGCCAGCTGAGCGCAAGTGGCGCCCCGACGAACAGCGGGAGGGTCACGAACTTCGCCGCTTCCATGGCCGGCGACGCAAGCGCCCAATCGAGCGCCCGAGGCACCATCCACCACGAGCTCACGATGATCGCCAGCAACGTGCCGGACACGCCACCTCGGTTCCATGCCGCGATGCGCACGCCGAGCGACTCTGGAAGCGCAGCGGCGCCTAACGCTCCAATAACGACGAGCAACGGGATCTGTACCAGCATGTGCGCGACCATCACCTGCTCGAGGGACTCGCGCGCCGCCGGAGTAGCGAGCACGATGAACAGAAGGGCTGCGACAACGACGCGCCTCATTGCCTGGCTCCCATCGCCACACGTGCGACCTCATCAGGGGACGCGTCGACGTCCAACACCCGCGCCAGTCGCCCATCCGAGTCCAGCACGTGCACGGCCGCGTTATGCTGGAACCCTCCGCGCCGGTCGCTGATCACGATGATGCCGAACGCCCGAAGCAGCGGCCCGAGATCGTGCGCGTCGCGCACGCGCGCGAACCGCCACGAGCGCCCGTCGGCTGCGTAGTGCGCCGCATACTCCCGCAAACGCGCCGGCGTGTCGAGCGAGTCGAAGGTGATGCTCACGAGCTGAACTCGCCGCGCGTCCTCGCCGCTCGAAGCCGCCTGCTGCGCGCGATCCAGCCGCCGAAAGCCATCGCTCAGCAGCGGGCAGACCGAGCCGCACCCGGTATAGATGAAATCGACGACGACCGGCTGGCCGCGATACGCCCCAAGCGTAAACCGACGCCCGTCCTGATCCTCGAGCTGCGCGACCGGCACATCTCTCGGCGACGCGGCGATGGCGCGACGGCGGGCCGCTTCGCTCGTGAGTGCGCGGAACCCGTCTGTTCCCCGCCAAAGGAGGGCGCCGCCCGCCACGCAGATCGCGAGCGACGCAATCCCCGTCCGCATCCACCCAGCGCTACGCACCGATCGCCCGCGCTCGACGGATGAACGCGACGACGAAGGCGATCGCGCCAAGGACCACCATCAGCGCGAACGCCGACCCAAGACGATCATACGTCATCCACGACGCATCGTGGACCGCCCATCGGCGCGGAACGCTCACGGCTCCGGCCGCGAGGAACGAGACGGCGAAGCCGATACCACCCGCGACGTAGAGCCAGAACGCGCCGCGATCCAGCGCGCTGTCGGACGCACCCGTAGACAGGCCCAGGAAATACATGAACCCGAACAACATCGCTACGACGCCTAACAGCAGATAGATGTGGAAGTGTCCCGGCACCCAGAGCGTGTTGTGCATTACGCGGTTGATTGCGATGGTGCCGTCCATCACCGCGGGCACCACACCGACGCTCCAGCCCATGATCGACGTGAACAGCAGCGACGTGGTGAGGTTCCACTTGATGCCCGATCGGTAGACATTCGCGAGCGTCGCCGCGGCGGTCACCGCCAGCACGGGCAGGCTGCTGGTGTACGAGAGCACCTGCCCGAGCACGTGCGCCCAGGTGGGATTGGCGTAGTCCATGAAAAGGTGATGCGGGAAGACCGCGACCACCATGAGCATCGTGGCAGTCCACGCGAGCAGGAACGGCTTGCTCGACTTCCACGGCCGCCCGGTGAAGGCCGGAAGGATTTCGTAGACGCCGATCACCGACATGTAAATCGTGGAGTTGATGAAGACGTGGCCGAAGAAGTAGATGAGATTCTTGGCCAGGAGCGCGTTGACCCGGAAGCCCGGCGCGAGGGCGTTCACGAGGGACATCGTGAGGATCACGGCGCCTACGGCGATGGCCGGGATGTTGATGATCGTCACCACGGTGCTCGCGACGACCGCCGGCGGTGGCGGGGCCGCCGTGCTCTTGCCGAACGCCTGCGGCCAGCCTAACGCTGACCCGAGGCTTCCGTACGTGCGCAGGATGGCGCGTCCGGTATCGAGATAGAGGAGCAGGAACCCCACACCCACGAGCAGGACGCCGATGAGATAGGACGTCGTCGCCCCGGTGCCCCAGACCCCTAACGATCTGGCGGGCAGCGGGAACAGGAACGTCCAAGCGGCGGCGAACCCGCCCACGAAGATGGCACCCAGTACGAGCACGACGCCGAGCAGGAAGCACACGAGGTTCGCGATCAGGATGCCTCGGCTGAGCGTCACGTAGCGGGACAGGAAGTACCACATCACGCCCGCGCCACCCAGGCCCGAGATGGCCACCATGCCGATGCCGTGCGCCGTGAGGAGCTGGTAGAAGCGATTTGGCGGAACCGTGATGTAGCCCGCCTGCGATGCGCGCATGATCAGGCCGAACACCATGAGTAGCGCCAGAACGATGGCCGTGATCCCCATGTAGGTGGCAACGAGTCCACGACCGGGAATCGCGGGTGCCCCGCTGTACGCTGGTTTCTCCGGAGCAGCCTGGACGGACGAAGCCGAGCTGGTCATGTGTCGGTCCTCCTACTGTGCCGCGGTAACCGTGAGCTCGGCGACCATCGTGTGATGGGCGAGCCCACAGTACTCGAGACATCGGACGCGATACGTTCCCGGGGGTGTGAACACCCAGCGGATGACGTTCGTGAACCCGGGCATCGCCTGCGTCTGCGTGACGAGGCGGTCGTTGGTGTCGTAAACGGCGAATCCGTGATTGACGTCTGCGCCGGTCACGCGGATCTCGATCAGTTCCCCGGCGCGAACAGCGGAGGGCGTCAGCTCCCACACCCATTGGTGGCCGGTCGCTTGGACGACCGTCCCTGGTGTCCTGAGGTCGTGCCCGTAAGGAGTCCTGGTCAGCGAAAAGGCGATCGCGGGAATGAACAGCACGACGAGTCCCCAGAACGTCGTACGCCGCCAGCGTGTGGCGGCTGCGGCGATGTCGTCTGGGCTACCGGTGGTGTGTGCCGATCGCGCGACGATGGCGAACACCGCAATGACGAGGGTCCCGACGATCGCGGACACGAGGATGGCAATGCGTTGCTCCATGGTGCCTCCGACTGGTGCGACACGCACAGCGGTGGGTGGAGAACGGCCCCTCGGCGGGTCGTGCTGGCGAAGGTGCACGATTCGGGAGGAGTGTCAAGACCTAACGATCGCGCCACGACGTCACACGCGATTCTGGCAATCTCACGCCCTGGGTCGCGTTTGGAGCGACTAGTGGACAAAACACCCCGGCCGTCACCTGTGGGTAGCGCGGAGCGTGCATTCGCTGCATAGTAGTCGCGCTTACCCCTGGGCCCTGGTAGATGCGGAGCCCAACGCACGACTGGTAATGCGATCGATGCGGAATCGGATGCGCTGCCCGCGTGGGCGCGATTCAAACCGCGCGGGGACGTACGTACGGCCTTTTTGGTAGACCGTCTCGGTAGACCGTCGTGGACCCTGTTCAGGAGCATCGCTATGCCCATAGTCGTGAGAACCGTTGTGCGAGCCGTCGTGAACAGCATCCTCCTCTTGATGCTGGCGTGGCTCGTCCCGCTCGCGTCGGCGGACGGACAAACGGGCTCGGTGAGCGGGGTCGTCACCGACTCCCTCACCGGGCGACCCCTCGTCGACGCGGTAGTCCGCGCCGAGCGCACGTCGGCCGGTACGCGGACGAATCCCCAAGGGCGGTTCACGCTCGTCGGATTGACAGGGACGACAGTGAACCTTGTCGTCACGCATCTCGGACATCAGCCGGTGACACAATCGGCAACCGTTGGCGCGACCGACGTGGCGATTCTGCTGCCGCGAAGCACGCTGCGACTCGATGAACTCGTCATCACCGGCCAGGCCGGCAACACCGAGGTACGTGCACTCGGCAACGTCGTGGGCGTCGTCGACATGGCGGCGTCACAGTTGGCCACGCCGAGCAAGGGAGTGCAGGAGGCGCTCTCCGTCTCGGTGCCGGGCCTTCAGATCCAGCGCGCCAGCGGTCAGGTCGGGACGGGAGGGGTAACCAGGATCCGCGGCGTCAGCTCGATGAGCCTGAGCTCGGAGCCGATCATCTTCATCGACGGTGTTCGCGCCGACAACACCGCCGGGTCGAACAGCGTCGGCTTCCAGGGTGGTGGCGACACCCCCTCGCGCATCAACGACATCGATCCCAACGACATCGAGTCGATCCAGGTGCTCAAGGGCCCGTCGGCGGCGACGCTCTATGGTACGGAAGCGTCGAACGGGGTCATTCAAATCGTCACCAAACGGGGCTCTGCCGGACGGCCGACGTGGCTGGCCGAGCTGCGCGCTGGCGCCAACTGGCTCCCGTCGCCCGAAGACAAGTACCCCGGCGTCTGGTACAAGGACTCGAACGGTGCGATCCAGCACGTCAACCTCATCGAGAACGACGAGAAACGCGGTTTCGGGTCGCCCTTCTCGACCGGGAAGCCGGTCGGTGGCACCGGGTCGGTTTCCGGCGGCACCGATGCCATCCGGTACTTCTTCAGCGGCAGCTACGACCGCGACGAAGGGATCGTTAGCTACAACTGGCAGAACAAGCTCAATGGCACCGCGAACCTGAGCTACCTGTCCGGCGAGAAGACCAAGATCGATCTCAGCATGGGGTACACCCGAGCGAAGACCCGGTCGGCGTCCGCCACGCAGCCGATGACCACCTACCTGGTCTGGGCATGCAATAACAGCGCCTGCGCTGAGCCGGGGCTCAGGCCCGAGGATGCCGGGCGCGCGTACCTGCAGGGCGTGACACCGGAAGCCTTCAAGGAAATCGAAGGGTATGACAACGTCGATCGCGGGCGGCTCGGGCTCACGATCACGAACCGGCCGATCAGCTGGCTGAATCACCGTTTCACGTTAGGCGGCGACTTCACGAACGACGCGTCATCGGACTACTTCCCGCGCGGCAGCAACGGGGGCTTCGGCTTCCCGCAGGGCGTGAAATTCGTCGCCGAGGACGGCTCGTCGTTCGTCACCGCCGACTACTCGGCCACCGGAACCGCCCATCTCGGCTCGAGCCTCGAGTCGCAGAGCTCGGTCGGCGCCCAGTACTATCACAAGCGGTTCACGCAAATCTCGGGGCAGGGCGAGGGCTTCCCGATCCGGGGCGTGAACACCGTGAGCGGTGGCGGAGCGCGGCAGGGTTTCGAGGATCCCAACTTCAACCTCGAGAACAAGACGGTCGGCCTCTACGTCCAGGAGCAGCTCTCGTGGAAGGACCGCCTGTTCCTGATCGGCGCCGTCCGCGGGGACGACAACAGCGCGTTCGGC
>Ga0307406_10001149_pt1 | contig 14799 bp, 14 predicted proteins | sample 322Cmetagenome_3_FD_203706 | JGI IMG/M metagenome (GOLD analysis project Ga0307406, IMG submission 203706) | Maize rhizosphere microbial communities from greenhouse at UC Davis, California, United States - 322HYB-C-2 | ecosystem: Host-associated > Plants > Roots > Rhizosphere > Soil | place... | reverse complement strand
TGAAACTGCCCGGCCAGGCCAACGCCTTCTACGAACGGGCGATCAGCCAGCACCTCCGCATCGGCATCGAAACGCTCGACCTCCTCCGCCAGGAAGGCGATGGCCTCCACAGCCGCAAGCTCAGGAGCTTCGACGAGCCCCCGCTCCGCTAGCTGGCGGGTGGAGTCCAATCCTTGGGCGTCAGGTCGACCACGCGCCCCGGCTGGGGCACGGGTGGGTTGGTCTTGAGATAGGCCTCGGTCGCATCGAGATCGAGGCCGCCGTCGACGGGGTCCGTGCCGCGCGCCAGCACCGTGAAATTGTCGCCGCCCGACGCGAGGAAGTTGTTGACCGTCACGCGATATTTCCGCGCCGGGTCGAGCGGCTTGCCGTCGACCGTCACGCGGACGATCCGCTGCCCCGCCGGTCGCGACCGGTCGTATGAGAATTTCACATTGGCCGACGGCATGATGAGGTTGGGCTTAGCAACGGTGTTGAGCCCGCTATCGAACTGCTGCTCCAGCAGTGCCTTGATGTCCGCACCGGAAAGCGTGATCGTCACAAGGTTATTGGCGAACGGCTGCATCGCGAAGATCTGGCCATAGGTTACGACCCCGCCCGGTCCCGGCAATAGGTCGGTCCGTGCCCCGCCGTTATTCATGAAGGCCAGTTCCGCTCCGCCCTTGGCAGGGTCGCGCGCTACGTAAAGCTGGCCGTCCGCGATCAGTTCCGACGCCTGCGATTCCCCGCTGATGTCGCCTTTCGCAAGCGAGGCCGACAGCGTTCCGACGGGCCGATCGGCTACGACCGCCGCAGCCTGCCGATATCGCGCGATAAGCGCTGCGATTCCCGCATCTGGCTGGAAAACGCGATAGGCCGGGTTGAGCGGCGCCTTCAGCTTGGCATTGTCGACGGCTTCGCCCTGTACCGGCACGAATTCGGCCCGCTCGTCGCTGAGGCTTCCGTCGCGGCCGAAAGTCAGGCGGATGTCCGTCACCAGCGCCCCATATTTGCCGGCGCTGGTCAGCAGCCGCTCGCCGCCGCCCGCGATTGGCAAATGGCAGATATAGGCGTTGTGCGTATGGCCCGAGATCACGAGCCGGATCGAGGGATCGAGCTTCTCGACAATCGGCAAAATGTCGCCAGTGAGCCCGGGGCATGACTGGTCGTCATACTTGCCCTTGATCGAGCCGCCCTGGTGGATGAGCAGGACGATCGCCCTCACGCCGGCAGTGCGCAGATATGGCACCAGCGCATTGGCTGTCGCGGCCTCGTCGGTGAAAGTCAGGCCCTTGACCCCGTCCGGCGACACCAGCGTGCCAGTTTCCTTCAGGGTCATGCCGATGAAGCCAATCCGAACCCCACCGATATCGCGGATCGCCGTAGCCGGAAACAATGTCTGTCCGTCCGGCCCGACGACGTTGGCCGCGAGATATTGGAAGCCGGCGCCCGCGAACGGCTCGAGCTTGCAGGATTGGCGCGTGTCGCCCGGCTTCTGCTCGCGGCATCCGCCTGACTGCATCCGCTTGAGCTCGGCGGGCCCACGGTCGAACTCATGATTGCCCACAGACGCCAGGCCAAGCCCGCTGTCACTGAGCGCCTTGATCGTCGGCTCGTCATAGAACAGCGAGGAAACCAGCGGGCTCGCGCTGATCAGATCGCCCGCCGCGACCGTGATGCTGGCGGGCGTCCGGCTCTCCTTCAGCGCCGTGGTGAGATAGGCCGCACCGCCCGTCGGAACCGTCCCCTTCGCGCCATCATAAGCGAGGCCAGGCGGCTCGAGGTTTCCATGGAAATCATTGATCGCCAGGATCTGCACCTCGGTCGGCGCGGTAGGTTCTGCCACCGGCGGTGGAGTGGCTGAGCAACCCGCAAGCAATAGGCCTGCAACGAGAAGTAGCTTTTGCTTCATCAAATCCTCACGCGCTCACACTGAGCCTGTCGAAGTGCGAGCGCCCGCGCTAGCGGTGAACAACACCCTTCGACAAGCTCAGGGTGAGCGCTATGGGAAGGCCATGACCGAAGCCGAACTGATCGCCGCCGCCCGCGCGGCCGCCCTGCGCGCCTATGCGCCTTACTCCCGCTTCTCCGTCGGATGTGCGATCGAGAGCGTCGATGGGGAAGTGGTTACCGGCGCCAATATGGAAAACGCCTGCTACCGGCTGGGCCTCTGCGCCGAGCAAAGCGCCCTCACCGCCGCCCAGCATAGCTTCGGCCTGGACAAGGTCGCGCGGGTCGCCGTGGCGGGGGGCGATGGCTCGGGTTCGCAATTGGCCGGCGAACAGACCGTCACCCCGTGCGGCGGCTGCCGCCAAGCCATCCTGGAAGCTGCGCAACTTTCGGGCCACAATATCGAAATCGTCTGCGCATCGGGTGATGGCGAGGTTTACGATCGCCACTATATCGGCGACCTGATGCCGCACGGTTTCGGCCCGGCCAACCTCAAGGATTCAGGCTAGCCACCACAGGCCGGTTATCACGCTGACCCCAACCATCACGCACGCCAGCGCGACCGGCAGGCAGAAATATTCGGCGCTCTTTGGGGTTGGGTCGGGCGGGATCATTTCAGCTTAATCTCCCTCAGCCGTTCCTGCAGATACTCGTGGCTGCTGATCGGCGGCCATTTCGGTTCTTCGCCCGGTGGGACGGTGCCCGGCAGCGCCTCGATCACAAAGTCGGGGCGGAAGTGGAGGAAGAAAGGCATCGAATAGCGCGCATGGCTGGCGCGGTCGGGCGCCGGGTTGACGACGCGGTGCGATGTCGAGCGCAGCCGCCCATTGGTCAGCCGCTGGAGCATGTCGCCGATGTTGATCACCAGCTCGCCCTCCTTCGGGCTGACGGGGATCCAGCGGCCATCCTTGGTCTTGAGCTCCAGCCCGGCCTCTTCGGCACCGAGCAGCAGCGTGATCGTATTGATGTCTTCATGCGCACCGGCGCGGATATGGTTGCCGGTCGGTTCGGCCTGTGCCGGATAATGAAGCAGGCGCATCACCGAATTGCCGTCGCGGACCGTGTCGGTGAAATATTCCTCATCAACCTCGAGGAAGCGGGCGATAGCGCGAAGGACCTTCAGTCCGGCCTCGTCGAACGCGTCGTAGAGCGCGAGGTAGGTTTCCTTGAAACCCGGTATTTCGTCTGGCCAAATATTGTCGGCCATGACGTCGCGAAACTTGTGCCCCGTCGCAAGCTCTCGGCCGACGTGCCAGAATTCCTTGAGGTCGAACGCCTGCGCACCCTTCGCGGTCTCGACGCCGAACGCCGTATATCCGCGTGCGCCGCCGCTCCCGGGAATCAGATATTTGCGCTTCACCTGTTCGGGCAGCGCGAAGAACTGCTTCGAAAGCTGCTCCGCCCGCTCGATCAGCTCCTGCGGGATGCCATGATCGCGGACGATGGCGAAACCATATTCCTCGAAGCTCCGCCCCAGCTCGTCGGAAAAGGCCTTGGGGTCGCGGTCCGCGTCGTTCAGCGAAACGGACGCGATATTGTCGCTGGTGATTACGTCGCTCATTTCAGCCTCTTAGCAAAAAATCAGCCGATCATCAGCCCGGCTAGCGCGGCGCTCATCAGGTTGGCGAGCGAGCCAGCCAGCAGGGCGCGAAGGCCAAGCTTGGCGATCATCGGCCGCTGGTTCGGCGCCAGCCCGCCGGTCACCGCCATCTGGATCGCGATCGAGCTGAAGTTGGCGAAGCCGCACAGCGCGAAAGTGATGATGGCCCGGCTTCGGTCGGACAATGCCGCCGCATCCATCTGGCCAAGGTCGATGAAGGCGACGAATTCGTTCAGGACCAGCTTGGTGCCGAACAGGCCCCCGGCCGTCCCCGCTTCGTTCCATGGCACGCCGATGAGGAACATGATCGGCTGGAAGATATAACCGATCAGCTTCTGGAAACTGAGGTCCGGCTGGCCGAACCAGCCGCCAATCCCGCCGAGCAGGCCATTGGCAAGCGCGACCAAGGCCACGAACGCCAGCACCATCGCACCAACCGCGACGGCAAGTCGAACGCCGGTCAGTGCGCCCTGCGACGCCGCCTGGATGATGTTGGCAGGACGCTCGCCCTCCTCGAAAGTCTCGGCAACGTCGACCTGGTCGTCCACCTCATTGCCGCCAGCGAGCGGCAACTCGCCAGGAGGCGCGATGTCGTCGGGCATGATCAGCTTCGCCATCAGGATACCGCCCGGTGCCGACATGAAAGCCGCGGCCAGCAAGTAAGGCAGATATTGCTCGCCGAGCAGGCTGGCATAGGCCGCGAGGATGGTCCCCGCGACGCCGGCCATGCCGACCACCATCACCGTGAACAGGTGCGACGGCGCCAACGCGGCGAGATAGGGCCGAACCACCAGCGGCGATTCCGACTGGCCGACGAAAATGTTGGCTGCGGCGCTCAGCGATTCGACGCGGCTGATTCCGGTCACCCAGCCGATTGCGCCGCCGACCCAGCGGACGATCCGCTGCATGATGCCGAGATAGTAAAGGATGGCGACCAGGCTGGCGAAAAAGATGATCACCGGCAGCGCCGCGATGGCGAAGGTATTGGCGAGCGGGTTGCTTGCCGACGGGCCGAACAGGAACTCGGTGCCCTTGCCCGCATAGCCGAGGAGGTTCGCGACCCCGAACGCCATGCCCTTGATCGTCGCGACGCCGATCGTCGTCTTGAACACGAACAGCGCGATCGCCGCCTGCAGCGCGAACGCCGCGCCGACCACGCGCAATCGGATCGCCCGCCGGTTCGACGAGAAGGCGACGGCAATCAGGAAGATGACGGCAATGCCGGCAAGACCAAGCAAGAACTGACTCATGAAAGTGCCGCCCCTCCCCTGGGCTTAGCTTTGACCTTACCAGGTGACGCCTTGTGCAGCGCTTTTGACCGCTTCGTCCAGTAGGTCGAGTGCCTGGTCGGGCGTGTCGGCTTTCAGAAGCTGGAGCCGCCGCGCCTCGCTGAGGAACCCGCTCTCGACCACATGGTCCATGAAGCCCGCGAGCCCGTCCCAAAAGCCATGCACGTTGAGCAGGCAGAAGGGCTGCGCGTGATAGCCAAGCGCGTTCCAGGTCCACGCCTCGAACATCTCGTCCAGTGTCCCGATCCCGCCCGGCAGGCAGACGAATGCGTCGGCGAGGTCGGTCATCTTCGCCTTGCGCTCATGCATGTTGGCGACCGTGTAAAGCTCCGTGCAACCACGGTGCGCGACCTCATGGTCGACGAGGGCCTGGGGAATGACCCCATAAGCGCAACCGCCATTGTCGAGCACCGTGTCGGCGACAATCCCCATCAGGCCGAGGCGGCCTCCGCCGTAGACCAGGTCGATCTTCCGATCGACCATCAGCAGCGCCAGCTCGCGCGCCGCGTCGGCGAAGGCCGGATCGGCGCCGGGGGCGGAGCCGCAGTAAACCGCAAGGCGCTGGATCGTCATAGCTGCACGATCGCCTTTAGGTCGACGATCGGGCGCGCGCCATAATGTTTGATGACCTCGCCCGCCGCGATCGCACCGGTCCACAGGCAACGCTCCAGGCTCGCGCCCCTGCAGCGCGCCGCAAGGAAGCCCGCGGCGAACAGGTCGCCCGCCCCCGTCGTGTCGATCACCTTCGCGACCGGCGCCGCCGGGATCGATATATATTCGCCGTCTTCCACCCCGATGGCCCCGTCGGGTCCCTTGGTGATCACCAGGGTCGGCACCTTGGTGGCAAGCTCGTCCAGCGCAACCTGAAGATCGGTCCGGCCGGTGAGTTGAAGCACTTCATCTTCATTGGCGAAGAGCAGGTCGACTCCGCCGCTGTCGATCATCTTCGTGAAAGGCTCCTTGCGCTCGGCGATGCAGACGCTCTCGCTTAGCGTGAAGGCGACCTTGCGACCCGCGGCATGAGCGATCCTAATGGCTTCCATCATCGCCGCGCGTGGCTTGTCCGGCCCGAACAAATAGCCTTCGAGGAACAGGATCGAGGCCGAGGCGATCAGCTCCCGGTCCAGAGCGTCGGCGCTTAGTTCGTGGCTCGCACCGGGGCAGGTGTTCATCGTCCGCTGGCCGTCCGGCGTAACCAGGATCAGGCAGCGCCCCGTCGGCGGCCCGCCTTCCAGCGCCGGCGTCTCGAACCGCACGCCCAGCGCATGCATGTCATGCTCGAAGATCAGGCCGAGCTGGTCCTCCGCAATCTGTCCGACGAAGGCCGCGCTTCCGCCCATCGCGGCGATCCCGGCCATCGAATTGGCCGCCGATCCGCCCGACATTTCGCGGGCCACACCCATCGCCGAGTAAAGCTCGTCGGCCTGCGCCGGCGTCAGTAGCTGCATCGACCCCTTCGGCAGCTTGTGGGCGACCAGGAAATCGTCGTCGCAGCTGGCGATGACGTCGACGATGGCGTCCCCCATGGCGACGATATCAAGCGTGGGATCGGCCATGACGAGGTCGCGCGAAGTCCTTGTGGAATCGGGAAAAGCGCGCCCGCCTAGCCTCGCCGGTTTGGCGGGTCAATGGAGCGAGGGCTTGCGCGCGGCCAACAACCCGTTACCCCTCGCGCCCATGACCGACGCATCGCCTTCGCCCGCCATTTCCCGCTCCCTGTTCGCCTTTGCGATCTTCTACGGAGGCATGGTCTGCATCGCTGGTGTGCTTGGCAACAAGCAGGTGGCGCTTGGACCGCTTGCGGTCGAGGCCGGCATTTTCGCTTTCCTGCTGCTGGTCATCACATCGAGCGCAGTGGCAGAGATGCATGGTCGCGCAACCGCCAACCGGCTCGTCTTGATTGGCTTCGTCCCGCTCATCGCGTCACTGCTGCTGAGCCTCCTGGTGCTCGCGGTTCCGGCTTCGAAAGATATGGATCCCGCCCGGCTGGAATCCTTCAACACGATCATGGGCGGGACGCCGCGGATCTGGATCGGCGGGATCCTGGCCTATGGCACATCGCAGCTGCTCAACGTGACCATCTTCAGCAAGCTGAAGGGCCGCGAAGGCGCCCGATTGCTATGGCTCCGCTCCGCCGTCGCAAGCGTGCTCAGCCAGATCGTCGACACGCTGATCTTCATCACGGTTGCCTTCTATGGCGTCTTCCCGATCGCCGAGTTGCTCCTCGGCCAGATGCTGGCGAAGGTGGTCCTGTCGCTCATCCTCGTGCCGCCGCTCATCTACCTGTTCGTCGCCATTGGCAGGCGATTGGACGGTGCCCCCGCCGCCTGAACGTTGCACGCTTGCATCGGTCGCGGCCCGATGCCCGCGGCGATGGACTTACACCCTTGTTCGGACGGTGAAACTTTGCTGTAGCGGCAGGGTGAGTCGCGCGGGGTGGCGCGGCGGGGTGGGAACATTCGTCAAGGAAATAAGGCAGTGGTGAAGCCCGCCTGGGCGGTCACCTATTTGTCTTATCCCGCCCTTAGCCAACCCCTGCGCCTGATTCGGCAAGTTGCAATTTCTTTGGGGTGTCTCGTGAAAAAACTGTTCCTTCTCTGCTCGAGCGCGCTGGTCGCTCCTATGGCCATCACCGTGGTCGCTGCTCCCGCGATGGCGCAGCAAATCACGACGGGAATTAGCGGGAAGGTGACGGGCGCGAACGGCGCCCCGCTCGCAAACGCCTCCGTCACCATTACGGACACTCGAACCGGATCGAGCCAGGAAGTCACTACGGGAACCGACGGCCTTTTCTCGGCCCGCAACCTGCAGACCGGCGGACCTTACACCGTCACCGCTACCGCCAATGGCTATCAGGGCCAGACGGTCGAGCAACTGTTCACCAACCTGCAAGGCGCGACCGACCTCACCTTCTCGCTCGAGGCTGTATCGGCCGAGACCGACGCCGGCACCATCGTGGTCACAGCCGCCCGGGCAAAGGCGACTCAGCTCGAAGTCGGTCCGGGCACCTCTTTCTCCGCCCAAGTCATGGAAACGGCACCGTCCTATAACCGCGACGTTCGTGACATTATCCGCATCGACCCGCGCGTTAGCCTGGACCGCGAGGACACCGCGACCGGCGGTTCGGGCGTGGACCGCATTTCCTGCCTGGGAAGCAACGATCGAGGCAACGCGTTCACCGTCGACGGCATCCCGCAGGGCGACATCTACGGCCTCAACGACACCGGCTTTTCGTCGCGCAGCTCGACCCCGGTTCCCTATGACGCGGTTCGCGAAACCCAGGTCCAGTTCGCTCCCTATGACGTGGAATATGGCAACTTCACCGGCTGCGCGATCAACGTCGTCACCAAGTCGGGCAGCAACCGGTTCCATGGCGGCGCATTCTATGAATTCTCGAGCAAGGACTGGCGCGGAGACGAACTTCCCGGTCGCACCGTCGGCGGTGTTGATGACGACAAGCGCTGGGGGGTGAACTTCGGCGGCCCGATCCTCAAGGATCGTTTGTTCTTCTTCGGCGCTTATGAGAGCCAGAAGGGCGGCTTTGCCCAGGACGAAGGGCCGACCGGTGCCGATTTCGCCAACCCAATTTCTGGCATTTCGGTAGACCAGTTCAACGCAATTTCCGAAGTCCTCCGCGATGTCTACGGCATCGACACAGGGCCGCTGGTCACCGTCCGTCCGTTCAGCAACAAGCGCTATTTCGGCCGCCTCGACTGGCAGATCACCGACGATCATCGCCTCGAAGGGACGTATCAGCGGCTTGAGGAATCGACCATCCGGTCGGACGAATTCTTCACCGGATCCAGCCCGCAGGTCACCGGCCTGAACTCGTTCTACGAGAGCGGGACCAAATCCAACTATTACTCGGCCCGTCTCTACTCGCGCTGGAATGACGTTATCTCGACGGAATTTCGCTATTCCTTCTCCGACATCCAGGACATCCAGGACCCGGTTGGCGGTGGCGAAGCGCAATCCGACAATCCGATCCCTCGTATCCTGGTCGGCGTCGACAACGCCCCGTTGGGTACGAGCACCGGCCAGGCGATTCCTGACGGCGTGGTCCAGGCTGGCCCCGGCGCGAACCGCTCGGCCAATGACCTCAAGACCAAGCTGACCCAGCTCCGGGGCGTCGTGAATGCGGATACCGGTGCTCACAAGTTCAAGCTTGGCTTCGATTACAATCACGCCAAGCTCAACAACCTGTTCATCAACAATGCGACCGGCACGCTGGTCTTCCGCAATGTCGCCGATCTCGAGGCGGGGCTTCTCTCGCCCGGCACCGGCAACAACAACACCAGCACCTTCCCGGACAATATCGTCCCGGGCTCGACGGAAGGCGCGTTCGGAAACTTCACGCCGACGGGCGATCCGCTGACCGCGGCGGCGAAGTTCTCGCGGACGATTTTCTCGCCCTTCCTGCAGGATGACTGGCGCATCAACGACCAGTTAAATGCCGTCATTGGCGTCCGCATGGATTTCTTCAGCGGCGGTAAGCCGGCGCTCAACCCGAATTTCCTCGAGCGCTACGGCATCCCGAACAACACGGGATTCGACGACATCGACGCAGTGGCTCTGCCGAGGATCGCCCTCACCTACGATGCCAACGACTTCCTGATTTTCTCCGCCACCCAGCTTCGTGCGGGCCTTGGCCTGTTCTCCGGCGGCGACCCGCTGGTGTGGTTCGCGAACGGCTTCCAGAACAATGGCCAGAGTCTTGCCCAGGCCAACCTCCAGGCGCCGGGCTGCCCGGCGCAGGGCGGCGGCTTCCAGTTCGACGTCGTCGATGCCAGCGGCAATTTCACCGGTTTTCCGACATGCGTCGTCAACGCCGGAAAGGCGACGGCGGCCGCCGGCCAGGGATTCGTCCAGTCGGTCGATCCCGATATCAAGCTGCCGACCGTTCTTCGCGCCAACTTTGGGATCCAGACGGCGCTTAATTTCGCCGATACCGGGTTCCTGAGCAATTGGCGGCTGAACATCGATTACATCTACAGCCGCTTCCGCAATCCCTTCACCATGGTGGACTTGAGCCAGGTCGTAGACCCCCGGCTTGGTGTGAATGGCTTCACGATCGACGGGCGCCCGATCTATCGGACGATCGATCCCCTGCTTTGCGGAGCGGAGCTGGTCGATATCGCCCCGACGCCGATTTATACCGGCGTCACCAACGCCTGTTTCACCTCGGCCCGCGAGGACGAGCTGATGCTGACGAACGCCGGCAAATACTCGAGCCAGGTCGCGTCGATCTTCCTGTCGAAGAACTTCAACGGCGGTATCTTTACCCCCGGCGGGCGCTCCTACTTGAGCGTCGGCTATGCTTTCACCGACTCTCACGACCGCCGCAACATGTACAATTCGACGGCCGGATCGAACTACGACCAGACGGCGGCCTTCGATCGTCAGGATCCTGACGTGTCGCGCGGCTTCTTCGGGAGCAGGCACAACATCACCGTGTCCGCCTCGCTCGCCGAGCAGTTCATCCCCAAATATGACACGCGCCTCAGCGCCACCTTCGTGGCCCGCGCAGGCCGTCCATACAGCCTGACGTTCGGTAGCAGCGGCCGGTTCAACGACAGTGCCTCGGGCAGCAACAACGCGTTGCTTTATGTCCCGACCGGCATCGACGATCCCAACATCGCGCCGACGTCGAACATGACGGCCGTGAAAGCGCTCGCCGATTTCGCGCGGGGACTGGATTGCGCCCGGAAGTATGCGGGCCGGACAGTCGCAAGGAACAGCTGCACCAACGACTGGTACTTCGACATGGACCTGTCGCTGTCGCAGGAGCTGCCCGGACCCGGTCATTTGATGGGTCGCTTTGACGACACCATCAAGGTGTTCGCCAGCGTCGACAACTTCCTGAACTTGCTTGACAGCAGCTGGAACGTCCAGCGCCGTCGCCAGTTCGCGGGACTTCAGGATGTTGCCTCGCTCGCAAGCACCCCGGTCGACGCGCAGGGCCGCTACGTTATCACCGGGTTCAACGGCAAGGCCGACTTCGACGCGGACAATTTCATCAACGTGTCGTCGTCCGTTTGGCGGCTCAAGCTCGGCGTCAGCTACGAGTTCTGATCGCCGAAGGATCAAGATCGGGCGTCGCTCTTCGGAGCGGCGCCCTTTTTTATTGGTTCGTTGACGTCGGCGCTAGCCCTGTGGCAATCGGCCGCGAGTGCCCATGAGCGGGTATGATGTAATGGTAGCCTGTCAGCTTCCCAAGCTGAACGCGCGGGTTCGATTCCCGCTACCCGCTCCAAAAATTACTGTCCGGGGGACAGAAATTTTTGGAGCGCCCGCAGCGAAGCGGAGGGGCGACTTTGGCTCTTAAATGCCGCCCTCGACCGGCTCATACCCCGCCTCCGCCAGCTTCTCCGCCAGCTCATTCGCAACCGCCTGCGCCAGCGCCTCTTCCTCGGACCGCACAACAAAATTCGATCCAACCCGCCCTTCCTTGAAGAATGGATAGCTCCCGATCGCGACTCCCTCGGCCGCCTGCTCGGCTTCCCGTAAAATCCCCGCGACCTCGCTTTCCGGAGCGAACGCGCCAACTGTGACAGACACCAGCGGCCGCCCGCCCTCAAGCGTCCCGGTCAGCGCATCGAGCATCCCCGCGGTGATGTGGGGCACGCCCGCCATCAGGAAGAGATTGCCGATCCGGATCCCGGGCGCGCCCGACATTCGATTGGGGATCAGCTCGGCCCCATCCGGCACCCGCGCCATCCTGAGCCGCCCTTCGTTCAGCCCGCCCTTGTCGAGATAATATCGTTCCAGGATCGCCCGCGCCTCGGGATGGACGATCACCGCAACGCCCAGCGCCTTGGCCACCGCGTCGACCGTGATGTCGTCATGCGTCGGTCCGATGCCCCCGGTCGTGAAGCAATAGTCGTAGGCGCTCCGCAGCGCATCGACCGCCCCGATAATCCGCTCCTCCACGTCGGGCACGACCCGCACCTCGGCGAGCCTGATGCCCTGCACGTTCAGCCAGGTCGCCACTTGGGCGATGTTGCGGTCCTGCGTCCGGCCGGAGAGGATCTCGTCGCCGATTATCGCCAGTCCGGCGGTCCATACCTTGGACAAGTCCGCTCCTCCGTTCGACATTTTGCCTGCCCTATCCTATTTGAGAGGCATGACCGAATATATCCAGGTTGGCCCCGAAGACCGCGCCGAGCCCCGCAGCCATGTGATCAAGCTCCACGGCCCGGAAGGTTTCGAAGGCATGCGCCGCGCCGGCCGCCTTGCCGCCGAGATCCTCGACGCCCTCGTTCCGCATGTGATGCCCGGCGTCACGACCGGAGAAATTGACGCGATCGTCCAGCGCATGACGCTCGAGGCCGGCGGCGTTCCCGCGACGCTCGGCTACCGCGGCTACACCAAGAGCTGCTGCACCTCGATCAACCACGTCGTCTGCCACGGGATTCCGGGCGACAAGGCGCTGAAGGACGGCGATATCGTCAACATCGACGTCACGCCGATCCTCGACGGATGGCACGGCGACACCAGCCGCATGTACCTGGTCGGCGACGTGCCGCTGAAGGCGAAGAAGCTGGTCGACGTCACCTATGAATGCCTGATGCTTGGCCTGGAGCAGGCACAGCCGGGCAACCGGCTCGGCGACATCGCCCACGCGATCCAGTCCCACGCCGAGAAGCACCGCTACGGCGTCGTCCGTGATTTCTGCGGCCATGGCCTTGGCCGGCTGTTCCATGACAGCCCGGAAGTCATCCATGCCGGCCGCCCCGGCACCGGTCCGGAACTGAAGCCCGGCATGTTCTTCACCGTCGAGCCGATGATCAACATCGGCCGCGCGGACGTAAAACTTCTCGACGACGGCTGGACGGCGGTGACCCGCGACCGCTCGCTATCGGCCCAGTTCGAACATTCGATCGGGATTACCGAGGATGGGCATGAGGTCTTTACCAAGAGCCCCAAGGGCCTGGATAAGCCTCCCTACGCCTAGGCGGCCTTCGCCTTCCTGACCTTGTCCCAGCGAGCGGTCAGCGCCAGCGCCGCGTCGACGTCCTCGGGGAAATCGACCTCGCCCCATTCCTCGCCGTTGATGTCCAGGGTCCAGACCGGCGCTTCCTGCGCGATCTGATGGATAACGCGCAGATACCAGATGGTCGTGCCCTCGGTCGTTCGCATCGCCCTTTCGATCGCCATGCGGAAGCGTCGTGAGCCGTCCCCGCGAAAGGCCAGCAGGCCGATCGATTCGCCGTTCACACCTTCGCTGATCCGCTTGCCGATGGCCTTGAGGCCGCCATCGTCGGCGACAACGACCTTCATATCGTCCTCGTCATAGGCCGGCTTGCGGTCAATCGTGACGCAAATTCCGTCGCGCTCGGCATTGCCGACGACGCGCGCCATCAGCTCCTCGCTAACCAGCGTGTCGCCGTTCCAGACGAGCACATCGCCTTCAATCTCTTCCTTCGCCACGAACAGCGATCCCAGATTGTCCGCCACCTTGTAGAAGGGATTATATACCGTCCGAACCCGCGGCCCGGCATTGCCGCGCCGGGCCAGCGCCGCATCGATCTGGTCGTCGCGGAATCCGGTCACGACGACCGCTTCCTCGACGCCATTGGCGGCGAGCGCGTCCAACTGCCAGTCGAGCAGCGTACGCCCGTTGAAGTCGATCAGGCACTTGGGCTTGTCGTCCGTCAGGTGCCCCAGACGCGATCCCTGGCCGGCGGAAAGGATGATGGCCTTCTTCATAGCGGCACCGACTGCCCGCGAAATGCGGCAGAGATTTGACCGGAGTTCTCGAATCGTCGCGCGCGGGGCGCAACCGGTCTATGATGTGGCCTCAAAAGGGGGCCGCCAACCGTGAAGAAGATCGAAGCCATCATCAAGCCGTTCAAGCTGGACGATGTGAAGGACGCCCTTCACGAAGTCGGCGTCTCCGGCATCACCGTCACCGAGGTGAAAGGCTTCGGTCGGCAGAAGGGCCATACGGAGCTCTATCGCGGTGCCGAATATGTCGTCGACTTCCTCCCCAAGGTGAAGGTCGAGGTGGTCGTCGAGGACGAGCTGGCCGACCGAACCGTCGAAGCCATCGAGAATGCGGCCCGGACCGGGCGCATCGGCGACGGCAAGATTTTCGTCATCCCCATCGAGCAGGCCATCCGGATTCGCACGGGAGATCGGGGCGCCGACGCGATCTGACGGTTCCGCTCGACTTCATGCTCGGCTAGGCATTGATGCCGATGGACGACCCTCGCCTCGCCTCCATGTCCCCCGACGAGCTTCGCCGCCACATGCGCGGGCTCGGCTATCGCACCCAGGCCGACCTCGCCAACGCCATCGGAGTGTCGCGCTCGGCCGTCAGCCTCTGGCTTGAAGGCAAGGTCGGCGTGCCAAGACCGGTAGCGATGCTCCTGAGGATGCTGCTTCAGGCTCAACGCCGCGCATTTTGAGCGGCGGAGGCGTGAAAAGTTCACGCCGGTCGTGACTCCGGGAGCGCCCGCTGGAATCGCTGTTTTCGAACCGAGGCTGCGGGGCCGAGGGCGATTCTTTTCACTCCAATGAGGTCCATCATGGCAAGCGGCGCATCGAAAATCCTGAAGATGATCGAGGAAAACGAGATCGAATATGTCGACCTCCGCTTCACCGATCCCAAGGGCAAGTGGCAGCATCTGTCGATGGTCGCCTCGGTCATCGACGAGGATATGCTGACCGACGGCTTCATGTTCGACGGCTCCTCCATCCAGGGATGGAAGGCGATCAACGAGAGCGACATGATCCTCATGCCGGACCTCGACGCCGCCTACATCGACCCGTTCAGTGCGACGCCGATGCTGATCCTGGTCTGCAACATCGTCGAGCCGTCGACCGGCGAGCTTTACGGCCGCGACCCGCGCTCCACCGCGACCCGCGCCGAGGCCTATCTCAAGGCCACTGGCATCGGCGACACCGTCTTCGTCGGCCCGGAAGCCGAATTCTTCATGTTCGACGATGTGAAGTTCGAGGATGGTTACAATGCGTCGG
>Ga0307406_10001148_pt1 | contig 14802 bp, 8 predicted proteins | sample 322Cmetagenome_3_FD_203706 | JGI IMG/M metagenome (GOLD analysis project Ga0307406, IMG submission 203706) | Maize rhizosphere microbial communities from greenhouse at UC Davis, California, United States - 322HYB-C-2 | ecosystem: Host-associated > Plants > Roots > Rhizosphere > Soil | place... | reverse complement strand
GCCACCTTGCCCAATGGCGCGCTCGCGACCGCGTATTCGCAGACTCTCAGCGCCACCAGCGGTAACGGCGGCGTCGCCCCGTACACCTTTACGGTCACCGCCGGCGCTTTGCCGCCTGGCCTGGCCTTGTCGAGCGCCGGTGCGTTGTCGGGTACCCCGACCGCCGCGGGTTCGTTCAATTTCACCGTGCAGGCGACTTCGAACAACGGTTTCAGCGGCACGCGCGCCTACACCCTGGTAATCGCGCAGGGCAGCCAAGCGATCACCGCCTTCGCCGCCAATCCGGCCTCGCCGGTGTACGCGCCGGGCGGCACGTTCACGGTATCGGCGACCGGTGGCGCGTCGGGTAACCCGGTCGTGTTCGCCAGCACCACGCCTGCGGTCTGTACTGTCGCCGGCAACACGGTGACGACGGTGGCGGCCGGCAACTGCGCGCTTACCGCCGATCAGGCCGGCAATGCCAACTACACCGCCGCGCCGCAGGCGACGCTCGCGGTGACCATCGGCCCTGCCAGCCAGGCCATCAGCGCGTTCGCGGCCAATCCCGCCGCGCCGGTGTACTCGCCGGGCGGCAGCTTCACCGTGTCGGCGACCGGTGGCGCCTCGGGTAACCCGGTGGTGTTCGCCGGCACTACGCCGGCCATCTGCACGGTCAGCGGCAACACGGTGACGATCGTCAGCGCGGGCAATTGTTCGCTGACCGCCGACCAGGCCGGCAACGCCAACTACAGCGCCGCGCCGCAGGCCTCGCTGGTCGTCGCGATCGGTGTCGCAACTCAATCGATCAGCAACTTCGCCGCCAATCCGGCCGCGCCGGTGTATGCGCCGGGCGGCAGCTTCACGGTCTCGGCGACGCCGGGTCTGTCGAGCAGCCCGGTGGTGTTCGGCAGCGTCACGCCGAGCGTGTGCACGGTGGCCGGCAGCACGGTGTCGATGCTGAGCGCGGGCAACTGTTCGCTCACCGCCGATCAGGCCGGCGACAGCAACTACAGCGCTTCGCCGCAGGTCAGCTTGAACGTGGCCATCGCCCTGGCGGCCCAGGCGATCACCGACTTCGCGGCCAACCCGGCGGCGCCGGTGTTCGCGGCCGGCGGCAGCTTCGCGGTTTCGGCCACGCCTGGCGCCTCGACCAGCCCGGTCGTGTTCGCCAGCACTACGAGTTCGGTGTGTACGGTCAGCGGCAGCACCGTGACGATGTTGAGCGCGGGCACGTGTTCGCTGACGGCCGACCAGGCCGCCGACGGCAACTACAGCGCCGCGCCGCAAGTGACGCTGGACGTGACCATCGGCGCGGCGGCTCAGGCCATCACCGCTTTCAGCGCGAATCCGGCAGCGCCGGTGTACACGCCGGGCGGCAGCTTCACCGTATCGGCCAGCGGCGGTGCCTCGGGCAATCCGGTGGTGTTCGCCAGCACGTCGCCGGCGATCTGCACCGTCAGCGGCAACACGGTCAGCACGCTGGGGTCGGGCACGTGTTCGCTCACTGCCGACCAGGCCGGCAACGCCAACTACACCGCCGCGCCGCAAGTCGCTCTGCAAGTGATCATCAGCGGCGCCACGCCGAACCTGGCCTGGATCGGCGACCTCGCCAAGACCGTCGGCGAGGCGGCCTTCGACCTGCCCGACCCGAGCAGCAACAGCAACGGCGCCTTCACCTTCAGCAGCGCCAATACGGCGGTGGCGACGGTCAGCGGACGCAGGGTGACGATCGTCGGTGCCGGCGTGGCGACCCTGGTCGCGACCCAGGCGGCCAGCGGCAGTTATCTGCAGGCCTCGATCGATGCCACCTTGACGGTGACCGGCCGACCCGACCCGACCCGCGATCCCAGCGTGGTCGGCGGCTTGCAAGCGCAGGTCGACGCCAGCGTGCGCTTCGCTTCGGCGCAGCAGTCCAACATCCACGACCGCCTGCGCCAGCAGCGCTTCGCCGGCGCCAACCGTTCCAGCAACGACATGGCCCTTAATCTGAGCAGCCGCTCGGGCGGGGCGATGTCGCTGACCGCGGGTCAAGTGATGTCGATCGATCCGGTGCGCCTGCCGGAAGGCTGGGGCCTGTGGACGGCCGGCAGCATCACCAACGGCCAGCGCGAACGCAACGCGCGCAGCGACGGTTTCGACTTCCAGAGCGACGGCCTCACCGTCGGCGCCGACTGGCGTATCGGCGAGCGCTTCCTGCTCGGCGTGGCCGGCGGTTTCGGCTGGAACGACACCGACCTGGACGACGGCCGCTCGAAGCTCGATGCCGAGCAGCGCGCGTTGTCGCTGTACGGCCTGTGGCGCCCGAGCGAACGCTGGTTCGTCGACGGCATCCTCGGCTGGGGCCGCCTCGACTTCGACATCCGCCGCTACAGCGCGACGGCCGGTGCCACCGCTTCGGCCGAGCGAGAAGGCGATCAGGTGTTCGGCTCGCTCACCGCCGGTTACGAACACGGCGGCGGCAACGGCATGATGCTGACCGGTTACGGCCGCCTCGACAGCAGCCGCACCAAGCTCGACGGCTACCGCGAGACCGGGCTGGGTATCTACGACCTGAGCTACGGTTCGCAGACCGTCGAGAACAGCGGCGCTTCGCTCGGCGTGGAAGGCAGCCTGCCGATCGTGACCGCGCGCGGCAACATCTTCCGTCCCTACTGGTTGCTCGAATACCGCGAGTCGTTCGACAACCGCAGCGACGTCAACCTCAACTACGTGATCATGCCGGTCGCCAACGACTACGTGCTCGGCCTGCGCAGCTACGGCGATAATGCGCTCAGCTACGGCGCCGGCATGGACATGACCTTCTCCAGAGGTTGGAAGCTGTCGCTGCTGATGCGTCGCCAGCACGGCAGCGGCCAGGACCCGAGCACCAGCTTCGGCCTGCTGCTCTCGTTCTCGCCGGGCCTGCAGTCGGGCGCGGCGATGATGGCCCCGAGCGCGCAGGACGTGGCGATGGAGACGCAGGCGGCGGCCACGAAGACGCCGGAGACCGGTCGCTGAGTGGGCGTTGTTGAGTCGCGGTTCGCTGGCTGCAAAGCGCAACCGCGAAGTTGATTGAAACGATGCACTCAGAACGCTCCGGGCTCGCACCCGGAGCGTTCTGTTTTTCGGGTAACCGAAGTAATTTTCGCAAGCGTAGTCAGCCGAAGCTGCAGGGAAGCGGTTGCTTTATGGCGATGTCCGATTGCGTCCTGGCTCCGGATACCGGCTTGGTATTGCACTGCTTCGGCTGTCGCGGCTTGCGCCGCTTCTACCCAAGAGCGCGTCGCCGCCCCGGGTAGGAGCGGCGCGAGCCGCGACCAACCAAAGTAATTCTCGCAAGCGCAGTCAGCCGAAGCTGCATTGGATCAGTCGTTTTGAGGGGCTGTATGGCGGTGCGGCACCTAGGGTGCGATCGCCGTTACCCGGGCTCTATGGTGACGAGCACCGATTCCTCGAGAATTTCGTGGCGCCATGAGCTGGCCCCGCGTACCGAGCCGCACAGGCGGGTCGTGCAACGCCGCGAATTTTCCCATGCCGCCGCGATCTCGATCTGGATTTCTTCGCTGCCTAACATGCTTGTGCGTACCGTCGCGGGACGGCCGATCAAGGCGATCAAGTCGGGCAGGGCGAGTGAGCGCATCGCCTCCAGTTCCCGCGCCAGCGTTGCGTAGGCATCCGCCTTATGCATGATCGATAACCGGCCGGACGTAGCGGAAAAGTACTCGGCGGCGCGAGCGCCGCCGAGTTGTTGAGGCTTACTCCACCGACAAGCCTTCGACCTTCTGCCAGCCGCGCGGCAACAGGCCGCCGCGGGTGGCGCGGGCGCCGAGGTAGGGTTCCAGGTCTTTCCAGGACAGGCTCATGGTGCGGGCGCCCGACTTGACGGTCAGGGTGCCGCCCGGGGCCACCACGGCGACCGCGATCACGCGTTCGGTGCCGAGCTTGGCCTTGGGGATGTCGATGATCTTGTTGCCCTTGCCCTTGTCGAGCTCAGGCAGCTCCGACACCGGGAAGGCGAGCAGGTGGCCGACGTTGGTCACCGCGACCACGCGGTCCTGCTCGACATCGCCGACCTGCGCCGGCTGCAGCACCTTCGCGTTCGGGGTCAGCGACAGCATCGCCTTGCCGGCCTTGTTGCGGCCGGTCAGGTTCTCGAAGCGGGTCACGAAGCCATAGCCGTGACTGCTGGCGAGAACGAAGCGCTGATCGTTGTCGCCAGCCGCCAGGGTCTGGAACGACGCGCCCGGTGCCGGCGAGAAACGGCCGGTCAAGGGTTCGCCGTTGCCGCGCGCCGAGGGCAGGCCGTGGATCAGGGTCGAGTAGGAACGGCCGGTCGAATCCAGGAACGCGACCTGCTGGGTGCTGCGTCCGCGCGCCGCGCCGAGCAGGCCGTCGCCGTCGCGATAGCTGAGCGTGGCGGCGTCGATCTCGTGGCCCTTGGCCGCGCGCACCCAGCCCTTTTCGCTGATGACCACGGTCATCGGCTCGCTGGCGACCAGCTCGGTTTCCGACAGGGCCTGGGCGGCGTTGCGCGAGACCAGCGGCGAACGGCGCGCGTCGCCGAACTTCTTGGCGTCGGCCAGCAATTCGTCCTTGATCAGCTTCTTGAGCTTGGCCTTGCTGCCGAGGGTGGCGATCAGTTGTTCGCGCTCGGCGGCCAGTTCGTCCTGCTCGCCGCGGATCTTCATTTCTTCCAGGCGCGCGAGCTGGCGCAGCCGGGTTTCCATGATGTAGTCGGTCTGCTCTTCGCTGAGGCCGAAACGCTTCATCAGCACCGGCCGCGGTTCGTCCTCGCTGCGGATGATGCGGATCACTTCGTCGAGATTGAGGAACGCGACCAGCAAGCCTTCCAACAAGTGCAGGCGGCGCTCGACCTTTTCCAGGCGGTGGGTCAGGCGGCGGGTGACGGTGTCGGTGCGGAAGCTCAGCCACTCGCTGAGGAAGGCCTTGAGCCCCTTGACCTGCGGCCGGCCGTCCAGGCCGATCACGTTCATGTTGATCCGGTAGCTCTTCTCCATGTCCGTGGTCGCGAACAGATGGCCCATGAGCTGTTCGACATCGACACGGTTGGAGCGCGGCACCAGCACGATGCGGGTCGGGTTGGCGTGGTCGGACTCGTCGCGGATGTCTTCCAGCCACGGCAGCTTCTTGGCCCGCATCTGGGTCGCGATCTGTTCGATGACCTTGCCCGGCGAGGCCTGGTAGGGCAGCGCGGTGACGACGATGTTCGGGCCGTCCTTCTCGAAGATGGCGCGGGCGCGCACGCTGCCCAGGCCGGTCTCGTACATCGCCAGCAGGTCGCTGCGCGAGGTGATGATCTCGGCCGGGGTCGGATAGTCCGGGCCCAGCACGTGCTCGCACAGGTCGCGGGTGGTGGCGTCGGGGTCGTCGAGCAGGCGCACGCAGGCGCTGACGATCTCGTTGAGGTTGTGCGGCGGCACGTCGGTGGCCATGCCGACCGCGATGCCGGTGGTGCCGTTGAGCAGCAGGTGCGGCAGGCGCGCCGGCATCCAGGTCGGTTCTTCCAGGGTGCCGTCGAAGTTCGGGGTCCAGTCGACCGTGCCCTGGCCGAGCTCGCCGAGCAGCACTTCGGCGATCGGGGTCAGCTTGGATTCGGTATAGCGCATCGCCGCGAACGATTTGGGATCGTCGCTGGAACCGAAGTTGCCCTGGCCCTCGACCAGCGGATAGCGGTACGAGAACGGCTGCGCCATCAGCACCATCGCCTCGTAACAGGCGCTGTCGCCGTGCGGGTGGTACTTACCGATCACGTCGCCGACGGTGCGCGCGGATTTCTTCGGCTTGGCCCCGGCGTTGAGGCCGAGTTCGCTCATCGAGTAGATGATGCGGCGCTGGACCGGCTTGAGGCCATCGCCGAGGAAGGGCAGGGCGCGGTCCAGGACCACGTACATCGAGTAGTCGAGGTAGGCGCGCTCGGCGTACTCGCGCAGGGGAATCTGTTCGAAGCCGTGGAAAACCGGACGTACGGGATCAGTCATGGAACCTTTGAGGCGGGGTAGGGCTGAGCCGGGATTCTAACCGGGGACGGCTGGGCTGATGTGGACGGGGCGTCGTGGACGGGGCGTGGACCCGCGCGGGCGCCGTGCGGCAGCCGGTTCGGGCGCGAGGCGGTATTCTCGGCATCCGTGATCGCCCACGTTGAGACTGCCATGCCCTTGCGCACACGCCTTCCCGTCTCGCTGATCCCTTGCCTGGCCTTGATCGGGGCGAGTGTGCTGCCGGTGGCGACGGCCCAGGCGCCGGGGCGCGAAGTGCCGGTGTATTCCTACCGGGTGGTCGCGCGCTATCCGCACGATGCCGGCGCGTTCACCCAGGGCTTGATCTTCAAGGACGGTTTCCTGTACGAGAGCACCGGCATGTACGGGCGCTCGTCGGTGCGCAAGGTCCGTCTGGCCGACGGCAAGGTGCTGGAGAAGACCGATCTGCCGGCCTCGGTGTTCGGCGAAGGCCTGACCGACCGCGGCCAGCAGTTGCTGGTGCTGACCTGGACCACGCAGACCGGCTACATCGTCAAGCTGCCGGGGCTCGCGGTGACCGGCAACTTCGCCTATCCGGGCGAGGGCTGGGGCCTGGCGCGCTCGGCCGACACGATCTACATGAGCGACGGCACCGCGCAGATCCGTTTGCTCGATCCGAAGTCGCTGCGCGAGCGCTCGCGCATCCGGGTGACCTTCAACGGCAAGCCGCTGCCGCAGCTCAACGAACTGGAATGGGTCGACGGCGAGCTGTTCGCCAACGTTTGGATGACCGACAGCATCGTCCGCATCGACCCGAACAGCGGCCGGGTCGTCGGTCGCATCGACCTGGGCGGCCTGCTCGCGCGCCACGGCACCCGCAGCCGCGGCGCCGACGTGCTCAACGGCATCGCTTACGACGGCGCGCGCAAGCGTCTGTTCGTGACCGGCAAGTTGTGGCCGGATCTGTTCGAGATCGAACTGGTGCCGCCGGCGCCGCGCGCGGTCAAGCCGCGCTGAGAGAACCTCGCAGACCGACCTGTTGAACACCGTCTTCTTGGGCAAGCGTCCGTGAGGCGAGGGGCACCGTTCCGGCGCGGCTTCGCGCCGTGCGCGATCCGCAAAGCACGATGGCCGATTGATGCGACCGTTTGATGCGACCGTGCCGAAAGGCACTGTCGTCGTACGGGCCGATATGGGCGCGGCCGCCGATAACCGCGCCAGCTGACGAATTTGTCAGCCAAGCGACAGCTTGCTGTCCGTGGCCGCCGCCTAGAGTCGTCGCACGGTCTGCTTTCCTCTCCTCGCGGGCCGTCGCGGCGCGCTCCGGTGCGCCGCTCCATCGACCCGCCACGGATGCCGCCATGTCGCCCACGCCCGCCGCCACGCTTTCGCCCCGCGCCCGCAAGACCGTTTTCGCCGCTGCCGCATCGCTCGCGGTCCTCGCCGGAGGGCTGGTCTGGGGCGCTTTCGGCAGCCGCGGCGCGCCGCCGCCGGCGCCACCGCCGCCGGTCCCGGTGACGACGATGCGGGTGGAACGCCGCGACGTGCCGCATTGGCAGGAAACCATCGGCACGGTGACCTCCCTGCAGAGCACGGTGCTGCGCCCGCAGGTCGATGGCGTGTTGACCCAGGTGCTGTTCCGCGAAGGCCAGCAGGTCAAGCGCGGGCAGTTGCTCGCGCGCATCGACGACCGCAGCATCGCCGCGAATCTCGACGGCGCCCAGGCCGCGCTGGCGCGCGATGCGGCGCAGTTGCGCGCGGCGAAATCCGACCTCGACCGGTTCCGCCAGTTGTCCGGCAGCCAGTTGATCGCACGCCAGATGCTGGAACAACAGGCCGCTTCGGTGCAGCAGTTGCAGGCCACCGCGCAGGCCAACCAGGCGGCGATCGACGCCACTCGCGTGCAGCTGTCGCATACCCGCATCTTGTCGCCGATCGACGGCCGCGTCGGCCTGCGCCGCGTCGATCCGGGCAACGTGGTGCGCGCCGGCGACGACGACGGCCTGGTCACGGTGCAGCAGGTCGATCCGATCTCGGTGATGTTCACCCTGCCGCAGGACCAGCTGCCGGGCCTGCGCCAAGCTCAGGCCGCCGGCGCGGTCGAGGTGCAGGCGCTCGACCGCGACGCCGGCCTGGTGCTGGCGCAAGGCGAGTTGAGCGTGATCGACAACCAGATCGACGACGCCACCGGCACGGTGCGCATCCGCGCGGTGTTCAAGAATTCGCAGGACCGCCTGTGGCCCGGGCAGCTGGTCAGCGTGCGCGTGCGCACCGGCACCAGCGCGGCCGCGACCGTGGTCGCCAGCGAAGCGGTGCAGCGCGGCGCCGACGACCACTTCGTCTACCGTCTCGAGGCCGGCAACAAGGTCGCGCTGGTGCCGGTGCGGATCGAGTACCAGGACGACAAACTCGCCGTGGTCAGCGGACTGCAGGCCGGCGACGTGGTGGTACGCGACGGCCAGTCGCGACTCAAACCCGGCATGACCGTGGCGCCGACCGCGCCGACCGTGCGCGCCGCGCCGGGCAACGCCGTGGCGGCGCGCGTGGCGGGGGCGCCGTGAGCGGTCGCGTCTCGATTTCCGGCTGGTTCGTTCGCCATCCGGTCGCGACCACGCTGCTGACCGCGGCAGTGCTGCTGCTCGGTCTGTTCGCCTTGCCGCGGCTGCCGGTGGCGCCGTTGCCGCAGGCCGAGTTCCCGACCATCCGCATCGATGCCTCGCTGCCCGGCGCCAGTGCCGAGACCATGGCCTCGGCGGTGGCGACGCCGCTGGAGACGCAGCTGACCGCGGTGCCGGGCATCAGCGAGATGACCTCGACCAGCTCCCTGGGCAGCACCTCCATCACCTTGCAGTTCGTGCTCGACAAGAGCATCGACACCGCCGCCCAGGAAGTGCAGGCGGCGATCAACAACGTTTCCGGGCGCCTGCCGCGCGACATGCCGAGCCTGCCGCGCTGGACCAAGATCAATCCCGCCGACAGCCCGATCCTGATCCTGAGCATGCATTCGCCGCTGATGCCGCTGACCGAGCTCAGCGACCTCGCCGAGACCCGCTTCGCGCGCAGCCTGAGCCAGATCGACGGCGTGTCGGAAGTCTTCGTCGCCGGCCAGGTGCGGCCGGCGATGCGCATCCAGGCCGCGCCCGAGCGCCTGGCCGCGATCGGCCTGACCCTGGCCGACCTGCGCAACGTCGCCCAGAGCGCCAGCGTCAACCAGGCCAAGGGTGCGGTGGTCGGCGCGCGGCGCATGTCGACCCTGGAAACCAACGACCAGTTGTTCAAGGCCGAAGACTACGAGCGCCTGGTGGTGACCTATCGCAACGGCGCGCCGGTGCGGTTGGGCGACGTCGCCCGGATCAGTTTCGGCGGCGAGAACGATTACGTGCGCGCCTGGCCGAACGGCAAGGACGGGGTGATGCTGGTGGTGTTTCGCCAGCCCGGCGCCAACATCATCAAGACCACCGACGCGGTGCTCGAAGCGTTGCCGCGGTTGCGCGCCAACCTGCCGGCCAGCGTCGAGGTCGAGGTCTTCAACGACCGCACCCGCACCATTCGCGCGTCCCTGCACGACGTCGAGCTGACCCTGGTCCTGACCGTGCTGCTGGTGGTCGTGGTGATGGGGCTGTTCCTGCGCGAACTTTCCGCCACGCTGATCGTCGGCGCGGTGCTGGTGGTGGCCCTGGTGGCCACGTTCGCGGCGATGTACGCGTTGGGTTTCACTCTCAACAACCTCACCTTGGTGGCGCTGGTGATCGCGGTGGGTTTCGTGGTCGACGACGCCATCGTCGTGGTCGAGAACATCCACCGTCATCGCGAAGCCGGCATGCCGATGCTGCAGGCGGCGCTGCAGGGCGCCAGCGAGATCGGCTTCACCGTGGTGACCATCGGCGTGTCGCTGATCGCCGCTTTCATCCCCTTGTTGTTCATGGGCGGCGTGGTCGGGCGCCTGTTCGCCGAGTTCGCGCTGACCGTGACCGTGGCGATCCTGATTTCGATCGTGGCCTCGCTGACCTTGGCGCCGATGCTGGCCTCGCGCTTCATGCGCAAGTCCTCCGGCCATGCCGATGCCGCCGGCACCTGGTCGGCACGGTTGCTCGCCGGCTACGACCGCAGCCTGCAATGGGCGTTGGCCCATCAGCGCCTGATGCTGGCCGGTTTCGGCCTGACCGTGGCGATCGCGGTCGCCTCCTATGCGCTGATCCCGAAAGGTTTCTTTCCCTCGCAGGACACCGCCTTCGTGTTCGCCACCACCGAAGCCGCGCAGGACATTTCCTACGAGGACATGGTCGCCAAGCACAAGCAACTGGCGCAGCTCGCCGCCGAAGACCCGGCCTTGCAGAGCTGGGGCCATTCGGTCGGCGCCACCGCCGGCAGCTCGACCATGTCCAACGGACGGTTCTGGTTCGTGCTCAAGGATCGCGGCGACCGCGACGTGTCCGCCGACGAGTTCATCGACCGCATGCGCGGCAAGCTGTCGCAGGTGCCGGGCATCACGATCTTCATGCGCTCGGCGCAGGACATCAACATCGGCACCGGGCCCTCGCGCACCCAATACCTGTACGCCCTGCGCGGCGCCGACAGCGCCGAACTGGGGTTATGGGCCGATCGCCTGACCCAGCGCCTGGCGACATTGCCGGAGCTGCGCGACGTGTCCAACGACCAGAAGATCGGCGCCAGTATCGTGCGCCTGGCGATCGACCGCACCGCCGCGGCGCGTTTCGGCCTGAGCGCCCAGGACATCGACAATGCGCTGTACGACGCCTACGGCCAGCGCCAGATCAACGAGTTCCAGACCGAGACCAACCAATACCGGGTGATTCTCGAAATCGACCCGCGCATGCGCGGCAGCATCGACAGCCTGGCTTACTTCCATCTGCGTTCGACCACCACCGGGCAGATGGTGCCGTTGTCGGCGGTGGCGCGGGTCGAGCCGCCCGGCAACGGGCCCTTGTCGATCAGCCACAACGGCCTGTCGCCGGCGGTCAACATCTCTTTCAACCTCGCCACCGGCGTCGCCCTCGGCGATGCGGTCGCCGCACTCGACCGGGCCAAGGCCGAGATCGGCATGCCGAGCAGCGTCAGCGGCAATTTCCAGGGCTCGGCGCAGGCCTTCCAGGACTCGCTGGCGACCCAGCCGCTGCTGATCCTGGCCGCCTTGCTCGCGGTCTACATCATCCTCGGCGTGCTCTACGAGAGCTTCGTCCACCCGTTGACGATCCTGTCGACCTTGCCGTCGGCCGGCATCGGCGCGGTCTTGCTGCTGTGGGTCTGGCGCCTGGATTTCTCGATCATGGCCCTGATCGGCATCGTGTTGCTGATCGGCATCGTCAAGAAGAACGGCATTTTGCTGGTCGACTTCGCCCTGGACGCGCAACGCCGGCGCGGCCTGTCCCCGACCGCGGCGATCCACGAGGCCTGCCTGACCCGGTTCCGCCCGATCATGATGACCACCCTGGCGGCCTTGCTCGGCGCGATCCCGCTGATGATCGGCTTCGGCACCGGCGCGGAGCTGCGCCAGCCGCTCGGCGTGGCGGTGGTCGGCGGCCTGCTGATCAGCCAGGTCCTGACCCTGTACAGCACGCCGGTGATCTATCTGGCGCTGGACCGGCTGTTCCTGCGTCGTCGCCGCGAGGCGACGCAGGCGGCCTCGCCCGACCCGGCCGACCCGGCCGCAGCGGCGACGGCCTGAGCGGCGGTACGATGTCGGCCCAGGTACTGCCCGCAAGCTCGGTGTCGCGATGAAGCTGCTGATCGTCGAAGACGAAATCAAGACCGCCGATTACCTGCGCGACGGCCTGGCCGAGCAGGGCTGGGCGGTCGACGTCGCCCGCGACGGCGTGTCCGGCCTGCACCTGGCGCGCGAACTCGACTACGACGTGATCGTGCTCGACGTGATGCTGCCCGGCATGGACGGCTTCGCGGTGCTGCGCGAACTGCGCACGCGCAAGCAGACGCCGGTGATCATGTTGACCGCGCGCGACCGCATCGACGACCGCGTGCATGGCCTCGGCGCCGGCGCCGACGATTACCTGGTCAAGCCGTTCTCTTTCATCGAACTGTTGGCGCGCTTGCAGGCGCTGGTGCGGCGCGGCCGCCAGCAGGAGCCGACCGAGCTGCAGATCGGCGATTTGTCGATCAACCTGATCGCGCGCCGCGCCCATCGCGACGGCTGCCGCCTGGATCTGACCGGCAAGGAATTCGCCTTGCTCGCCCTGCTGGCGCAACGCCGCGGCCAGATCTTGTCGAAGACGGTGATCGCCGCGCAGGTCTGGGACATCAATTTCGACAGCCACACCAACGTGGTCGAGGTCGCGATCAAGCGCTTGCGCACCAAGATCGACGGCCCCTTCCGCGACAAGCTGCTGCACACCGTGCGCGGCATGGGCTACGTGCTGGAGGCGCGCGAGAGCGAGCAGGGCGAGGGCCCGTCGTCGTCGGGGCGGGCGTCGGCATGAGGCCTTTCAGCGACATCTCCATCGCCCAACGCCTCGCGGCGATGTTCGCGCTCGCCGCGCTGTTGGTGTTCGCCCTGGTCGGAGTCACCCTGTACCAGGTGCTGGAAAACCAGATCGTGCGTTACCAGCGCGCCGAGCTGGAGACCAAGCTGCGTTCGGTCGCCGGCAGCGTCGCCATGTGCGACACCCGCGAGCGTTGGTACAAGGTGCAGGACAAGGTCGAGAACCTGACCTCCAGCGATCGCAGCATCCGCATCTGGGCCTGGAGCGGCAATCCCGGTTTCCGCATCGGCAGCGGCGAGCCGGAAGTGGACGTGCCGCGCAAGGGCGACCATGGCATGGGCCGCTTGTGGCTGGATGGCCACTCGGCGCCGTACCGAACCCTCAACGAATTGATTCCCGCGCATGGCGAGCGGCCGGCGGTGCGGCTGTGGATCGGTATCGATTCCTGGCCTTACGTGTCGGCCTTGCGCTCGTTCGTGCTGGCGCTGGTGGTGCTCGGCGTGGTCGGCACCGCCGTGGTGGCCTTGCTCGGCCACTGGATCGCGCGGGTCGGCCTGCGGCCTTTGCAACGTTTGTCGAGCCAGGCGCAGGCCTTGAGCCCGAGCAATCTTTCGCAACGCCTGCAGCCGGCGCAACTGCCCCCGGAGCTCGGCCATCTGACCGGCGCCTTCAACGGCGCCCTCGACCGGCTCGAAGGCGCCTACACGCGCCTGGATGCGTTCAACGCCGACGTCGCCCACGAATTGCGCACGCCGCTGACCAATCTGATGGGCCAGACCCAGGTCGCGCTGTCGCGGCCGCGCGAAGCCGCCCAGCTCGAGGACGTGCTGCAGTCGAACCTGGAAGAGCTCGAACGCATGCGCTGCATCGTCAACGACATGCTGTTCCTGTCGCGCGCCGACCAGGGCGACATCGCCCTGGACCGGGTCTGCGTGGCGCTCGCCGACGAAGTCGCCAAGACCGGCGAGTTCCTCGAATACCTGCTCGAAGAAGCCGGAATGCGCCTGCGCATCGACGGCACCGCCGATGCCTGGATCGACACCGCGCTGTTCCGCCGCGCCATGACCAACCTGCTGCACAACGCCGTGCAGCACGCGACCCCGGGTTCGGAGATCGTGGTCGAACTCGGCAACGGCGGCGAAGGCGCGCGCGTCGCGGTGCGCAACCAGGGCTCCTCGGTGGCCTCCGAGCACCTGGTGCGCATGTTCGATCGTTTCTATCGCGTCGATGCCGCGCGCGAACACCGCGGCGAACGCCATCACGGCCTGGGCCTGTCGATCGTCAAGGCCATCGCGGTCCTGCACGGCGGCGAAGTATTCGCGAGCAGCGAAGAGGGCGCGACGACGGTGGGCTTCAGCCTCGCCACGCCGTCGGCCTGCACCGCCTGAGCCAGCGCGGTACAGGGTTGGAGCGGTTCGAGCCGCGACCGCGAATCCGCAGTTAAGCCACCCACCGAATTGCGCGGTCGCGGCTTACGCCGCTCCTACAGGCACGGCGTCGCTGATGTGGGAGCGGCGTGAGCCGCGACCGCGCGGTTTCTGATCGCCGCGAACGAACCATGGCCGTCGCTCGCGCGCTGGTTCTCTCGTGGCCTTTGCCGGGGGCGTCGTCGCCGTTGGTTTCGCGGTTGCGGCTCGCGCCGCTCCTACCCAGGGGCGCGGCCGTACGACTCAGCGGTGCAGGTCGCCCGCGGCTTCGGGTTGGTAGCGCAGGGCGAGCACGCGCAGGCGTGCGCTGCGGCCGCCGGGCAGGGGCCAGTCGATGCGGGCGCCCACAGCGAGGCCGAGCAGGGCGGTGCCGATCGGCGCCAGGATCGAGATGCGTTCGGCGCTGCCGTCGGCGTCGCGCGGATACACCAGGGTGACTTCGCGCTCTTCGCCGCTGCTCTCGTCGAGGAAGCGGATCACCGAATTCATGGTGATGATGTCGGCCGGCATCTGTGCCGGTTCGACGAGGTCGGCGCGGTCGAGTTCGCGGCGCAGGCCGCGGGTGTCGAGAGCGGCGGCGAGCGGCTGTTCCAGCAGGGCTTCGAGGCGGTCGCAGTCCAGGCGCGACAGGGTCAGCGGAGGAGGCAGTCCGGAGGGATGGGGCAGGTGGTTCGGGTTCATTCGTGGATCTCCAAAGCAAGAACGGGCGACGCACGATGCGCCGCCCGCGGTTCAGGATGTTCGCGGACCTTAGCCCGGCGGCGAGGGGGCATCAAGCCGCAGGCGCTGCCCCGCCGCGCCGCTGCGCGGTCGGAACGCGGCAGGAATCGGAGGGAAGCGGGCATCGGTGATGGAGCGCGGCAAGCGGAGCGTTCAGCGCCGTTTGCCGGCGCCCACGGCGGCGCGATTGCGTCGGCGCGCAGATGGCGCGGGCCTTGCGCTGCAGTCCTCGCGAGCGCAGCGGCTCGGACGCGGCCTTCCCGA
>Ga0307406_10001147_pt1 | contig 14810 bp, 10 predicted proteins | sample 322Cmetagenome_3_FD_203706 | JGI IMG/M metagenome (GOLD analysis project Ga0307406, IMG submission 203706) | Maize rhizosphere microbial communities from greenhouse at UC Davis, California, United States - 322HYB-C-2 | ecosystem: Host-associated > Plants > Roots > Rhizosphere > Soil | place... | reverse complement strand
ACGAGAACCCGAAGCTCGCCGATCGCATCGCGAGCACCAATGGACAGGAGGTGACGGCGTGACCGCATTCGTGGGAGTGGCCGACATGGTGGAGTGGATCTCGCGCCGCGGCGCGGAGACGATCATGACCGAGATGGCAGACACGATCGAGGAGGACTTCCGTCGCTGGGAGTCGTTCGACAAGAGCGAGCGCGTCGCGAATCACACGCCCTTCGGCGTGATCGAGCTGATGCCGATCAGCGACCCCGACATCTACGCGTTCAAGTACGTCAACGGTCACCCGTTCAACCCCGGTCGCGGCTACCAGACCGTGACCGCGTTCGGCGTGCTCGCCGACGTGCACAACGGCTACCCGGTGTTCCTCGCCGAGATGACGCTGCTCACGGCGTTGCGCACCGCGGCGACCTCGGCGATGGTGGCACGTCAGCTCGCCCGCCCGGACTCGACCACCATGGCGATGATCGGGGCCGGCAGCCAGGCCGAGTTCCAGGCGCTGGCGTTCCGCGGCGTGCTCGGCATCCGCACCCTGCGGATCTACGACGTCGACCCCGCGGCATCCGAGAAGTTCCTGCGCAACCTCGGCGCGCGCGGCTTCGACATCACGGTGTGCGGTTCCGCGGCGGAGGCGGCATCCGGTGCCGACATCGTCACGACCTGCACGGCCGACAAGGCCGTGGCGCAGGTGCTGACGGATGCCGACGTCACTCCCGGCATGCACATCAACACGATCGGCGGCGACTGCCCTGGCAAGACCGAGCTCGACCCGCGGATCCTCGACCGCGGCCCGGTGTTCGTGGAGTACACGCCGCAGACGCGCGTCGAGGGCGAGATCCAGAACGTCGCGGCGGACTTCCCGGTGATCGAGTTCTGGCAGGTCCTCGCAGGCCTCGCGCCCGGACGCACCTCGGCCGACCAGGTGACGATCTTCGACTCGGTCGGATTCGCGATCGAGGACTTCTCGGCGCTGCGGCACCTGCGTGCAGATCTCGCGGGCTCGGGTCTCGACACCGAGATCGACCTGGTCGCAGCGCCCGAAGACCCGAAGGACCTCTTCGGCTTCGCGCACTCGCCCGTTCCCGCGCTCTGAACCGCGCTCTTCCCGTCGACCATCCGAACGATCGGAGCACCATGACCGAGCCCGTGGCCCTCGTCGGCGTCCGTCCGTACGACGGCGGCGAGCCCGTCGACCTCGTGCTGCGCGACGGGATCATCGCCGCGATCACTCCGGCGGGCACCGCCGTGCACGAGGGCGAGGTCGTCGATGGCGAGGGGCGCTGGGTGGGCCCGGGACTCTGGGACGCGCACGTGCACTTCACGCAGCATGTGAACCGCCGTCGCCGGCTCGACCTGACCGAGACCCACAGCGCCGACGACGTGCTCGACGTCGTGCGGCGGGCGCGGGCGGCGAACGCACCGCTGAGCGACGGGATGCTGATGGGCTACGGCTTCCGCGACGGCCTCTGGCCGGTACCGGCGACGCTCGCCGCGCTCGACGCGGTGGTCTCCGACGTCCCGGTCGTGCTGGTGAGCGGCGATCTGCACTGCGGGTGGATGAACCGCGCGGCGGCGCGCCGGTTCGGTCTCGAGCTCGACGCGACCGGGCTCCTGCGCGAGGGCCCCTGGATCGAACTGCTGCACTCGTTCGACGAGGCGTCGGGTCTGCCCGCGGATGCCTATCGCGAAGCCGCCGACGCGGCATCCGCTCGGGGAGTCGTCGGGATCGTCGAGTACGAGAAGACCGACAACGTCACGGAGTGGTCGGAGCGCACCGCGAGCGGTCTCGTGAACCTCCGCGCCGACATCGCGGTGTGGCCCGATCTGCTCGAGGCGGTCATCGCCGACGGCCGGCGCACCGGCGACGGGGTCGACGAGCACGGGCTCATCACCTTCGGCCGTCTCAAGGTCGTCGTCGACGGATCGCTGAACACCCGCACCGCGTGGTGCTGGGATCCGTATCCGGGCATGGACCTCGGCCACCCGCACGCCTGCGGCATGGAGAGCGTGCCGATCCCCGAACTGCGGCGCCTGCTGGAGCGCGCGCGGGGCGCGGGGATCGAGGCTGCCGTGCACGCGATCGGCGACCGCGCCAACACCGAGGTGCTCGACACGTTCGAGGTGCTCGGCATGAAGGGCGTGATCGAGCACGCCCAGCTCGTGCGCGACGAGGACTTCGCCCGGTTCGCCGCTCTCGGGCTGATCGCGAGCGTGCAGCCCGAGCACGCGATGGACGACCGCGACGTGGCCGACCGGCACTGGGTCGGGCGCACCGGTCGAGCCTTCGCTTTCGGCTCGCTGCACCGCTCGGGCGCCGCACTCCGCCTCGGCTCCGACGCGCCTGTCGCGCCGCTGGATCCGTGGATCTCGCTGAGCGCCGCGACCGCACGCAGCCGCGGAGCGCGCGAGGCGTGGCATCCGGAGCAGCGTCTGCCGCTGGACGTCGCGCTCGCGGCATCCGCTCGCACGACGGTGGAGGTCGGCCAGCCGGCCGATCTCGTGCTCACCGAACGCGACCCCTACTCGAGCGATCGCGACGAACTGCGCGCGATGCCGGTCGCCGCGACCCTTCTGGGCGGCCGATTCACCTGGCGAACGATCTGAGGACGACATGACCACGACAACCTTCACCAACGGCCGGGTGTTCACCGGCGAGTCCGAGACCGCGTTCGCCTCGGCGTTCCGTGTCACCGATGGGCTCGTCGAGTGGGTCGGCGACGCGGCCGACGTGTCGGATGCGGATGCCGTCGACCTCGGCGGCCGCACCGTGCTGCCCGGCCTCCTTGACAGCCACACGCATCCGGCGCTCCTCGCGGGCACCGCGCTCGCCGCCGAGTGCTTCCCGCCGGCCGTGCTCTCGCCCGACGACCTCGTCCGCGTGCTGCAGCAGCATGCGGCCGGAATCGCCGTGGACGCCTGGGTGCTCGGCCGCGGGTTCGACGATACGAAGTTTCCCGAGGGACGGATGCCGACCGCCGCCGACCTCGATCGGGTGAGCGCCGACCGGCCGGTGCTGGTGTGGCGCTGCGATGCCCACTCCGCAGTCTGCAACACCAAGGCCCTCGAGATCGCCGGCATCACCGCCGACACCCCTGACCCTGACGGCGCCCGCTTCGGACGCGACGCCGACGGGAAGCCGAACGGGGTGCTGACCGAGCTCGCCGCCGTCGACGCGGTGGTCTCGTTCGTCGCCGCTCCCACCCGCGAGGAGCATCTCGCGGCGATCGTGTCGATCGGGGAGGAGCTCGCCACACGCGGCATCGTCGCCGTGTGCGACCTGTTCTCCACGCGCATCGATCAGCCGCTCGCGACGTTCCGCGCGGCGGTGGAGCGGGGTCTTCGCGCGCAGGTCGCGCTGTATCCGGGATGGGATCCCGCAGCGCCGCTCGCCGACCTGCCGCCGGGCGACCGCGAGGGCCAGATCCGCGTGGCCGGCGTCAAGGTCGTGCTCGACGGGGCGTACTCCAACCGCACCGCCTGGGTGCACCAGGCGTATCCCGACTCGTGCGACCACGGGCTTCGTCTCGTGGACGACGAGGACGTGCTCGCTGCGGGCGACTGGGCGCGCCGCAACGGGGTGCAGCTCGCCGTGCACGCGATGGGCGACCGCGCTCTCGACCGCGTCGTCGAGCTCTTCGAAGACGCGGAGCCCTGGCTCGACGGCATCCCCTCGGTGCGCATCGAGCACGCCACGATCGTGAGCGACGCCTATCTCGCCCGTCTCACCTCGGCGCGGATGTCGTTCGGCATCGCGACGCACACCGTGTTCTTCTTCGCCGAGTACGACGGCTACGAGAAGGCGCTGCGGGTAGAGCAGGTGCCCGACGCGTATCCGATCGCGCGGCTGTACGCGGGCCTCGGTCCGCTCGCGCTGTCGTCGGACCGGCCGGCCACGGCGTGGAGCGGTGCGGACGACGTGATGCTCTCGGTAGAGGCCGCCGTGCGCCGCCGCACCTACAACGGGATCGAGTTCGGTGCCGAGGCGGCGATCACGGTCGCGCAGGCACTGCTGCTGTACACGTCGCGCGCGGCTTCGCTGTCGCCGCTGACCGGTGTCGGCACGCTCGCTCCCGGGTACGACGGAAGCTTCGCTGTGCTCGAGCGCGACGTCTTCACGGTGCCCGACGACGAGATCGCCGCCGTGCGGGTGGCGGAGACCTGGATCCGTGGCGAGCAGGTGTTCGTCCGCGAGATCGAGCACGCATGACCGGAGACGGCGCGTTCCTGCCGCTCGCCGGCATCCGCGTGATCGATTTCACGCGGCTGCTGGCCGGGCCCTACGCGACGATGACGCTCGCAGAGCTGGGCGCGGACGTGATCAAGGTCGAGCAGCCGGGCATCGGCGACGAGACCAGGCACTGGGGTCCGCCGTTCGTGCACGGTGCGAGCGCGTACTTCCATGCGATCAACCGCGGCAAGCGCAGCATCGCGCTCGACATGGCGGATGCCGCGGACCGCGACGTCGCGCAACGGCTCGTCGGCACGGCCGACGTGCTGGTCGAGAGCTTCCGGCCCGGTGTCGCCGACCGCCTCGGGATCGGCGCCGCGGCGATGTGCGAGCGGTTCCCGCGGCTCGTCTATGCGTCGATCAGCGGGTTCTCGCAGAGCGGGCCGCTGGCTGCGGAACCCGGCACCGCCGTCACCGTCGAGGCCGAATCGGGGCTCATGCACGTCACCGGTCACGAGGGCGCCGACCCCGTGCGCTCGGGGGTGGCGATGGTTGACATCGCGACCGGCATGTCGATGATCAACGGGGTGCTCGCCGCACTGCTCGAACGCACGCGCACCGGCGTGGGGCGGCGCCTGGAGTTCTCGCTGTTCGCCACAGCACTGAGCTCGCTCGGCACGGTCATCGCGGCGACCTCGGCCGGGGGCCCACCGTCGAAGCCGTGGGGCAGTTCGCATCCATCGATCGTGCCGTATCGGGCGTTCGCGGCCTCGGACGGCAGCGTCGTGCTCGGCGCGACGAACGACGCGATGTTCGCGCGACTGGTGTCGGCGCTGGATCTCGGCGATTCTCTCGGCGGCGAGCGCTGGGCGGGTAATCAGGCTCGCGTGGAGAGCCGCGATGAGCTCGAGGAGGTGCTGGCCGCGCGAGTCGGTGCGATGCAGGTCGACGACGTCGTGGCCCGGCTGCAGGACGCTCGGGTTCTCGTGGCGCGGGTGCGCAGTCCCGAAGAGGCCGCCGCTGGTGAGCAAGCGACGGCGCTGGGGCTCATCGAGCACGATGACGGCGTCTCGATCGCGCGGTCGGCGCTGCGTACGAACGGCACCGCACGCCTGGCTCGGGCACCGCAGCTCGACGCCGACGGGGCCGCGCTGCGCGCCGAGGTCGGTGCATGACTCAGCAAGAACGGTGGCATCCGGGCGGGTTCGGGCCTTTCTGGGGCTCGGCGCCGAGTTCTGGCTGAATTGTGAACCCCCGCCCCGCTACCCCGCCCCGAGCAACCTCACCCGGCACGCCAGTTCGACCGCGAAGCGCACGTCCGGATCGTCGAGGTCGATGTCGAGCTGCTCGCGGATGCGGCGCATGCGGTATCCGACCCCGTTCGGATGCAGCATCAGCGCCTTCCCGGCATGCACGAGCGATCGGCCGTGCGACAGATAGACGAACAGGGTGCGCACGGCGTTGAGGGCGCGCTCCGGGCCCAGCTCGTCGAGCGGTCGCAGCACATCGTGCAGCAGATCACGGCTGATCGGCGAGGCGTACACGTCGAGCAGCACGCGCCGGAGTCCCGTCACGTCGGTGAGCTCGACACCGCCCAGGCGCCCGGCGGCGATGGCGGAGTCCGCGGCGATCCTGGCTTCGGCCGCCGACTGCCGCAGTCCGAGCGCGCCGAGCTTCGGCGTGCCGAGCCCCAACGTGTACGCCCACTCCGTACCGGCGAGCTCGCGAGCCTGGTGCTGGATCAGTCGCGCGACCTCGCGCACGCGGCGCTGATGGTCGCCCGCACCGTGCTCCTCGGTGCAAACGAGCATGAGATCGTCCTGCAGGAACGCGGCGTGCCACATCTCGTCGCGCGACTCCACGAGCTGCAGCACGAACAGTTCGAGCGCGGGCTGCACGCTGCGAGGTGCGCGGGCCTCGGGGTCGGCGGTGTGCGTCGGCGCGAGCCAGGCGACTACGTGCGACTGGGGCAGCGGCAGCCCGAGTCGCGCGGCCTGTCCGACGAAGCCCTCCACGCGCGACGACTCGGCGAGCACGAGTTCTACGAGCAGGTCGGCGCGGGACTGAGTGGGGGCATAGCGGTCGCGGCTCTGGCGCTGCACGACACGCGACAGCAGCGACGCGATCACCGGCACCGAGACGGCGGTTGCGCCGTCGGCGGTCGCCGCAACCAGTCGCCCCACGGGCACCTCGCCGATGCACACGGCGTCGGATGCCGCCCACGTCACGGTCGGGTCGGCGATCATGGACAGCTCGATACCGAGCGCCCCGCTCGCGGCCGACAGGATGCTCTCCGGAGTGCTGTCGGATGCCGCGGCGGCTTCGGTGGCCGCGGATACCGCGTGCGCGCCGCGCATCATCGCCTCGGATGCGCCGCCCGAGATGGCGCGGTCGATGGTCTTCGCGAGATCTGCGGCGCTGATGCCCGCGGCGGAGAACACCGGGACGCCGCCCCTGCCGGCGAGGACCGTCGCGGTCTCGGCGAGAGCGAGGCCGGTCGTGAATACGATGCCGGCGAGGCCGCGTGCGCTGGCCTGCCGCAGGGCCACATCGATCCGATAGGGCGGAGGCTGCTCGTCGCCGGAGATGATGACGAGCGTCCCGGCCGGCACGGCGTCGAGCCGATCCACCGCCGCCATGTCGACGCGGACCACGATGCGTGAGTCGACCGGACCGGCGACGTGACGCAACCCGAGACGGCTCGCGTCTGCCCGCAGGTCTTCGAGCGTGTACTGTGCCATCCGCACAGTATGCCCGGAAACACTGGATCCCGGGAACATTGCCGGGTGCTCCCCGCGACCGTAGCGTGAACACATGGCACAGAAATCCCCGATCGCGCGCACCGCACGCATCACCGAGATCACGGTCGACGACGTCGCCGCTCTCGGCATCGGCACCGCGATCTTCGGCACCGGCGGCGGTGGAGCCGTGTATACCAGCCAGATCATGGTCGAGAATGCGCTGCGCGACCACGGACCGGTGCCGCTCGTCACCGTCGACGACCTCGGACCCGACGACGTCGTGATCCTGATGTCCGGCATCGGCGCCCCCACCGTGGGCATCGAGATGCTCTCGGCCACCGGTCAGATCCACGCGCTCCTCGCCGAGGCGGAGCGGCTGCTCGGCCGCAAGGTCACCACCCTCATGGCGGCGGAGATCGGCGGCGGAAACGGCGTGCAGCCGATCGGCTGGGCCGCCCGCCTCGGGCTGAAGGTGCTCGATGCCGATGGGATGGGCCGGGCCTTTCCGGATGCGGCGATGGTCGCGATGAACGTCGCAGGGGTTCCCTGCGAGTGGGCGGTCCAGAGCGATGTCGTCGGGAACATCTCGGTGCTGAAGACCGTCGACCTGCACTGGCTCGAGCGTCACGCGCGAGCGCTCACCGTCGCCAGCGGCTCCATCTGCCTCGGTGCCCACTACCCGATGACGGCTGACACCGTGCGCGGTGCCGTGATCGAGGGGACCGTGAGCGCCTCGATCCGCGTCGGGCACGCGCTGATGTCGTCATCCGACCCGGTGACCGCCGTGGCCGCAGAACTCGACGCCCGCGTGCTGCTGACCGGCAAGATCACCGACCTCGACAGACGCACCGCCGGCGGGTTCGTCCGCGGCTCCGTCACGATCTCGGGAACCGGCGCCGACCGCGGCCGTCTGCAGCGTCTCGAGCTGCAGAACGAGAACCTCCTGGTGCTCGAAGACGGAGACGTCCTGGTCAGCGTCCCCGACCTCATCACGATCATCGACGCCGAGACCGGACATGCGATCACCACCGAGATGCTGCGCTTCGGCCAGCGGGTGTCGGTGCTCGCGTGGGCCTGCGATCCGATCTGGCGCACGCCGCGCGGGCTGGAGCTGGCGGGACCCGCCGCTTTCGGCTACGACCTCCCCTACGTCCCCTTCGAAGGAGCAGCCCGATGACCGCGCGCGATCTGTCCATCGGCGTCGACGTCGGCGGCACGAACACCGATGCCGTCGTGCTCGACGGCGAGGGTCGGGTGCGGGCGTGGACCAAGCGGGCGACGACGGATGACATCACAGGCGGCATCCGCGCCGGAATCGCCGACGTGCTCGCGACGATCGGCGAGGACCGTTCCCGCGTCTCGCGGGTCATGCTCGGCACCACGCACGCGACCAACGCGATCGTGCAGCGTCGGCAGCTCGACCGTGTCGCGATGATCCGGCTCGGGGCTCCGGCGGCGACCGAGTACCCGCCACTGACCGGCTGGCCGGATGACCTGGTGCGCATGGTGCTCGCCGGCTCCGCGATGCTCGGCGGCGGCCACATGGTCGACGGCACACCCATCTCGCCGCTCGATCGCGACGGGATCCTGCGCTTCGTCGACGGACTCGACGACTTCGACGCGATCGCCGTCGCCGGGATCTTCAGCCCTTCGTCCCCCGACCAGGAGCTCGAGGTCGCCGAGCTGCTCCGCGGTCACCTGGGTCAGGATACTCGGGTGTTCCTCAGCCAGGACATCGGTCCGACCGGCCTGCTGGAACGCGAGAACGCCACGCTGCTCAACGCCGCGCTCTACAGCGTCGCCCGCTCGGTCACCGAGGCGCTCGTCACGGTCGTCGCCGAGGAAGGACTCGATGCCGCCACCTTCTTCGCGCAGAACGACGGCACGCTCATGTCGCTCGACTACGCGGCGCAATACCCCGTGCTCACGATCGGCTCGGGACCGGCGAACTCCATCCGCGGCGCCGCCTATCTGTCTGGCCACGATGACGCGATCGTCATCGACGTCGGCGGCACGACCTCCGATCTCGGCGTCGTCGTCGGGGGTTTCCCGCGCGAATCCACGCTGCCGCGCGAGATCGGCGGCGTGCGCACGAACTTCCGGATGCCGGACATCCTCAGCGTCGGCATCGGCGGCGGAACGGTCGTCGACGTCGCCTCCGGGCGGGTCGGGCCGGACTCCGTCGGCTACCGCATCGACCCGGAGGGGCTGCTGTTCGGCGGCTCCACCCCGACGCTGACGGATGCCGCGGCGCTCGCCGGAAGCCCGGTAGCCGGCCGCGCGCTTCCGTCGCTTTCGGCGAGCGTATCCGAGGCGTTAGAAACGGCGCTCGCCGTGGTGGCGGACCGGCTGGAAGAAGCGGTTGAGCGCCTCTCGCTCGGACGTCTCGATATCCCGCTGGTGGTCGTCGGCGGCGGCGGCTTTCTCGTGCCCGACCGGCTCGCCAGCGCCGGACGCATCCTGCGTCCGGATCACGGCGGCGTCGCCAACGCGGTCGGCGCGGCCATCTCGCTCGCCGGCGGACGTGCCGACCAGATGGCCCCGATGGGTGACCGGGATGCCGCGATCGAGCAGGCATCCGAGGCCGCAGTGGCGAAGGCCATCCAGGCGGGAGCCGACCCGCTGCAGGTGTCGGTCGTCGAGGTGCTCGAGACCCACGTGCCGTACACCGCCCAGCCCACCGTCAACGTGACGGTCAAGGCTGCGGGGCCCCTCGCCCGGCTCTCCGCCGAGGCTCCCGTCCGCTGATCCGCACCATATCTGTCCCCGAGCAATCTGTCCCCGAGCACTTCCCACCCGATAAGAGGAGATCGCAATGAAACGCAGTACCGCAGTACCCGTGGCCGCCGTTCTCTCTGCGTTCGCGCTGACGCTGACGTCCTGCGCCGGTTCGACCGGTCCGTCCGAAGGTGAAGTCGTCTCGGGCGGCACCTTCGTCACCGCCGTCGGCGACGACCCGGGCGACCTCAACCCGCTCAAGGCCGTCTCGCCCGACACCTTCTCCGTTCTCGCCCTGGCCTACGAGTCGCTGATCGCCGTGACGCCCGAGGGCGAGCTCGAACCGTGGCTCGCCGAGAGCTGGGAGGAGACGGGCACCGAGGTCGTCTTCACCCTCAAGGATGGCATCACGTGCGCCGACGGGTCCGAGTTCACCGGGCAGACCGTCGCCGACAATCTGAACTACAACGCTGATCCCGAGAACGCGACGTTCTCGTACGGCTCCGTCATCGACGAGAAGATCTCGGCGACGGCCGACGGCAACACCGTCACCGTGACGAGCACGGAGAACAACCCGTTCCTCGTGGTCAACATCGGCACCATCCAGCTGGTCTGCGACGCCGGCCTGGCCGACCCGACCACGATGTCCGACGCGACCGACGGTACCGGCCTCTTCGCGCTCAGCGATATCAAGCCTGGTGACACCTACACGTTCACCAAGCGCGACGACTACACCTGGGGTCCCGACGACGTGACCAGCGAGACCAAGGGACTCCCCGACACGATAGAGGCGCGCGTCGTCACCGACGAGAGCACCGCCGCGAACCTGCTGGTGTCCGGCGAGATCAACGCTGCGACGATCTCGGGGGCGGATCGGGCTCGATTGGACTCCGCCGGCCTCACCTTCGTCGGCGTGCGCAACCCGGTCGGCGAGATCCTGTTCAACGAGAAGGAGGGGCGTCCGTTCTCCGACCCGCTCGTGCGCGAGGCGCTGTCGACCGCGATCGACCGCGACGAGGTCGGCACTGTGATCGCCGACGGCGAGGGTCTGGAGTCGATCTCCCTCGTCACCAAGAACCCGCTGCTGTGCGTCGCAGACAAGCCCGAATGGTCGCTGCCCGACACCGACCTCGACCGCTCCGCAGAACTGCTGGACGAGGCCGGATGGCTGCTCGAGTCCGACGGCCTGCGGTACAAGAACGGCGAGCCGCTCACGATCAAGTTCGTCTACAACGCGCCCACCTCGACGCACGCTGCTGCGGCAGAGCTCGTGAAGGAGACATGGGACGGCCTCGGCGTGACGACGGAGCTCTCCGGCAACGACGCGGCGGCCTGGTCCGAGCAGCTCTACACGTCGTTCGACTGGGACACAGGCTGGGTGCAGATCGCCCCCGGCGGCCCGGTGCTGCTGTCGGTGTTCTTCGACGGAGCGACGCCGGACGAGGGCGGCCTGAACTTCATGTGGGTCGACAACCCGGAGTACTCGGCTCTCGTGGCCGAGGCCTCCAGTGCGAGCCCGGACGACGCGTGCGGCATCTGGCAGGATGCGGAGAAGGAACTCATCGAGCGCTTCGACGTCTTCCCGGTGATCGACAACATCCTTCCGACCTACCAGTCGGGCGCGACGTTCGATCTGCCGAACTTCATCCAGCCCACCTCGATCCGGATGCTCGGCTGACATCATGACGACGACTCCTCCGCTCGCGACCGCTGACGTGGTCGACACGACCACGGCCGCTCTGGCGGCGCGGGCGGAGGAGCGCCGCCTGCGCCGGGGGCTCACTCCGCGCACCGCCTTCCTGCTGCGCCGACTCGGGAGACTGGTCGTCTCGCTGGCCGTCGTCATCATGGCCTCGTTCCTGCTCATGTACCTCGTGCCGGGCGACCCGGTCCGCGCGGCCCTGGGCCAGAGCGCGACACCCGAGCTCGTCGAGGCGACACGCATCCAGCTCGGGCTCGACAAGTCGATGCCAGAGCAGTTCCTCCGTTTCATCGGCGGTCTCTTCACCGGCGATCTCGGCACGTCCGTGCGTCTGCAACGACCGGTCGCCGACGTGATCGGCCAGCGATTCCCAACGACGTTGCTGCTCGCGGTCCTGGCGTTCGTCATCGCGGTCGTGGGCGCCCTCCCCGCAGGGATCGGCGCGGCTGTGCTCGCCCGCTCGGGTCGCCGCCGCGGGCTGTCGATGGCCGTGTCGGCCGTTCTCGGCATCCTGATCGCGGTGCCCAGCTTCCTCCTCGCGGTCGGACTGATCTCGCTCTTCGCGGTGCGGCTCGGCTGGCTGCCTGCAGCGGGCTGGGGCGCGCCGGCAGATGCCGTGCTGCCGGTCATCGCACTCGCGATCGGTCCCATGGCCTACCTCGTGCGCATCGTGCAGGTCGAGATGCTCGCGGTGCTCGACACCACATACATGACCACCGCCCGGGCCAAGCGCTTGCCGCGGCGCCTGATCCATCTGCGCCACGCGCTGCCCAACATCGTCACCGCGACGCTCACGGTCGGCGGCATGATCCTGGCCGGACTCACCGCGGCGACGGTGCTCATCGAAGCCGTGTTCGCCATTCCTGGACTCGGGTCGATCATGGTCTCGTCGGTCGGCGCCAAGGACTATCCGATGGTGCAGGGCGTCGTCATCGTCTACGCCCTCATCGTGCTGGGCGTGAACCTCGTGGTCGACGTCATCCTCGCCACCATCGATCCGCGCTCGTCGATCACGGAGGGCTGATCCCGATGTCTCCGCGCAAGAGGTTCCTCAATCCGATCGCGATCTCCGCGATCGCCGGCAGCGCGCTGCTGCTCTTCGTCGCCGTCGCCGGCCCCACCATCTGGGGCGAGGCGGCGACCACGACCGATGTCTCGTCCCGCCTCCTCGGCGCGAGCGCCGCCCACCCGTTCGGCACTGACGAGCTCGGCCGCGACATTCTCGCTCGAGTCCTCGTCGCCACGCGCCTGACGCTGCTGCTCACTCTGGGTGCGACCGCGATCGCGCTGTGCGGCGGGATCGTGTTCGGGCTCGTCGCGAGCATCCTGCCGAAGCATCCGCGACGCCTGTTCACCGGGCTGCTCGATATCCTGCTCGCGTTCCCGTGGCTGCTGATGGTGCTGTTCTTCACGGTCATCTGGGGAGCGACGGCGACCGGTGCGATGCTCGCGATCGGCTTCGCCGGCATCCCCTCGTTCGCCCGGCTGGTCTACAACCTCGCCGCATCCGTCTCGGGACGCGACTACGTGCGGGCCGCGCGGGTGGTCGGCGTCGGACCGATAGGCGTGCTGCTGCGCCACGTGCTGCCGAACATCGCGAACCCGTTCTTCGTGAACGCTGCGGCCACCGCGAGCGTGACGCTGCTCTCGTTCGCCGGGTTGTCGTTCCTCGGCCTGGGCGTGCAGGCGCCCGAGTACGACTGGGGGCGGATGCTGCAGGAGGGAATCCTGCGTATCTACGTGAACCCGCTGGCCGCACTCGGCCCCGGCCTCGCCGTGGTGCTCGCGGGACTCGTCTTCACGATGGTGAGCGAGGCGGTCGCGGGTTCCCGGGGCGCGGGACTCCGCGCTGTCAGGGCGCGGGCCGCAGGCGCCGTCACGATCTCCGCCCGTCGCCGCGAACTCGTGGCCGAGACCGGGGAACCCGCGGGGGACGTGGTCGCCGAGATCCGCGACCTGCGCATCGCGTTCGCGACCGCCGACGGCGGGACCATCGAGCGCGTCCGCGGCGTGGACCTGACCGTCGCCCGCGGCGAGGTCGTCGGCATCGTGGGCGAATCCGGATCGGGCAAGTCGCTGACGGCGATGGCGCTCGCCGGCCTCCTCGGCGACGACGCCATCGTCACGACGTCCGCCCACACCTTCGCCGGCATCGACATGACGCGGGCGCCGTCGCCCGCCGAGCGCGCCCGCCTCGGCGTCGAGCTGGGCATGATCTTCCAAGATCCGCTGACCTCGCTGAACCCGGCCTTGACGGTCGGTCGGCAGCTCACCGAGGTGCCCGAGGTGCACATGGGCATGCGGCCGAAGGAGGCACGGGCGCGCGCGGCCGACGCGCTCGACGCCGTCGGCATCCCGAACGCCGCGCAGCGGCTGAAGCAGTATCCGCACGAGTTCTCCGGCGGTATGCGGCAGCGGGCGATGATCGGGATGGCCATGACCGGGCGTCCGCGGCTCATCGTGGCCGACGAGCCGACCACCGCGCTCGACGTGACGGTGCAGCGCCAGGTCATGGGCGTGCTGCACCGGGCGCAGGAGGAGACGGGCGCGGCGATCGTGTTTATCTCGCACGACATCGCGCTCGTGTCGGCGTTCTGCGACCGGGTCATCGTGATGAAGGACGGCCGGGCCGTGGAGACCCTCGACGCGCGCCGCATCCGCGAGGACGCCCGGCATCCGTATTCGAAGGCGCTGATCGCCTGCCTGCCCGACATGAACAGCGACCGCACGCGGCCGCTGCCGGTGATCCCGCCCGAGCTCGTGCCCGAGGCCCTCGACGAGACCCACGACGACGCCCATGACGACCGGGAGGTGACGGTGTGAGCACGCCGGAAAACGTCAACGCGCTCGAGATCGAGAACCTGAGCGTCCGCTATGGCCGCACCCGTGTAGTCGAGAACGTGAGCCTCGCCGTGCCGAAGGGACGCACCGTCGGGCTCGTGGGGGAGTCGGGATCGGGCAAGAGCACGATCGCCGCCGCCGCCGTGGGGCTCGTGCGCGCCGAGTCGGGCTCGATCCGGGTCGACGGAGCGGATGCCGTGGGCACGAACTCCGCGGCCCGCCGCACTCGCCGTCGGATGCAGCTCGTGTTCCAGGATCCGTTCTCGGCGCTGGACCCGCTCATGCCGATCGGCGACTCGATCGGCGAGGCGCTGCGGGCGACCGGCCGCCGCTGGACCAGGGCCCAACGGGTGGCACGCGTCCGGGAACTGTTGGCGAAGGTGCACCTGGATCCGGATCGCGCGGACGAGAGGCCCGGAGCGTTCTCCGGCGGCCAGCGGCAGCGCATCACGATCGCACGGGCGCTGGCGGGAGAGCCGTCGGTGCTCATCGCCGACGAGGTCACCAGCGCGCTCGACGTGTCGGTGCAGGGGGCGATCCTCAACCTCCTCCGTGAGTTGCAGCAGGACCTCGGCCTGTCGATGCTCTTCATCTCGCACAACCTCGCGGTCGTGCGGTACATCAGCGACGAGGTGTGCGTGATGCG
>Ga0307406_10001146_pt1 | contig 14816 bp, 15 predicted proteins | sample 322Cmetagenome_3_FD_203706 | JGI IMG/M metagenome (GOLD analysis project Ga0307406, IMG submission 203706) | Maize rhizosphere microbial communities from greenhouse at UC Davis, California, United States - 322HYB-C-2 | ecosystem: Host-associated > Plants > Roots > Rhizosphere > Soil | place... | reverse complement strand
GCTTTCGATGGCAGGCGAGTAGACCGGGAATACGCGCTCGACGCCTTCGCCGTAGGAGATCTTGCGGACCGTGAAGTTTTCCTGCAGACCGCCGCCCGAACGAGCGATGCAGACGCCTTCGTAGGCCTGTACGCGGGTACGCGTGCCTTCCGTGACCTTCACGTTGACGCGAACGGTGTCACCAGGAGAAAATTCCGGGAGCGTACGCTTGGCTTCGATCTTGGCGACCTGTTCGGCCTCAAGCTGCTGAATGATGTTCATCGTCTTAACCTTTGGTTCTTCTGAAACAGCCAGAGCGCTCGACACTTGTCCTTTGGTCCATGACCTCCGGAGTTAGCCCTTTACGGACGGGAGCGGGTTCGCCATTCTTTGTTGCTGGCAGACGGGGATAACCCCATTTCCGCGTGCGCTACTACACGAATGCAGCCGGCTTGTCATCCCCAGCTTGACAAATTTGTCAATGTGAATGGCCGAATCTCAGCCTCTTCGGCTTATTTCTCGCCGGTCGGCTTCTCCAGCAGGTCCGGCCGCCGCGCGCGCGTCAATGTCACCGCCTGCTCATGCCGCCACTTCTCGATCGCGCCGTGGTTGCCCGAAGTGAGGACACCAGGGATCTCGCGCCCCTCCCATTCCTGCGGGCGGGTATAGTGCGGGTGTTCCAGGAGCCCGCCCTCGAAGCTTTCGTGCAGGCCGGAGAGATCGTTGCCCATGACACCGGGCAGGATGCGCACGATCGCGTCGAGCACGGTAAGCGCCGCCGGTTCGCCACCTGAGAGCACGTAGTCGCCGATCGACACTTCTTCCAGCTCGCGCGCGTCGATCACCCGCTGGTCCACACCCTCGAAGCGGCCGCAGATGATGATGATGCCCTCGCCGGCGGCCAGTTCACGCACGCGTTTCTGCGTCAGCGGCTCGCCGCGCGGGCTCATCAACAGGCGTGGGCGGCTATCGCTTGTCGAGACGGTATCGATGGCGCGGGCGAGCACGTCTGCTTTCAGCACCATGCCGGCGCCGCCGCCGGCCGGCGTGTCGTCGACGGTGCGGTGCTTGTCTGTGGCGAAGTCGCGGATCTGCACGGCGTCGAGCGCCCACTGGCCGCGTTCCATCGCCTTACCGGCGAGCGAATAGCCGAGATGGCCGGGAAACATCTCCGGGTAGAGTGTCAGGACAGTCGCCCGGAAGGCCGTCGTGTCCATCACTTTTTCTTCTTCGGCTTGTCGTTGTCAGGCGCGTCCGGCGTAAACGAAGGACCATCATCATCGCTATCGACGAGGCCCGACGCCAGGGGATCGATGGTGATCTTGCCGGCTTCGAGGTCGATCTCCAGCACCGAGGCTTCCGAGAACGGGATCAGCACCGGGCGCTTGCCGGGACCCTTGAGCTCGAGCAGGTCCCCGGCGCCGAAGTCGAAGATGCCGGTGACGGTGCCGTAACTGACACCCTGGTCGTCGATAGCCTCGAGGCCCTCGAGATCGGCATAGAAGAACTCGTCCTCATCGAGCTCGTCGTCGGGCAGGTTGTCGCGGTCGATGTAGAGCTCGAGACCGTTCAGCGCCTCGGCGGCGTTGCGGTCGTTGATCCCCCGGAAGCGCACGACGACAACATTCTTCATCTCGCGGATTTCGAGAACCTCGAAGGTGCGCCCGTCCATGCTGTGCAGGTGGCCGTAGTCGCCGAGCGCGGTCGGGTCGGCGCTGTAGGACTTGGCGCGCACTTCGCCGCGCAGCCCCTGCGCGCCACCGATCGTTGCCATCAGCACCGGATTTTCTAGCTTTGTCATGGCGTCCCTAATGTCGAAGCCGGAGGTTTGGTTTCTCATAGCCGAAGTGAACGAGAATGGAAACGAAAACGGGCGGCATGTCGCCATGCCGCCCGTTCGATCAAGGCCGAAGCCCGGAATTATTCCGCGGAAGCAGCAGCTTCGGCAGCGTCGGCGATCTTCTGAGCCTTTTCAGCTGCACGCTCCTGAGCGCGCTTGCCGGGCTTTGCCTTTTCCGGGTTGTTCTTGGCTTCGCGCTTTGCAATGCCGGCTTCGTTCAGGAAGCGCAGAACGCGGTCGGTCGGCTGTGCGCCCTGTGCGATCCAGTGGGTGATGCGCTCGGCGTCGAGCTTGACGCGGGCATCGTTGTCCTTGGCGAGCATCGGGTTCCAGGAACCGAGGTTTTCGAGGAAGCGGCCGTCGCGCGGCGAACGGGCGTCGGCGAGAACGATGTGGTAGTACGGGCGCTTCTTGGAACCACCACGTGCGAGACGAATTTTCAGTGCCATTTTCTTTACTCCTTGGATGTGTCTGACCGCTTTTTCTTGAAGCGGTATCGTTACTTTGCAGCAGCGCCCTGTTCGGCGTGATCCGCTGCGATCTGCTCATGATGCCGGATGACTTCCTTGATGACGAAGTTCAGGAACTTCTCGGCGAAATCCGGATCCAGATGTGCGTCTTCGGCAAGCTGCCTCAGACGGGCGATCTGGTATTCTTCGCGCGCCGGATCGGCCGGCGGCAACTTGTACTTGGCCTTGAGAACGCCGACCTCTTTGGTGCAGCGGAACCGTTCGGCCAGGATATGCACCAGCGCTGCGTCGATATTGTCGATCGACTGGCGGTAGCTGGAAAGCTGGGCTTTGATTTCAGGATCAGTCATCGTTCAAGCGACCCCTTCACTTCTTCTTGGGCAGGCCGGGAAGGCCGGGGAAACCACCGCCGAGGCCCGGCAGCTTGGCGCCGCCCAGACCGGGGAGACCGCCGAGGCCCGGCATGCCGCCGCCCGGCTTGCCGAGGCCGGCGGCTTCCGCCTGCTTCTGCAGGGCTTCGAGCTGCTTCGGATCGATGTTCGACAGGTCGGGCATGCCGCCCATGCCGCCGCCAAGGCCACCAAGACCCATCTTGCCGGCAAGGCCGCCCATCATCTGCTTCATCATGCCGCCTTTGCCCTTGCCGCCCATCATCTTCATCATGTCGGCCATCTGCCGGTGCATCTTCAGAAGCTTGTTGATGTCGGAGGCGTCGGTGCCGGAGCCGGCGGCGATGCGCTTCTTGCGGGAATGCTTCAGCATGTCTGGATTGGCGCGCTCGGCCTTGGTCATCGAGCCGATGATGGCGAGCTGGCGGCCGAACAGGCTGTCGTTCAAGCCGGCAGACGCCATCTTGTCCTTCATGCCGGACATCCCGGGCATCATGCTCATGATGCCGCCCATGCCGCCCATCTTCTGCATCTGGCGCAGCTGGTCGGCGAGGTCGTTGAGGTCGAACTTGCCCTTGGCCATCTTGGCGGCCATGGCGGCCGCCTTTTCGGCGTCGATGTTCTCGGCGGCGCGCTCGACGAGGCTGACGATGTCGCCCATGCCGAGAATGCGGTCGGCGATACGGCGGGGATGGAACTCCTCGAGCTCGCCCATGCGCTCGCCGACACCGATGAGCTTGATCGGCTTGCCGGTGACCGCGCGCATCGACAGCGCCGCGCCACCACGGCCATCACCGTCCATGCGGGTCAAGACGAGGCCGGTGATGCCGACGCGTTCGTCGAAGTTGCGCGCAAGGTTGACGGCGTCCTGACCGGTCAAGCTATCCGCGACCAGCAGGATTTCATGCGGGTTCGACTTCTTCTTGATGTCGGCCATTTCGACCATCAAGGGTTCGTCGATATGCGTGCGGCCGGCGGTGTCGAGAATGACCACGTCGTGACCGCCGAGCTTCGCTGCCTGAACGGCGCGCGCGGCGATATCGGTCGGCGACTGGCCGGCAATAACAGGCAGCGTGTCGACATTGGTCTGCACGCCGAGCTGGCGCAGCTGCTCCTGGGCGGCCGGGCGTCGCGTATCGAGCGACGCCATCAAGACCTTCTTCTTTTCGCGGTCGGTGAGCCGCTTGGCGATCTTCGCCGACGTCGTCGTCTTGCCTGAGCCCTGCAGACCGACCATCATGATGACGACGGGCGCAGCCGCATGCAGGTCGACGCCCACGCCTTCGCCGCCGAGCATCTCGATCAGCTCGTCATGGACGATCTTGACGACCATCTGGCCAGGCTTGATCGACTTCAGGATCTCGGCGCCGACGGCCTTTTCACGGACGCGGTCGGTAAAGGCGCGCACCACGTCGAGCGCGACGTCGGCCTCCAGAAGCGCACGGCGAACCTCGCGCAGCGCCGCGGAAACATCTGCTTCCGAAAGCGCGCCACGGCCTGTCAGTCCATTCAGGATGGAACCAAGACGGTCCTGGAGGTTTTCAAACATCGGCTCTTCCTTGTGTTTCCGCGATGACGGAAACCTTGTGCTTTTCCTTGACGAAAACAAGACGCATAGCCAAAAAGCACCCGAGGGCGCATCGCGCTGTCGGGTGTGGACCTCCGGGATCGATTTATACCTTTGCGGGTCCCGGTCGGTGGCTCGAGTCTTGAAGCTCGTCGCAGATTGAGCGGCGGTAAACAGGAAAATGGCCGGCGAGTCAAGGCAATCAGGGCAAATAAGCGACCAAATCAGCACGGGGCGGCCTTTCAAAAGGCGGCACGGCAACCCAAATGCAGAAGCCCGATCCGCATATATCACGGCGACAAGGCTCCCACCGCATGGCAGACGCCAAACCCAGCACGAAACCGAAGAACCCATACTACCAAGGCCCGGTCACCGATCATTTCGACGGCACCCGCTTCTTCAATCCCAATGGCATTGTACCCCTCGGCTTGCGCGCCATGCTGCGCTGGCAGTTCAACGGCGAGCGGCAGACCTGGCAGAAACAGGTGCAGAGCCCCTTCCCGCCGGCAAGACCCGATCCGCGCATCGAAGGCGACGGCCTGAGGGTAACGATGGTTGGCCATGCCTCGATGCTGGTGCAGGTGGCAGGCCTCAACATACTCACCGATCCCGTCTGGTCGGACCGCGTCAGCCCCTTCAGTTTCGCCGGCCCTAAGCGGGTGACGCCGCCCGGCATCCGCTTCGAGGACCTGCCCAAAATCGACCTCGTGCTCGTCTCGCACAATCACTACGACCATCTCGACGTCGCGACGCTGAAGCGGCTGCAGGCCGATCAAAAGCCGCACTTCGTCACCCCGCTCGGCAACGACACGATCATCCGCCGCGCCGTGCCCGATGCCCGCATCAGCACGATGGACTGGGGCGACCGGCTGGAGCTCTCGGACAACATCACCATCGACGCCGAGCCGGCGCACCACTGGTCGGCGCGGGGCACGGGTGATCGCAGCATGGCGCTCTGGGCTGCCTTCGTGATCTCGACGCCATCGGGCAAAATCTACCATGTCGGCGACACCGGGTTTCACGACGGTATCAACTATCGGGCCGCAGCCGAAAAGCATGGGGCCTTTCGCCTGGCCATCCTACCCTTCGGCGCCTATGAGCCGCGCTGGTTCATGATCGGACAGCACCAGAACCCCGACGAAGCCGTCCGCGGCATGCAACTCGCCAATGCAGCCCACGTCGCCGGCCATCACTTCGCGACATTTCAATTGACAGACGAGGCGATGGACGCGCCGGTGAGAGCACTGGAGGCTGCGTTGCGGGAACATGGCGTGGCGCCGGAGCGCTTCCGGCCGCTGAGGGCGGGCGAGGTGTTCGACGTTCCCGTGGGGTGATGGGCGCGTCCATAGCACTCCATCGACACGGATGATGCACGATGCGCACCACAAAACCCCGCGCGGAGCAAAGCTCGGCGACGGCGGCGGGCGGGAACCCTGACGATGGGAATGGGCAGGCGGCATTGTATCAGTGGTATGTGTGTCAGGCGTTTCCACCTGCCCGATTGCTTCAAAGGTTTCCGGTTCGTCCGGGCCGACAGGAGCGTCTCTCGGCCTTTCCTTGCCGGATGATCCCTTGGCCCTGACGGCCTTGGAACCACCTCTTGCAACCATCACCGAACGCCGGATGCCAACCTTGGCGTTACCGGTTCGCGAACCCGGCTCCCTGTCCGATGACATGGATAGTGTGTCTCGATTGCGGGCGATGGGGATAATGGGCTGCCCCGAATTTCGCTATGATGCTGATAATATCGGGATGTTTCTCTCCGGTAGCGCGAAATTTTCCCCATCGCCGCGATGGCGAAAAGCGAAGATGGGCCACACACGCCGCCACTGGTAATTCCCGCGCATTTCCGCCATATACAGCCCAAACACACATGGACAATGAGACAATGAGCGCAACGGTCGAATTCGCGAGGATGAACGGGCTTGGCAACAAGATCCTGGTTGTCGACATGCGCGGGCGCACGGACAAGGTGACGCCTCAAGCCGCGATCGCGCTCAATGCCGATGCCGAGACCCGGTTCGATCAGATCATGGCGATCCATGATCCGAAGGCCGAGGGCACCGATGCCTGGATCGATATCCTGAACTGCGACGGCACCAAGGCGCAGGCCTGCGGCAACGGCACGCGCTGCGTGGTGCAGGCGCTTTCGGCCGAAACAGGCAAGAAGGCGTTCACCTTCCAGACCGTCGCCGGCATCCTCAACGCCGTCGAGCACGAGGACGGAACGATCTCGGTCGACATGGGCCGGCCGGTGTTTCAATGGGACAAGATTCCGCTGTCGGAAGAGTTCTTCGATACCAGCCGCATCGAGCTGCAGATCGGGCCGATCGACAATCCCGTGCTGCATTCTCCCTCGGCCATGTCGATGGGCAATCCGCATGCGATCTTCTGGGTCGACAAGGATCCGATGAGCTTCGATCTCGAGCGCTTCGGACCGCTGCTCGAAAATCACCCGATGTTTCCCGAGAAGGCCAACATCACCCTGGCGCAGGTCACGTCCGATAGCAGCCTGCGCACCCGCACCTGGGAGCGCGGCGCCGGGCTGACACTTGCCTGTGGTTCGGCTGCCTGCGCCGCCGGCGTCTCGGCCGCGCGCACTGAGCGCACCGGGCGCAAGGTCACGATCGACGTCGCTTCCGCGCCAAGCCGGCAGCCGCTGGTCATCGAATGGCGTGAGGACGACCATGTCGTCATGACCGGTCCTGCCGAGTGGGAATGGTCCGGCACCGTCGATCCCGTGACCGGCGCGTGGCAGCGCGATGAAGCCGAGGTTCCGGGGGCGGAAGCCAAGTGAGCGGCGTCGAGGTCATCACCTTCGGCTGTCGTCTCAATACCTACGAATCCGAAGTGATGCGGGCCGAGGCCGAGAAGGCGGGGCTCAACAACGCGATACTGGTCAATACCTGCGCCGTCACAGGCGAGGCCGTGCGCCAGGCGCGCCAGGCGATCCGCCGGGCGAGACGCGACAATCCCGAAGCCCGCATCATCGTCACCGGCTGTGCCGCGCAGACCGAGAAGGAGACCTTCGCCGAGATGGCCGAGGTCGACGCAGTGCTTGGCAACGAAGAGAAGCTGAAGAGCGCGAACTATCGAGCGCTGCCGGATTTCGGTGTCTCGGCCGAAGAGAAGCTGCGCGTCAACGACATCATGAGCGTGAAGGCGACCGCGCCGCAGATGATCAAGCACATCGACGGCCACGTGCGCGCCTTCATCCAGGTGCAGAACGGCTGCGACCATCGCTGCACCTTCTGCATCATTCCCTACGGCCGCGGCAATTCGCGCTCGGTGCCGATGGGCGCTGTCGTCGATCAGGCGCGTCGACTGGTGGAAAGCGGCTACCGCGAGATCGTACTCACAGGCGTTGACGCCACAAGCTACGGTGCCGACCTGCCGGGCGAGCCGACGCTGGGGCTGCTGGCGAAGACGCTTTTGAAACAGGTGCCGGACATCCGGCGCCTGCGTTTGTCGTCGATCGACAGCATCGAGGCGGACAGGCATCTCCTTGACTTGATATCGGACGAAGCGCGCTTCATGCCGCATCTGCACCTGTCGCTGCAGCATGGCGACGACATGATCCTAAAACGCATGAAGCGGCGGCATTCGAGCGCCGATGCGCTCGCCTTTGTCGACGAGGTCAGAAGGCTCAGGCCGGAAATCTCGATCGGCGCAGACATGATCGCCGGCTTCCCGACGGAGACCGAGGAGATGTTCGCCAATGCGGTCAGGCTCGCCGAGGAAGCGCGGATCGCGCATCTGCACGTCTTTCCCTATAGCCCACGGCCGGGAACACCGGCAGCGCGCATGCCGCAGCTCGACCGGGCGTTGGTCAAGGAACGGGCGGCAAGGCTGCGCGACACTGGACATATGCTGCACCAGTCCCATCTCGACGGCATGGTCGGCACGCAGCAATGGCTGCTGGTGGAAAACAACGGATTGGCGCATACGGAAAACTTCACGCTTGTCGCAGCGCCGGGGCTTACGCCGCGCGCGCTGGTTAAGGTCGATATCATCGGCCACAACGGCAAGCATCTCGACATGCAACTGACGGCCGCCGACGCGGCCTGACCTGACGGAATTCTCATGGCGTTCAGCTTCATCAAAAAGGTCTTCACCTTCGGCCCCGACAAGACGGCGGAAGAGCAGGCGCCGGATACGGTCGAGACCAAGGCCGCCGAAGTCGCGGTCGAACCGGTTGCGGAAGCGCCTGCGGTTGCCGAGGTGACGGCGCCGGTGCCAAGTGCACCGGTGGACGAGTTGCCCGTTGCCGCCGATCCGGTGTTGCCGGAGGAAGTGGAGACGGCCGGTGGGCCTTCGGCCGATGGCGAGGATGTTGCCGAGGACGAGGTTTCCGAGGATTTGCCGACGGCGCTTTCAACCGATGACGTCGGGCTGGTGCCGTTGTCCTTGCTGGAGGCGGAGGCGGAGGCGGAGCCTGTTGAAAAGACCCCCCCTACCCTGCCGGGCATCCCCCCCACAGGTGGGGGGATTGAGCTGGAGCACGACCGTCGCCAGCCGGCTGACGACAGCGCGGATGAACCCGATGGTGACCTCGCCAAGAGCGAGCACGATATAGAAGCGCAAGACGCCGCCGCGAGTCTCCCCCCACATGTGGGGGAGATGCCCGGCAGGGTAGGGGGGGAAGCCACGGATGCCGACGCCTCGGATCCGACATCGACCGACGCCCCCATCCTCCCCAAGGGCTTCTCCACCGCCACCGCGGCCCCCGAACCCGTCACCATCGTGCCGCCGGCCAAGCTCAACTGGTTCCAGCGCCTGCGCGCCGGCCTCGCCCGCACCTCGTCGCAGCTGACCGGCCAGATCTCGGCGCTCTTCACCAAGCGCAAGCTCGACGACGACACGCTGCAGGAGCTCGAAGACCTGTTGATCCAGGCCGATCTCGGCGTCGAGACGGCGCTGCGCGTCACCGATACGCTGGCATCGGAACGCTACGGCAAGGACGTGTCGGGCGAGGATGTGAGCCGCATCATGGCGGCCGAGATCACCAAGGTTTTGAAGCCGGTGGCCAAGCCGCTGCAGCTCGATCTCAGCCACAAACCGCATGTCATCCTCGTCGTCGGGGTCAACGGCACTGGCAAGACCACCACGATCGGGAAGCTGGCCGCCAAGCTCTCCGGCGCGGGGCTGAAGGTGATGGTCGCCGCCGGCGATACGTTCCGCGCCGCCGCCATCGAGCAGCTGAAGATCTGGGCCGACCGCACCAAGTCGGAATTCATCGGCACCAAGCTCGGCGCCGATGCGGCGGGGCTCGCTTACGATGCCTTCGAGCAGGCCAAGCAGAAGAAATGCGACGTGCTGATCATCGACACCGCCGGCCGGCTGCAGAACAAGACCGAGCTGATGGCCGAGCTTGAAAAGATCGTGCGCGTGCTCGGCAAGCTCGATCCGGACGCGCCGCACACCGTGCTGCAGACGCTCGACGCCACGACAGGCCAGAATGCGCTGAGCCAGGTCGAAATCTTCCGCAACGTCGCCGGCGTCAACGGCCTGATCATGACCAAGCTCGACGGCACGGCGCGCGGCGGCATCCTCGTCGCCATCTCCGCCAAGCACAAGCTGCCGGTCTATTTCATCGGCGTCGGCGAGGGTGTGGACGATCTCGAGCCCTTCGAGGCCGAGGATTTCGCGCACGCGATCGCGGGACTGGGCGACGCGCGGGCCTGATCGGATTGCGGCCATTGCCGCCAATAGCGTTTGATGCCACAGATATGCCCGCAAGGGCGCGCAAGCGTCCCCGATAAAGACCGACGATAACGACTGACCAGGGAAACGGACCAGGGACCTCATGACGACCGAGAGCGATATCACCCCGTCGGCGGCAGACAAGCATCACCCGATGCTCAAGCTGGCGCTGGAGCTCGGGCCGCTGCTGATCTTCTTCTTCGCCAATCTGCGCGGCCCCTGGCTGGTGGAGAAATTTCCCGCTCTGGCCGCTCTCGGCGGCCCGCTATTCGTGGCGACCGGACTGTTCATGGCGGCAACGATCATTTCGCTCATCATCTCGAAGGTCGTGCTCAAGCACCTGCCGATCATGCCCTTCGTCTCGGGTATCGTCGTTCTGGTGTTCGGCTCCCTGTCGATCTACCTGCAGGACGAGACCTTCATCAAGATGAAGCCGACCATCATCAATTCGCTGTTCGGCTTCACGCTGCTCGGCGGGCTGCTGTTCGGCAAGTCGCTGCTCGGCTACGTCTTCAATGCCGCCTTCCAGCTCGATGCCGAGGGCTGGCGCAAGCTCACCGTTCGCTGGGGCGTGTTCTTCCTGTTTCTCGCGGTCTTGAACGAGATCGTGTGGCGCAACTTCTCCGACGATACCTGGGTCGCCTTCAAGGTTTGGGGCACGATGCCGATCACCATCCTGTTCACGCTCGCGCAGATGCCCGTCATCATGAAGCACACGATCGTGCCCGAGGGAGAGGCCGGCCAGTGACCGCGCTCCGGACGGCGGAGAGAGCCAGGCACCAGACCTATTGGTTCATCGCCTGCCTGGGCGTGCTGGTCGCGCAGATCGTCGCCGAATATCTGATGGGGCGCACGCCGATCTGCACCTGCGGCTACGTCAAGCTGTGGGAGGGCACCGTCAATTCCAGCGGCAACTCGCAGCACATGTCGGACTGGTACACGCCGTCCCACATCATCCACGGCTTCCTGTTCTACGGACTGGCGCACCTCGTGTTGCGCGGCAAGCCGATCGCGATGAAGCTGCTTCTGGCGCTGGTGATCGAATCCGGCTGGGAACTCTTGGAAAACTCCCCCATCATCATCGACCGCTACCGCACGGCGACGATCTCGCTCGACTATTATGGCGACAGCATTCTGAACTCGGCGATGGACACGGTTTTCATGGTGCTCGGCTTCTTCTTCGCCTGGCGCGCGCCGGTCTGGCTGACGGTTACCATCGCCATCTTCTTCGAGATCTTCACCGGTTACATGATCCGGGACAACCTGACGCTCAACGTGCTGATGCTCGTCTGGCCGCTGGAAGCGGTGAAGACGTGGCAGGGCGGGGCCTAGAGCGACTGGCTCCAGGCCCAAACCCCTATGCAATAATCAGAACGTCGCCGTCTTCGGATCCGGCCCCATGCGCGCCGAGCTGCTGTCGAGCTTGGCGATCTCGGCCATGTCGTCGCCATCCAGCTTGAAGTCGAAGACCTGGAAGTTCTCGACGATACGCGACGGCGTCACCGATTTCGGAATGACGACGAGGCCGCTGTCCATGTGCCAGCGAATGATCACCTGCGCCGGCGTCTTGCCGTGCTTTTCGGCGATCTTGGCGAGAACAGGATGGGCGATCAGCTTGCCCTGGCCGAGCGGGCTCCAGGACTGCGTGGCGATGTTGAGCTTCTTGTGCGCTTCCTGCGCCACTTTCTGCTGGAAGTCCGGATGCAGCTCGATCTGGTTGATGACGGGCACGACGCCGGTCTCGGCAACCAGTCGCTCGATATGGTCAGGGTAGAAGTTCGAGACGCCGATCGATTTCGCCCGGCCCTCCTCGCGCAGCTTGATGAAGGCTTTCCACGTATCGACATAGGCGTCGCGGTTCGGCGCCGGCCAGTGGATGAGGTAGAGGTCGACATAATCGGTGCCGAGCCGCTTCAGGCTCTTGTCGAAGGCCTTCAGCGTCGTGTCGTAGCCCTGGTCCGAGTTCCAGAGCTTGGTCGTGAGAAAGATGTCCTTGCGGTCTATGCCCGACGAGCGGATACCCTCGCCGACGCCCTCTTCGTTTTCATAGACGGCGGCCGTGTCAACGTGGCGATAGCCGGCTTCGATGGCCGTGCGCACCGCGGGTGCTGCCATGTCGTTGGGTGTCTGCCAGACGCCGAGGCCGACCTGAGGAATGGAATGTCCGTCGTGAAACGTAATGATGGATTGCTGTGCCACAATAAATCTCCGCGAAAGCGATGAATGGAACGGGGCGTGTTGAACAGCGGGTGTCCGCCGTTTCCCGAAACGCCTTTCAGCCCGGGCGTCGGTCGGAGTGCATATAGGTCAGGCAGCGCGCGATATCACCCCTGCCCCCGACATCAGGATTACAACACCCTGATAACGGTGCCCTTGCGCAGATGCGGCAGGATCCTCTTCATGTCGCGCGGGTGAATGGCGATGCAGCCCTCCGTCGGCTGGTAGCCGGGACGGATCAGGTGGAAGAAGATCGCCGAGCCGCGATTGCGGGCGCGCGCGGTGACGTTCCAGTCCATGACGAGGCAGACGTCATAGAGCCCGTCGTCGCGCTTCATCTTTTCGTGACTTTTGCGGAACGGCGCCCTGACGAGCCTGTTGTAGTTTGCGTCCTCAGGCTGATCGCACCACAGCATGTCCTCGCGGATAAGGCGAATCGGTAGCCTCGTTCGCAAACCGGAGGCTTTTTCGCCACGGACAAAGCCCGAAATCAGCCGCATTTCGGCGATCGGCGTGGCCCCGTCGCCCTCACGCTTGCGTGTGGTGCGCCCGGAACGACCAACCGCTGCGGGCAGCACGACTGTGCCGAATTGTAGCAAAGCCCGGCTTTTCTGCCCCGGTGCAGGTCTAACGGTGATGATCCTTGGTTGTATAGACGGTTTCCGCCTTGTTTTTTCCATGTTTCTCACATGTTTTTGCAATTGCCGGGGCAATGATTGAAATCATATAGCACCATATACGACAACAGCTTGGTATCCTGATCTTTGCCAACACCCTCAAGTTGGCGTAGGAGTAAGGGGACCAGATGGCGAGGGACATAGCCGCATGACAGCACGCACCATTTTGTTGGTGGATGATGACGACGACCTCCGCGAGACCCTCACGGAGCAGCTCTCGCTCTATGACGAGTTCACGGTTCTCCAGGAATCCACGGCTGCCAAGGGTGTCGAGCGCGCCCGCGCGACGGCCATCGATCTCCTGATCATGGATGTCGGTCTTCCCGACATGGATGGACGCGAGGCGGTGAAGCTCTTGCGCAAGGGCGGCCTCAAGGCGCCGATCATCATGCTGACGGGCCATGACACCGATTCAGACACGATCCTCGGTCTCGAAGCCGGCGCCAACGACTACGTGACGAAGCCGTTCCGCTTCGCGGTTCTTCTTGCCCGCATCCGCGTGCAGCTGCGCCAGCACGAGCAGAGCGAGGACGCCACCTTCAGCGTCGGCCCCTATGTCTTCAAGCCGAGCCAGAAGCTTCTGACCACGGAAAACGGCCAGAAGATCCGCCTCACCGAAAAGGAAGCGGCGATCATTCGCTACCTCTACCGCGCCGAACAGAAGGTCGTGACCCGCGACGTGCTGCTCGAGGAGGTCTGGGGCTACAACTCCGGCGTTACCACCCACACGCTCGAAACCCACGTCTACCGCCTGCGCCAGAAGATCGAACGCGATCCGTCCAACGCCGAGATCCTGGTGACGGAAAACGGCGGCTACAAGATCGTCCCGTAATCATGGCGCTGAATGACGATATCCAGCTGCTCGCGCAGCTTCCGCTTTTCAACGGAATGTCGGAGGATCAGCTGAGGCTGATCGCCTTCGGCGCGGATCGGCGCGTGATCGGCAACGGACAGATGCTTTTTCGCGAAAGCTCTCCCGCCGACAGCGCCTACGTCATCGTCAGCGGCAGCGTCGAACTGAGCCAGACCGGACGCGACAACAAGCCTGAAGTTCAGGCGGTTGTCGGGTCCGGCACGCTTTTGTCGGAACTTGCGCTGGTCACGCTCGTCGAACGGAAGTTCACGGCGATCGCCCGCGAGGACACGGCGATCATCCGCATCACCCGTGCGCTGTTTCACCGGCTGATCGAGGAATATCCGGATGCGGCGCTTTTGATCCAGCAGCGCATCCGCGACAATATCGCGGCATTGGCGGCCAAGGCCGCCGCCGAGCTTCACCGCTTCGCCTGAGGCGCTTTTCTACGTTTAAAGATCGAAATGCGCCGTAACCGGCACGTGGTCGGACGGCCGGTCCCAGCCGCGCGCTTCCTTGAGAATCTCGATGCGCTGTAGATGCGGCCCGAGATCGCGCGACGACCAGATATGGTCAAGACGCCGGCCGCGATCCGCCGCTTCCCAATCCTTGGCGCGGTAGCTCCACCACGTATAGAGCTTCTGCGTCTCCGGGACGTTCTGGCGCATCAGATCGAGCCACTGGCCGCGCTTCATGACTTCAAGCAGCCCCTCGGTCTCCACCGGCGTGTGGCTGACGATCTTCAAAAGCTGCTTGTGCGACCAGACGTCGTGCTCCAGCGGCGCAATATTGAGATCGCCCACCAGGATTGCTGAGGTATTGGCCTCGCCATCGGCCTTGAGGAGCTTCATCTCCTCGATGAAATCGAGCTTGTGGCCGAACTTCGGATTGATCTCCCGATCCGGCTCGTCGCCACCTGCGGGCACGTAGAAATTATGGATACGGATACGCTTGCCGCCACGCTCGAACACCGCCGAAATATGCCTTGAATCGCCGACCTTGCAGTAATCCTGGCGGTGATCCTCGATCAGCGGAAAGCGCGAGGCGATCGCCACCCCGTGATAGCCCTTCTGGCCATGGATGATCACATGCTCGTAGCCCATGGCCTTCAACGGCGCCAA
>Ga0307406_10001144_pt1 | contig 14835 bp, 13 predicted proteins | sample 322Cmetagenome_3_FD_203706 | JGI IMG/M metagenome (GOLD analysis project Ga0307406, IMG submission 203706) | Maize rhizosphere microbial communities from greenhouse at UC Davis, California, United States - 322HYB-C-2 | ecosystem: Host-associated > Plants > Roots > Rhizosphere > Soil | place... | reverse complement strand
GATGAGTCGGCCGATGGGTGGCAGGCGCGGTGCGCTGCCCGCGCGCGCCGGGTCCTGCAGCATCGCGGTCTGCGTGGCGCCGGGCGACACGACGTTGACGGTGACGCCGCTCGCGGCCACCTCCGCCGCCCAGCTGCGCGCGAGGGCGATCAGCGCCGCCTTGGTCGCGGCGTACTGGCCGCGGCCCGGGAGGCCTTGGGCCACACGGCTGCCGATGAACACCACGCGGCCGCGGCCGCGCGCGGCCATCGCCGGCACCAGCGCATCGGCCAGCCGCGTGGCATCGTCGACGTGCAGGCGCCACATCAATTCGCCGCCGGCATGGTCGAGCTGCCCGAGCGGGCCCACGCGCAGCACGCCGGCCGCATGCACGAGCGCATCGGCATCCTGGAATGCGGCCGCGGCGCGCGCGATGGCCGCGGCATCGGACAGGTCGACCGCCGCATGCGTGAAGCCCGGATGCGAGAGCGTGGGCGCTGCCCGGTCGAACCCGCTCACGCGCCAGCCTTCTTCGAGCAGGTGCGACGCGATGGCGCGGCCGATGCCGCTGCTGCTGCCCGTCACCACGGCATGCGGGGCGGCTTCATCATTCGACACGGATGTTGCCCTCCACGATGATCTTCTTCGAGCGCTCCATGTCGGACTGCTGGAACTTCGCGAAGTCGTCGACGCTGCCCGGCGTGAGCAGCAGGCCTTGCGCATTCAGCGTCTCGCGCATGTCGGTGCCCAGCGCCTTGTTCACTTCGGCATTGAGCCGCTGGGTGATCGCGGCCGGCAGCCTGGCCGGGCCCCACAGGCCGTACCAGCTGTAGAACTCGTAGCCCGGAATGCTCTCGCCCACCGTGGGCACGTTCGGCAGGCTGGTGGCGCGCTGGGCCGAGGTGACGGCCACCACGCGCAGCATGCCGCTCTTGTGGTACTGCAGCGAGCCGAGGATCGGGTCGATGAAGCCGTCGATCTGCCCGCCGATCAGGTCCTGGAAGGCCGGCGCCGTGCCCTTGTACGGCACGATCAGGTAGTCGAGCCCGCCCGCGCGCTTGAGCAGCTCGGTCGACAGGTGGCCGGCCGAGCCGATCGAGCCCACCGCGAAGGTCATCTTGCCCGGATGCGCCTTGGCGTAGGCGATGAGCGACTTGACGTCGGTGATCGGCAGGTTCTTGTTGATGGCCACCGACAGCGGCGCCTTGGCGACCAGCGCCACCGGCGTGAAGTCCCGGGCGACCTCGTAGGGCACGGACTTCATCGTCATGGGCGCGGTGGTGAAGGTCGAGGCGTTGAACAGCAGCGTGTAGCCGTCGGCCGGCGCCTTCGACACCACGTCGGCGCCGATCACGCCGTTGCCGCCGGGCCGGTTCTCCACGATGAAGGGCTGGCCCAGCTGATCGCCGAGCTTCTGCGCGAGCAGGCGGCCGACGGTGTCGAGCGTGCCGCCGGGCGGGAACGGAATCACCATGCGCACCGGCCGGGTGGGCCAGGGCGCTGTCTGCGCGAAGCCGGGCGACGCCGCGGCGAGGGCGAGGGCCGCGAGCGCGGCGCGCAGGAAGTGTGTGCGTTGCATGTCTCTTGTCTCCTTGTTGTCGGGGAAGGGCGGCGCGCCTCCCGTGTGTTCTTTCAGCGCCTCGACAGCCCGGCCTGCGCCACGGCGGCGCGCAGCGCCTCCATCTCGCGCGCATTCGGCGCCTCGGTCGGCGGGCGCACCGTGGCGTTGGCGAGCACGCCGGCCAGGTACATGCCGCCCTTCATGCGGGCATGCGCCTCGCCAGTGGGTTCGCCGCCGCCGTACACGGCGTCCTTCAACGGCGTGATGAGGGCCTGCACCGCCATCGCCTTCTTCAGGTCGCCGGCCTTGACCGCGTTCCACAGGTCGATGATCAGTTGCGGAATGAAGGTCGCGAAGCCGACCAGCGCGCCGTCCACGCCCTGCACCATCGAGGCCAGCAGGTACTCGTCGTGGCAGGTGAGGATGGCCTTGGACGCATCGGCCTCGCGGATCGCCTGGATGTCGCGGGCGTACTTGTTCATGTCGCGCTGCCCGACCTTGAAGGCCTGCAGGTAGGGCAGGCGGGCCAGCTCGGCCAGCAGCTGCGACGAGTAGGAGGCGCGGGTCCAGGCCGGGTACACGTGGCACACCAGGTCGAGCTCCGGCGCGGCGCGGTGGATGGCCTCGAAGTACTGAAGCGCATGGCCGGGCGTGAAGCCGAAGCGCAGCCAGTGATGCGGCGGCATCACGTCGAGCGCGGCCGCGCCGGCGGCCTGGGCGGCGCGCGCATGCTCGGCGGCCTCGGCCAGGCCTTCGCACACGATCGACGAGATCACCGGCATGCGGCCGCGCAGCTCGTCGGCGACGATGCGCGTCACCTCGGCGCGTTCGGCCGGGGTCAGCGAGAACACCTCGCCGGTGTGGCCGTTGGTCATGACCGCGACCACGCCGTCGTGCTCCGCGAGCCACGAGGCGAGCTTGCGCAGCGCCGGCTCGTCGATGCGGTGGTCGTTGGTGAAGGGGCAGGAAATGGCGGGAATGATCCCGCGATAATTCGCGATGGAAGGCATGCTGTGTCTCCGTTGGGGTTCGAGGTGCAGGAATGTGTGCATCTTTGGCCGGCGGGGCATGCACCGTCCAATACTCGAATCGCATACAACTATTCAATCGCTCGCATCGCGCATGGGCCCCGGCAACCGACCCCTCGACCTCGAATGGCTGGAAGACTTCCTGGCCCTGGCCGAGAGCGGCAATTTCTCGCGCGCGGCGCAGGCGCGCTCCATCGCCCAGCCGGCCTTCAGCCGCCACATCCGCGCGCTCGAGGAGTGGGTGGGTGTCGACCTGTTCGACCGCAGCGCGCATCCGGCCGCGCTCACCGCGGCGGGCAAACGCTTCCAGCCGCTGTTGCAGGAGGTGCTGGCCGCACTGGAGGCCGCGCGCATCAAGGCGCGTGCGGCGCACGACCTGGCCGCAGCGAGCCTGAGCTTCGCCGCCACGCACGTGCTGTCGCTGACCTTCTTTCCGCGCTGGCTCGGCCGCGTGGAAGCGGGGCTGAGCCTGGGGCCGATCCAGACCATCTCGGACAGCTCGCGGGCCTGCGAAGACCTGATGCTGCAGCGCCGCGTGCAGTTCGTGCTGTGCCACGGCCACGCGCGTGCGCCCGGCCGGCTCGACGAAGCGCAGTACCCGATGCAGCGCCTGAGCGGCGACGTGCTCGTGCCGGTGGCGGCGCCGGATGCGCGCGGCCTGCCGCTGCATGCGCTGGGCACGGGCGTGGCGCCTTCGGTGCTGGCCTACAGCGAGGCCTCGGGCCTGGGGCGGATCATGCGGGCGATCCAGGACAGCGAGTTCGGCAAGGACTTCGCGCCGTCGCTGTCGGTGGTCTTCACGGCGCACCACGCCGCGCTGCTGCGGACCATGGCGCTCGAGGGACGCGGCCTCGCGTGGCTGCCGATGAGCCTGGTGGCGGACGACCTGCGCGGCGGCGCGCTGGTGGATGCCGGCGCCAGCGGCTGGCGGGTGCCGGTGGACATCCGGCTGTACCGGCAGCTGGCCCACATGGCGCCGGTGGCCGAGGCGCTGTGGGAGCTGGTGAGGGACGGCAGCGCGCAGGCAGACCGCGGCGGCTGAACGGCCTTCAGCCTGGCGCGGCTATGGTTTCTCGAGCGACTTCCGTGCGAGCGCGATGCAGCCCGACAGCGCCAGCGCCACCAATCCCAGCAGCAGGACCTGGCGCAGCACCTCCCATGTGCTTGCGTCCGATGGCGCCTCGAAGCGGGGCAGCCTGTCGAAATCTTCGGCCGCGAGTCCCTGGTAGCTCATGATGCGCGGGACGAAGAAGTCCCGCCACGCGTCTTCGTAGGTATTCACGCGCTGTACGTGGCGCAGGTAGCGCGGCGCGTCGATGCCGGCCAATCGGTCCGCGGCCATGGCCAGTGCCAGGTTCGGGGACAGCCAGTTCCTGTGCTCCAGCCAGGCGAAGCGGCGGGCGCGCGCCTCGTCGAAGCTTTCCATCAGGGGGCGGATCCGGCGGTCCTGCGCGAGGTAGCGCGGCAGGAACGAAACCGGCCACGCATGGCTGCGGGCTGCGAAAGGCGCGGCCGCGGGATGGGCGGCATACCAATCCGCCAGGTGCGCGTCCATGTGAACCTCGGCCTCCTGCTGCGCATCGCGAATCGCCGCGATGGCGGCCAGCCGCGACGGCATCGGCTCTTGCCGGTCGGCCCACGCATCCAGCGCGGCCGGGATGGCAAAGGTCGACAGCAGCCAGCATGCGAGAAGACCGAGGGCCGCGGAACCCGAGGACAGCGGCAGCAGGCAGAACAGGCCGGCCAGGGCCAGCCAGAAAGCACAGAACGCGGCCACGGCGGCCAGCCAGCAGAACAGGGCCCCGGCGGTGGCGCCCGGATCGAGCGCAAAGGCGAGCAACGAAGCTGCCGCCGCAATGCCCCAGGCCGCGATGCCGCGCAGGCCCAGCGCCATGGCAAAGACCTGTGCGGGCCGGGCGCACTGCGCCACCACCCATGGCCACCGCCCCTGCTCGCGTTCCTCCTGCACCAGCCCGCAGCTCAGGCCAAGGATCGCCAGGGGCAGCAGCAACGCGAGCACGGTGGAGAAGTCGGGCAGGCCAAGGTCTTCCAGCAGCGGGTTGCCGAGCCGTTCCGCCTTGCGGGCGTCGGTATGGCGGCTTTCGACGGTCACCCGCGCATCCGGACCCAGCAGCTCGAAGGCTCCGGTGCCGAGCGCCAGGCCGCCGAGCGCCGGCAGCTGGGCCGGTGGCGCATCGCCGCGCGCGAACTGGAAGGCCGCCATCATGGCCTTGGTGCCGTCTGCCGGCTGGGCCGCGATGGCCCGCGCCTTGAGACGAAGCTGCTCCCAGTCCGCCTGCTGTGCGACGGCCGCTGCACGGTAGTCCCGCGCGGCAAGGCCGGACCATGCCGCGCTCGCACCGAGCAGCAGCGCAAACACCGCAAGCACCCAGAGGTTCAGGCGCTGCTTCAGGAAACGTTGCCATTCGGCGCGCGCCAGGCGCATCGGCATGGCGGTCATGGCTGGAGCTTTCGCACGCTGGCGGCCAGCAGCCATCCGGCGCCCAGCGCCCAGGCCAGCAGCAGGGCGAAATCGGGCAGGGCGGCTTTCAGCGCGAAGCCGATGCCCGGCGGGACATAGCGGAACGCATCGACGGAACGCCACAGGTCGTTGTCTGCGTAGCGGTCGTCGAAGGAGGCCAGGCCGCGCGTGTGGTCCGCGTCCCACTGGTCGATCTTCGCGTTGACCTGGCGCCGATACGCTTCGGCGGCATCTTCGAAATGGCGCTGGTGCATGAGATCGGTGCCTGCCATCTTCATCGAGATGGCGCGCATCGCCATGACGGGGCTGAACGCGGCCGCCGCGCGCAGCCACTGCGCCTGCAGCATGTGGCGCCGCCACAGGTCGTCGAAGTGAAGCGCATGCACCCGGTCCGCATAGGCATCGCGCGCCATGCGCCGCACCGCGGCGACACCGAAGGGCAGGTCCTCCAGCCGCTTGGCGCCGTGGCGCTGCAGCAGTTCGGCCTCGAACGCCTTGCCGCGCGTGGCGAGGTCGGGGTCGCCTGGAAGGCCCTGCGCGTAGTCGCGCTGGATGTCGCTCCAGAAGCGCTCGGCCGTCGGCAGCGGCACGGCGCGCTCGGCTGCCGCGGCGCCCAGGCGCGGCACGACGAAGACGAAGGCGATCCACAGGCCCAGCAGCACGAAGAGGCTGAGCCGGCTGGTGGGAAGCCACGCCGACACCGCGAGCGCCAGCGCGGCAAAGATGCCGTAGTAGAGAAGAAACGATCCCGCCGCGAGCACGCCGCGGCCGATGGCATCGGGCTGCGCAGAGCCCCCGGCCGCCGCCAGCGCGAGGCCGCCGCCGACGCAGGCCAGCAGCATCAGCGCGACGACCGACATCAATGCGGCGAACTTGCCCGCCAGCAAGCGGCTGCCCGGCAGGCCGGCGCTGTGCAGCATGCGCAGCGTGCCGCTCTCGCGCTCGGCGCTGACGGCGTTGAAGGCCAGCGCAATGATGAACAGCGGCAGCAGCGCCACCAGCGCAAAGGCCGGTGTCAGCTGGCCGAAGCGGACCGAGGGTGCTTCGTCGGCCGCGGGACGGAAGCGCGTCATGTTGCGGCGGTGCGGCTCGAGCCAGAGCGCCTGCCCGAGGTACGGATCGAGCCCGGGATCGATGGCGGCAAGGGGCGAGTCCGGGCGCAGGGCATAGAGCCCGAAGTGCGCGCCGCGGTGCGGATGCTTGTTGCCCTGCGCGTCCCACTGCGCGCGCACGGCCGCGGCCACCTGCGCCTTCTCCGCCGCAAGCCGCCGGTGCTGCTGCGCCGACGTGACCAGCAGGCCAGCCAGCAGCAGGCCCATGGACAGCGCCAGCACCGCAAAGCGCCCATCGCGAAGCAGCGCCCGCAGTTCCTTGCGCACGACCGCGAACAGCCTCACGAACGCGCCTCCGGATCGCCGCCGCGCGTGTGGGCGAGGTAGGCGTGCTCCAGCTCGCCGTGGTTGACCGTGTGCGCATCGAATTCGGCGACCAGCCGGCCCTCCTTCAGGATGCCGATGCGGTCGGCCACCTGCCTGGCGTTGAACAGGTCGTGCGTGGCCATCAGCACCGCCATGCCGTTGTCGGCGGCGGCGCGGATGCGGCGCGCGAAATCGTTGGCGGCGCCGGGGTCCAGCCCGGAGGTCGGCTCGTCCAGCAGCATGGCCTGCGCCTCTTTGGCGTCGGCGATGGCCAGCCCCACTTTCTGGCGCATGCCCTTCGAATAGGTGGACACCCTGGCATCGTGGGCCGGGGCCTGCAGCCCCGCCCGCTCCAGCAGCCCCCGCGCCGCGGCGCGCGAGAGCGCGATGCCCGCGAGCGTACAGAAATACCGGAGGTTCTCCACGCCGCTCAGGTACGGATAGAGCGCCACGTTCTCGGGCAGGTAGGCCAGTCTACGGCGCACCTGGGGAGCCTCGCGCACCGGCGAGAAGCCGGCCACCCGCACCTCGCCGGAGGCTGGCTGCACGAAGCCCAGGAAGACATTCAGCGTGGTGGTCTTGCCCGCGCCGTTGCCGCCGAGCAGCGCGTAGACGCAGCCGGCGCGAACCCCGAGGTCGAGGCGGTCGATGGTGCGGCGGCCCCCGCGTTCGACCGTGAGGGCGCGCAGCGAAAGGATCTCTTCTTCTTCGTCCTGTGCCATGGAGCGCGCGTCAGAAGAAATAGCGTACCGACGCGCCCACCTGGGTGCGCGGCTGGGGCGAGATCAGCAAGCCGGCCGAGGAGCCGTAGGCAATGTCGGAGGCGAAGCGATGGGGCTGGAAGATCGCGAAGACGGAGAACTGGAGGTTCTCGCGGTCGTAGGTGGCCTTGAGGTCGTAGCGCGTGTAGGTGGGCATCATGCGCAGCTGTGTCTGCGGCATGCCCACGTAGTAGGGGTTGCTGGCCGTCAGGTAGGCGTCGGCGTTGAGCGTGAGGCGCCCGGACCCGAGGCGCTGCCGGTATTCGGCGCCGAGCTTGAACTGGTGCTCGGGCACCGAAAGGCGTGCGCCCGCGTTGGGCAGCGGGTTGTTCACGCGTGCCTGGATGATGCGGCCGTAGCTGCCGTAGACCGACCAGCTCGAGCCCAGCCGCAGCCGCGTCTCGAGTTCGTAGCCCTTGCGCGTCGTGTCGCCCACCGACTTGTACGAGCCGTCGGGCTGCGCGACGATCTCGTCCTGGTTGAGCGTGTGATAGGCCACCCCCGAGGCCGTCCAGCCCGGTGCGGCGGTGAATGCGAAGCCGATGTCGCGGGACTTCACCTTGGACGGCGCAACGCCGTACACCGTGCCTCCCGCGGCGCCCAGCGGGCCGGTCGCGCCGCTGCTGCTGATCTGCTCGGCGGCCGGCGAGCGGAAGCCCTCGGCCACGTTCGCGAACACCTCGAGTGCCGGCGTGATGCCCCAGACCGCGCCGATCTTCGGCGTCGTCACCGCGTCCTTGTAGACGGTGGAGGCGCCCGGCAGCTTGCGGTTCTGGATGTCGTAGTCGAACCAGTCGCGCCGCACGCCCCCCAGCAGCTTGAAATTGGATGCCAGCCTGTACTGGCCCTGGGCAAAGAGGCCGTAGGTCAGCAGATCGAGCTGCTGGTTGTTCACGTAGTTGGCGGTCGGCAGCCACGAGCGCCTGATGCGCCGGCTGGCATCGCCCGTGTCGCGGCGCAATTCGCCGCCGAAGATGAGCGATGCCTTGTCGCCGAAGACCAGGTTGTGTGCCAGCCGGCCGCCGTAGAAGTGGCGGTCGTCCGAACCCACCGTGTGCTGCACGCTGCTGCTCGCCGTGCCGCGCACGCGCTCGAAGCGCTCGGCGTACGCGGTGGCGGACCAGCCTTCCTCGCCCACCGCCGGGCTTCGGTTGAAAACCAGCGCGGTGCGCTCGCCGCTGCCGAAGCCCGGCAGGTTGAACTGGGTCGAGCGTGGATCGACGGCGCCGCGCTGCAGGTCCGGCAGCAGCAGATAGCCAGCCGCGACGGCGTCGGACTTGTAGCGATTGATGCGCAGGCTGTAGAGGCCGTCTCGCGCGCGCGTCGAGAGTTTCCAGAAGAGGTTGTCGCGCGCGGTCTTGCCGTCGCGCCGGTAGCTGTCGGTGCGATAGCTGTCGGCGATGAGCAGCGACTGCACTTCGTTGAATGCGTTCGACAGCACCAGCGAGGCGCGGCGGCCGCCATGGCTTTCGAGCGAAAGCCCCACGCTGGAAGGGATCGGGCCGCTTTGGGTCGTCAGGTTGACCGCGCCGGCGCGGTTCTGGTCGCCGTAGAGCGCGGAGATCGGCCCCTTGATGACGTCGATGCGCCCGATCATGTCCGGGGTGATCCATTCCAGGTACGCCGGCCCGTGCCCGGCGCCCGCCTGGCTCGAGGGCATGTTCTGCGGCACGCCGTCCACGTAGACCGCGGTGTCCGCGCCGTGCGTGCCCTGGGTGGCGAAGCCCCGCATGCGAAAGCCGTTGCCGGTGTCGCCCTGGTCGATGTTGTTGGCCACCACACCGGGCACGCGCCGAAAGACGTTGGAGATGTCGCGCCCCACGTTGAGCGTGCCGATCTCTTCGGCCGTGATCACGCTCAGGCCCGAGGGCAGTCCGGTGCTGTCGCTGGTGACCGTCGTGCGCCTGTGCTGGCGCTCGGCAGCCTCGTCGTTCGCGGTCACGCTGACTTCGCCGAGCGTCTGGACCGAAGGCTGCGCGGCCGTGGCCCCTGCGCAGGCGACGCCGGCAATCAGCGTGAAGGACGAGGGAAGCCGACGTGTGAAATTTGCGAGCGCGTTCATGGAGGGGATGGGCCCCCGGGGCCGGGCGGCGGCAGGGGGCAGGTGAAGTCCTGGGAATTGTTAATGATATTGCATTCCCAATAACGAATGGCCACGAATTCCGCAGCCTGTGCTGTACTTCCAGGCTTTCTCCCCTGCCGGCGCTGTCGCACGGGTTTCTTCCACTGCAGGAGTTCCAATGACCGATCTCTCCACTTCTTCTTCCTCGCCCCGCGTTGCCGTCGTGACCGGGGGCGCGCGCGGCATCGGCCTGGCCATCGGCCGCTGGTTCCTGGCGCGCGGCTACAGCGTTGCGCTGCTCGACATCGACGGCGCCACGCTCGACCGGGCGGTGGCCGAACTCGCGCAGCCTGCAAAGCTGCTCGGCCTGCACTGCGACGTCTCGAAGCCGTCGCAGGTCGAGCGCGCGGCCAAGGCCGTGGTCGAGCGCTTCGGCCGCGTCGACGCCCTGATCAACAACGCCGGCGTGGCGGTGTTCAAGCCGGTGCTCCAGACCTCGTTCGAGGAATGGCGCACGGTGCTCGGTACCAACCTGGACGGCGCGTTCCTGTGCACGCAGGCCTTCGGCGCGCTGATGGTCGAACGCGGCAGCGGCGCGGTGGTGAACATCGCCTCCATCTCGGGCCTGCGCGCGAGCACGCTGCGGGTCGCCTACGGCACCAGCAAGGCGGCGCTGATCCACCTGACCAAGCAGCATGCGGTGGAACTGGGCAATGCCGGCGTGCGCGTGAACGTGATCGCGCCGGGGCCGGTGGAAACCGAGATGGCCAAGCTCGTGCACAGCGTGGCGATCCGCGCCGACTACTACGACACCATTCCGCTGGGCCGCTATGGCACGCCGGAGGAAATGGCCAACGCCGTGGGCTTCCTGTGCAGCGACGAGGCGAGCTTCATCAACGGCCAGGTGCTGGCCGTCGATGGCGGCTTCGATGCCGCGGGCGTCGGCCTGCCGACCCTGCGCCGGGGCATGCCCGCGCCTTCCACCGGCCACGCCTGAAAGACACCCGTCAATATCCGCGGGATGGCTCGACGATGTTGTCCGGCAATTCGCCGGCTGCGACGCGCAGGATGTTGGCTGCGATCTGCTTGGCCGAGGATGACGGAATGGCCACTGAAGCGAGGTGCGGGGTGATGAGCACGTTGGGCATGCTCCACAGCGCATCTCCGGCCGGCAGGGGTTCGCGCTCGAAGACATCCAGCGTTGCCGCGCCGATGTGGCCACTTTGGAGGAGCTCCGTCAACGCGGCCTGATCCACCAGGGCGCCCCTGGCGACGTTGACGAATGCAGCGCCGGGCCGCAATTTTTCGAGGCGGGCGCGATCGAAGAGCTGCTTTGTCTGCGGCGTGAGCGGCAGCATCAGGACGACGATGTCCGCTTGGCCAATCACGGAATCGAGCGTCTCCATGCCGGCTGAACACTCCACGCCGTCGATCTGCGCAAGGCTGCGCGACCAGCCCAGCGTTCTGAACCCCTGGCGCTGAATTTCATGCGCTGCCTTGGCTCCCAGATGCCCCAGTCCCAGCACCGCAACGGTTAGATCCTCCGGCGAACGCGGGTGGCGATAAGCCCACCGGCCCGAGCGCTGGGCCTGCTCGAAGACCGGAATATCCCGGGCGTGCCGGAGCACCGCGAACAGGACATACCCGGCCATCATCCGCGACATCTGCGGATCGGTAATCCGGGTGATGGGGATGTTCCTTGGGAGGTCGTCGCGCCCCACCAGCGAGTCGACTCCGGCGCCCAAGTTGATGATCAGCCGCAGATTCGTCATGCGTTCGAAAATGCCCTGCGGGGGTTTCCAGACCATGGCGTAGTCGATCTCTTCCGGCCGCTCGGTCTGGCTTGCGTGAATCACCTGGAGTGCCGGAAGCTGGGTCTGAAGCGCCTTCTTCCAAGTCTGGAAATCGTCGAAGTCGCTATAGAAGGCCAGGGTGCCGACAGCCGCTGCTTCAGGAAACGTCATCTTCAGGAAACCTGTTTGTTCTTTCGCACCAGGCGCGCGACGGCCTCGATGGCGAGTTCGTAGCCGTCTGCGCCGAGTCCGGCAATGACACCATCCGCCACCTTGGATATGTAGGAGTGATGGCGGAAGGGCTCGCGCTTCCAGATGTTGCTCATATGGGCTTCGATGATCTTCCCGGGAAAAGACAGCAGGGCATCCAGGATGGGAATGGACGTGTAGGTCAAACCGGCCGCATTGATGACGATGCCGTCCGCGACGCCGCGGGCTTCCTGGATCCAGTCGATCAGCTGTCCTTCATGGTTCGACTGCAGAAAACGCAGTCGGACCTCCAGCGAGGCAGCCTTTTGCTCGCAGCGCGACTGCAGGACGGGGAAGCTGTCCGTGCCGTAGTTCCTGTTGGAATCCAGGCCATAGAGGTTGGCGTTGGGGCCGTTCAGGAACCAGACGGAGATGGAGGGATTCGAGGTTTCGGTCATCGTTTTCTCAAGCTTCGTAGGGTTGGGTGGCCTGCATGGCGGGCAGGCTCTGGAAAGCTTCGTTCCAATGGGCGGCGATGCGGCATTTCGCGCGCCAGTTCAGTTCGGGAAATCGGAAATCCAGATACCCCAATGCGCAGCCGATGGTGATCTCGCCGATGGTGGGTTTGTCGTGGGCCAGCTCGGATGCGATGGTTTCGATCGAGGCGAGGCAGGCCGTGACTTTGGTCAACAGGGCCTCGCGCCAGGTGGGCCACTGGAACTCGGGGGGACGCGCCGTCAGCTCGTAGCGCGCCAGCAGCGCGGCGTCGAGCAGGCCATCGCCCAGCGCCTGGCGGCTGAGCGCCGTCCATCGATCGGCGCCGGACGCGGGAAATATCGTCTCTGCGTCCGCCTGGCTGGCCAGGTACTCGCAGATCACGCGGCTGTCGTAGAGGACCTGGCCGTCCTGCAGGATCAGGGTCGGCACCTTGGCGAGCGGGTTGTGAGCCGCGATGCGCGGGTCGCGTCGAACCGGATGAGCGGCGCTGTCCAGGCACTGGATCTTGTCGGCCTGTCCGGTCAGATGCGCACACACCATGACCTTTCGCACGAAGGGCGATGTCGGAGCGAAGAGGAGTTTCATCATCAGGGCACCAGCACCAGCTTGCCGAACACTTTGCCGCTTTCCAGCATGGCATGCGATGCCGCGGCCTCGCCGACCGGAAACGTGGCGTGGATGCGCGGCGCGATCCGCCGGCTCTTCAGCAGCGGCATCACATGGTGGGCCAGGCGCCTGGCCATGCGGGCCTTTTCGGCGTGACTCTGCGGACGCATGGTGGAAGAGTGCAGGCTCAGCTGGCGCTGCATCAGCGTCAGCAGTTCGATGCTGACCGCCGAGCCCTGCATGAAGGACAGGCTGACATGCCGTCCGCCGAAAGCCATGGCTTGAAGATTGCGGCGCACATAGTCGCCGCCAACGATGTCGAGCACGACGTCCACGCCGCGCCCCGCGGTGTAGTCCAGGCAGGCCTGGGTGAAGTCGGTGGTGGGCCAGCAGATCGCCAGATCGGCGCCGAGCGCCTTCAGTTCGGGGAACCGGGCTTCATCGTTGTCGGTCACGATGACCGTGCAGCCGGCCGCATGGGCCATCTGGATCGCCAGGGTGCCGATGCCGCCCGCGGCGCCGTGGACGAGCACCGTCTCGCCCATCGCCAGACGCCCGAGTTCGAACAGGTTGTGCCAGACGGTGAAGAGTCCTTCGGGCAAGGCCGCCGCCTCGATGTCGGACAGAGGGGCCGGCACCACGAAGGAATGATCGACCGACGCCGTGCACCACGGCGCATAGCCCCCGCCGGGCACCAGGCTCATGAGCCGCTGGCCCACCAGCGCGCTGTCGACACCCGGGCCGCAGGCGACCACCTCGCCACACACCTCCAGCCCGAGGACGTCGGTGATGCCGGGCGCGGGCCTGGCGATGCCCTGGCGCTGCATGACGTCGGGCCGGTTGATGCCGGCGGCGAGCACGCGCAGCAGGACTTCACCGGCGCCGGGGACGGGCATGGGGCGCTCGGCCAGCACCAGCACGCTGGCATCGCCGGGCTCCCGGGCGACGATGGCTTGCATTGAACTTGGAAGGGAGGTTCTGACGTCGGTCATGGGGCTTGCCGGGGCTGTTACTTGCGGGAGCTGAAGACGCTGATGCCTTCGTCGAGAAGCGCCAGCCCGGCGACCGAGCCGACGGGCCAATGTTGCATGGCGCTCAGGCCTGCACTGCGCACCGTGACCACCTGCCGGGCCGTCCTCGGAACATCCACATCCAAGTAGGTGTTGATGTGGTCGCCCTGGAAGACGTGGTGGATCACGGTGCCGCTCAGGACCGAACCGGCATGCAGGCTCTCCAGCAGGATGTGTTCCGGCCGGACGTAGACGTCCAGCCTTTCGCCTTCGTGCGATGCATCGACCAGCCGAGCCTGCGGAAGGCTGAGATAGCCGGAGCCCAGGCGCAGCTGGATCTCGTGGGCGGTCTTGCCGTGGTAGTGGGCCGGCAGGATGTTCACGTCGCCAAGAAAGGACGCCACGAACGGATCCTGCGGACTGCGGTACAGGTCGGCCGGCGATGCGATCTGGCGGATGACGCCGGCCGACATCACGGCGATGCGGTCCGACATCGCAAGCGCCTCGCCCTGGTCGTGGGTGACGAAGACCGTCGTCAGGCCCAGGCGGCGCTGGATCTCGCGAATCTCGACCTGCATCGAGCCGCGCAAGCTCTTGTCCAGGGCCGAGAAAGGCTCGTCGAGCAGCAGCACCTTGGGCTGGATGATCAGTGCGCGCGCCAGCGCCACGCGCTGCTGCTGGCCGCCGGAGAGTTCGCGCGGCTTGCGGTGCCCCAGGCCGGTGAGTTTGACCATGGCCATCGCTTCCTTGACGCGCTGGGCCACCTCGTCCTTGGGTACGCCCCGCATCCGCAGGCCATAGCCGATGTTGCGCTCCACGGTCATGTGCGGAAAGAGCGCGTAGTTCTGGAAGACGATGCCGATCTGCCGCTTGTGCGGCGGATCGCTGGTCACCGGCTGGCCCTCGATGAAGATCTCGCCGCTGTCGGCCTCGGCAAAGCCCGCGATCAGGTTGAGCAGCGTCGTCTTGCCGCAGCCCGACGGACCCAGCAGGGTAAGGAACTCGCCACGCTTGATCTTCAGCGAGACCTCGTGCAGCACGGTCTGGTCGTGGTACTTCTTGACCACGCCTTCGAGGCTGACGGCTGTGTCGGCCTGCGGATGCGAAAGGCTGGGCTGCGCTGCAGGGTCGGAGTGAACTACTTTCATGCGCGAACGATAAGCCAGGAGTCCGCGCCTGGGTCTTTGCCGAAATTGATGCAACCCCTCGGAAAAACGAAAGGTCTCGATGGCCGCGGGGCACAAGCCCCGGCGAGGACCTCGCGGGCAGCGCTTTGCTTTTTCCTAAGCCCTGAATCCGAAAAACGTGATTTTCAAATGCGGTGTGCTTCTTCAGACTCGCCTGCATCGATGGCTGGTGTCTCCAGGCTGCCTGGCGACGTGCATCAGTGGCGATCTTCTTTAGGAAACACAAATGTCAGTGGAAAAAATCAATACCGTGGTGGTCGG
>Ga0307406_10001143_pt1 | contig 14844 bp, 12 predicted proteins | sample 322Cmetagenome_3_FD_203706 | JGI IMG/M metagenome (GOLD analysis project Ga0307406, IMG submission 203706) | Maize rhizosphere microbial communities from greenhouse at UC Davis, California, United States - 322HYB-C-2 | ecosystem: Host-associated > Plants > Roots > Rhizosphere > Soil | place... | reverse complement strand
GTACAGACCTACCTGCGGCTGGGTCGTTACCACGAGGCGCTTGCCAGCGCCGCGGAGTTCCGCGACCTGTTCGGTGCCGGCAACTACTTCGTCGAGCTCATGGACCACGGCCTCACCATCGAGAATCGGGTACGTGCCGATCTGCTCAAGATCGCGAAGGATCTGAAGCTGCCGGTGGTGGCAACCAATGACCTGCACTACACCCATCAATCCGACGCCGCTGCGCACGAGGTGTTGCTCTGCGTACAGACCGGCTCGACCATGGCCGATGGGAATCGCTTCAGGTTCGAAGGCGATCAGCACTACCTCAAGTCACCGGTCGAGATGCGGGCGCTCTTCACGGAGCTTCCGGAGGCCTGCGACAACACGCTGGCAATTGCGGAGCGGTGCAACGTGTCGTTCACCGAAGGCAATGGCACCTACATGCCGCGCTTCCCCTGCCCGGATGGGGAAACCGAAGACTCCTGGTTCCTTCACGAGGTCCAGGCTGGCCTGCATCGACGATATCCGGGTGGCATCCCCGATGAAGTACGCAAGCAAGCGGACTTCGAGACCAGCGTGATCATCTCGATGGGCTTCGCCGGTTACTTTCTGGTGGTCGCCGACTTCATCAACTGGGCCAAAGAGCACGGCATTCGCGTCGGGCCGGGCCGCGGCTCAGGGCCGGGCTCGATTGCCGCGTACGCGATGCGGATCACCGATCTTGACCCGCTCGCGCATGGACTGATCTTCGAGCGGTTCCTCAACCCCGACCGCGTCTCGATGCCCGACTTTGACATCGACTTCGACGAGCGTCGGCGTGCTGAGGTGATCCGCTACGTCACCGAGAAGTATGGCGATGACCGGGTCAGCCAGATCGTCACCTACGGCACGATCAAGGCCAAGCAGGCTGTCAAGGATGCCTCTCGGGTGCTGGGTTACCCCTTCGGTGTCGGGGAGAAGATCACCAAAGCGATGCCGCCACCGGTGATGGGTAAGGACGTGCCCCTTGCCAAGCTCTTCGATCGTGATCATTCCCGTTACGCCGAGGGCGGAGAATTCCGCGCACTGTACGAAGTCGATCCCGACGTCAAAACCGTCGTTGATACGGCGAAGGACTTGGAAGGCCTGAAGCGGCAGTGGGGTGTGCATGCCGCCGGGGTGATCATGTCGAGCGACCCATTGATCAACATCATTCCGATCATGCGCCGGGAACAGGACGGCGCGATCATCACCCAGTTCGACTACCCGACGTGCGAAGCCTTGGGCCTGATCAAGATGGATTTCCTCGGCCTGCGCAACCTCACCGTGCTCGACGATGCGGTGGCCAACATCGCCCTCAACCGCGGATTCGAGCTGGTCCTAGAAGATCTACCCTTAGACGACGCGCCAACGTACGCCCTGCTCGGCCGAGGCGACACTCTTGGGGTGTTTCAGCTCGACGGCGGGCCAATGCGTTCGCTGCTCCGGCTGATGCGCCCGGATAACTTTGAGGACATCTCCGCGGTCCTTGCGCTGTACCGACCAGGCCCGATGGGCGCGGACAGCCACACCAACTATGCCTTGCGCAAGAACGGGCGCCAGGAGATCACTCCGATCCATCCCGAGCTGGCCGAGCCGCTGGCGGAGATCCTCGATACGACTCACGGGCTGATCGTCTATCAGGAGCAGGTGATGGCGATCGCCCAGAGAGTGGCTGGCTTCACCCTCAGCCAAGCCGACAACATGCGGCGGGCGATGGGCAAGAAGAAGAAGGAAATTCTCGACGCGGAGTTCGTGCCGTTTTCCAAAGGGATGGGGGCGAATGGCTACTCCGAGTCCGCAACCAAAGCCCTCTGGGACATCTTGGTTCCGTTTTCCGATTACGCCTTCAACAAAGCCCACACAGCGGCGTACGGGATGGTCTCCTATTGGACCGCCTATCTCAAGGCCAACTACCCGGCCGAGTTCATGGCGGCCCTGCTCACGTCGGTGGCCGACGACAAAGACAAGATGGCCATCTACCTCAGCGAATGCCGCCGGATGGGCATCCAGGTGTTGCCGCCTGACGTCAACGAATCGGCAGCCAACTTCACCCCGGTCGGCACGGACATCCGCTTCGGCCTGACCGCGGTCCGCAACGTCGGACACAACGTCGTAGAAGGAATCGTTGCCGCCCGCGCCGCGCACGGCAAGGCTGTGAACTTCCACGGCTTCTTGGACCAAGTGCCGCTAGTGGTGTGCAACAAGCGAGTGATCGAGTCGTTGATCAAGGCCGGCGCCTTCGAGTCAATGGGTCACTCTCGGCGGGCGTTGATGAGCGTCTATGAGGCGGCGGTGGACGCGGTGCTCGACCTCAAGCGCAATGAAGCGAACGGTCAGGATGATCTGTTTGGCGAGCTCGCAGAGACCGATCCCGTGCTTACCGGCAGCGTTCCCGAGTTGCCCGATTGGGACAAACGAACCAAACTGGCGTTCGAGCGCGAGATGCTCGGCCTCTATGTCAGCGACCATCCGCTGCAGGGCCTCGAGCACATCCTTACTGCCGAACGCGACATCGGCATTGGGCAACTGCTTGCCGACGACGGTCCACGAGACATGACGGTGACTATCGCGGGAATGATCACCAACATCACTCGCAAGACAACCAAACGTGGAGATATCTGGGCAGTGATCACAGTTGAGGACCTGGAGGCATCTATCGAGGTCTTGCTCTTCCCGAGAGCGTACGAGATGGTGTCCACCGTGCTGGCAACCGACACCGTGGTCAAGATCAAGGGCAAGGTCAAGGTCGATGACGACGTCGTATCGCTCAATGCCTCCGAACTCAGCCTGCCCGATATCAACCATGCGCCGAGCGGACCCGTCGTCATCTCGCTGCCAGCGACACGGTGTACGCCGCAAGTGGTGCAACAGCTGCGCGACGTACTGGCCTCACATCCTGGGCTGACAGAGGTACGGCTTCGGCTTCGATCCGCGGACAAGACGACCGTCATGAAGCTCGACGAGCGGCTGCGCGTAACGCCATCACCGCCGCTGATGGCCGACCTGAAGGCTCTGCTAGGACCATCGTGTCTGGTGTCGTGACTGAATCCGCCTCAACCCCGACGAGGCGCAGCGGGCGGCTGGCGGTTCGGCTGGTTGCCTTTTTGGGTGGCTCGCTGGCCTTGGGAGCTGCGGCTGGAGTTGTCTGGTGGCTGGTGGTGAAGCCGCCGGCGTACGAGTTGAACAGCAACGGGGGAGCTACGACCTCCGAGCGGGGTCTCAGCGAATTCATCGCGGGCGACGCCTGGTTCTGCGCTATCGGGCTTGTTGTCGGACTGCTGATCGGCCTAGCGGCTTGGCGTTGGCTGCGCACCGTCGGCTGGTCAGTGGTGCTCGTGGTGCTGGTTTGCGCGGTGGCATCGGCCCTGACCTGCTGGCTGGTCGGCTACCGCCTCGGTCCTGGCGACTTCTCGGCTCGGCTGGCAGCGGCGCAACCAGGACAGCTGGTGTCGATCCCGCTTACCTTGCGAGCCCGCGCCTCGCTGCTCACGTGGCCGTTCTTCGCCATTATTCCGGTGCTATTGGGTTCTTCGCTCGGCCGCGACGAGGAGGAGCCGCGCCCGCTGCTCCGCCGGCGTACCCGTTCAAGTCACCAGGCGCAGTAGCGCCGTGACCGAGATCGCGATCAAGAACACCACGAGGAAACCACGACGCAGCAGCAAGGCGATCACTGCCGCGGCAACCCCAGCGAGCGTTCGCCAATCCAGCGAATAACTGCCGCCGCCATCAAAAAGCTCCACAGCCACCAATGCCGACAACATCGCAATAGGCAGGAACTGTGCAACTCGCTGCACCTTGGAGTGGTTCAAGATCGAGTCAGGCAGCGAAACCCCCGCTAGTTTCAGCACGTAGCAACCAACCGCGGCGATCATGATCGACAGCCAAAGCGGGCTCATGTCGCATCCTTGTCGTCGATCTGCTCAACCACCTGCCGAGTGGGCAGCAGGCCACCTACCAGCGCGACGATGGCCGAGGCGACTACTGGGACGCCCGGCGGGGCTATCGGTACCAGAGCCAGCGCGAGCAGCGCGCCGCCCAATGCCACCCAGCGCGCCTCGGTACGTCGCAGCATGGGCCAGAGCAGGGCCAAGAAAACGGCGGGCGCCGCCGCATCGAGGCCGATATCGGCTGGATTGACTGCCCGGCCAACGAGCCCGCCTGCCAGGCTGCCGAGCTGCCAAAGGGAGAACAAGATCAGCCCCGTTGCCCAGAACGCATAGCGCTTGGCCTGAGGCGTGGCCTGACTGATGGCCATTGCCGTGGTCTCGTCAATCACGAAGTGTGCAGTCCACAGTCGAGCAAATCCACGAGGGTGCAGGATCTCCGAAACAGGTACGCCGTAAAAGGCGTTGCGCACCCCGAGTAGCAGGGCCGCAGGCACGGCAGCGAAGGGCGAGCCACCGGATGCGGCCACCCCAACGAAGGCAAACTGCGATGCGCCGGTGAACATCACCAAGCTCAGCACCATCGTCTGTCCCACGGTCAATCCTGAGCCGACAGAGATGGCGCCGAAGGAGGCGCCGAAAGCCATGGCATACAGGCCGATGCCGATTGCAGCCCTGAAGATCAGGCCGCGTTCTGGCAGCGGCTCTTCCATGGACCTCCTCCTTATCGGGTCGGCGCAAGGCGCCTGGGCCGTAGAATCTCCCCGTGCTTCGGGTGATCAATCTTCGCGGGCGGCGAGCGGCGGGTGAGCGGCTAGATTACGCCGCCATCGTGCCCCGAGCCGACTTCGATGTCGCCGCCGCGACTGACATCGTCCGGCCAATCTGTTCCGATGTCGCGCGCCGCGGAGCGGCAGCGCTGGCCGATTACTCGATGCGTTTCGATCGAGTGCTTCCCAGCTCGTTCCGCGTCCCACGCACCGCCTTGGAGAGCGCTGCAGCACGGCTGCACCCCGATCTTCGGAAGGCGTTCGCAACGGCGATCGAGCGGCGTCGCCGGGTCTGTGAGACCGAGCTTGGCGACACAGGCGGCGAGGTAAGTGTTGCGCCCGGCGCCGTGGTACGCCGACGCATGATTCCGGTGAGCCGCGTCGGTTTGTATGTCCCGGGCGGATTCGCGCCGCTGGCCTCGAGCGTGATCATGAACGTGGTGCCAGCGAAGGTCGCCGGCGTGCCCTCCATCGCGCTCGCCTCACCTCCGCAGATCGAATTTGGCGGATCGCCGCATCCCAACATCCTTGCGCTCTGTCACATCCTTGGCGTCGATGAGGTCTATGCGGTGGGCGGCGCGCAAGCGATCGCGATGTTCGGGTACGGCGTCCCGGACCTCTGCCGGCAGGTCGACTTGATCACCGGGCCGGGCAACATCTATGTCGTCGCGGCGAAGCGGCTGCTCAAGGGCCGCGTCAGCATCGACTCTGAGGCCGGACCCACCGAGATTGCGGTCCTTGCCGACGCCACCGCAGATCCCGTCCATGTGGCCGCTGACCTGATCTCCCAGGCTGAGCATGACCCACTGGCGGCCGCGGTGTTGATCACCGATTCCGACGAGCTAGCCGAGGGCACTCAGGCAGAAGTTTCGGCTCAGGTTCCAGCCACTAAGCATGTGGAACGCATCGTGCAGTCATTGGCAGGTCGGCAGTCCGCCATTGTGATGGTGGACGACATCTCCCAAGGCATCGAGGTAGCCAATGGCTACGCGGCCGAGCACCTCGAGATCCAGACAACCGAACCGGAGCGAGTGGCGTCCATGATCACCAACGCGGGAGCCGTTTTCGTCGGGCCCTGGTCGCCGGTTTCGTTGGGCGACTACTGCGCCGGCAGTACCCATGTGCTACCGACAGGGCGCTGCGCCTGTCACTCTTCGGGGCTGAATGTGCGGAGCTTCCTCAAGATGATGCATGTGGTCAGCTACACCCAGACCGCCTTTGAAGAGGTAGCTCGCAAGGTGGAGGTGTTTGCCGACGCCGAGGATCTGCCCGCCCACGGCGCCGCCATCGCTCGGAGGTTCTTCCCATCGACACGTACACGGTGATGTCGCGGGCTCTGTCGAACCAGGGAGCGAGCCCGGCGCTCGATGAGCTTCCCCTCCGGCCTGAGCTTGTCGGCCAGAAGCCCTACGGAGCGCCTCAGCTCGACGTTCCGGTCTGCCTCAACGTCAACGAGAACCCTTACCCCCCAAGTCAGCAGGTGATCAACAAGATCGCAGCTGCTGTGGCCGAAGCTGGCCGCTCGCTGAATCGGTATCCAGAGCGCGACGCGCTCGCGCTGCGTGCCGACCTGGCCCGTTACCTCGGCCACGGGTTGACCGCTGAGCAGATCTGGGCGGCCAATGGCAGCAACGAGGTGATGTTGCACGTGCTCTTGGCCTTCGCCGGACCGGGCCGTCGGGTGCTGTCGTTCGCGCCGACGTATTCCATGTATCCCGAGTACGCCCGCGACACCCACAGCGAGTGGTGCACCGCTGCCCGACGCGACGACTTCACCATCGACCCGGACACGGCCCGGACAGCAGTCCTGGAAAGCCGGTCCGACGTGGTGCTGATCACCAGCCCAAACAACCCCACGGGGACAGCTGTCAGTTTGGACACCATTCGGGCCATCTGCGATGTCGCGCCTGGTGTCGTTGTCGTCGACGAGGCGTATTACGAGTTCGCGCGCAACGGCACTCCCAGCGCGCTTGAGCTGCTGCCGGACTACCCAAAGCTCGCGGTCAGCCGGACGATGTCGAAGGCTTTTGCCTTCGCAGCCGGCCGACTGGGCTACCTTGCCGCGACTCCGGCGTTCGTCGAAGCCCTCCGGATCGTACGGCTGCCCTATCACCTCTCGGCCCTTACCCAGGCCGCCGCCCGGGTCGCCCTGGCCCATGCGCCCGAGATGCTGGCCAAGGTCGATCAGCTCCGGCAAGCCCGCGATGATCTTGCGCAGTGGCTCGCCGCGCAAGGGCTCCAGGTTGCAGAATCGGACGCCAACTTTGTCTTGTTCGGCCGGTTTGCCGACCGACATGCGGTGTGGCAGGCGCTGCTGGACCTTGGGGTTTTGATCAGAGAAACCGGACCCGAAGAGTGGTTACGAGTATCAGCCGGCACGCCAGCGGAGATGCAAGCCTTCAAGGAGGCACTCGCTCCCTTAATTTCTTCGGGCGTGGTCCTTGAAACCGAAGCAAACAAGGAGATTCCATGACCGAGTCCCGGACCGTAACTCTGGAACGGCAGACCTCGGAATCCAAGGTCAGGGTCAGCGTCGATCTCGACGGTAGCGGCCGCGCCCAAATCTCGACCGGCGTCGGATTCTTCGATCACATGCTGACCGCCTTCGCCGTCCACTCGCTGATCGATCTTGAGGTGGAGAGCGCTGGTGATTGGCACATCGATGCCCACCACACCGTCGAGGACACCGCGATCGTGCTCGGCCAGGCGATCCGTTCAGCGCTCGGCGACAAGACCGGGATTCGGCGATTCGGAAGTGCGCTGGTGCCGTTGGATGAGGCATTGGCGCAGGCCGTGGTTGACGTGTCCGGGCGACCGTATTGCGTTCACACCGGTGAGCCGGCGGGGCAGGAGTATGTGCTGATCGGTGGCTCCCAAGGCGGGAGCACCGCCCCGGTCAGCGTGCCCTACGTCGGCTCGCTGACCCGACATGTCATGGAGACACTGGCGTTCCACGCCCAGATCTGCTTGCACATGACGGTGATCTCGGGCAGAGACCCGCACCACATCATCGAGTGCCAGTTCAAGGCCTTGGCTCGCGCGCTCCGAGACGCGATTGCCTTCGATCCCCGGGTAAGCGGTGTACCGAGCACCAAAGGAGCCCTATGAGCCGGGTTGTTGTCCTCGATTACGGATCGGGCAACATACGCTCGGCCGAGCGCGCGATCGCTCGCGCCGGTGCAGAAGTCACAGTCACCAATGACGCCCGGCTCGCCACCGGAGCCGATGGTCTGGTGGTCCCCGGCGTTGGCGCGTTTGCCGCCTGTATGGCGGGCTTGGCTGCCGTTGGGGGACCAAAGATCATCGCGGAGCGCCTGGCCGGTGGGCGACCCACACTGGCTATCTGCGTCGGCCATCAGGTGCTCTTCGAGGCCGGCATCGAGCATGGCGCACGCGCCGAAGGCTGCCGCATTTGGCCCGGACTGGTCGAGCGACTGCATGCCGAGCGGCTGCCGCACATGGGGTGGAACACCATCCAGACAGCCGAAAGCAGTCGGCTGTTCACCGGGGTTGAATCGGAACACTTCTATTTCGTGCACAGCTACGGTGTGCACGCGCTGCCGGCTGCTCCGGAACGGCGGGTTACCTGGACGGAGCACGACGGCGACCGCTTCGTGGCAGCAGTGGAGGAGGGTCCGCTGTGGTCGACGCAGTTCCATCCCGAAAAGTCCGGTGATGCGGGCGCTCACCTGATCCGAAACTGGGTCTCAACCTTGTGATCATGACATGCTGATGGAATGGTGAGCCGGACGCGGTGGCTTGACTACTGTCTCGGCAAGCCGGGTGCCTGGCAAGACGAGCCTTGGGAGGGCGATGTCGTCGCCAAGGTTGGCGACAAGATCTTCGCTTTTCTTGGGAACGAAACCGCGATCGGTTTAAAGTGCGGCGACCGCGAAACTGCCGACCTGCTGGTGGACCGCTATCAGGGTGCGGCGTCCAAGATGGCCTATATCGGCAAGCATGGCTGGAACACCTTCCAGTTGAACGGGACCATTCCTCCCGATGAGATCAAGGACTTGATCGACACGTCGTACAACCTCATCGTGGCCAAGCTGCCGAAGTCCAAGCGTCCTATCTAGCGGTCGGCTGGCGATAGGGTCTTCTGGTGCATTGGGCAAGTCCTTCAGATGCCGCAGCTCGGGCCGATCGGCTTGTCTTGCTGCCCGCGGTCGACATCGCCGGAGGGCAGGCGGTGCAGCTGGTCCAGGGCCGGGCCGGCTCTGAGAAGCGGTTCGGCGATCCCCGCGCTGCTGCTCAACGCTGGCAGGCCGCGGGAGCCGCATGGATCCATTTAGTCGACCTGGACGCCGCCTTCGGGCGTGGTAACAATGCCGAGATCATTGCTGAGCTGACCTCGCATCTGCAGCTGAACGTTGAGCTGTCCGGCGGCATTCGGGATGACGAGTCCCTCGAGCGAGCGCTGGCGACTGGTTGCGCTCGGGTGAACATCGGTACCGCGGCACTGGAGAATCCAGAGTGGTGCGAGGAAATCATTGATCGCTACGGGGAGCGCATCGCCGTTGGACTAGATGTCAGAGGCAGGAAGCTGGCGGCACGGGGCTGGACTCGCGAGGGCGGCGATCTGTTCGAGACACTGCATCGGCTGGACAGCGCAGGTTGTGTGCGCTTTGTCGTGACCGACGTTTCGGCTGACGGCATGTTGCGCGGCCCGAACCTGGAACTGCTCCGTCACGTGTGTGAAGAGACAGAGAGACCGGTCATCGCCAGCGGCGGGATTTCCAATCTTGAAGACATCCTGGCCCTTAGGGACATGGTCGCGATTGGAGTAGAAGGTGCGATCATCGGCACAGCGCTCTACCTCGGGCGCTTCACGCTTGAAGAAGCGCTCGTGGCCGCGCAGCTCAGCAGTACCGCAGAGAGCAACCGCTCATGAGTGCAATGCCTGCCGAGACTCACCGCGACGCAATCAAACACCGCCCGAGGGTGCAACGGCTCGATGGCCGGCTGCGGACACTGCTGGCTGGCAAGAAGATCGTGATGACCGGTGTTACGGGGTTCATTGGCGAGCACATGCTGTGGAAGATCTTGACTGAACTGCCCGATACGTGCCCTTCGGTACTCGTTCGGCGCAAGGGCTCGGCCAGCGCCCGAGACCGGATGATCGCCCTGGTCAAGAAGTCGATTTTTAACGATCTTCGGACGTCCGCCGGGGGCGCGGCGGAGCTCCTCGACACCAGAGTCGAGATCATTGAGGGCGACTTGCCCAACGTCCCGCAACTGCCGGCCGATCTTGACATCGTGGTGCACTGCGCTGGCGACGTCTCCTTCGACCCGCCTATCGACCAGGCCTTCACCACCAACGTGATTGGCACCAAGGCGCTGATGGAGCGCATGTTGGAGGCCGTCACCGATGAGCATGGCCAGTGGCGCAAGGTCCCGCACTACGTGCATATCTCCACCGCCTATACAGCCGGGCGGCGCCGCGGCGCCATTCCCGAGGCACCGCACGTTCACGACATCGATTACGAGACCGAGGCGGCCGCTGGTATCGCCATGCGAGAGCTGATCGAGGAGGAATCGCGTACCTCTGCCCAGCTCGCGAAGCTCCGCAAGGAGGCTGAGCGCGAGCACCGGCAGGCAGGGTTCCTGACGACAGCCGCCGACACCGAGCGCCGCCGCATCGAGTGGGTTCAGGCGGAACTTGTCACCGCCGGCACCGAGCGAGCCCGCTCGCTGGGCTGGACGGACGTTTACACCTTCACCAAGGCACTCGGCGAACGCGTGGTGGCCGATGTCGGACGTGACGTGCATGTCTCGGTCGTTCGACCAGCGATCGTCGAGTCCTCCTGGTTGCATCCGTATCCCGGATGGATCGAAGGCTTCAAGATGGCGGAACCGTTGATCTTGGCGTACGGGCGTGGCGAGCTTCCCGAGTTCCCGGCCACACCAGAGGCGGTCGTGGATATCGTGCCTTGTGATCATGTGGTGAACGCCATCCTCGCGGTTTGCGCCACCCAACCGGAGATCGGGACACCGGAGTACTACCACGTCAATTCGGGCGCCCGGAATCCGCTGAGCTTCAAGGATCTCTATAGCTACATCCGCGCCTATTTTCAGGCCCATCCCTTCGAGGGTGGTCCACGTGGGGCGGCCCGATTGCCGCAGTGGACGTTTCCCGGTGCCTCGTCAATCGAGCGGCTGCTCTCTACCTCGGAACGCGCCCATAAGTTGGCCGAGCGCCTGCTGGCCCAGGCGCCGCGTTCGGACCGCACCCGCAAGATCGCTAAAGACCTAGATCGGACCCGCGTACGCCTGGACTTCTTGCGGCGGTATCACACTCTCTACAAGGAGTACGCACAGTCGGAGCTGCACTTCGTGGACGACAACACCCTTGCCCTTACTCAGGTACTACATCCTGATGATCAAGCGGCGTTCGCTTTCGATACCGCGGTCTTCGACTGGAAAACCTACATTCAGGAAGTGCACTGCCCATCCATCACTGCCTCGGTTCGCCGGATGGACGCCATTCGGCGCAAACGCGGCAGCCGGCCAACCACAATGAAGGAGTTGGACAAGGACATCGCAGGCGCGGAGGCGTTGGCGATCTTCGACCTGGACGGCACGATTATGTCGACCAACGTCATCGAGCAGTATCTGTGGGCTCGGCTGCCGGAGCTGTCACGCACTCAGCAGCTGGCCGAGGTCGGCCAGGTTATGCGACGGCTCCCCTCGTATCTGCGCGCCGAGCAACGAGATCGCGGCACCTTCTTGCGAGCGGTCTACCGACGCTATTGCGGCGCCGATCTCGCTGCCCTTGAGCGTTTCGTTGATACGTCAATGGCGCCGCATATCTTGAGCAGACTTTCCCCGGAGGCGGTTCGCAGAATTCGAGAGCACCGTGCCGCCAGACACACCACGGTTCTCATCACTGGGGTAGTACGGCCGCTGACCCGGCCGATCCAGCCGCTGTTCGACGTCATTGTCGCCGCCGATCTTGGAGTCGATGAAGAAGGCCGCTGCACCGGCTTTCTTACCGGCCCACCGGTGGTGGGCGAGTCTCGAGCCGCATGGCTAAAGCACTACGCGACCCAGCATGGGATCGACCTCGACCGTAGCTTTGCTTACGCGGATTCCCACTCGGATTTGCCGATGCTGGAGAGTGTCGGCAACGCCGTTGCCGTCAGTCCCGACATTGCTCTGATGCGGGCAGCTACGCGAAACCAGTGGTCTGTGGTGGAGTGGAAGATCAAGCCGATTACGCCGCGCTGGGCGCTGCCAACGTAAGGAGATTGCTAGATGGGCCGACCCGGCTTCGTCCTCGAGGTCGACGATCGCACTCCACCGCTGCTGGTGCCTGATGGCGATCGTTTCCGCCTTGAGAAGTTTCCCCTTGGTACGCGGGTGATCTATCCCGTTGAGTCGTTGCCTCGCGTCCCGGACCTTGGTGAGGCGATCAGTGCCACGCTCGATGCGCCGCTCCAGTCAGAGCCGCTGTCAGCTCTGCTGCAACCAGCAATCCGGTTGACGATCGCCTTCGACGACATTGGCACGCCGACGCCCAGAATGCGGCGGCCTGATCTCCGCGGCAAGGTGATCGAGGCCGTCCTGACCCGGGCTGCGGAAGCCGGGGTAGACGATGTCGCACTCGTCAGTGCAAACGGGCTGAACCGGCGTTTGACCGCGGAAGAGCTGGAACGAGTCGTTGGTGAGCGGGTATTTCGGTCTTTCTACGCCGACGGTCTGCTGACCAATCACGATGCCGAGGACGCCGGCAATTTGGTCAGCATCGGCAGCACGGCAGCTGGTGAGGTCGCGCTGAACGCTCGCGTCGCGGGATCAGACTTGTTGATCTTTGTGCATCTGGCTGATACGGCGCGCCGCCGTGGCGCGGCGGAGATCGCCGCTGGCCTGGGCTCGACCGCTACGATCCGGCAGCTTTCCGGGCTGCAGGCCCAGGGGAGCGACGCCGGTGCGGCTGAGATTGCTGATCTGGTCTCGGCCGCCGTACAGGCTTTCGAGATCGATGTCGTGTTAGATAACGACATTTTTGCCTCCCCTCTGGAGTTTCTGGGTGGGCGTGAATGGGACTGGACTCTCAAGGACAGGGCAACCTGGTTCGCCGTACGCCGTGGGCTGGAGTGGACGCCGCAACGGGCTCGCCGGCGGCTCATGAACCGCACCGAAGCCGACTACCACGCCACTTTGGTAACTGCCGGTGCGCCACCGGCGGTTCAGAAGACCAGCTCCGCGCAGGTTACTGCCCAGCAACTCGTCGAGGTGCCCGCACCCGCAGACGTCGGCGTTCTTGGGGTCGGCGCCCGGACGCCGTACAGCGTCGACTCGGTGATCAACCCGATTCTTGCTGCCTGGAGTGGGCTCGCGACCACCTTCGGTTCCCATACCGGCACCCCGTTCGTACGCCCAGGTGGCGCCTTGATCATCTATCACCCACTGCACGCGGAGTTTTCCCCGCTGCACCATCCGTCGTATGTCGACTTCTTTGCCGACGTGCTCACCGTCACGACCGACCCACAGCAGATCGCGGCGGATTATGAGGAGAAGTTCGCCAACGACTCGTGGTATGCCCACCTGTACCGCACCAGCCAGGCGTTCCACGGCGTCCATCCGATGCATCTGTGGTACCAGATCGCGGCAGCTCAGCAGCAGTCCAGCGACATTGTGTGGGTAGGCGCCGATCGGGATAGCGCAGCCCGGATGGGTTTTCGTGCTGCCTCCACACTTGCCGATGCGCTCGAGATCGTGGCATCGGCGGTTGGCCGCGCGCCCTCGATCAGTTATCTCCACAGCCCGCCGCAGATCTTGGTTGACATCAGATGAGAAATCGACGGCCGGTGAGACGGACCGGTTGGGCGCGGTCGGCTCCGGTGCGTGGGCTGCGTGAGTTTGTCCAGGTGGTCGGCATCAAGAACGTGATGCACAAGGAACTGGCAGTAGAGGTCTACGGGCTCGATGAGCTTGGCCAGCTGGATGGGCCGGCATTGATCGTGGCCAACCATGCCTCACATCTGGACACCGCCGTGCTGGTGTCGACCTTGCCGGCCAAACGTCGACGCCGTACTGCCGTCGGGGTCATGAGTGATTACTTCTTCGACAGCTGGGTGCGGACCGGTGCATCCGCTATTGCCTTCAATGCCTTTCCGATCGGGACCTTTCCGATCGGGACCTTTCCGATCGGGGCGTTTCCGATCGGGGCCTTTCCGGTCGAACAAGGCGACGGTGCTTTGAGCAGTACGCCGGCCAAGTTGCTGGTTAAGGGCTGGAGCGTGGTGATCTTCCCGGAAGGGACACGGTCCAATGACGGATTTGTCCGTCCGTTTCGGCTGAGCGCCGCCCAGCTGGCCGTCGACTGTCAGGTGCCGGTTGTCCCGGTGGGGATCCTCGGCACGTACGCGGCGATGCCGCGAGGAAGCTACTGGCCAGTCCCGGGACGCCCGCGGGTGAGTGTTCGGTATGGGACGCCGATCCTTCTCCGGTCTGACGAGACGGTAGACGAGTTTGGCGCAAAGATCGTCGATGCGGTCAGGCAGCTCCTTGCCGAGGATGCCGCGACTTGGTGGAAGACCAAACGGGGCTTGGCGGAGGCCCCGGAGCCGCCGGCCGCCAGCTGGCGCCGGATCTGGCAGCAAAGCGATTCGCCGGTCAAGGGGGGCAAGCTGCCTGAGCTGCACATCTGGCGCCGCTGACATCCGCTTCAAATCGGGGTTGAGTCGGCCTGGGGCGCGGTGTCGGGCTTGCTCCCGGTCCGTTTCCCAGGCCGCTCGCCGAACCCGCCGTGCGTGTTTCCACGCAACGGGCTCTCCATGGCGTCTGCCGTGGGTTGGTTCAAACAGCTAAGGCCCAGGGGTTGGGGATGTTGTTGCCGCGGTAGCGGTACCGGGTGATCGGTACTGCGGCGGGGTTGAACATTTCGATCCCGTCCGCGGTGATCGGGCGCCACCGGCCGTTGCGGTCGGTGAGCCAGCGGCGGACGTCCTTCCACCTCCAACGGTGCCGGGTGCGCATCATGTGCACGATCCGCCACCACGTGAACGCCTGGAGGTGGCTGAAGGTGCGTTGCGCAACGGCATGTTGGAAGTAGTTGGTCCAGCCGCGCATGATCTGGTTGATCCGGATCAGCACGGCCCCGAGGTCTTGCTGTGACGTCTTGGGGGTTAGGGCACGGATCTTGTCCCGCACCGACCGGATCGGCCGTTTCGCGACGAAGG
>Ga0307406_10001141_pt1 | contig 14860 bp, 11 predicted proteins | sample 322Cmetagenome_3_FD_203706 | JGI IMG/M metagenome (GOLD analysis project Ga0307406, IMG submission 203706) | Maize rhizosphere microbial communities from greenhouse at UC Davis, California, United States - 322HYB-C-2 | ecosystem: Host-associated > Plants > Roots > Rhizosphere > Soil | place... | reverse complement strand
GACGCTGGCCGAAGCGTATACCGCGCTCGGCCTGGCGCACATGCTCGCCTTGCGATGGCGGGAGGCGGGTGAGGCGCTCCAGCGCGCCGTCGCCGTCGACCCCGGCTTCGCACCGGGCCAGTACTTCTATGGATTCTCCCTGGCCCGCGTCGGTCGGTTGGCCGACGCCGAAGACCACATGCGGCGGGCCCGTATCGCAGACCCGCTCTCGGAGCCAGCATCGGCGCTATTGGCGTACTGCCTCTCGCTGCTGGGACGTGACGACGAGTCGCTGGCGGAGAGTCGCCGCGCGTACGACCTCGACTCGTCGTCGGCCGGGGCGCAGGGCTTTGTACCGCTCGTCATGCTCCGCGACGGCGACGCGGAGGAGGCGCGCGCCATTGCTCGCGTCGCCGTCTTGCCGCCCTTCAACGGCGCGGGCGTGGCCGCGTACGTCCTCGCCGCGACCGGAGACCGCGCTGGGGCGGCGGCCATGGTCCGCGAGCTGGAGGCGCGCCCGCGCGACGAGTGGTCGGTGGCAACGGGGCTTACCTACGCCTACCTCGGGCTCGGCGACACGGCGCGCGCCCTCTCCGCGCTGGAGGCCGCCGCGCAGGCCGGGGAGAGACCATATCTCACGTTCGCGGACCCGATGTTCGACCCGCTGCGGCAAAGCCCTCGCTTTGCGGCGGCAGTGCGGCGCCTGGGGCTGGACGAGCGCCTATTCACCTCACCGTCGGATAGGCGCCGACACTAGCCTCGCCTCCATGCCGGCCTCGTTATGGCCCGTCGTTAGGCGGGGGCACGTCGTCGTGGAGTAGCGCGTCCTGCAGAAGCAGGCGCGTCTTCCGCCAGTCGCGCCGGATCGTCCGCTCCGACACGGCGCAGATCGCGGCGATTTCCGCGAACGAGAATCCGCAGAAGAAGTGCAGGTCCACCAACTCGGCGAGCGCGGGCTCGAACTGGCCCAGCTCGTCGAGCGCCTCGCCGAGTCGCTCCAACTCCGCGGCGTTCTGCATTGGCTGCCCGGACGACTCCTCGTCGGCGAGAGTGATCTCGAACTGGCGGCCTCGCTTCTTGGCGCGGCGGCGGCGCGCGTAGTCGATGATGAGTCCGCGCATCGCACGCGAGGCGTAGGCCAGAAAGCGCGACCGCTCAGCGAACGCGATATTCTCGCGGCCGGCAATGTTGAGGTAGGCCTCGTGGAGCAGTGTCGTCGTGCCGAGCGTGAGTGAGGAACCCGCGCGCCGAAGAGTGTGCTCGGCGAGCCGATGCAACTCGTCGTACAGGACGGCGAACAGCTTGTCGGTCGCCCCGCGGTCGGCCCGATCGGCGCGCCGAATGAGCGACTCAATCTCTTCCGCCACGACTCCTCATCCTCCTCCGTCATCAGCCGGCCGGCCTGGCAATCTGATCATCGGCGCTGCATCTCGCGCGCCACCGCTGCACAGTTGCTCTAGCATGCGGAGCGGCCGGTTGTGTCAAGAGCACTCATCCTCCTGCCGTACCAGTCACGGCGACGATCGACCCGTCGAGACGTGACGCTACGCCTGCCTCGTTAGGTCGCACCAGCGGTTCGTCACGGCACGACGTGAACCATGATGTCGCGCTGGTTCACGCCCTCCACGACGCTCGTCGCGCTTGACGCGATGTTCGCCAGGCGCTCGGCGCGAGTCAGGAGCCCCGCCTTAGGTTGATGAACGTGTAGTCCTCGGACGTAATACCGTCGACAAAAAGGCGCTGAAGAGATCATTCTGGACCTTGACGGTGCCTTGTTCATGTAACATGTTAGGTTGCATGAAACGCAACAGCCAACTATCGGGCGTACTCCACGTCCTGCTGCACATGGCGGAGCGCCAAGGCCCAATGACCTCCGACGCCCTGTCCAGGGCGATGGACACGAACCCGGTCGTGATCCGGCGGATCATGGCTGGCCTCCGCGATCACGGATACGTCCGATCCGAGAAGGGGCACGGTGGGGGCTGGACGCTCGCGCAGGATCTGTCCAAGGTGACGCTGCGCGACATCTATGCCGCGATCGGCTGCCCACCGCTCCTCGCCATCGGTAACCGAACCGAGTCGCCCGGTTGCCTCATCGAGCAAGAGGTCAATGCCGCCCTCGCCGAGGCGTTTCACGACGCGGAAGCGTTGTTGCTTGCGCGCCTCGCTGACGTGACGCTGGCTTCGCTGAGTAACGCAGTGCGCGGCCGCCTGCCTCGCCGCGGCAGGCCGCATGATCTGGAGACCGCTCATGCATCATGATGCGATCGTCATAGGCGGGAGCTTCGCCGGACTCTCGGCCGCGCTGTACATCGCGCGAGCACGGCGTTCCGTGTGCATCATCGACACGGGGTTGCCGCGCAACCGGTTCGCCGAGCACTCGCACGGCTTCTTCGCGAATGACGGCAGCGCCCCGAGCACCATGCTCGCGACGGCGCGGTCGCAGGTCGCGGCCTATCCCACCGTAACGTGCATCCACGGAGAAGCGACGACGGCGACGAAGACCCCGGACGGGTTCTCCGTCACGCTAGCCGCGGGCGATGTGGTGGAAAGCGTCAGGCTCATCCTGGCCTTCGGCATCTCGGATGAATTGCCCGGAATTCCGGGGGTGGCAGAGCGGTGGGGCAGCTCCGTGCTGCACTGTCCGTATTGTCATGGCTACGAGTTCAGCGGGCAGCGATTGGGCGTGCTCCACAGTTCGCCGAAATCGATACATCAGGCTCTGCTGGTTTCGGAATGGGGACCGACGACGCTCTACCTCAATGGCGGTGCCGAGCCGGATGACGCGTCGCTGACCGAGCTGACGAAGCGAGGCGTTGCCATCGAACGGACGCCAGTGAAGGCACTGCACGGCGACGGTTCGCGGTTGTCTGCCATCGAGTTGGCGTGTGGGAGACTGTCAGCCGCGGACGCGCTCTACGTCGGGCCACGTACGCGCCTCAATAGCGAGATCGCGCAGCAACTCGGCTGCGAGTTGGATGACGCCCAGTTCGGTCCGATCATCCGAACCGACGCCGAGAAAATGACCACGGTCCCCGGTGTGTACGCCGCCGGTGACATCACACGTGGTGCGCATACCGTGACGTTCGCGGCCGCCGATGGCGTCACGGCTGGCCTGGCGGTCCATCGCTCGCTGGTCTTTTGATCAGCGAGCTGGCTCTGTTGCGTTCGTCTCTCCACGAGCGCCCAGCACCAACGCCGTCTTCCGGTCATGCAGCCCACGCTCCAGACCCACCGGATATCGATGCGGGTTCACGAGCCGCTTGATGCCTGCGTGGAAGCCGCCCAGCTCCTTCTGCACCCGGTCGCGGGCTTCTGAAAGCGGCTCGGGCTCGCGCACCCGTTTCCCGGCGCGCATCACGGGCTGGAGCAGCAGCGTGTGCGGCGCATCCGCCGCGAAGCGCTTGCGCCGCGTGAGATCGAGCGGGTCGACCATCGTCGCGTCGCCGTTAGGCGGGCTGAGCTCGTCGATCAGCATGTCGCCCGCGTAGGCGCCGCGGGTCGCACGGGGTCGGGTTTCGAGATAGCGGCGGACCTGGAGCAGCCCCGGGTTCGTCGTCTTCACGGCCTGCTCCGATACCTTCACGCGCGGCGTCCACTCGCCGCCCCCATCGCGGATCGCGGTGAGCTTGTACACCGCGCCGAGTGAGGGCTGATCGTATGCGGTCGCGAGGCGCGTGCCGACCCCCCACACGGTGATCGCCGCACCCTGCTGCCTGAGGCTTTCGATCAGGTGCTCGTCCAGCTCGTTGGAGGCAAGAATGGCGGTGTCGGTGAAGCCGGCGGCGTCGAGCAGCCGGCGTGTCTCGGTGCTCAGATAGGCGAGATCGCCCGAGTCGAGGCGCACGCCGAGCAGCCGATGCCCGCGGGCTCGGAGCATGTGCCCGACTTCGATGGCGTGCCTAACGCCCTCGAGGGTGTCGTACGTGTCCACCAGGAACACGACGTTGTTCGGCATGGCGTCGGCGTAAGCCTTGAAGGCTTCGAGCTCGTCGTCGAAGACCATCACCCAGCTGTGCGCGTGCGTCCCCTTGACCGGGATGCCGAAGCGCTGTCCAGCGAGCACATTCGACGTGGACGAGCAGCCGCCGACGAACGCTGCCCGGCTCGCCGAGAGTCCCCCATCAGGTCCCTGCGCGCGGCGCAGCCCGAACTCCAGCACCTCGCCCCCGTCGGCCGCGAGGCACATGCGCGCGGCCTTCGTCGCGACGAGCGTGGGGAACCCGATATGGGTGAGGAGTGCGGTCTCCACGAGCTGCGCCTGGAGCAGCGGCCCGCGCACGCGCACGAGTGGCTCGTTAGGAAATACGACAGTTCCCTCGGCCACCATGTCGACGTCGAGCGCGAGCCGCACGTTGCCGAGCGCGCCCAGGAACTCTCGCGGGAAGAGCGGCAAGTCGTCCACGCCGCGCAGCGTCGCAAGATAGGCGAGGTCTTCGTCGGTGAATCGGAGCCCCTCGAGATACGCCAGCGCGGGTTCGAGCCCACAGGCTATGGTGTACCCGCCGCGAAAGGGCGCAGTCCGGAAATAGAGATGAAACGCAGCCTCTTGCTCCGCGCGCCCCTCGCGCCAGTAGCCGAGCGCCATAGTGAGCTCGTACAGGTCGGTGAGGAGCGCTGAGCCGGCAGGGTCGCTGAGGGGCATGCGGTTCGGGGGTGGCGTCAGGCAGAAACATACGGACCTTAGGGCCGGTCATAGTGCTCCCCATGCGGGGATCCGCGCTGCAGAGCGAGCGCCGCCACCTGTCGCGCGATGTGAAGGCCGGCGTCCTTGTCGAAGCGGTAGTGGATGCCCGCATAGAGCCGTGACTCCCCCGCCTCGTCCGCCATCGCGGCGAGACGGTCGGCGTCGGCAGGAAACAGCCCGCCGAGCACGTAGGCCGATGTCCCCGAGACACACGCGTGGTTCGACGGGTACGACGGATGCTGTGGTCTCGGAATTGGCGTGGTGATCGCCGGGTCCGCTCGGTATGGACGGACCAGCCAGTACGTGTACTTCGCATCGTGACACGCGATGTTGGCGTCCATCGTGGCCGTATGCATCAGGGCGAGGACGTGCGCCGCTCGCCGTTCATCGAGCCGATTGCGGGCGATCAGCGTCGTTGCTTGTTCGTTCCAGAACGCGGCGACCGTCGGCATTGCCCAGAACTCCGCGATGCGAAGCTGGTCGGCTGTGCGAGTGTCGGAGAATTGACGAATCTCCGCGAGCGCCGCGAGGTACGCCGGGCTTCCGAAGGCCGGCGGCGGCCCCGGACGGAACTGGTCCCCCGACTTCAGGAAGAACGGCCGCATGTGACCGAGGAGCGGAAGCAGCGGCGGCCGAGGAGGATCGAAGTCGCTCGACCAGAAGCCGGGCCCCGTTGGCGCGGTGCCCGTCCACACGGCATCGAATCCATCGGTGCGCGCGAGCTCGACGACCTGCATCCCGACGGAGCGCCCGAGGGCTTCTCCGGCCGCGAATGCCCCCGTTGTGCCGGGCGGTTCGACGATGTCGCTTTCCTGCGCGCGGAGCTGGGATGCGAAGAAGCCCGCATCCTGGGGGAACAGGGCGCCTAACACGACGGCCGATGCCGCGGATGCGGCGCCGCTGGGAGACGGGTGCGGCGGATGGCCCCGCGTGTTGTGCGCCGTCACCGCTGCGCGGTACTGGGCCAGCGACAGGTATGCGAACGCCCGGAAGGCCGCCTGCTGGTTCGGCTTCTCGGCGGCAGGCTTCGCCGCGATCAAGTCACGCGCGACGGCGCTCCACCGGACACTCGCCGTAACATCGCCGACGACGGCAGCCTTCACCGACGACAGCCGCGGGTTCGCCCCAACAGGACCCGGCTCGGTAACCCGATCGGTGCAGCCGATCGAGAACGCAAGAGTCCCTACGGCCGACAGCGCTAGTGCGCGTGGCCAGTGTGGCATTCCGCTCATTGTCCCTCCTTGCCGTTAGGCGGCGCCTCGCGCGCGGCCTACGCGTCCGTCACGGCCGATCTATCGGTAACCCACTCGGCACGCGCAGCGGCACGACGCGCGAGAGATTGCGCGCGCGGGTGTCGGTCAGGGCGCTCATGTACTCCATCAGCTTTTCGGCGATCTGCGGAGAGAACACGACGCCATCGAGGAGCGTGTCGCGCCGCGCGAGAATCGCGGTGGCATTGTCGAGGAGCGTACCGCGCAGCGCCGTTTCGAGCTGCGACGGATCGTACGCGAGCAGCTTCTTGTCCGATTCGCTGTAATGCTCGACGAACGCGCGAAGTGAAGTGATCGCTCCATCATGTCCGTATGGCCCCGTGATCTCGACGTTGCGCAGCGGCGTTGTTCGAAAGCGGTATCGATCGCTCGGCTCGCCGGTCACACGCATCCGCCCGAAGTCGTCGCGCCGCGAGGCGTCATCGCCCTCGCCGGGGCCAACCTGCGCGATCGCGACGTTGTGGAACTGCTCGTCGCTGAAGGTCGACCCGTTGTGGCAGATGGAACACTTGAGCGTAAGGAACGTCTTCGCTCCGTCGAGTTGCGCCGGCGTCAGGGCGTCGTCGCGTCCGGCGAGGAACTGATCCCACGGCGTGTTGCTGAAGGTGAGCCGGTCAACAAAGAAGCCCGCGATCGCGTTCGCCGCGTGTGCGAACGTCATGTCGCGGAACTTCGTCCCCGGGTACGCGGCCTCGAACATCCCGCGATACTCGGGGATGGCGCCGAGCCGCTTCATGATGCCGGCCCACATCGCGGTGAGCGCAGTGTCAGGCATCCCGGCGAGCTCGTTTCCGAGATAGCCCCGCATTTCATCCCGGTTGGTCACAGGGAACAACGGCAGCGCCGAGATCGCGCCGAACTCGAACACGCGCGTCATCTCCGGCGTGAGTTGCGTGCCAGCCGGTGTGTGGAATGCTCCGCCCGCGTCTACCTCGACACGCCCGTCCCAGAAGAGGTGCCGCATAGCACTCATGTTGAAGAGCGCCGGCGCATTGCGGGGAATGAACACGCCGCCGAGATGCGAGCGGCCTGGCCCCAGCCCGACTCCCCCTTGCCCGATGGACAAGCTCCTACCGTCGCCTGTGGCGAATCCGGGGAGATGACACGTCATGCAGGAGATGTCGCGCGTGCCGCTCAGGATCTTGTCGAACGCGAGCGCCTGGCCGAGTCGCGACAGAGCAGGGCGCACGTACGGTGGGGGCGGCAAGCGCACGATCTGGCGTTCCGCGGCGAGCTGGCGCACGACCTCTGCGTCGGAAGTGGACGTCGCGACCTCCGCGTTCGGCGTCGCCCGCACTGGAGCTGTGGGGCGCGGCACGTCGCACCCGATTACCAGCGTAGAGAGGATTCCCGCTTCCACGACTGATCTCCACGTTCTCCCGTTCATTCGACAGCCTCCAGCGGAACGGATGTCGGATATGCGGATGCGATGAGCGGGATCGCGGCAAGCGGTCGGTTTCCGGCGAGCGCGGTCCCTCATTCCCATCAATCGCAAACGAGACGGACAATCTGACATGCGCAAACGAGAGAGAAAACCCGACATGCGGTACGAACGTGTGTGAAGCGCGACCGGTCAGTCCGGCTCGCTGTTCAAGTCATGCTAGCGGGCGTATGCTAGAACGCTGCGTGGAGTGGACTCTCATGGCTGTCATCGATCGCGATCGCTGGCGGGAGATCGCGCCGCTGCTCGATCAGGCGCTCGAGCTCGCAGACAACGAGCGAGCTACCTGGCTTGTCGAGCTGCGCGCGCGGTCGCCCCGGTTGGCCGCCGAGCTGACGGCCCTGCTTGCCGAGGACGCCGCGGCTGAACGGCAGCGCTTCCTTCGCGCCGGCTTCCGGCCCCGGTCACCCCGCGACGCCCCCTTCGCCCCGGATCTCGGCGCGTACCTGCAGTCGGCGCTCGGCGACGCCTACCAGATCGAGCGCGAGCTTGGCGGTGGCGGGATGAGCCGCGTGTTCCTCGCGCGCGAGCGCGCGCTCGGGCGAGACGTGGTCATCAAGGTCCTGCTTCCCGTGATCGCCGCCGGACTGAGAGCCGAGCGGTTTGCACGGGAGGTGCGCCTTGCGGCCGCGATGCAGCATCCGAACGTGGTCCCGCTGTTCAGCGCGGGAGACGCCGCCGGGCTGCCGTACTATGTCATGCCGTACGTGTCGGGTGAGTCCCTTCGTGCGCGCCTAACGCGCGACGGGCGGCTGCCGCTCGCCGAGGCGCTGTCCATCCTCCGCGACGTCGCGCGCGCGCTCGCGTTCGCGCACGAGCGGGGCGTGGTGCACCGCGACGTGAAGCCGGAGAACGTGCTGCTCGCTGGCGACGCCGCGGTCGTGACCGACTTCGGCATCGCCAAGGCGCTCGTCGCTGCTGTTGCCGGCAGCGACGAGCGTCCCGAGCGCGGCAGCGCGAGGGACCTCCAGACGCTCAGCGCCGTCGGCTCCGCGATCGGCACACCAGCGTACATGGCGCCGGAGCAGGCCACAGGTGATCCGCGTGTGGATCACCGAGCCGACGTGTATGCCTGGGGCGTTCTGGCCTACGAGCTCCTCGGCGGCGCGCATCCGTTTGCCGACCGCACCACGCCGCAGGACCTCTTTTCTGCCCACCTGAGCGCCACGCCGCAGGCGCTGTCCGATGCTGCCCCGGAGCTCCCGCCCGCCGTCAGCGCACTCGTTATGCGCTGTCTGGAGAAAGACCGGGCCCGGCGCCCTCAGTCCGCCCGCGAGATCAGCGACGCGCTCGTGACTCTCGTGACGCCCTCGAGGAGCGGGCTCGCGCGGTGGCGCGCACGGGTACGGGCGCAGACAATGGTGGTTGCCGGTGGCCTCCTGCTCGCGGTAGGACTCGTCACCTATGTCGCGGTCGTTCGCGGTCACGTTGCATCGACCACCGCACCGCGGCCGGGCGCGCCGTCGCTCGCGGTCCTTCCATTCGACGACGTCGCCGGAGACACCGCGGACGCCTACTTCGGTGACGGCATCGCCGACGAGATTGCCGCGGCCCTCAGCAAGGTCGACGGGCTGCGCGTCGGCTCGCGCACCTCGGCAGCGGCCTTCCGTGCGAGCCACGCGGTGGACGTGCGTGAGCTCGGCCGGCGACTCGGGGTGAGCACCGTCCTCGAGGGCCGCGTGCGCAGGGCGGGGGACCGAATGCGCCTAACGGTGCAGCTCACGAGCGTCGGCGACGGCATGACGCTCTGGAGCGAGGTCTACGAGCGGCAAGTCAGGGACGTCTTCCAGGTGCAGGACGAGGTCGCCCAGGCCGTCGTCAGCGCACTGCGCGCGAGACTGCCCGGGGCCGTCGCTGCGGCGTACGACCGACGCGTTTCGTCGCCGGGGACGAGCAACCCTGAAGCGTATGACCTCTTCCTCCGCGCGACGTACCTGCTCGAGCGCCGAGGCAGCGGTGTGGCGAAGGCTGTCGAGTACTTCGAGCGGGCGATCGCAGAGGACACCACCTACGCGCGTGCCTACGCGGGGCTCGCCTTCGCGCTGGAGGTGTCACCGAACTTCGTCGGCACGCCGCCGCGCGACGTCGAACAGCGTGCGACCCAGGCCGCGCGCCACGCGCTCGCGCTCGACCCGAGACTGGCCGAGGCATACACCGCGCTCGGGATGACGCACATGTACGCCTACCGCTGGCGCGAAGCGGATGAAGCGTTCCGCCGCGCGGTTGCGACCGACCCCGAGTTCGCGCCGGGCGGCTACGTCTACGGACTCTATCTGCTTCGCGTCGGCCGGATCGACGAGGCGGAGGAGCCCATTCGGCGCGCGCGAAACGCCGACCCGCTCTCCGGAACCGCATCGCAGATGTTGGCGTACGTCCTCTCGCTCCAGGGGCGGTACGACGAGTCGCTGGCTGAAAGTCGGCGCGCGTACGAGCTCGACTCGTCGCTCGCCGTGATGCACTCCGTCCTGGCAGCCATCGTGCTGGCCGACGGTCGGCCGGACGAAGCACGCGCCCTCGCCCGCGCCAAGCTCGGGCTCCCGTTCAACGGCATCGCTGCCTACGTCCTCGGCGCCACGGGGGACCGCGCCGCGGCCGCCGAGATGGCGCGCGAGTTGGAGTCACGCCGGGGCGAATGGCACGCGGCCAGGGCTCTCAGTTACGCCTACCTCGGGCTCGGCGACACCGCACGTGCCTTGACCGCGCTCGAGGCCTCGGCGCGCGCCGGAGAGGCGCCGATTATGCCGCTCGCCGATCCGATGTTCGACTCGGTGCGGCGGAGCGCACGCTTCGCGGCGGCTGTGAGGCTGTACGGGCTGGACGAGCGACTTTTGACCTCGCCCAGGGGTGGTCGTCCGCGGTAGCGGCGAGTGGCGTCGGCGGCATGTGGCGTTAGGCGTCTCGGTCGTGGTTGTCGAGCAGTGCCTGGTGCAGGAGTAACCTTGCCTTGCGCCAATCGCGTCCCACGGTGCGTTCGGAGACCTGGCGGAGCGCGGCAACTTCGGCGAACGAAAAGCCGCAGAAGAAGTGCAGGTCCACCAGTTCGGCCAGCGCGGGCTCGAGCTGGCCCAGCTCATCGAGCGCCTCACCGAGTCGCTCCAACTCCGTTGCGTCCTGTGATTGCTGGCTGGAGGGGGGCTCCTCATTGCCGAGCGTGATTTCGAATTGGCTGCCTCGCTTCTTCGCGCGGCGACGGCGCGCGTAGTCGATGACCAGCCCGCGCATCGCGCGGGAGGCATAGGCCAGAAAGCGGGCGCGCTCGGCAAATGCGATGTCCCCACGTCCTGCGATGTTGAGATAGGTCTCGTGCAGGAGGGTCGTCGTGCCGAGCGTCAACGCCGAACCGGCGTGTCGCAGGTTGTGCTCGGCCAGCCGGTGAAGCTCGTGATAGAGCATGGCGAACAGCTGGTCGATCGCCTCGTGGTCGGACTGGTCGGCGCGCCGAATCAGTACGTCGAGCTCTTCCACAACTCCTCCTCGCCACGATTCACATACGTAACCATAGCGTACAGACGCCAGGGACTCATCGACTTGCGCGCCATAGTGAGTCGCGCTAACCTCGACGCGTCGCGGTCGCCGGACGTCGCTTCAGGTATATCGAGACGCCCGGTCGCCGTGCGTGCATGGCCTCCGGAGGTGACGCATGAGAGCATGCCCCGCGCGTAAGGCCCGGCTCTTGTCGGTTGGAGGTTTGCGAACGGTCGCCGTCTGCATCGCCGTTGCGATGGCATGCACGAGAGAACCCGGTTCGGCCAGGCGTGACAGCGCCGTCGGGAGCCGAGACAGCGCCGGCGGTACCGTCGCCGATCCCCCGGTCCAAATCGCGATCGTGAGCGCCGCCGACTGGATCGGCAGCGAGTGGAGCGAGGACGCGATCTACGTCGGACTGCAGGAGGAGGGCTTCAAGAAAGGACGCGATTTCGAGTTTCGGACCGCGAGTGCACAAGGCGATCTCGCTACGCTGCCCAGTCTCATCGACCAGGCGCTCGACCGGAAGGCGAAGGTGATCGTCGCGCTGCAGGACCCCACGCTCAAGGCGGCGCTCCAGCGCGTGAAGAACGGCACGCCGATCGTGTTCCACGTGCTGGCCGATCCGTTCGCCGCCGGCGCGGGCACGTCCGACTCGAGCCACCTGCCTAACGTTACTGGCGTCTACTCGCCGGGCTTCGGCGATCCGGAACAGGAAAAACGCATCGACCTCATCAAGCGGACCGTCCCGAAGGCGCGGCGCATCGGGATCCTGTACAGCCCCGACGAGCCCTATGCCGTCGGGATGAAGGACAAGATGACGGAGGCCGGGCAACGCGCCAATCTGGAGATCATCGCGGTGCCGGTGAGCAGCGTAGGTGAGGGCGGCACCGCGACCACGGCGCTCGTCGGTCGCAAGGTGGACGCGATCGAGATCTTCGGCAACTCGGCACACGCGGCGTTCGGCAGCATCATCCAGGTCGCGCGCCAGAGCAAGGTCCCCGTATTCTCACCGTCGCCGTTCGAAATGCTCCGCGGCGCGACCGCCGCAGTCTACCCCGATTTCCAGGAAGGCGGTGTCATGGCCGGACGGATGATCGGGCGTGTGTTGAAGGGCGAGAGCCCGGGCAAGATCCCGTTCTACCGCGTGGTGACGACGAAGACATCGATCGCGGACAGCACGCGTCGACCATGACTGCCCTGTGACCGTGTGAAGGTCACGACCACGTATGACGGCCCCGGTGCCGTCGTACACATCGAAGGTCGCCTGGACGCCGAGTGGGCGGGACACCTCGCCGGTGCCCTCGATGAGCTGCTGCGCGCCGGTGTGCGCTCCGTCGTCGTGGACCTGTCCCGAGTCAGCTACGTCAGCTCGGCAGGCGCGCGCGTCGTGATCGCGAGCGCGCGGGAATTCACGGCGCTCCGCGGCGAGCTGCTCGTCGCGACTCCCCCAGGCGTAGTCGCTGATGCGCTCGGGAACGCGGGACTCGAAGACCGCGTGGTGACGCTGGGGGATGAGAGAGCGGACGGACAGGTCGCCATCACCGATGCGCTCGAGGCACGCGCTCGCCCCACGCGCGATTGGCGCACGCCCGCGACAACGACATCTCGTGGCACGTACGAGACGGTGGCGGCGGACCCCGGCGCTGCCTTGACGTGTCGCCTCTCTGGCGATCCCGAGAAAGTCACCCGCGGACGAGTGAAGGCCGGCGATTGCGAGGTGGTGTCGTTTCCCGAGCGCGTGTTCGGGATCGGCATCGGTGCACTTGGTGAGGACTACGAACAGTGCGGACTGCGGATGGGTGAGCTCTTGGGAGTCGGCGGCGTTGTCGCGTTCCAGCCGACCGATGGCGGACACGTTCCGGACTACCTAACGACCCTGCGCGACCACGTGCCGAGGACGATGCTCGCGTGCGGGATCGTGTGTGACGGCACCTTTTCTCATCTGGTTCGCTTTTCGGCGAAGCACCGTGGCGACTCGGTCCCGCTCTCGGAATTGGCCAGCGTGTGCCTCGACGCCGCGGGTTCGGCCTCGGTCGGCGTCGTCATGATCGCCGAGACCGCGGGCCTCGTCGGCGCATCGCGCCGCGTCTCCCCAGCGTCGGAGGCCGGGGCGCCGGGCTTCGACGTTGCCTCGCTCCGCGAGTGGCTGGCGTTCACCGCGGAGCCGGCACATGCAGGCGCGACCGCGCTCATCGCCGGCGTAATCGATCGAGCCGGGGAGGCGCCGCTTCTTCCACACGTGCGCCCGCTCGACGCCGCCGGTCGACTGCTCGGCCACTTTCACGCTGCGGTGTTCTCGTATCAGCCAGTGGCTCGACGCACCGTCCAGCTGAATCGGGTTGTTGCGAACCTGTTCGAGGAGGAGACACTCCGGGCGGTGCTTCACCTGCTGCCCGACACGCGGAACGGCGCCGCCCCGCGAGAGAGCCGATTCGCGCGTGGTCTGGCGTGGGCTGGCCGCCTCGACACAATCACCCTGCCCGGGCGATGAACCTCCTCGTGGGCGCGCTCGCCATGGGGCTTCTCCTCTCGTTGGCGACGCTCGGCGTGTTCGTCGGCTTCCGCGTCCTCCGGCTGATCGATCTCACTGCCGACGGCGCGTTCGGCATCGGAGCGGCCGTTGCCGCGGCGGCGCTCGTCGGGGGCGCGTCACCCATCGCCGCGACGCTCGTCGGGGCGGCAGTTGGCGCGTTGGCCGGTTTGGCGACCGGGCTCCTGCACACTCGCTTCGGGATCGACGCCCTGCTGGCCGGGATCCTCACCAGCACCGCGCTCTATTCGGTCATGCTCTCCGTCATGGGAGGCGGCGAGCTGTCGATCGTCACACGAGAGACTGTGTTCTCGGGCGCCGAGCGCGCCTGGCACCGGGCTGACGGTGGTGACATCACGGTGTTCGGCACGACGGTCGCCGGGGCGAGCTGGGCATCGCTTGCCCTTCTGCTGCTCATCGTGCCAGCGGTCGCGTTAGGCGCCGCCTGGTTCTTCCGTACTCACCTGGGCCTGGCGCTGCGAGCCGCGGGGGACAACCCGCGTATGGCGCGGGCGCAGGCGGTCGACATCGGATGGATGACGGTGCTCGGGGTCGCGCTCGCCAACGGTCTCGTGGGTTTATCGGGGGCGCTGTTCTCGCAATATCAGGGTTTCGCGAACGTGCAGATGGCGTTAGGCACGTTCGTCGCCGCGGTCGGCTGCCTCGTCCTCGGCGAGGCATTGTTCGGCCGGGAGCGGCTGGGTTCGGAGCTCGCCGGGGCCATCGTGGGTACCCTACTGTTTCGACTGCTCGTCGCCGCCGCGCTGCGGGCGGGACTCGATCCGAACACGCTGAAGATGGCGACAGCCGTCTTCGTGGTCGTGGTCCTCGTGGCGCAGAACCGCGTACGGCGCACGCTCGCCCGGCCACGTGGGGCGACCGGTGGCGCCGGCTGATCGCCGATGGGGTCGTCCGCGATCGAAATCAGGGGCGTGAGCCACACGTTCGGCCGTGGCGGACCTAACGAGGTCACCGCGCTGGACGGGGTCGACCTGACCCTCGAGGCCGCCGCGTTCGTTGTGGTGTTCGGACCGAACGGCTCCGGAAAGTCGACTCTCCTGTCCGCCGTGGCCGGTGATTTCGTTCCCGACCGTGGATCGATTCGCGTGGGTGGCATCGATGTGACGCATCGGCCGGTGCACGACCGCGCGCGCACAATCGGGCGGGTATCGCAGGAACCTTCCTTCGGCACGGCGCCAAGACTCACGGTCGCTGAGAATCTCGCTCTCGCGGGACAACGAGCCGCCCCGCGGAGGGGGCTTCGGGCGGCGCTGAGCGCGAGGATGCGTCGTCAGCTGGCTGACCGCGTGGCAGAGCTCCGTATGGGGCTCGAAGACCGCCTCGACACGCCGATGGCACAGCTGTCGGGAGGCCAGCGGCAGGCGTTGGCGCTGCTCATGGCTACACTTGTCCGTCCCGAAGTGCTGCTCCTGGACGAGCACATGGCGGCGCTCGATCCGCGGAGCGCCGAGGAGGTGCTGCGC
>Ga0307406_10001140_pt1 | contig 14864 bp, 12 predicted proteins | sample 322Cmetagenome_3_FD_203706 | JGI IMG/M metagenome (GOLD analysis project Ga0307406, IMG submission 203706) | Maize rhizosphere microbial communities from greenhouse at UC Davis, California, United States - 322HYB-C-2 | ecosystem: Host-associated > Plants > Roots > Rhizosphere > Soil | place... | reverse complement strand
GGTCACCAACAGCACCCGCGACACCACCGGATTGGCCCGCGCGTCGTGCAGTCCGGCGAGGAAGGCGGGGCGCGGCGCGGCGGGATCCGCCTTGGCCCGGCTCTCCTTCAGGAAGACGATCACCCCCACGGCGGCCAGGGCCGCCAGCCCCGCAGCGGTGAAGATCGGCAGCTGATAGCCGATATGCCCCATCTGCGGCTGGGTCAGCAGCCCGCCCAGCCCTGGTCCGACGATGAAGCCCAGGCCGAACGCGGCCCCGATCAGCCCCATCCGCCCGGCTCTCTGCTCGGGCGGCGTCACGTCGGCCACATAGCCCTGCACGGTCGAGATGTTGCCTGCCCCCAGGCCGGTGAACAGCCGCACCGCGATGGCCAGCCAGACGTTTGGCACGAAGGCCAGCGCCAGATAACCGACCGCATTGGCCACCAGGGTGATCAACAGCACGGGCTTGCGCCCGATCCGGTCCGACAGCCGCCCCCAGAACGGCTCGGCGAAGAACTGGCCCAGTGAATAGGCCGAGAACATCAGGGTGATCTCCCACGCTTCGGCCTTCAGGCTCTGGGCGAAGAAGGGCAGCAGCGGCACCACCAGGCCGAACCCGACCAGGTTGATGAACACCACCCCGAACAGCACGGCCAAAGTCTGGGGTTTGACGGACGACGACGCGGGCGATGAGGACATGGGTGACTTCTAGGCCGGGCGACCCCCGCCGTCGACGGCCAGGCTCACTGCACCGGGTTGTGGGTTTCCAGGAAGCGGACGGTTTCGGCCAGCATGCGTTGGCGGGTGGCGCTCCGCGACAGCCAGTGATCCTCGCCGGGCAATTCCACCAACTCGACGGGCTTGCCGGCCCGACGCAGGGCCTCGGCCATGACCCGGCTCTGTTCGATGGGCACCACCGTATCGTCCTTGCCGTGGATCAACAGCAGGGGGCTGTCGACCGAAGCCGCCAGATGGGCCGGGGACAGTTCGTCCAGGGCTCGGTCATTCAGCCGCGCCGCGCCCATGAACCGGTTCCAGTAGCGTACGGTCTGACTGTCTCTATTGCGCTCTTGCCGCGCCTCCGCGTTGACCATGCGGCGCAGGTCCGACACGCCGGCGACCGACACGCCGCAGCGATAGACATCGCTGTCGAGGGTCAGGCCCGCCATCGCCGCATAGCCGCCGTAGCTGGCGCCGACGATGCAGACGCGGGCGGGGTCGATGACGCCCTCAGCCGCCAGCCAGCGCACGCCGTCGGACAGATCCGTCTGCATCTTGCGGCCCCATTCGCCATAACCCGCCTCGAGGAAGGCGCGGCCATAGCCGGTCGAACCCCGGAAATTGGCCTGCAGCACCGCATAGCCCCGCGAGGCCAGAGCTTGGGCCCACCAGTCGAAGCCCGCCACGTCCTGGGAGGCCGGGCCGCCGTGGGCCAGGACCACCAGCGGCAGACCGGAAGGGTCGGAGACCCCCGGCGGCAGGGTCACATAGGCGGGAATGTTGAGCCCGTCCCGGGCGGCGTAGTGGATGGACCGCACGGCGCCCACCTGTTCGGGCGCGATGCCCGGATAGGCGTTCGCCAGGATGCCGGAGGCGCCCAGATCGAAATCGACCAAATGGTACTGGCCCGCCTCGGCCGTGTCGGTGAAGATGATGACCCGGCCCAGCGCGTCGTTCCACGACACCAGTTCCGGGGCCTTGTCCGCGAACGCGCGTTCGACGGACTTCCACCGCTGCGAGGTCTGCGGGTCCAGGAATTCGTACCGGACGCCGTCCGCTTCCGTGCGGCCGCCGCCGATCAGCAGTCGGGTCCGCGGATGATGCACCAGGACGTTCGGGTGATGCTCGAACGGCAGGCGGCTCCAGTCGCCGGTGTCCACATTGACTTCGAACAGGACGTCCGTGGCTCCGGCGTCTTCGGCTGCGAGGTCGGGCCGATAGGCGCCGACGACAATGGTGCGGGGCGTGCGGCCCATGCCGCGGAACGTCGGCGTGTCCACCGGCGCATCGACCGCCCAGGCCTCGCGGAAATTCTGGCCCTCGGGCAGGCGCAACGTCCAGCGGCCAGTGCGCTCGTCATAGCGCGACATGGCGACGACCTTGCCTTCTGGATCCAGCACATAGTCCTCGGTCGTGTGGTCCATGTAGGCCACCGGGCGGCCGCGCCCGGTTCTGAGGTCGATCTGGTACAGGCTGATCTGGTTGTTCGAGACGTTGATGCCGCGCACGAACAGGGCGTCGCCTTCGCTGGTGCTGCGGACCGAGGCGTCCCCGTAAAGCACGCCCAGCACATTCGGCGTGCGATCCAGCACCTGGACCACCCGCTGGGTCTCCAGGTCGAGCATCTGGCCGAAGAACAGCTCCGAGCGCGGCACGCCCAGCGAGCCGATGTCGCGGGTTTGCGAGGTCACGACCAAAACCCGGCCTTCGCCGATCCAGCGCAGGTCGCGCACCTTGATGATGCTGATGTCGCCGACGAAGAGGTTCTCATTGGTCGCGAGCCGGGTGACCGCCAGGACGCGCGTTTCGCCCCTGACGGTGATGCGGGCGATCAGCTCGCCGCTCGGCGACAGCTGAATATGCTCGATTGCGGGGGTCGCGCCATAGGCCTCAAGGGGCGCTGGCGCAGGAGTCTGGCTCTGGGCCCACGCGCCCGCGTTTCCCACGTAACACAACGCGGCGACCGCGACGGCGAGCGCCGTCATCCTTGACTTGAACACGACGCGCGGCCTCCCCTTGCCAAGCCCCTTTGTCCAACGCCGTGCGACCCGGTTTCAAGAGGGCGCGAGCGGTGCGACAAAAAGAAAGCCCCGACCGGGCTCGGTCGGGGCTTTCTGCATCAGAGACGGATCGCGTCGATCAGCGCGGGGCCAGGATCATGATCATCTGGCGGCCTTCCATACGCGGAGCGTATTCGACCTTGGCGATCTCGTCGAAATCGGCCTGCACCTTGTTGAGCAGCTTCATGCCGAGTTCCGGGTGAGCCATTTCACGACCCCGGAAGCGCAGGGTGACCTTCACCTTGTCGCCTTCGTCGAAGAAGCGGTGCATGGCCTTGGCCTTCACCTCATAGTCGTGGGTGTCGATGTTCGGACGGAGCTTGATCTCCTTGAGCTCGACGACCTTCTGGCGCTTGCGGGCCTCGGCCTTCTTCTTCTGCTCCTGGAAACGGTGCTTCCCGTAGTCGAGGATCTTGCACACGGGCGGATCCGACGTGGCGACGATCTGAACCAGATCCAGGCCCGCCTCCTCGGCGGCCTCCAGCGCGGCCGAGGTCGGCATGACCCCCTGTTTCTCGCCATGCTGGTCGATCAGCAGGACGCGAGGCGCGCGGATATCGTGGTTCATGGGCGGCCCATCCTTGACGGGCGGCGTTTGCATCGGACGGCGAATGGGCGTCGTTTCCTTATGTGGTCGAAGAGGGTCGCTATTCTGACGAGAAGGAGCGCGCGATAAATCGCGGCGTTCCCCTCCGGCGGCCTATATGAGCCTCAAACCCCGTATTTTCAAGGCGTGACGGGCGCTCAGGACGCGATGAAGTCCGCGTGTAGCGCCAGCACCGCATCGTAGACGTGGTCGACCGTCAGGTCCTCAATGGGGGCGAACTGGCCGCGCGTCTCGTTGGAGGCCGCAGTGCGGGTCTTGGGCCCCCACGGGCCGTACAGCCACCACTCGGTCGGCCCGAACAGGCCCAGTGTCGGCCCGCCCAGCGCCGCCGAGACGTGCATCAGGCCGGAATCGTTGCCCACGAACAGCGCCGCCCGGTCGATGGCGGCGGCCGAGGCCAGGATGTCGCCCTTGCCCACGAAGTCGATGCCCCGGTCTCCGGCCGCTTCCAGGGCGGGGGTCGCGGGCGGGCGGTCGCCCGGTCCGCCCACGGGCATGAAGCGCCAGCCGTCGAAGCGGGGGTCGGCCTTCAGCTTCTCGACCAGCGCGCCCCAGCGGTCGGCGGGCCAGCTCTTGCCCGGCTGGTGGGCGATGGGGGCCAGGGCGAGGATCGGGCCCGGCCCGGCGCCGCCCGCCAGCTGCGGATCGATGACGGCGGCGGCCTCGGCGCGCGCCTGGTCGTCCAGCCAGATTTCCGGGTCCAGCGGCGTCTCCGAGCCCATCAGGCGCGACACCATCTCGACCTTGCGCAGGCCGGTCTCCCACGACCGATTGTAGATCACCCGCCGTTTCGTCGGGACGATATAGGCCAGGCCCGAGCCGCGGATGTCGATGACCAGGTCCCAGCGGGTTCCGACCACCTGCTTCCACAAGTCGATCCAGTGTCCGGACAGCTTTTTCTTGTCCAGAATGATGGTCCGCTCGACGCCGGGCGCACTGCGGAAGAAGGGCGCCGGCGGGCGGCCGCAGGCGACGGTGATCCGCGCGCCCGGGATCTGGCGGCCGATCTCGCGGATCACGCCCGAGGAGATGACGCAGTCGCCGATCCGGTTGGAGGTGACGAACAGGACCTTGGGTTCAGACACGCGTTTCGGCCTTCGCTTCGATGATGGTCGTTCGCTATCAGTCCCCGAACGATTTCGCGAGAGGAACGGCCATGGATGATCTGGAACGCCTGAACCGCCCGGACGGCGAGACCCTGGCGCTCAAGCGCGTCCACGGGACCGGGCCGACGGTGATCTGGATCGGCGGCTTCCGCTCCGACATGGAGGGGACCAAGGCGCTGGCGCTGGAGGCGGCGGCGCGCGAACGGGGCTGGAGCTACGTCCGCTACGACCATTTCGCCCACGGCCAGTCCTCGGGCGACTGGCGCCGGGCCACCATCGGCCGCTGGCGCGAGGACGCCATCGCCCTGATCGACAGCCTCGAAGGTCCGGTGATCCCGGTCGGTTCGTCCATGGGCGGCTGGGTGGCCCTTCTGGCCGCCGTGGCGCGGCCGGAGCGGGTCAGGGCGCTGGTGCTGGTCAATCCGGCGCAGGACTTCACCGAACGGCTGATGTGGCCCGGCCTGCCGGACCACGTCCGCCAGGCCATCCTTCGGGACGGCGAGGCCCTGATCGTCGAGGAAGGGCTGGGGGAATACATCCTGACCCGCCGCATGTTCGAGGAGGCCCGTGACTGGCTGCTGCTGGACGGCGTCATCCCGGTCGCCGCCCCCGTCCATATCCTGCAGGGGCGTAAGGACGATGTCGTGCCGTGGCGTCATCAGATCGAGCTCGCCGAACGGCTGAAGGGCGGCGACGTCACGCTGGACCTTGTGGCCGACGGGGACCATCGTCTGTCCACGCCCGCCGATCTCGACCGTCTGGTCGAGGCGGTCGAGCGGAGCCGTGGGCAGACCGCGACATTGTCCTGACCAAAGGAGGAACGCATGCGCACCCTGACGATCTTCACGCCCGTCGTGCTGGGCCTGGCCCTGTCGGCCTGTTCGACCGCGAGCGGACCGAACCGGTACGACACCGACCTGCAGAAACTGACCGAGGAATGCCGCGCCCGCGGCGGCATCCTGGCCCCCACCGGCGGCCAGTCGAGCAGTCCGCGGACAGACAACGTCTGCGAAATTCGCGGCCAGCCCGCTCGCGCGCCTAGCAACCCGGGCTGAGCCGGCCGGTCAGAGCGGGGCGCTGATCGCCGCCCCCGGCGCGCTCGCGCGCCGGACGTCCTGGAGAAGCGCGGCGATCGCCGCCCCGGCGCGCTCGCGCGCCGAATGTCCTAGAGAAGCGCGGCGATCGCCGCGCGCGCCGCCTCGCCCAGATCGGCGCGCTTCAGGGCCAGCGCCACATTGGCGCGCAGCAGGCCGATCTTGTCGCCGCAGTCGTGGGTCACGCCCGCGTACTGGACCGCCGTGAACGCCTGGTCGGCCATCAGCCGCGCCATGCCGTCGGTCAGCTGGATCTCGCCGCCCGCGCCGCGCGGCTGGTTTTCCAGGATGCCGAAGATTTCCGGCTGCAGGATGTAGCGGCCCGAGATCGACAGGTTCGACGGCGCCTCGCCGCGCGCTGGCTTCTCGACCATCCCCTTCATGCGGATGCGATTGCCCTCGCGGCCCTCGATGGGATCGACGATGCCGTATTTGTGGGTCTCGCTCTCGGGCACCTGTTCGACGCCGATGACGTTGCCGCCGACCTCGGCGTAGACCTCGGCCAGCTGCTTCAGCGCGCCGGGCTGGCTGTCCACGATCACGTCCGGCAGGATCACCGCGAACGGTTCGTCGCCGATGATGTCTCGGGCGCACCAGACCGCGTGGCCCAGGCCCTTGGGCTGCATCTGGCGGGTGAAGCTCATCTCGCCGGCGCTGGCCAGTTCGGCGTTCATCATCTCCAGGATGTCGGTCTTGCCCTTGGCCAGCAGCTGGGCCTCAAGCTCGATCTGGTGATCGAAATAGTCCTCGATGGCGCCCTTGGAGCGGCCGGTGACGAAGACGATGTGCTCGATCCCGGCTTCGCGGGCCTCCTCGACGATGTAGCTCAGGATCGGCCGGTCGACGACGTTCAGCAGCTCCTTGGGCGTGGTCTTGGTGCCGGGCAGCACCCGGGTGCCGAGGCCGGCGACGGGCAGAACGGCCTTGCGGAGGCGGCGGGAATGGGCGGGCATGGATAGTCCTGATCAGAAGGGTCGGGCAGCCTAACGTATTTGCGTCAGGAAGCGATCATTCCACCGTCACCGACTTCGCCAGGTTGCGCGGCTGGTCCACGTCGGTGCCTTTCTGAACGGCCGTGTAGTAGGCCAGCAGCTGCACCGGGATGGCGTAGATCAGCGGCGCGATCAGCGAATGGCACTCGGGCGCGTCGACGCGGCGGATGCCCGCGCCGTGCGGATCGGGCGCCGACTTAGGCGCGATCATGATCACCGGCCCGCCGCGCGCGGCGACTTCCTGCAGGTTGGAGGCGGTCTTCTCGAACACCTCGTCCAGCGGGGCCAGGGCCACGATCGGGGTCAGCTCGTCGACCAGGGCGATCGGCCCATGCTTCAGCTCGCCGGCGGCATAGCCCTCGGCGTGGATGTAGCTGATCTCCTTCAGCTTCAGCGCCCCCTCCATGGCCAGCGGGAACATGGCGCCGCGGCCCAGGAACAGCACGTCCGTCGCCTTGGAGATGTCGTGGGCGACGGCCTTCAGGTCGTCTTCCATCCGCATGGCTTCGGCGATCAGGCGCGGCGCCTCGAACAGCGCCTTGACCAGTTCGGCCTCCTTCGCCGCATCGATGCGGCCGCGCTGCACGCCCGCCGACACGGCCAGCGCCAGCAGGGCGGCGACCTGGGCGGTGAAGGCCTTGGTCGAGGCCACGCCGATTTCCGGTCCGGCGTGAGTCGGCCACAGGGTCTCGGCTTCACGGGCCATGGACGAGGAGTGGACGTTGACCAGGGCGGCGGTCTTCAGCCCGGCGGCCTTGCACCACGACAGGCTGGCCAGGGTGTCGGCGGTCTCGCCCGACTGGCTGACGGCGACGGCCAGCGTCCCCGCCGTCAGGGCCGGATGGCGATAGCGGAACTCCGACGCGATCTCGACGTCGCAGGGCAGGCCCGCCAGCTTCTCGAAGGCGTAGCGGCCGATCTGGCCGGCGTAGAAGGCGGTGCCGCAGGCGACGATCTGGATCCGGTCGACCTGGGCGAAGTCGACCTCATTGGCCTTGGCGCGGCCGTTCACGAAGTCGAGGTAGTGGCTCAGGGTGTGCTGGACGCTGTCCGGCTGCTCATGGATCTCCTTTTCCATGAAGTGCCGGTACTCGCCCTTCTCGACCAGGGCCGAGGAGGCGGAGACCTGCACGATCGGCCGGTCCACGGTGGCGCCCGAGGCGTCGAACATGCGCGCGCCGTCGCGATCCAGGGCGACGAAATCGCCTTCTTCCAGATAGCTGATGCGGGTGGTGAAGGGGCCGACCGCCAGGGCGTCGGAGCCCAGGTACATCTCTCCATCGCCCCAGCCGACGACCAGCGGGCTGCCCCTGCGGGCGCCCAGGATCAGGCCGTCCTCGCCCTCGATCAGCACGGCCAGCGCATAGGCGCCCGTCAGTCGGTCCAGCACCGACTTGAACGCCACCAGCGGGTCATTGGACTTGGCCAGTTCGCTGTCCAGCAGGTGGGCGACCACCTCGGTGTCGGTCTGGCTCTCGAAGGCGTGGCCCTCGGCGACCAGCTCGGCCTTCAGCTCGGCGAAATTCTCGATGATGCCGTTGTGCACCAGCGTGACCCGGCCCGCCTTGTGCGGGTGGGCGTTGGCCGTGGTGGGCGCGCCGTGGGTGGCCCAGCGGGTGTGGCCGATGCCGATGGTGGCGGTCAGCGGTTCGGCGGCCAGCACGGCCTCCAGCTCGCGAATCTTGCCCTTGGCCCGTCGCCGTTCGATCTTGCCGTCGACCAGCGCGGCCACGCCCGCGGAGTCATATCCGCGGTATTCCAGCCGCTTCAGGCTGTCGATCAGACGGGGAACGGCCGGGCCGACGCCCGTCACGCCAATGATGCCGCACATGAGAGAACCCTCGGAGAAATAATGGTATCCGCGCTTGGCGCCGCGGCGCGGGAGGGTCTAAGCCGACCCTGACTGTCAGCGCCGGTGTAGGCGACGACGACCTGGATTTGCACCTGAAAAGCGGTTTCGCAAGGTTACGGCGAACCGTCGAGCAAGGAAGACTGGATTTGGCTGAGCGACGCTATTTCGGCACCGACGGCATTCGCGGGCGCGCCAACACCCATCCGATGACGCCGGAAGTGGCGCTGCGCGTGGGTTTGGCGGCGGGACGGATGTTCATGTCGTCGGACGACCGCCGGCACCTGGTGGTCATCGGCAAGGACACCCGCCTGTCCGGCTATATGATCGAGCCCGCGCTGGTGGCGGGCTTTTCCTCCGCCGGGATGGATGTGCGCACCTTCGGCCCCCTGCCGACGCCGGGCGTGGCCATGATGACCCGCTCCATGCGCGCCGACATCGGGGTGATGATCTCGGCCTCGCACAACGCCTTCCTCGACAATGGCATCAAGCTGTTCGGTCCCGACGGCTACAAGCTGTCGGACGCGGTCGAGCTGAAGATCGAATCGATGATGGACGAGGATCTGGGCGCAGGCCTGGCCCCCGCCGACGGCCTCGGCCGGGTCAAACGCATCGACGACGCCCAGGCCCGCTATGTCGAGATCGCCAAGGCCAGCTTCCCCAAGGGACTGAGCCTGCAGGGCCTGCGCATCGCCGTCGATTGCGCCAACGGCGCCGGCTACAAGGTCGCCCCGACCACTCTCTATGAACTGGGCGCCGAGGTCTTCCCCGTCGGGGTCGAGCCGAATGGCCTGAACATCAATGAAAACTGCGGCTCGACCCATCCCGGCACTCTGTCCGAGGCGGTCCGCGCCTGCCGGGCCGACATCGGCATCGCCCTGGACGGCGACGCCGACCGGGTCATCATCTGCGACGAGAAGGGCGAGGTCATCGACGGCGACCAGATCATGGCCATGGTGGCCCTGGACTGGGCGCGCCGGGGCCGGCTGACCGGCGGCGGCCTGGTCGCCACGGTCATGTCCAACCTGGGTTTGGAGCGGGCGTTGGCGGCCGAGGGCCTGACGCTGGAGCGCACCAAGGTCGGAGACCGCTATGTCATGGAGCGGATGCGCGAGGGCGGCTTCAACGTCGGCGGCGAGCAGTCGGGTCACATCATCCTGCACGACTACGCCACCACCGGCGACGGCCTGATGTCGGCGCTGCAGGTTCTGGCCGTGCTGGTCGAAAGCGGCCGTCCGATGAGCGAACTGGCCCGCCAGTTCGACAAGGTGCCCCAGCTTCTGGAGAACGTCCGCTTCACCGCCGGCAAGCCGCTGCAAGACGCTGCGGTCAAGGCCGCCATCGCCGACGCCGAGGCCCGCCTCGCGGGCGTCGGCCGCCTGCTGGTCCGGCCGTCGGGCACCGAAAAGCTGATCCGCGTCATGGCCGAGGGCGATGACGAGGCGCTGGTGAAATCGGTGGTCGCCGATGTCAGCGCGGCGGTGCGGGCGGCGGGCTAGGCGACGCCTAACCCGGTATGCCCCAGTCGCGGTCCGCTTCGGGCGCCGTGCGGTCGGCGCCGAAGCGGTTCGGACCCTGCGTCCCCTGCTGCGCCAGCATGACGATAAGCGTCACCAGCGCGACGATGTAGACCAGGTTGTTGAGGAACAGCAGGCCGAACAGGCTGAAGTCCGGCGTGCCGCCGTTCATCATCGGCCCCATCAGCAACAGCATGCCGATCATGCCGAACAGCAGAAAGGGCACGGGCATCAGGCCCCACAGGGCGCTCTTGTTGCGGTCATGCAGGCGGCGAGACACCGCCGCCGCCAGCAGGCCGATGTTCAGCACGACGAAAACGATCATGCCGCCGAAGAAGGGGGTGAAGTCCGGCACAGGCGCGCCGGTGGCGCCCTCATTGACGCTCACCGAATAGCTGCCCGGCGAGACCGTCGTCGTCACGCTCTCCGGATGCGCCGCCGCATAGGCCTGCAGGTCCGCGAAGATCTGGTTCATGACCCAGCCCATCAGCAGAGCGTTCAGGACGAATGTCAGGGCGATCACCGCGCCGACGTAGGGCCAGAACTCGCCACGGGTGTCGCGGCCCGAGAACTGCGTCAGCTTGCTGAAGCTCCGAATGATCGGATTGGCCATGCCGTCCCCCTTGATGACGGCTCCAGCCTATCGGGGGACGCCGGTCGAGACCAGTCAGTCCCGGATCGGCTCCACCGTCAGCACCGTCGCGTCGCGCGCGCCCACCTCGCCGCGGGGGCAGGGGCGCGGGTTGAACGACAGGTCGTTGCAGATGCGGACCTCGCGCAGCCTGTCGTCCTCGGTGACGGCGATATAGATCGCCTGGCGCGGCAGGCCGGGGTTGGCGCGGGCGAAGGCGTCGCGCAGCTCTCCCGCCGTGCGCAAGGCCCGCGGATCAGGCCGGACCAGCTTGTCGTACATGGCGGCGGATTGCCGGAAATAGGCCTCGGGCGTGTCCCAGCCGCAGGTGCCGTGTGCGGCCCACTCATGCTGCACCAGATCGACCGACGGCGTCCGGCACAGCTCGGCGCGGATCGTCTGCGTCGCCACCCGCGTCGCCGGGCGGCAGAAGCGCGGATAGGGCCGCCCGTCCGAGTTCGGCCACAGCCCGTGCAGGGTCCAGCCGAAGCGGTTGGTGTCGCACGCCAGGTCGCCCTGGCCGTCCCCGCCGGTACGGCAGGTCTCGGGCATCCAGGTCACCGCCAGCATGTGGAACAGGATCGGCCGGTCGGCCACGACCTCCTCGGGTCGGACGGGCTCCATCTCCGGCGCGGGCAGGACGGCGGGCAGGTGACAGGACTGGGCCATCGCCGCGGCGACGGCGGGCGCCGCCGGTTGCGTCTCGCAGGCGGTCAGCGTCGCGGTCGCGGTCAGCAGACCGGCCAGCAGGACCATGGATCGGATACGCATCACGCCGGCTCCCGGTTCAGCGCGCCCAGGGCCTGGGCCACATCGTCGACCCGCTTGCGGATGTCCGGCACGGCGATGGTCTCCCAGAAGGTCGCGCGGGCCGGCGGTCCCAGCACGAACAGGCGCGGGTCGGCCGTTCCGTCGGCGTGCAGGACGCGTCCCTGCAGGTCCAGGTCCAGGCCCAGCCTGAGCGGGTCCATCCGCGCTCTCCCGTCGGCCAGCAAGGGTCCGGTCAGCGGATCCTTGGCCGGGTCGTGGCCCGGCCCCGTGCAGTCGATCAGCCAGCGTCCGGTGATCGGCGGCTGTTCTGGTCCGCTGCGGGGGCGGAAGGTCAGGGTCACGGCCTCCGCGCCCTCCTCGATCCGCTTCACGCGGCCGGCGGTGATCGTCAGGCGGCCTTCGTCCTCAAGGGCGGCGATGGCGGCGGAGATGGTGTCGGCGATCCGGTGCCGGTGGACGTCCCACCAGGGCCGCAGGTGGCGCACCAGCCGCGCCCGCGTCGGGATGTCCGCCGCCTGCCACAGGTCGGCGGTGATCGGCCTCAGCCCGTCCATGACTCCGCGCCAGTCGCCGTCCGCGGACAGACGCCGCGCTTCGTGCAGCCGTCGAGACGGGGTCGCGTGCAGCAGGTCGTCCGTGGGTTCGACATAGGCGTCGGGCCGGGCGTCGTGTCCCCGGGGCTTCAGCCCCCGTCGCGACAGCGCCCGCGCCCGTCCGCGCCAGCCGCGCGCCTGAAGCCACAGCACCATGTCCACCATCGTCAGCCCGGTGCCGACGACGATCACGTCGTCTTCCGGTCCGATGCGGTCCAGCGCGCCGGCGGCCCAGGGGTCGCCGATCACCCGGCCCGCGGTCCCGTCCTGGCCGGCGGCCGCCGTCTTCGGCGCCGGATTGCCGGTGGTCAGGACGATGGCGTCGGCTTTCACGATCTGTCCGTCGGCCAGACGCGCCGCGTCGGTGTCGATGGCGACGACCTCCCCCTTCACGGTCTCGATCAGCCCGGGGCGGGCGGCCCGCACCTCGGCCAGCCGATCCTGCACATACTGACCGTACAGGCGACGCGGCGCGAAGCCATGCGGGTCGGCGCGGTCGGGGTGGTGGGTTTCCAGCCAGCGCACAAAGTCGCCGGGGCGGTCGCTGACCGCGCTCATCCGATTGGAGCGCACGTTCAACAGGTGCCCGTCGAACGGCGTCGAATAGGCCACGCCCAGGCCGAAATTGCCGGTGCGATCGATGATCGTCGAGGCGATTCGCCGTTCGGCCAGCCGCGCGGCCAGCATGGCGCCGGAGAAGCCTCCGCCGATGATCGCCACGCGCTCGATGGTCCGGGTCACGACGCCTCCTCCGTTGGCGGGGTTCTGGACCGCGCCGCCCGAGGGGTCAAACCCGGCCGTGTCGGACAAGGCGAAGCCTTGTGAACGCGGCGCGACAGACCTGTCAGATTTCCTGATTGTAGGCGCCGACTTCCTTGTACTTCGCCAGGCGCGGCTTCACTTCCTCGCGGAACAGGGCGCGCATGTCGTCTTCGGACCGCATGCTCTCGACCACCACCACCAGCTCCGGCTTGTTGGACGAGGCGCGGACAAGAACCCAGCTGCCGTCCTCCAGATGCACCCGCACGCCGTTGACGGTGATGGCTTCCACGATCTTGCGGCCCAGGATCGATCCGCCGGCGTCGGCCAGGGCCTGATACTCGGCCACGATCCGCTCCAGCACCTCGTACTTCAGCTCGTCGTCGCAGTGCGGCGACATGGTCAGGCTGGTCCAGGCGTCCGGCAGGGCGGCTTTCAGCTCGCTGAGCTTCTTGCCTGGATTGCGGTCCAGCATGGCCAGCACGGCGCCGGCGGCGACGATGCCGTCGTCATAGCCGTGGCCCAGCGGGGCGTTGAAGAAGAAGTGGCCCGACTTCTCGAAGCCCGCCAGCGCGCCCAGCTCGGCCGTCTTGCGCTTGATGTAGGAGTGGCCGGTCTTCCAGTAGACCGTCTGCGCGCCGTTGGCCTTCAGCACCTCGTCGGTCTTGTACAGGCCGGTCGACTTCACATCGACGACGAAGGTCGCGTTCGGATGCAGGGCCGACAGGTCGCGGCCCAGCATCAGGCCGATCTTGTCGGCGAAGATCTCCTCGCCCGTGTCGTCCACCACGCCGCAGCGGTCGCCGTCGCCGTCGAAGCCCAGGGCCAGGTCGGCGCCGGTCTCGCGCACCTTGGCCGCCATCTGCACCAGCATGGCGTGGTCTTCCGGGTTCGGATTGTATTTGGGGAAGGTGTAGTCCAGCTCGGTGTCCATCTCGATCACCTCGGCGCCCATGCGGCGCAGGGCCTCGGGGGCGAAGGCGCCGGCGGTGCCGTTGCCGCAGGCCGCGACCACCTTGATCGGCCGCGTCAGCTGAACCTTGGACACGATGTCGGCGATGTATTTCTCGCGGAAGCCGTCGATGCGCTTCAGGGTCCCGCCGGCGCGCGAGACGCCCTGGTTCTCCAGCACGATCTCCTTCAGGCGGCCGATCTCGTCGGGGCCGAAGGTCAGGGGCGGATTGGCGCCCATCTTCACGCCGGTCCAGCCGTTCTCGTTGTGGCTGGCGGTGACCATGGCCACGCACGGCGCGCCCAGCTCGAACTGGGCGAAATAGGCCGTCGGCGACAGGGCCAGGCCGATGTCCAGCACCTCCATGCCGCCTTCAAGCAGCCCCAGGGTCAGCGCCTGCTTCACCGACAGGGAGTAGGAGCGGTAGTCGTGGCCGACCACGATCTTGGGCCGCTGGCCGATCTCATGGATGTAGGTCGCCAGCCCCAGGCCCAGCGCCTGGATGCCCAGCAGGTTGATCTCCTTCTCCAGCACCCAGCGCGCGTCGTACTCGCGGAAGCCGGTCGCTTTCACCAGCGGCGTGGTCTCGTACTCGGCGGTGTTCGGGCGAAGGTCGGCGCGAGGCTTCAGCATGGGTCGTCCTGGGTGGCCGGACCGGAGCGGTCGCGGCGGAGGTGCGCCTTGATAGCCCCGGGCGCTCGGGCGCCGCAACAACGCGCGAACGCCGTCATGGGCGCCGGGAACCGGACGTCGGCCCAAAGCTTGACCCTTCCGGACCCCGGGCCTACCCCCGACAGATCACAACCGGAGACCCGCATGCCTCGCCTGATCCTGCTGCGCCATGGCCAGAGCCAGTGGAACCTCGAAAACCGCTTCACCGGCTGGGTCGACGTGGATCTGACCGCCGAGGGCGAGGCGCAGGCGCGCAAGGGCGGCGAATTGATCGCCGGAGCGGACTTCCACCCCGCCGTCATGTTCACCTCCGTGCTCAAGCGCGCCAAGCGCACCGGCGCCCTCGCCCTGGATTCGGCGGGTCTAAAGGATGTCCCGGTGGTCGAGGACTGGCGGCTGAACGAGCGCCACTACGGCGGCCTGACCGGGCTGGACAAGGCCGAGACGGCGGCGAAACACGGCGAGGACCAGGTCAAGATCTGGCGCCGCAGCTACGACATCCCGCCGCCCCCGCTGGCCCCGGGCGGCGAATGGGACTTCACCGCCGACCCCCGCTACG
>Ga0307406_10001139_pt1 | contig 14868 bp, 12 predicted proteins | sample 322Cmetagenome_3_FD_203706 | JGI IMG/M metagenome (GOLD analysis project Ga0307406, IMG submission 203706) | Maize rhizosphere microbial communities from greenhouse at UC Davis, California, United States - 322HYB-C-2 | ecosystem: Host-associated > Plants > Roots > Rhizosphere > Soil | place... | reverse complement strand
CGCCGCCGTGGCCTTCGATCATGTGGCCCCAGTCCTTGATGCCGCGATCGCGCTTGATCGCCGACATCACCAGACCGCCGTAGAAACCCATCAGGTTGATGACCAAAGCCAAGGCCGCTGCCTGCCACGGCGTGAACGGGGTGATCCACCACAACGCGGCGCCCAGCGCGGTCGCCGAGGCGACACCGCCGACGAAGCCCTCGACGGTTTTCGACGGCGACAGTTTCGGCGCGATCAGACGCTTGCCGCACAGCTTGCCCCAGACGTATTGCAGCACGTCCGAGGACTGCACCACGATCACCAGGAACGCGATCAACAACAAGTTGCGCCCTTCGTAACCGGGGATACGCAGATTGATCAGCGCCGGCACGTGCGAGATGCAGAACACGCAGATCATCAAGCCCCACTGCACCTTCGCCGTGCGCTCCAGATAACGCGTGGTGTCGCCGCCGACCGTCGCCAGTATCGGCAACAGCAAAAACGCGTAAACCGGAATCAGCAAGGTGTACAGGCCGTACCAGTCGGTGTAGACCAGCCAATACTGCAGCGGCAACGCGAGATAGAACGCGGCCAACAAGGCGTAGTAATCGCTGCGCCGGGTCGGAGTCAGGGTGATGAATTCGCGCAAGGCGAACAAAGACACCAGTGCGAACAGCGCGATCATGCCGACCCGGCCGACCACGAACGCCAGCCCGACCACCAACGCCATCACCCACCAGGCGCGGATGCGCGCGACCAGGTTGGCGATCACCGCACTCGGCCGCTCGCGCGTGCGCCAGCGCAGGTATTCGGCGATCGCGGTCGCGACCAGCAACACCGCGGCCACGCCGATGAACAGCAACAGCGAATGCGGCAGGCCGCGCAGCGTATCGATCATGAGCCGCCTCCCTGGCCGCCGTGGTCGTGCGCATGCGCGTGGTCCGACAGGGCCAACAAGGCATTGCGTGCGCGTTCGAGGAACTGGGGTTTGTCCTCGTCCGGGCCCAGCCGCAAGGTATCGCCGAAAGTCGCCGTGCACAGCAGCGGTAAGGGCAGCAGCTTGCCCTTCGGCATCACCCGCGCCAGGTTATCGATCCACACCGGCACGAATTCGAGCTCGGGCCGCCGGTGCGCCAGGTGGTACAGGCCGCTCTTGAACGGCAACAGCGGCTCGTCGCTCTGGTTGCGGGTGCCTTCGGGAAACAGGATCAACGAACAGCCCTCGTCGACGGCCTCGCACAAGGTGTCGATGGCATCCTGCTTGCGCTGTGCGGGATCGCGCTCGATCAGCACGCCGTTGAAGACCTCGCGAATCAGATAGCGGCGCAGCGCATCGCGCTGCCAGTAGTCGGCGCCGGCCACCGGCCGCACTTCGCGGCGCAAGGCCGGCGGCAGCGCCGACCAGATCATCACGAAATCGCCGTGGCTGACGTGGTTGCCGTAATAGACCCGATGATCGGACGAGGGCGCGCATCGCCACAGCGCGCGTGCGCCGGTCAGCAGGCGGATCGCGCCGCTGAAACCGCTGGCCAGCCACTGCGAAATCATCGCGCCTCCAGCTCGCGCACGATCGCGCGCAGACGCTGGGCGATGGTCCAAACGGCGCCGACGATCACCGCGGCCAGGGCCGCCAACAACATCCAGGCGACCACCACGGCATGCCCCAGGGCCAGGCCGATCGCCGCGAGCGCGGCGGCGACGGCGGTGGCGATCATGCGCGTGCGCCGCGGCATCGGGCCCTCGTCGTGTTCGCGCAGGCCGCAGGCCATGCCGAGCACGCGCACGTAGGCGGTGCCGACCGCGAGCAGCGACGCCGCCCAGCCGAGGTCCGAGGCCCACGCCAGCCACGGCGTCAGGCCATAACCCACGCCGAGGAACACCAGCGCATCGGCGAGCCGGTCCGGCGCGTCGCTGTAGACCTCGCCGGCCTTGCCGACCATGCCGCCGCGACGCGCCAGCAAGCCGTCGAGCCGGTTGCACAGCAAGCGCCCGACCAGGCACAGCGCCGCGAACAGCAACAAGACCACGCCGTAATGCGGCGGGTCGCGCAAGGCGAAGAAGAACGAAAGCCCGGCCAGCGCCGACAAGCCGATGGCGAACAGGGAAATGCCGTTGGGCGTGGCGCCGTGCGCGCGCAAGCGCGCGGCCAAGGCCAGGCGCCAGTCCCGGCGCTGCAACGGCACTGGTTCGTTGGTTGCCGGTTCGTGTTGGTCTCGATCGGAGCCGGGCCGGTCGGAGCCGGGTTGGTCGGAATCGGGTCGTGTCGTCATCGCTGTACTCCGTTCAATCGCCACCACCGCCGCAACCGCCACAACCGCTGCCGCCGCCGCTGTCGCCGCCGCTGCCGCAACCGCTGGAACTGCTGCTCGAGTCGCTGGAACTCGACACCGGCGTGCGCAAGGTGTGGTATTCGGCCAAGGGCGTACCGACCAACGCCATCGTCCCGGCCAGCGCGACGCGCTCGGCCAGATCGTCGGAACGGCGCGTCTTGATCGTCGCGTCCAGCAGCGCCCGGTCGCCGGCGCGGGTGCGGCGCTGCGCCGTGCACAGCTGCACCAACACCATCAATCCGGCCAAGGCGGTCAGCACCACCAGGAACCCGACCGGCCGCCCGCGGGCCTCGCCGATCGATATCTTGGTCACGCCTAGAACCACGACGGCGTACATCGGCAGCGCCGCGGCCAGGCGCCCGCGCCAACGCTGTCCCGCGCTGAGCCACCAGCCCTTGCTTCGCATCGGTTCGGCCAGGCGCGCGTAGTGCGCCTGCAGCGCCGGCATCGCCTCGGCGAGCTGCTGGGTGCGCTGCACGATCTTCGCCATACCCAGCAATCGCGACGGCACGCCGGCCGCGCCGGCACTGGCGCGCAACCACACCGGCGAACGCGACGAAGCGGCGCTCTCCGCCGCGCCCGGATAGTCCAGCCTGATCGCATCGCGGGTGAGCAATTCGACCAACGCCACATCGGCGGCGCGCTCGGCGCCGCCGGCCAGGAAGCCGAGTTCGATCGAATCGGCCGGCGCTTGCGCACTCGGGCCGTCGCGGCCGCGCATGAAGCGCTGCAGCGCGTTGCCGGCCGTATACGTCCAACCGATCACGGCGAAATACAGCGTCAGGAACCAACCGCCGCGCCACTCCAGCGGATCGAAGGTGCCGTTCCCGGCGCCGCCAAGCAGAAAGACCGCGACCAACAGCCCGCTCCAGCCCCAGAACCACCGGCCCAGCCCCTTCGGCTCGAACAACCAGGGCGAGTTGACCTCGGTCAGCGGCAACCACACCGATTCGTCCGCCGTCAGGCGCGCCGGCTGCGGTTCGCCGGCCCAGAACCGCGTCGGCGGATCGCCGAAGTAACGCCGGTAGCTGTCAACGGTGGCGAGGTATTGGAGGCGATGGCGCTCGTCTTCCGCCAGCCCGCCGAGCGAGGGCGAATGATGCAGCGGCTGTTCGAGCGCCTCGGGACAGAACTTCAACCAGTAGTCGCGGGTGTCGGTCATATGCGTATGCCAGACCCGATCGACGATCTCGCTCGGGGTGACCGCATGGCCGGCGCCGACGGCGAGAAAACAGAAGCGCCGATACTCCTCGATCGCCGCCTGCGCGGTTTCGCGGGTCGACTGGCAGGCGTGCGCGACGCGGTCGACGAACGCCTCGGGTTGATCGCCGCCGAAGCGGTAATCGCTGAGACGCTGCCACAACGCCTGCCGTTGCGGCGTCCAGATATCGTGGTCGTCCAAGGGAACTCCGTTCATGCCCACACTCGTCCATACGCCCATACCAGGGCCGCGGCCTGCACCGACAGGGCGATCGCCTGGCGCATCATCAGACCACGCGCACCGCGCCAACGCGCCGGCCAGTCGCGGCCTTCGCGACCGGGCTTGAGCAAACCCAGCGCCAGCAGACTCGCGTCGAGCCGTTGTGCGGCGCGCGCACTGTCCTCGTCTTCGGAAGCGGCCTGGAACAGGCGCGCGTCGAAATCCACCCGCAGCGCGTAATAGCACTGCAGCAAGCCGGCGACGAAGCTCAGCGCGAGCGGCAACGCGCCCGGCGTAGCCGTCGCCACGGCCGCCGCCGGCAGCGCCGCCAGCAGCAGTGCCGCCGCCAGCAACAGCAGCGACAGCGCGTGCAGTTGCCTCCCCTGCGCCAGCAGGGCCGCCATGGCGCGCAGGTCGAACGACGTCGCGACGGGACTCGTCATACCGTTTGTCCTCGCAGCAGCCCCGCTGCGGCAGCGTCCGCGCCGCCGAGCATGGCCTGGAGCGCACGCCGATGGGTCGCACCGAGCACGATCGCCGGCCGCGCCCTGCGCAGGATCGCGACAGCCTCGTCGACGTTGGCGGCGCGCCCGCTGAGCAGCAACCACGCGGCGATCGCCGCGGCGCTGCGCGAATAGCCCAGGGCGCAGCAGACCAAGGTCTTGCCGCGTTCGCGTACACGCTCGATGTCCTGCGCCACCTCGCGCAACTGCGCCGTCATCGGCGCGACCAGGTCCAGCATCGGCCGCACCGCATCGCCTTCGCGCCACACCGGCAGCGACAGCTCGGCGCTGCAATCGACGAGTGCGGCGAATTCGCCGCGCTGGCCCGCGCCCGGCACGCGGCCGAGCCAAACGCCGTCGGCCACCGCCACCGGTTGCGGCGCACGCCGCGTCCACCAGCGCGAATTGAGCCAGGCGCCCAGCAGGTAGGGCGCGTACAGCCAGCGCGCGGCCAGGCTTAAACGCCCGTCGTCGCGTTTCTGGAAACCCGCGGCGCCGAATAGGGCGTAGTTCGAGGCGACCATCGCCAACGACCAGGCCGGCCACAACAGCCACCACGCCGCCCCGCCGAGCGACCACGCCGCGAACGCGGGCACCGCCGCACCGGCGCAATAGACCGCCGCCAACTTCCAACGCTGCGGATCGCGCGCCAGAGCCGCGCCGCGCCAGGGCGCGGCGACGCGCTCGGGCCACAACCACACGCACAGCCAGCCGGCCAGCAGGCCGGTCGGAATATCGATGAAGTGATGCTGGAAGGTGGTCAGCACCGACACGCCGATCAAGGCGAACCACAGGTGCAGCAGCCAGCGCCATGGCCCGCCCAGGTGCTGAGCGAAACGCACCCACAGCACGATCAGCAGCACGATGTGCAGCGATGGCGCCTGGTTGAAGGGTTTGTCGAAGCCCAGCAGCACGTCGAACAACCAGCCGAAGACGCCGTCGCTGTCAGGGCGCTGGAAGGCGTAGCGCAGGGGCAGCAACAGGAAGCAGCCGACCGCGATGATTTGCGCGGTCAACAGACGCAGCGCCTGGTTGTCGAGCTCGCGGCGGTCGCGGCAGACGAACAGCGAAATGCCGTAGAACAGGTCGATCGACCAATACGGCACGATGGTCCAGGCCCAGAACGGAATCGCATGCTCCCAGGCGAAGACGATGTGCGGCACGTCGGTGCGCGCGGCCGCCACCGAATTGGCGTAGCCGTAGCTCAGGAAGAACAGCGGCCCCAGCAACAGCAGCCACAGCAGCGCCCTGCCCCAGGGACGCCGCTTCGGCGCCCTGGACGATGAGCCGCCCCGCTCAGGCGCTCCCGAGCCGTGCGGCGCTAACGCCGCGGTCATGCCTCGACCCGCTGCGCCAGCGATACGGTGAAGATGCCCCAGGCGTCGATGCGCTGGTCGATCTTGCGGAAGCCGGCTGCGGCGACCAGGTCGTCCATCTCCTGCTGGCTGCGCCGCCGCATCACCCAGGCTTCGCCGCCGCGGTGGCTGGTCAGGGCGCGGGCGATGAATTCGAGCTGCGGGTGCCAGGGCTGGCCGGTGTAGACCAGATAGCCTCCCACCGGCACCGCCGCGGCCAGGCCGTCGAGGGAACGCCGCACTTGCTCGTTGTCGGGGAACAATTCGTACAACCCCGACACCACCGCCAGGGTCGGGCGCGGATCCAGGGCCGCAAGCGCTTGGCGGTCGAAGGCGTCGCCCTGGTCGAAGCGCGCGATCGCGCCGGCGCCGAGCTCATCGATCAAGGCGCGGCCCTTGTCGACGTTGAGCTCGCTGTAATCGCGCAGGCGGATCGAGTCGGCGCGCTCGGCGCCGCCCGCCAACGCTTCCAGCGCATAGCGGCCATGACCGGCGGCGATATCGACCGCATCGACCGGCAGGCCGGCCGCGCGCAGGCGACGCATCGCGACCCGCAACAGCTCGTGCAGATGGGTGCGGCGCACGCGGATACCGCGCCAGCCGATCGCCTGCAGATAATTGCGATCGATCATGCGGCCGAGCGGCCCGCTGCCGCGCGCCTCGTTGCGGTAGACGTAGTCCAGGCTGCTGCCGGAATCGAAACCGGTGTCGATGCCGAGCTTGATGCCTTCCGAGAACTTGCCGCCGAAGCGCAGGCCGGCACGGACGAGCCGCCAACGCAAGTCGGCCAACGACCAGCGCTCGGGCGGCCAGGACAGCTTTTCCGATTCCTCGAAACTCGGGCCGTGGCGATGCGCATCGAGCAGGTCGGCGCGGCGCAAGGGTTCGGCGAAACGCGCCTGGACGAAACTGCGGACGCGGTTCACCGCCGCCGCCCGGCCTTTTTCGCCGAGGGTGTCGTGATAGAAGTCCGGCAACAGGTGGCGTTCCTTGATGCCCGAACCCAGGCGTTCGTAGAAACGGTCCTGCGGGCCGCGATGCACGACGAAGTCGGCGCCCGACACCAGCAACTGCGTCGGCACAGTGATCGCCTGGGCGTCGGCGACGATGCGGTCGGCGGCTTCGTACAGACCCAGCAGCACGCGCACCGAGATCGGCCGCGCGATCAGCGGGTCGCTGCGGTAACTGGAGATGCGTTCGGGGTCGTGGCTCAGCCATTGCGGCTGCACATAGCTGTTGACGAAGAAGTTGCCGCGCAGCTTCTGCATCAGCTTCAAGCCCGGCCGCGCCAACGGCACGTACAGCTTGACCTTGAAGGCCGGCGAGGCCAGCACCAGCGCGCGCAGGCGCGGTGCGTAGTCGTGGACCCAGGTCGCCGCGACCACCGCGCCGACGCTCTGCGCGACCAGCGCGATCTGTTCGACGGCGATGCCGTGGGCCTCGGCGATGTGAGCGATGAAGCGGTCGAGATCGCGCACCAGGGCCTCGAAGCCGGGCGCGTCGCCGCGTTCGCCGGGCGAGCGGCCGTTGCCGCGCGCGTCCCAGGCGAAAAAGTCGCAGTCGTTGAGGTTCAACTCGCCGACCAGGTGCGCGACCCGGCCGGAATGTTCGTGGCCGCGGTGCAACAGCACCACGGCGCGGCGCGGCTGTCCCGCCGCGGCCTGCGTCGCCGGCCAGTGGCGATAGAACAACTGCGCGTCGTCGAAGCTCGCGTAATGACGTTCCTGATGTTCCCTCATCGCTGTTCTCCTTGTCGTTGGCCGACACTGTCTTGCGCGGCATCATGCCGCAAACCGGCGCGCACCCGGCGCACCACGGTCCACACGCACATCAGACCCATCAACACGAGCGCGAGTTCCGTAATCGCCGCGCCGATCCAACCGCCGGCGAGCAGGACGCCGAGCAGACCGATGCCGAAGGCGCGATCGCTCTTGCCCATCGGCCCGTCGTAGCGGCGCGGCGCGCCGACCATCAGCCCGAGCACGCCGGCGTACTCCGTCAGTGCGGCCAACAGCACGAACACGAGCAGCGGTGCCGCGGCGAGGCCCGGCACTGCGAACAGCGACAGATACAGGGCGCTGTCGGAGACCACGTCGCACAGCTCGTTGAGGTAAGCGCCGAGGCGCGACTGCTGGCCGAACTCGCGCGCCAGCATGCCGTCGATGGCGTTCATCGCCATGCGCAGGAACATCCACAGCGGCAACAGCGCGAACAGCCAGGGCCGCGCGGCGGCGCCCCAGCCGACCGCGGCCGCAACCGCGAGCGAGACCACGGCCGCCGCGACGGTGACCTGATTCGCGCTGACGCCCAGCGCATGCAGGCGGCGCACCAGCGGCCGCAGCAGCGCCTGGAAGCGCCCTTTCAAAGCGTAGATCGATGCCATTCCCTGTGCGTTCCATCCTGCCCGGCGTGGGCCGTCGCGCATCAGCTTAGCCGCTGGTCGGGGCGATGACAGTGCCGCGCCCGCTGGGACCGCCGGGGCCGTTGCGCGCTCGTGGCGTTTCGCCGGATGCGGAGAGCGAAATCCCCCCTGCCCCCCCCTTTTCCAAAGGGGGGAACGACAGGGGCCGACGCAGAACTGGCGAACTTGCTGCTTCGCGCTGCCGGTTACCGGTTGGAGGTTCGAAGCCGGAGAGCCGCAGACCCTCCGGCGGTTGCCCCCTTGGTAGAAGGGGCGGCGCTTGCGCAGCAGGCGCGGGGGCATTTGCTGTTGCTCCGAGTTCCGCCAAACCGCCCGGAACCCCGCAACCCCGCCATACCCGCATGAACGGCCGGCGCCCGGGTCCCCCGCAGCCTATAATTCCCGCGCCCTTCCGCTGCCCTACCTCCCCGAATGACCTCCGATCGCCTGCCCGGCACGCCGGTTAAAATCCGCCGCGCCCTGCTGTCCGTGTCCGACAAGACCGGTCTCCTCGAACTCGCCCAGGCCCTGGCCGCGCGCGGGGTCGAACTGCTTTCCACCGGCGGCACCGCCAAGGCCATCCGCGACGCCGGCCTGGCCGTGCGCGACGTATCCGAGGTCACCGGCTTCCCGGAGATGATGGACGGCCGGGTAAAGACCTTGCATCCGCTGGTCCACGGCGGCCTGCTCGGCCGCGCCGGCACCGACGATGCGGTGATGGCCGAACACGGCATCGCCGCGATCGACCTGCTGGTGCTGAACCTGTATCCGTTCGAGAAAGTCGCGGCCAACCCGGCCAGCAGCTTCGACGACATCATCGAAAACATCGACATCGGCGGCCCGGCGATGCTGCGTTCGGCGGCGAAGAACTTCGCCCGCGTCGCGGTCGCGACCGACCCGGCCCAGTACGCCGAGCTCATCGCCGAACTCGACGCCGGCGACGGCGCGCTCAGCGCCAAGACCCGCTTCGCCCTGTCGGTGGCCGCATTCAACCGCGTCGCCCAGTACGACGCCGCGATCAGCAACCACCTCTCGGCGATCGCCGAGGACGGCAGCGCGCAGACCTTCCCGGCTCAGCACAACGCCAATTTCGTCAAGGTCATGGACTTGCGCTACGGCGAAAACCCGCACCAGCAGGGCGCGTTCTACCGCGACCTGCATCCGGTCGCGGGCACGCTGGCCACCTTCACTCAGCTGCAGGGCAAGGAGCTGAGCTTCAACAACCTCGCCGACGCCGATGCGGCCTGGGAATGCGTGCGTCAGTTCGAGCGTCCGGCCTGCGTCATCGTCAAGCACGCCAACCCTTGCGGCGTGGCCGAAGGCGTGGCCTGCGGCGATGCCTACGAACTGGCCTACGCCACCGACCCGACCTCGGCCTTCGGCGGCATCATCGCCTTCAACACCAAGCTCGATGCGGCGACGGCGAAAGTCATCCTCGACCGCCAGTTCGTCGAAGTGCTGATCGCACCCGACTACGAAGACGGCGTGCTCGACTACGCCAAGAAAAAGGCCAACGTGCGCGTGCTGCGTATTCCGCACGGCGACGGTCGCAACCGGCACGACGTCAAGCGCATCGGTTCGGGCCTGCTGATCCAGAGCAGCGATCTGCGCGAAGTCGGCCGCGACGAGCTCAAGGTGGTCAGCAAGCTCGCCCCGACCGACGCGCAGCTCGCCGACCTGTTGTTCGCCTGGCGCATCGCCAAATTCGTCAAGTCCAACGCCATCGTCTATGCGCGCGACCACCGCAGCATCGGCATCGGCGCCGGCCAGATGAGCCGCGTCGTCAGCGCCAAGATCGCCGCGCTCAAGGCCGAGGAAGCCGGTTTGATCGTGCCCGGTTCGGTGATGGCTTCCGATGCCTTCTTCCCGTTCCGCGACGGCATCGACGCCGCCGCGGCCGCCGGGATCAAGGCGGTGATCCAGCCGGGCGGTTCGATGCGCGACAACGAAGTCATCGCCGCCGCCGACGAGCACGGCCTGGCGATGGTCTTCACCGGCGTGCGCCACTTCCGTCATTGATCGAACGGCGCGGATGCGTTGCATCCGCGCCGCTTGCGAACTCCCGACTTATCGCTGCCAGCCACTGGCGGCGCTCTCCCCGCCATGAACCGACCGTCGCCGCGACACACGCTGGGCCGTTCGATCGCACGCAAGCTGCTCGTGCTGGCGCTACTGTGCGTGGTCCTCGCCGGCTGGGCCGGCTGGCAGTATTCGCGCCGGCAGGCGGTCGACAGCGAAGTCCTCGGCGACTACCGCGCCGGCGGGCGCGCCGTCACCCTGCTGCTGGTCGAGCCAGACGTGTCGTTGAACCTCGACGCCGGCCTGCGCCGCGACTCCACCGCGCGGCTCGCGCGCGCGCTCGAACGGCGCCTGAGCGATCTGGGTTACCGCACCCTCGCCTTGTCCGCGCGCAGCGACGAGGAACGCTCAAGCCGGCGTCCGCAACGCCGCGATGCAACACCAGGCCCGCACCACCCAGGCGATTCGCGAGGCCGGTGCGCCGGTGCTGCGGGTGTCGCTCGAGGGCATGAAGCGCGATGGCCGCGAGATCGCCGAACAGGCCTACCGGCTCGAACTGCTCGACCCGCAGACCCTGCAGCCCGCCTGGCGCGCGACCCTGACTTGGCGCGAGGGCCGCTATCAATCCCTCGCCCTGCTCTGGCACCTGCGCCAGAACCGGTTGCCGCCGCCGCTGTGGGACAGCCTGGCCGACCTGGCCATGGCGAAGATGCGCGAGGACGGGGTGATCCGTGCCGAGGCGCTGATCCAGTAATGCCTGCTGCGCTTCGGGTCGCACTCCGACCGCGGCGATCGCCAGCTTTGGGGTAGGAGCGGCGCAAGCCGCGACCGCTCGAAGCCCGGCCCCTCCAGCGCAACGCCCTTCTCCGAAGCGACACCTCTCCTGCTGAACCACCTCTCCGGCCGGAGATCGCGGCTTGCGCCGCTCCTACCCCGAGCCTCGCTGCGCCAGGCGTGCCGTGCAGCGGTCGCCCCGCCCCCTGCCAGCGCGTAAAATCGGCGGCTGATGTCCTTACCCCCGCTGGAGCACGCATGAAGATCCTCGTTATCGGTTCCGGCGGACGCGAGCACGCGCTGGCCTGGAAGCTGGCCCAGTCGCCGCGCATCGACGAGGTGCTGGTCGCGCCCGGCAATGCCGGCACCGCGCACGAGGAGAAGTGCCGCAACGTCGCCGTCGCCGCCACCGACATCGACGGCCTGCTCAAGCTCGCCGACGACGAAGGCGTGGCGCTGACCGTGGTCGGCCCCGAAGCCCCGCTGGTCGCCGGCGTGGTCGACCGCTTCCGCGCCGACGGCCGCCGCATCTTCGGGCCCACCGCCGCGGCCGCCCAGCTCGAAGGCAGCAAGGCCTTCGCCAAGGACTTCCTCGCCCGCCACGGCATCCCGACCGCTTACTACGCCGTGCACACCGAGGTCGACGCCGCCCTCGCCTACCTGCGCGAGAAAGGCGCGCCGATCGTGGTCAAAGCCGACGGCCTCGCCGCCGGCAAGGGCGTCATCGTCGCCATGACTCTGGAAGAAGCCGAAGCCGCCGTCGTCGACATGCTGTCCGGCAACGCCTTCGGTGCCGCCGGCGCGCGCGTGGTGATCGAGGAATTCCTCGACGGCGAAGAAGCCAGCTTCATCTCGATGGTCGACGGCAAGCACGCGCTGCCGATGGCGACCTCGCAAGACCACAAGCGCGTCGGCGACGGCGACACCGGCCCCAACACCGGCGGCATGGGCGCTTATTCGCCGGCGCCGGTGGTCACGCCGGAAGTGCACGCGCGGGTGATGCGCGAAGTGGTGATGCCGACCGTCGACGGCATGATCGCCGACGGCGTGCCGTTCACCGGCTTCCTCTATGCCGGCTTGATGATCGACCAGGCCGGTGCGCCCAAGGTCATCGAGTTCAACGTCCGCTTCGGCGACCCGGAAACCCAGCCGGTGATGCTGCGCCTGGAATCCGACCTGCTCGACCTGGTCGAGGCCGCGCTCGACGGCAAGCTCGATAGCGTGCAGGCGCAGTGGAGCCCGCGCCCCTCGCTCGGCGTGGTCATGGCCGCGGCGAACTACCCGGAAACCCCGCAGGCCGGCGACGTCATCCACGGCCTGACCGCGCCGCAGCCGCCGCACGCCAAGGTGTTCCAGGCCGGCACCAAACTCGGCCCCAACGGCGAGGTGCTGACCGCCGGCGGCCGCGTGCTGTGCGTCTGCGCCCTCGGCGACGACGTCGCCCAGGCCCAGCGCGAGGCCTATGCCGCCCTCGCCAAGATCCGTTGGGACGGCGAGTTCCACCGCAACGACATCGGCTGGCGCGCGATCGAACGCGAACAGGCGGCGAAGGGCTGAGGCCTAGGTTTTATCCACCGCTGCGCATAAACCGAGACGGCTGGAAGATCTCCCTCTCCCGGCCGTTTCTCCGCCCCCCGTAGTTCGGTCGCGACTCACGTCGCTCCTACAAGGCAACGCAGCCCAGGGTAGGAGCGGCGCAAGCCGCGACCGCCATGCTCCGATCTCGCGACGCCATCGACCCGGCTCCTGTAGGAGCGGCGTGAGCCGCGACCACGGAATACGCAGAAACCACAAAGCCGCTGCCGTCGATAGAAACCACGACCGCTACGCCGTATTCGCTCCACCGAACCATTCGCTCAACGCCGTGCTCAACCCGGCATCGCTCCCGTCGCCCACCCAGGCCACGTACCCGTCCGGCCGGATCAACACCGCCGCCGGCGCCGTCACCGCACCCAACGCCGGCAACTCCCAGGCGCCGTCGTAACCAGCCTCGACCACGCGCACCCGGTCCGCCCAGGCCCCGATATCGACGGCACCGGGCGCACCGAAATCGAGCAGCACCGGCCGGGCCTCGCGCAACAAGGCATACACCCGCACCGCCTCATCGGCGACGACCAAATCCAGATCCGGCATGCGCCGCCCGAGCAGCGGATGCCCGTCGCCGAGCTCGTAATGAATCCCCAATCCCGACAACATCGCCGCAAACCGCTGGCGCGACTCCTCCGCCCCGAGCAACTCCGCGACGGTCTCGCGCAAGGCCGTCGTACGCTCGTCGCCGCGCCGCAACGCGATCGACGCCATCGTCGTACGCAGCACTCGCGCCGCGACCGGATGGCGCTCGGCGTGATAGCTGTCGAGCAGACTGTCCGGCGATATCCCCTTGACCACCTGGGCCAACTTCCAGCCCAGGTTCACCGCATCCTGCACGCCGAGTTGCAGACCTTGCCCGCCATCCGGCGCATGCACGTGCGCGGCGTCGCCGGCCAACAACACGCGCCGCTCGCGATACGTAGCGGCCTGCCGCGTCGCATCGGTGAAGCGCGAGATCCAGGTCGGGCTGTGTACGCCGTAGTCGGTCCCGCACACCGCGATCAAGGCCGCACGCAAATCCTCCAGCGTCGGTTCGCCAGCGGCCCCGACCTGCGCCTCGGTCAGCATCACCCGCACCGGCCCGGTGTCGCCGTAGATCACTTCGCCGTTACGGATCTCGTACTCGACCCGGCCGAAGGAATGGATGCCGAAGCCGCTGCGATGGATGCCCAACGGTGGCGTCTGCGCCATCTCGACCTCGGCGATCAGATGGCTGGTGGTCGCGTCCCATCCCGGGAAATCGATACCCGCCGCCTTGCGCACCCGGCTGCGCCCGCCATCGCAGCCGACCAGATACTGCGCACGCAAGCCCGTACCGTCGGACAGCGCGACCTCGACGCCGGCCTCGTCTTGCACCAAGCCCACCACCTCGCATCCGCGATGGATGTTCACGCCGAGCTCGTCGATCCAGTCGGCGAGAATGCGTTCGATATGGTTCTGCCACAGCCCGAGCCCATAGGGATGGCGGGTCGGAAAGCCGCTCAAATCCAGCACCACCCCGGCGAAGCCGGCGACCTGCGCCACCTGCCCCTGCGCGAGAAACCGATCGACGATGCCGCGCTGATCCAGCACTTCGAGCGTGCGCGCATGCAGCCCGCCCGCGCGCGACCCGGCCAGCTCCCGGCTCGCGCGCCGCTCGACCACGACCACATCGACACCGGCCAAAGCCAACTCGCCCGCCAACATCAAGCCGGTCGGCCCGCCACCTGCGATGACCACCGCATGCCGACTCGCCGCGCGCTCGTCGCGCCCCTGATTCGCACGCGGCGCTGGATGGCGGCGATCCGTCGCCGTATCACTCGCGCCACCGTGATTTCCGCGCTCCCGCACGGCCCATTTCGATAACCACATGCTCATAGCCCGTCTCCCGGTTCCGTAGCCTCGCTACGGCGGGCGATTGAGCACCACGCCCGGGGGCTTGCCGCAAGCCCCCAGTCGGCTAAGATATTGATAGGGACGGAGCTGCCTCCCTATCGAAAACGCCCCGCCCCCCTTGTCGGAGCGGCGCACGCAGAACCCACCGCCGCGCCGACGACCAGCGACACAGGGGTAGGAGCGGCGCAAGCCGCGACCACGGGACGCGCAGAAGCCTCACCCTTATCGCCGAATATCGAGGCCGCGCAAGCCAAGGCCCGATTTCGCGCCGTCCGCCTCACACCAAGGCGAGAGAGAAACCGCTACGCAGCCCCCTCCTCAGGCGCCGGTTGCAAGGCCACCACCACGACCTCCAACTCGGCGATCTCCTTCTCCAGGGCGTCGTACAACTCGCCCTGTCGCGTCATCAGTTCCTCGATGTTTTCCGCCTGCTTGAGCTTCTTCAACTCGCCGTCGAACAGCAGCCACTGCGCGGTCAACTGCTCGACGTAGTTCTTGGCGTAATGACGCATTTCCTTGAGCTGGTTCAGCGCCGCATTGACCTGGTCCAACGGTGTCTTGGTATCCGCAGACATATCCGACCTCCTCTTCACCAAGGTGCCGGCCCCAGGGTAACGAGGCC
>Ga0307406_10001138_pt1 | contig 14868 bp, 12 predicted proteins | sample 322Cmetagenome_3_FD_203706 | JGI IMG/M metagenome (GOLD analysis project Ga0307406, IMG submission 203706) | Maize rhizosphere microbial communities from greenhouse at UC Davis, California, United States - 322HYB-C-2 | ecosystem: Host-associated > Plants > Roots > Rhizosphere > Soil | place... | reverse complement strand
CCTGGTTTCGTCACCCGGGAGACGTCACCCCGCTCATCGACTTGCACATAAAGCTGGCCGGACCAGCGGGCGATCAAGGGGTCAGAGCCCTTGAAACGCTCGGATCAAGGGCTCTGACCCCTTGAAGCTGCGATTTATAGCCGGGTACTATTGACACGTATATTTTGCCCGGGTATAATGATCCATCTCGAGCTCAGGCCGCGGCCATGGACCGGAAGTCAATCATTCGAGCCTACAAGGAAACGCGGCGGCCCATGGGGGTTTACCGCATTCACAACACGCGTGAGGATCGCTCGCTCGTCGGGCGGTCGGTCGACCTCCCGGCGGTTTTGAACCGCGAACGATCGGCGCTCAAGCTCGGGTCGCATCGAAACGAGCAGCTCCAGCGCGACTGGGCCCGACTCGGTCCCGGCGGTTTCGTCTTCGAGGTGCTGGACACGATCAAGCCGCCGGACGATCAGCCGGACTACGACGCGACTGACGACCTTCGCGTGCTGGAGGAGCTTTGGGTGGAGCGCCTGCAGCCCTTCGGAGAGCGCGGCTATGGCCGGCGCCCTTTGTAAACGACTCCGCCTTTCATGACGAAACTCACCTTCTCGAGCAGCGTCGGGACGGCGAGCGGATCGCCCGGGACGGCGATGATGTCGGCGAAGTACCCCGGCGCCACCGCACCGATGCGGTCGCCCCAACCCAGGAGGTCGGCTGCGTTGCGCGTCGCGGTGAGTATCGCCTCCATCGGCGGCATGCCCCAGGCGATGTAGTCGCGGAACTGCTTCGCATTCTCGCCGTGCGGTAGCATGCCTGCGTCGGTGCCGAAGGCGATTTTCACGCCGGACTTCCGCGCCAGCTTGAACGCCGCTTCGTGGCCCTGCACGATCTTCGCGAGCTTGTCGATGATGATCTTGGGGTAGCCCCACCCCGGCGCGCGCTCCAGGAACCAGCGATCCTCGTATGAGTCCTTCACGAGATACGTACCACGCTCCGCCATCATGCGAGCGGCCTCTTCGTCGAGGAACGTGCCGTGGTCGACCGACGCCACACCCGCGCGCACGGCGCGCTTGATGCCTTCGGTGCCATGTGCGTGGGCCGCAACTTTCCGTCCCCACATGCGCGCCTCGTCGACGACGGCGTTCAGCTCGTCCTGCGTGTAGAGCGCCGCCTCAACCGACTCTTCTTCGGACATAGCGCCCGCGGTCGCCATGACCTTGATGACGTCGGCGCCGTACTTCACTTCCCAGCGGATCTTCCGGCGAATCGCGTCGGCGCCATCGGCGACGCCCGACATGTCGTCGAAGTGGATGTAAGGCGAGAGCCCGTTGACGTCGCCGTGTCCGCCTGTGGCGCTGATCGGCATCGTCGCCGCCTGGATGCGCGGACCGGGAATGTCGCCACGATCGATCGCATTGCGCAGTGCGACGTCGACGAAGCCGGACGCCCCGAGGTCGCGGATGGTGGTGAAGCCCGCGTCGAGCGTCGCTTTCGCGTACGTCGGCGCCATGATCGCCGCGTCGACGAAGCTGCGGCGGAATTGATCGCCGCTCTCGCCGGGCGCCCCGGTGATGTGCGTGTGGCAGTCGATTAGCCCGGGGAGCACGGTGGCGCTCGAGAGATCGATCACACGGGCTCCCGCGGGGATGGGGAGGTTCGCTCCGACGGCCTGGATCCTTTGCCCGCGCACGAGGATCACTGCGTTCGGCACCGGTGCGCCGCCTCGGCCGTCGATGAGGTGGCCCGCTCTGATCGCAATCACGCCGGACGTGTCAGCGGTCCGCGTTGGTGTCTGACTCGTGAGCGGCCTAACACTGAGTGCCAGCACGCACACGACGCGGCGCAACCAGAGACGATTCAGCATCTGGGCTCCGGTGAAGGGGCAGACGACGTAAGAGACGAGTTAACTGATTCCCAGGGCCCTCGGAATTCAAGATGACGTCGCGTGCGTTGTGCGCCGACGTCGAAATGCCGGCGGGAGCACGACACCGCACGCGACCACGCCGAGAGCGGCGAGGGTCACCGCACGCCCGCGGGCGTACGCCCGGCCTTCATAGCCGACCGCGACCTCGCGGGCGCCGACCGGAATTGCCACGGTGATGAGGGTGCCATCGCCGCGCAGAACCGGAGCCTGTCTTCCGTCCACCGTCGCGGCCCACTCCGCGTCCCAGTTCTCGCTCACGAGGAGATAGCCCGCCGACGGCGCGCCGCCGCCTAACCGGATTCGCATGGAGCCTGGCTTCCAGTCGCGAACGCTGACGGACAGATTCGATGCGGGCGGCAACGGATTCGGAATCGCGCCGCGCCTAACGCCGGGTGCCGATTCGAGCAGCACGACGCGGTCGACGGCGAACTGCGGGTCGACCACTGTGCTCGCGATCTGTGACGCCGATGCCGGTACCGCCGCGGCGGGAATGAAGCGCGCGTAGGGGATCGGCTGCTCACGCTCGAACAACGTGGCCGGTGCGCCTGCCGACGTCGCGACGTTCGTCAGCGTCCGATGAAAGCCCGGGAGCGAGTCAGGCGCCGACGCTGCCGGGACGATCAGATAGTTGACGGCGAAGAGGTCGAGGATCTGTGGGTCGCCGGCCCGCGCGAACGATAGACTCTCCCCCTCGCGTCCATTCACGACGTCGAACGCGTGCGGCTCGTTGCCGTGGTGGCCGTAGAGCTGGGAGATGTCGTCGGCCATGAGGGCCGCGCCGGGATAGACGTCCACATCCCACACGCGGAACGGACGAGGCACCGAACGGAGGCGTGTCTTGATCGCGTCGTCGGCAAAGAGCTCGTCCGGCGCGTTGCTGTAGTTCCAGAACGCGCGGTCGTTGAGCCAGAGATCGGTTCCAACAAGCGCGATCAGAACCACTGCGAGGACGCGTGGACCAGCGAAACCTCGGGCGCGCGCGAAGGCGATCGCGCCGGCAGCCGCCAGCATCAGCCCAGCGACGAGAGCACTCCACTGGAGCGTGCTGGCCGCAGCCGTCGCCATCGCGCCACGCTGTGGAAGCCCGAGCCTTGCTTCGACTCCTCGACCTAACGATTCGGCCATCGCACCGAACGTTCCCGTGACGCCGAGCAGCGTGACGAGCGCGCCGACGATGAGCGCCACGCGCGCGAATGGCGGCGCCGATCCGCTCGCCACGCGGTCCGCTCCAAACGCCGCCAGGACAGCCGTCACGAACGCGACGATGAAAAGCGCCATGCCGGGCGCACGCATCGACTTCGAGAAGGGGACGACCTCCCACCACAGGCGGAAGAAAGGCGTCGATGCACCGAGCGCGACGAGGAGGAACAAGAGCCCGATGCCGCCCAACCAGAGGATCATCCGGCGCCGCTTCTTGTCCGCCGCACCCGCGATGGCGAGGGCGACGACCAGCAGCCCGAGATACTCCGAGTGGAGCTTGAGCCCGTTAGGTCCCCAGTAGGTATCGTTGAAATACTCACCAGTGAAGCGCGGGATGACAAACTCCGGTACGTGCGCCCATGGGATAGCGTACGCGGCCGACCACTCGAAGTTGTGGAGGACCGAGCTATCGCGGGGGGAATACGGGATGTACGCGTAGAATGGCACGTACTGGATCGCGCTGACGCCGACGCCCACGGCCACCGCCGCCGCGGCGAGCGCGAGTGACGTCACGCGCGCTTTCGCGGTTGTGACCGACCCGTCGCCTAACGTCAGGTACAGGGAGAAAAGCCCGGCCGCGAGCAGCGCGTACTGCGCCATCTGTGGATGCGGGCTCAGCATCATCAGCCCGACGGCCAGCGCGACGATCGCGTATCCCTCGAGCCGGCGGTCGCGAATGCCGATCGTGAGGCCAGTGAGCGTGAGGGGAAGCATGGTGGTCACGAACAGCTTGCCGTCGTGCCCCGGGCTCACATACGATCCGATCACGCCTGCCAGCTGGTATGCCAATCCCCCGACGACCGCACCGGTCCACGACACTCGCCAGCGCCTCAGGAACAAGTACGTGAAGAGTGCGGCGAGCACGTAATGGATGACGAACCCGAGGTTCATCGCAACGTGCGTGGGCAGGACGAGCCGGAGCCATGCGGTGGGATACAGCAGGTCACCGCTCATGCCGGCGACGAACGGCATGCCGCCGAAGATCTCCGGGTTCCACAGGGGCACGTGGCCGAGCCTCTTCCACCACTCGGCGGCCCAGGCGCGGTACGCGTAGCCGGACGAGTACTGGTCGTTGTAGACGGTAGCGAGGAACGCACCGCCGAGCATCGGGAGCGACATGAGCGCGATCCAGCAGACGAAGCACGCGGTCGCGGTCAGCGTCGGGTGGCGGGGTTCGAACACAACCGACGGAGGGGTGGTCTTGGCCGTGCTCTTGGATGTAGCTGGCTTGGTTTTCTTTCGAGGCATCTCGGATGATCGGTCGGTCCTGGCCCATCAGACAACTCGGTCGGCGATCGTGTCGTCACGCAGCCTCATAACTCGTTGAGATCATCGTGGCGCGGGGCTCGTCGAGACCATCGTGGCGGAGGCGCGGGCACTCGGCTCCGGCGGCCACCGCTCGCGACGTTCGAGCCAACGGGCACTTGGGCTCCGTGTTCGGACCGTAGCTCGGCCCCGTTGTCTCTCACTGCTCGCTCGACGCCGCCTACGCCGAGCGCCCGCGCCCGACGGCAGCCTTGAGCGACCCGGACGCTGCTCGTCACCGCACGGATCGCGGCTCGGCCCGCGCGGCGCGAATGCGCCGCCGCTCAGCGAGCAGCCTGTGCGCGCCTAACAAGCCGATAGCTCACGCGCCTGGAGGGCGCGCGCTTGCTGCTGGCTCCTGACGGTCAAGTCCCAGCGTGGTAGGAGGTGGGGCGTCGGGCCGTAGGCGGCGTTAGCGCGTAGCCGGAGACAACGGGGCCGAGCCACTCTCGTTAAGAGGAGTTCAGTGCCCGTTGGCTCCAGCCGTGTAAGCGCGCAGCCGCCGGAGGGCCGATGCCCCGCCGACAAGGCCGCGATGCCGACCGACAAAGCAGCCAGCAGCCCCGCTAGACGCGAACCGCCAACGGCGGCAACGCGTCCTCGATCTCCCGTCGGTGCTGCTCGAGCCACGGGGGCAACACGAGGTGCTCGCCGAGCGTCGCGAGGTCTTCGTCGACGGTGAATCCCGGTCCGTCGGTGGCGATCTCGAACAGGACGCCGCCCGGCTCGAGGAAGTAGACCGACTTGAACCAGAACCGGTCGATGACCTCCGTGGGCCGGCGTCTTGCGGCCGAGATGCGTTCCCGGACCGCGAGCTCCGCGGCGTCGTCGGGCACGCGCCACGCCACGTGATGGATGCCGCCCGTCCCCCACGACCCACGCTGCTCGTTAGGCATGGCGCGGATGTCGAGGTGGCGTCCCGACCCTCCGCCGTTGATGGCGTAGCGACGCCAGCCGTTTTCATCACCCACCATCGCGAAGCCCAGCGTCTCGACGAGGAAGCTCGCCGTCTCCGTGATGTCGCGTTCCCAGAGCCGCACCGCGTGGAGCCCGCGAATCTGATGCGCTGCCGGCACGGGGCTCTGAGACCAGGGTGCGAACTCCCGGTCGTCCGCGGTCTCCACCAGCGCGAGCTCGAGCCCGTGCGGATCCGTCAGCCGCACCGCGTGCTCACCATGGCGAACTTCGCGACCCCCGGTGTTCGCGCCCGCTGACGCGAGCCGGTCCTCCCAGTACTCCAGCGAGCCCTTCGGGATCGCGAGCGACACCTCGACGGCGAGCCCGACGCCTTTCTGCACCGGTGGCAGCTTTGGCCATGGAAAAAACGTGAGATCAGCGCCAGGGTGCGCCTCGCCGTCTGCATAGAAGAGGTGGTAGGTGTCCGGCACGTCCTGGTTCACCGACTTCTTCACGAGCCGCATGCCAAGCGAGCCGGTGTAGAAGTCGACGTTCTCCTGCGGATCGCCGGCAATGCAGGTAACGTGATGAATTCCCGTGACGGTGCTCATGACGAATTCCTCTAGCTCGACACCTGCTGGTTCTCGTACACCCTTCAGGTATTCTAGCTTCCACGTCCAGCCTCGACAGCCATGTCTACAATATCCCGTCGCGACTTCGTCGCCCGCTCCGGCACGTGTGCCGCTCACCTTGCCCTCGCCGCCGCGGTCGCGCCCGACACGCTGCGTACCGCGTGGGCTCGCACGCCGCTCGGTGAGGTCGTCGCACACGAGCCATTCGGGTCGCTCGAGCAGGTCGCTGACGGCATCTGGGCTCTGATCTCGACGCCGTTAGGCGGCGATCGCACGACGCTTTCGAATGGCGGCATCATCGCGGGCCGCTCGGGCGTCGTCGCGATCGAGGGATTCAACCAGCCCGCGGGCGCTGCCTGGCTCGGCGCGAAAGCGCGTGAGCTCACAGGTCGCTGGCCGACGCACGTCGTCGTCACGCACTATCACGCCGACCACGCGAACGGCGTCGCGGGGTATCTCTCGTCGGATGGCACGAACGGAAAGCCGGCGGTGCGCACAACCGAGCGCACGCGTGACCTCGTGCTTCAAAAGAATCAACCCGCCGACGACGCGCGCACTGCGACATTGCAGCAGACCGTCCTCGTTCCGACCGCTGGGGAGAGCACCATCGACCTGGGGAACCGCCGCGTGCGCATTGTCCCGAGGAGCGGCCACACAGATAGCGACCTGTCGCTCGAGGTGGACGACCCGAGCGTGGTGTTCTGTGGCGACCTCGTATGGAACGCAATGTTCCCCAACTACGTCGACGCGATTCCATCGAAGCTCTCGGCGTCGGTCAACGCGCTGCGCCGCGACAGAAAGACGGTCTACGTTCCAGGCCATGGCGCGCTGGCGCGTGAGCCAGAGTTCAACCGATATGTCGCCATGCTGGGCGAGGTGGAACGGGCGGCGCGCAAGGCGCACGACGCCGGCACCTCCGCCGCCGATGCCGGCGCTGCGTTCACGCTGCCGACATCCCTCGGCGAATGGACGCTGTTCAACAAGGTGTTCTTCGAGCGAGCGTTCGGCGCCTGGTACCGCGAGCTTGGCGGCGGCTGATGGCTGATGGCTGATGGCTGATGGCTGATGGCACTCGCGGCAAAGATGATGTGAGGTGGCAAAGTGAAGTACACCGATCAGACGAATGATCAGAGTGAGCGCGTAGCCGGTGCCTTCCCCCGAACGGGGCACCCCAACCCCGAGCCAGCGCCCGTGATCACCGAGGCGCATCGACGCCTCGAGCCGTTCATCGGCACGTGGAAGGTCGCCGGCCTGGAGGCAGGTGCAGCGCCTAACGCTCCGAACACACCGGTCACGGGCGAGGAGAGCTACACCTGGCTGCCCGGGCGCTTCTTCCTCCTCGGCCACTGGGACCACCGCTTTGGTAGCGACCGCCACATTGGCCTCAATATCCTTCGGTACGACGCGACGACCGGCCAGTATTCGTCGTACAACGTCGACAACCTGGGCTTCGCGCGAACGTATCGGGTGACGCAGCGTGACGGCGTCTGGTCGTTCACCGGCGACTGGGAACGCGCCACCTGGTCCTTCGCCCGTGATGGGCAGACCATGACCATCGATTGGGAGATCACGAGCGACGGTGAGACGTGGGAGCCGCTCTGTCACCTGAATGCCACCAAGCAGACGTGATCAGGGCTTACGGCGTCAGGCGCGTCGGCCCGCGGTGCAGGAACGTCGCCTCACGAATGCTCGGCAGCCCCAGCATCAGCATGACGAGTCGTGCGAGACCAAGGCCGAAGCCGCCGTGCGGCGGACAGCCGTAGCGGAAGAAATCGAGATAGTACGCGACTGACGGCCGTAAGCCCGCCTCGTCCGCCTGACGAGACAGGACCGCGTGCCGATGCTCGCGCTGTGCGCCCGTCGTGATCTCCACGCCCTTCCACAGCAGGTCGAAACTCTTCGTCAGGGCCGCATCGTGCTCAGCGCGCATGTGATAGAACGGCCGAAGCGATGCCGGATACTCGGTCAGGAAGAGAAACTCGCTGCCATGCGTGTCGAGCGCCCATTGCGCGAGCACGCGCTCGCCGGCGGGGTCGATGTCGCCTGGCTTCGTCGCCGGCGCAATCTCGTGACCCAGCTCGCCCAACAAGGCATGCGCGTCATGCATCGTCAGGCGCGGAAAGCTCGACGGCGGCACGATGACGCGAACGCCGAACGCTCGCTCGATTGCCTCGCCGTGCTCACCAGACACTTCGGAGAGGATGGCATGCAGCCACTCTTGCTCCATCCGCATCACGTCCTCGTGCGACTCCACCCACGCCATCTCGACGTCCACACTCGTGAACTCCGCGGCGTGGCGCGGCGTGAGCGACGGTTCGGCGCGGAACACGGGCCCGATCTCGAAGACCCGCTCGAATCCGGCCGCGATCGCCATCTGCTTGTAGAACTGCGGCGATTGCGCGAGGAACGCGCTCCCGAGATCGAAGTAGCGGGTCGAGAACGTATCCGCGCCCGACTCGCTCGCGCTGTGCATGAGCTTTGGCGAGTGCAATTCGAGGAACTCGTGGGTCGTCCAGTAGTCGCGCATCGCACGCTCGACCGTCGTCTGCACCTCGAACACGAGCACGTTTTCCGGCCGGCGGAGGGCGAGGAATCGCCAATCGAGCTGGAGGTCGGACGCCGAATGCTCATCGATCGGCAGCCCGGGTTCCGCAGGCCCGACGACTTCCAGCGAGCGCGCGACGAGCTCGACGCCTCCGGTTTTCACCGCCGCGTTGGCCACGACCGTCCCGCTCACCCGGACGGCCGACCCAGTCGTTAGGCCGAGCGCGGTCGTTTCGACGTCGCCGGCGCTGTTGCCCGGCTGCGAGCGCTCGATCGTCACCTGCACGCGCCCGCCCCGGTCCTGGACGACGACGAAGATCATCCGTTTGAGCACGCGGATCGTGGCGACAAAACCGGCGATGGTTGCCTCGAGCCGGTCCTGGCCCCTGAGGGCTGCTATGGGCGAGCGGTGCATGAGGGTTGGGGAGAACGGAACAAAAAAGGCCCGTGGATATCCACGGGCCGTGAGGTTCGGTCGTCGCTGCGCGAAGCAGTGTGCTACGCTCGCATGCGCCTCCGCCCCCACCCCGTGTGCGGGGTGGCGTCGGAATCGTCGATGTTCAGGAAGGCGGGCGCGAGTCTCGGCGACATGATCGCAAGGTGAGGCATCGCGTTCCGCGCGTCAAGGGTCCGTAACCGGCACCTATTCGCTGGTCGTGTCGCAGCGCTGAGGAACCGGCCTGGCGCGCGTTAGGCTTTCGGCACCAGCGAGAAGCTGTATTCCAGCTTGATGCTGTCGGCCACGCTCAGCACCACGGGCACGCGCGGCTGATTCAGCCTGAAGTCCGAGAAGAGGAACGACGTCGTCGCCGCGCCCGATACGCGGCCTTTGTCAAAGGTCGCGGTGACGTTCCACGTGGTCGGCTTGGTCACGCCGTGCACGGTCAGGTCACCCACGATCTGAAACGTCGTGTTGCCCGAGACCGGAAGGGGGAGGGTCAGCCCACGGATTCCGGTGGGCGCAAGCTCGACCGTCGGGTACTGGCTGGTCTCGAGAATGCGGCCGCGGACGTATCCATCCCGGCGATCCTTGTCGCTCTTCAGCGAGCCGACGTTCACGATGAACTTCGACGAGGCCGGGACGAGCTTGCCTGTGGCGTCGAACCCGATCCCGCCCGACACGTCGGTCGTCGCGCCGACTGCATCGTTAGGCAGGTCCACGCCGACGAGCTGCTCCCGGATGCGATAGCGCGCCTCGTTGCCTTCAGGCGCGACCACGAACTGGAGTGCATCCGTCGCGGGGAGCGCGGCTGCTTGTGAGGCGGCCGGCGCCACGGGATCGCGGGTCGCTTCCGTCGCGGCGGCGCTCTGGAGGCGACTCGCGATGACTGCCAGCACCAAGGCCGGCAATGCGATGGCAGCCACCGTCTTCTTCATGTGCATGCGCTTCTCTCCCTGGGTTCGATGTGTCAGTGCGCTCGTGTCGCTCGAACGTCCACGGTGGCAGAGCGGGTGCTCGGCCACCGTGGGGCGTTCGGTCAGCGATCGCGCCGTGTGGACCGGCTAGCGGCTGTCGCCACCAGCACGGGGCTGGTCGCCATGGTTCCGATGGCCGCCCTGCTCGCGTCGCTCCTTCATGGCCGCAATGTTCGCGTCGAGCTGCTTCTGCTGATCGGCGTTCAGAATGGTCCGCAGCGTGCCGATCTGCTGATCACGCTGACGCTCCATCTGCCCGCGAACCTGTTCCATCTTCGCGCGTGCGCTGGCGGTGTCGCCGCGCTCGCGCGCTTCACGCGCTTCCTTCATGACCGCGCCGAACTGCTCGCGGCTCTTCTTCATCTCCGACTCCTGCTCCTTGCGGACTGCCTTGAGCCGGTCCTTCTGCGCGTCCGTCAGGTTGATGCCCTTGAGGAGCATGCCACCCGGGCCGCCCCGACGGCCGCCGTGCTCGCCATCCCATTTGCGATGGTCGCGCTGCGTGGTGTCGGGTCGAGCATTCGGCGTGGATTGCGCGGCAGCCGCACCGGCGGCGCCAACGACAAGGGCCAAGCCGAGTCCCATTCTGGTCAGGGTCTTACGCATGTGCTTTGTCTCCCTACTGCGAGATGTCCGCCCGCGCTGGCGCCATGCTCGAGAGTGAGCCGGGCCTGACGGGACCGATCCGAGGAGGCAACCACCGCCTCGGGTACTTCGCAGCATGGTACCGGGTGTTGGCCGGGCCGGGTCCGGAAATTGGCACGAATGGCACTCGGGCGATGCGAATTGCACGGCCGGTGGGCACCGAAGGCATTCCGGATTGGTTCGGAATGGCTAGCATTCTGGTTCACGCCCGAATCCCGACCATGGCCGACGCCAACTACATCGCATCGACGCTCGCCGACCTCGTTCGCACCAGGTCCATCAACCCCGCGTTCGCCGACGGTGAGCCGAGTGACGAGCGCGAGATCGCGACGCGACTCGGCACGATGATGCGTGCGTTAGGCATGGAAACCACAGAGCACGAGCCCGAACCGGGACGCGTCAGCGTCGTCGGCCGTCTGCCTGGGAGTGGCGGCGGGCGATCGCTGCTGTTGTATGGTCACATCGACACCGTCGGCGTCACTGCCATGCCCGAGCCGTTCTCGGCGACCGTCCGAGACGGCAGGCTCTACGGTCGCGGTGCATACGACATGAAGGGAGGCGTCACCGCGTGCCTGGCGACCGTCAAGGCACTTCGTGATGCCGGAACTAGGCTGCGCGGGGATGTCCTGGTTGCGTGCGTCGCGGATGAGGAAGTGGCCAGCATTGGGATGGCCGACGTGCTGAAGCACGTCCGCGCCGATGCCGCGGTCGTGACCGAGGCCACCGAGCTCCGGGTCTGTCTCGCGCATCGCGGATTCAGCTGGGTCGAGGTGGAGACGTTAGGCGTCGCCGCCCACGGCAGTCGTTTCGATCTGGGGGTCGACGCCAACATGCGCATGGGGCGATTCCTCGCCCGCCTGGACAAGCTCGAGCAGGACCTCCGGGCACGAAAGCCGCACACACTCGTCGGTCCGCCGTCGCTCCACGCGGCGGTGCTGCATGGCGGGACGGGGACGAGCACCTACGCCGACCGATGCCGTCTCGAGATTGAGCGGCGCACCATCCCGGGCGAGACCGAAGCGCAGGTGCTGTCAGAGATCCGCGCCATCACCGACGCGCTCGCGGCCGACGACCCGACGTTCCGCGCGAACGTCCGCGCCATGTTGACGCGAGGTTCGTTCGAGGTCGCGCGAAACGCCCCGATCGTCAACGCGATCCTTGGCGCCGCCACGAACGTCCTCGGCGCGCCGCCGGAGGTGATCGGCGAGCCGTACTGGATGGACGCGGCACTGCTCTCCGACGCCGGGATCGATACGGTGGTCATCGGACCGTCCGGCGCCGGTGCGCACGCGCTCGAGGAATGGGTCGACCTCGGCTCGGTGGGTCAACTGACCGACATTCTCACCGCCGCAACGACCGAGTTTTGCCGTTAGGCACCTACTTGTTGCCGAACGGCCTGGCCGGCACGCTCGTCAGATACAGCCATACCGCGTGGATCTCCGCGTCGGTCATCCCGCGGAATACCTTCGACGGCATGAACTCGTCGAGCTGACTGCCGTCGGGCCGTTTGCCTTCACGGAGCGCGCGCGTCAAATCCACCTCGGTCCAGCTCCCGATACCGGCCGGAGTCAGGTTCGACGCGGGTGGCAGGCCGGGAGGACCGGCCACGCGCCCACCGGACAAGCCGTAGCCGTGACATCCATGACACCCGGCGATATCGGCGATGTACTTGCCGTACGCTGCCGTCGTATCCGCGGGTACAGAGACGGGTGGCGTGATGTGTGGAGTTTTCCCTGCAACCAGAATGTTCATCTTGCCGGCCGCGAGCAGCGCACGCCCCACCGGCCCGAATCCCGATCGAGGCACCTCTCGGTCTACCGGGTTTACCTGTTTGAGGAAGGCGATCACCGCACCGAGGTCCTCCTCACTCAGATGCGTGAACACCTCGCTCGGCATCACGATGAGAGAACGGCCGTCGCGGCGCACGCCTCGCCGAATGGCGCGCACGAAGTCCATGTCGCCGTAGTCTGCTCCGATCCCTCCCTTCCCGCGGGTGAGATTCGGCCCGGCCACGGTCCCGATCGCAGCGCTGCTGGAGTACACGGCACCGCCAAGATCCTCGCCGTGGCAGAGCGTGCAGTCGATGACGTTACGCACGAGGTGCTCGCCGCGCGCAACCGACGCCGCGTCCGTCGGAATCGTGACGGAGTCGACGGCGGCGTCGTACGTCCGCCGCAGTTTCCGTTCGCTCGCGGCGTAGACGACGCCCGCCCCGATGAGCACGAGAACGAGGACGGCTGCAAGCAGCCGTCCCGTCCATTTCAGGAGCAGGCGTGTCATCCGTACCTCCTGCCGGCATTTCCGGCGCGCGAAGCGATGGCGTCGCGACGTTCCTCGACGTCCAGCGCAAGCACTCGGGCGACGACCTGCTCGAGCGTCGCCGTCGCGTCCGCCGCGGCACCAGCCGATCGCCAGGCTATGAACCCGTCAGGTCGCACGAGCACAGCACCGTCCGCATCGATGCCGTAGGCGGAGTGCCAGTCGTCCGAGACGCCCCGGATCTCCGGCCCGATTGCCGCCACGCCTAACGCCATATCGAGCGCGCCACTGACATTGCGGGCCGCGTCGTGCCAGGCCTTACCGTCGGTACCGGTCATCAGGACGAAATCCGTTCCGAACAGATCCAGCGTCGACTTCCGATCGCCGCGCACGTCGACCCACGCGTGCGGCGCGCGACTGCCGACACACGCCGGCGCGGTCGGCTCGATCACCGCAGGCCGTTCGTACTCAGCCCCGGCGACGATGGCGCCTGACGTGTACACGACGCCCAAGTCCGCCGCGAGAGCGGACACGCCCTGCAGCCGCCCGAGCGACCGCAGGACGTTCCGCTCGCCGGAGGGACGACGCTCCGGGTCGTACGAGTCGAGCAGCTCGTCTCCCGCATTGCCCGAGAGAACGGTTGCCAGCTTCCACATCAGGTTGTGCGCGGACTGGATCGCCGTATTCATGCCGGTGCCACCGGTTGGCGCGGTCCGGTGGGCCGCGTCACCCACCAGAAACACGTTACCGTCGCGGAAACGCTCGGCAACCTCGGCCCCGATCTGGACGACCTGGCAGTCCAGGACCTCGACCTCAAGGTCCGGCCTGCCGGCCGCGCGCCTAACGATACCGACGTAGTCATCGGGACCGAGGGTTGCGATCGGCCGCACGTCGCTGCGCCACGGTGTGGCCAGCAGCCAACGCCCGTCATCGCTGGTCGGGAGCGCAACCGATGGCGCCGGTCCACCCAGGCCCTGCAACATGTACAGGCCGCTGCGCTCCGGACCCACGATCGAGTCCAAGTCCGCCCGGAACAGGATGCTCAGGTATTCACCGATGTGTTCCACTCCCTGCGTCGCGATGCCCAGCCGTCGACGAATCGGGCTGCTGGCACCATCGGCGGCCACGAGATACCGCGACCATATCTCGGTGCGCGCGCCCGTGAGGCGATCGACAATCGTCGAACGAACGCCAGTCGCGGTCTGCTCGAGATCCACGACCTCGGTCGAGAACCTCACGTCGGCGGTCGGATAGCTCCGCGCGCAGTCCAGCAGAATCGGCTCCAGGTGATCCTGGGCCAACACCGCGGCCCAGGTGGGACTGAATGGCGCGGCCTCGTCTGCGGTTGGATAGCCGAGTGGCCGACGCTCTAGCTCCGGCCCGGACAGATTGTCGCGGATTGAGCTCGAGAAGCGGGCGGACATCGCCGCCTCGCGGACGCGACGCTCGATTCCCCACGAACGGAACAGCTCCATGGTACGGGTGCTGATGCCTGTGGCCTTCGGGTGAATCGAGGTGGACGGGTGACGCTCGACGACGAGCGAGCGGACACCAAGTCGCGATAGGAGGATCGAGCTGCACAGGCCGGCTGGGCCGGCCCCGACGATCAGAATAGGAACCTGCATACCGATATCCCTCACTCGTGTCGATGGTTGGCTCCGCTGCCGCTTGCCTCCGGCGCTGGAGCTATTAATTTCACGCTACAACCTGTCCGGTTAATTTGAAAAAGTCAATCCCCAGGCGTTCGTACAACCAGAAGGTTCGCGCGGAGACCGCTGCGGAGACCCGGCGTCGGATCATCGAGGTCACTCGCGGACTGTTGACGCGCGCTCCGCTCGAGAGCGTGTCACTGCCGGCCATCGCGACCGAGGCGGACGTGGCGCGATCGACGGTCTACGCGATCTTCGGGTCTCGAGAGGGGCTTATGGTCGCGGTGGCGGAGGACCTGCTCGATCGCGGTGGGTTCGCGCGAATCGGTGAGGCACTGCGCGGTCCCGACGTGGTCCAGGCCTTCGAGACCAGCATGGACGTCGCCATGGAGTTGTATTCGCAGGAGCA
>Ga0307406_10001137_pt1 | contig 14873 bp, 12 predicted proteins | sample 322Cmetagenome_3_FD_203706 | JGI IMG/M metagenome (GOLD analysis project Ga0307406, IMG submission 203706) | Maize rhizosphere microbial communities from greenhouse at UC Davis, California, United States - 322HYB-C-2 | ecosystem: Host-associated > Plants > Roots > Rhizosphere > Soil | place... | reverse complement strand
GCTCGCGCGACCACGCCGGTTGCAACAAGGCGGAAGCCAGAACGGCTGCCGCCACTCCATGGAAAAATCTCGGATGCTTCATCGCTTTCTCACACGTCAAAGCGACACACTCGCGCACCTTTGTTTGAGGTGCGATATCGCCATCGCATCTGCGGACCATCCGCTCTAAGTTCTCCACGTCCATGCCGAAATCATCCCCGAAGGACCCCGGCAGCCCAACCGGAAAAATCTCCGACAAGCGCTCGTCCAACCGAAAGAAGACCGAATCGGCCAAAAAGCCCGTCGGCCTTGGTTCCGTGATTCTTTTCTGGCCGTTTTTGGTCTTCCACGGCCTGATCTCTCCCCTGCCGAAATTCCTGCGGGTGCCGCTGCGGATTCTCGGCGATCCGGCGATTGCGGGACTTTACGCAGGGCTGGCGATGATGGCGTTTTATTTCGTCCGCGCCCAGCCATTCGACATGGCGAAAGTGGCGGAAATGCCCGAGCGGACCGTGGTTTACGACCGGCGCGGCGAGGAACTCGGCCGGATCCACGGCGAAAAGCGCGATGTGATCAAGGTCTCGGAAGTCGCTCAGGACTTCATTTTCGCGATCCTGGCGCGCGAGGATAAGCGCTTCTACAAGCACGGCGGCGTGGACTGGGTCGGCGTCGGCCGCGCGATGGTGGAGAACGTCAAGCGCGGCGGATCGGCGCAGGGTGCCTCCACCCTGACCATGCAGCTCGCCCGGAATAGCTTCGCGCTGAAGTCCAAGTGGCTCGATTTTTCGTCGAAGATCCAGGAGCTCGATCGCAAGCTGCTGGAAACCGCGGTGTCGTATCGCATCGAGGCGAACTACTCGAAGGAGGAGATCCTCCAGCACTACGTGAACCGGATTTTCTGGGGCCACCAGATCCGCGGGATCGAGGAGGCATCGCGCACCTACTTCGAGAAGCATGCGAAGGAGCTGACGCTGTCCGAGTCCGCGCTGCTTGCCGGCATCGTGCGCGGTCCGAATGCCTTCTCGCCGTTCATCGACGTCGACAAGGCGATCCGCGAGCGGAACTCGGTGCTCGACCGCATGGTAGGTGAGCAATTCATCACCCCAGAGCAGGCAGACGCCGCGAAGAAGGAGCCGATTTCCATCCGCCCCGAGTGGCGCCGCATCTTCCATGACAGCTACGCGATGGACGCGATCCGCCGCGAGCTGGAGCGCATCCTGGAAGAAGAGAACATCGAGCTTGGCGGTCTGCAGATCACGACGACGATCGATCACTTGATCCAGAAGAAGGCCGAGGAAGCGCTGGATGCGAAGCTACGGCAGATCGAGCGCACCCCCGGCTACGCGCACCAGACCCGTGCCGCGTGGAACGAGATCCCCGCCGACAAGAAGACCCAGCCTCAGTATCTCCAAGGCAGCGTGGTCGCGATTGAAAACCTGACCGGCGCGGTGCTGGCGATCGTCGGCGGTCGCAATGCCGACGAGTCGAAATTCAATCGCGCGCTGCAGGCCAAGCGGCAGATCGGCTCGGTCTTCAAGCCCTTCGTCTATCTCGCCGGCTTCGAAAAGGGCATCCGCCCGGACACTCAGATCAGCGACGGCCCCATCTCGCGCGGCGAAATCTGGGGTGCCGGCAATTGGCACCCGCAGAACTCCGATGGTAAGTTCGGCGGCTGGCTGCCCGCTTCGACTGGCCTGATCCGCTCTCGCAACACGATGTCAGTGCGCGTCGGCAATCGGGCAGGCGTCGAGAAGGTCGCGGATGTCGCGCTCTCTGTCGGCTTTGAAACGCCGATGCCGAAGCTGCCGACGTCCTACCTCGGTGCCTGGGAAGCGACCACCTATGAAGTCGCTTCGGCCTACACCGTCTTCCCTAACAGCGGCGTCCGCTATGCGCCGCGCCTCATCAAGGAGATCCGCGATCGCAACGGGAATGTCGTGTGGCCTGAGAAAGGCGACTCTCCTTACATCTCCTACGAGGCCGTGAACCCCGGTGCCTCGTGGAGCGTCTCCAAGATCCTCGGTGAAGTCACCACCCGCGGCACCGCGGCCTCGGTGAAGTCACTCGGCTTCAACAAACCCTGCGCGGGCAAAACCGGCACCACCAACGACTACAAGGACGCGTGGTTCGCGGGCTACACTTCCAGCATCACCTGCGCCGTCTGGGTCGGCCTCGATCAGCCGAAGAAGACGATCGAGAAAGGCTACGGCTCCACGCTCGCGCTGCCAGTGTGGGTCGAGGTCATGAAGACCGCCGACAAGCTGGGCTACAAGGCGGAGGGCCTGAAGTCGCAGCTTTCCTTCGTGGAGTGCCGCCTGTGCCGTTCTTCCGGCAAGCGCGCCACCGCGGGCTGTGAACTCGCTCAGGAAGCCTACACGGACAACGTGCCGAAAGACAACGTGCCCGCGGAGAATGATCTCTGCCCCGATCACCCGGCGAAGGCCCTGCCGGTCGATGGCGAGCTGCCAGAAGCCACCACCTCGGACCGCCCGCCGAAGGCCCAGCCGGTGACAGACGAAGGTCCGATCGCCGACGAAATGGAAATCGATATCCCCAAGGCAATTCCGGTCGATGAGGGCGATGGCTCCTAGCGAGCGGGCCTTCTAGTCTTGAGTCTTGCGTCTTGAAATCTTCTGTCTCCCCGCATGTCCACTTGGCGACCGATCCGCAGAACCCCGGCCTGGCTGGCCTGGATGCCGGGTTGGCTGCGCCTCACGCTGAAGTGCGTGCTGTGGACCGGCGTCGTCTGCGCGGCGCTGGGACTGATGGTGGTGCTGTATTACTTTTCGAAGGCCGCGCGGTTCGATCTCGCCGAAGTCGCAAAGATGCCCGCGCACACGGCGATCTATGATCGCCATGGCAAGGAGCTCGGCAGCGGCGGGCCTAACAGCCGTCGCCTGATCACGCGCGCTGACATCCCCGAGTTCCTCATCAAGGCGCTGCGTGCCCGTGAGGATGCGCGCTTCTTCGAGCACAATGGCGTCGATTTCCGCGGCCTTGCCCGCGCGACCATTCGTAATGTGAAGGACGGCGATTTCACTCAGGGCGCGTCCACGCTCAGCATGCAGCTCGCGCGGAATACCTTCGAGATCCGCGAGAAATCGATCAACCGGAAGCTGCTCGAGATCGCGCTGACCTTGCGCCTCGAGTCGCGTTATTCGAAGGACGAGATCCTCGCGAATTACCTGAACCGGATCTATTTCGGCGCGGGTTGCCACGGCATCGAGCAGGCGGCGCGGACTTACTTCGGCAAGCCAACGTCACAGCTCAATGAGGCAGAGAGCGCGATGTTGGTGGGCATCATCCGCGGTCCGCACATCTTCTCGCCCTTCCGCAATCTCGATGCGGCCCGCGAACAGCAGGCACAGACGCTCGCACGCATGAAGGCGATGGGCTTGATCGATGCCGCGGAGGTGGAGCGCGTGAAAGCGATGCCCATTAAACTGGTGCCCCAGGAACAGCGCGGTGGCGAACGATCCTACGCGCTGGAGGCAATCCAGAAGGAGCTGCAGACCATCCTCGATGACGTGGACATTCGCGATGGCGGACTGACCGTGCGCTCGACGCTCGATGCCGGCTGGCAAACGCGGCTGGAGACCGACCTTTCCGAGTCGCTGCAAAAGATCGAGCAGAGCAAGGGATGGACCTATCCGACTCATGCCGCCCATCAGTCGGGTGCCGAAGTGCAGTATCTCCAATGCGCTGCGGTCACGCTGGAAACGAAGACGGGCGGCGTGCTCGCACTTGTCGGTGGCCGCGATTATCTCGACTCGCGCTACGATCGCAGCAATGGCGCACGGCGCGATCTCGGGTCCGCCTTCTCGCCATGGGTCGCGGCGGCAGCCGCTGAGCGCGGGCGTCTCGTGCTGCCCGGCAAGCCAGTGCAAACGGGTCGGCAAATCGGGCCGAAGGAGACCATCCGCATCGCCAAGCGCTGCGGCATCACCGGTCCCTTCGTGGAAACCGAGGACCTCTTCCGCGGCAGTGCCGCCGCCACGCCGATGGAGCTGGCCACCGGTCTCGCGACCCTCGGCAATGCCGGGCAGCGCCCGAAACCGCACCTGATCCAGAGCATCACCGCGCCGGACGGCAAGGTGCTCTACACCGCCACTCCCAGCACCACGCCGGCCATCGGCAAACAGGCCGCAAAGGAAGCGGCGGCGTTGTTAGAAAAGGAATCCGGCACCCGCGTTCACGGCGGTGCCACCGGCTCCGGCCGCGATGCCTGGCTCGCCCGCCTCGGCCCGAAGGGATCGACGGCGATCTGGGTCGGCTTCGACGACCCGCAGCGCATCACCTCGGCCAAGCAGCTCGACAGCGTGCTGGATGACTTGGCCCAGCGGCTGGGGAATTGATCCGCAACGCGCTTCCTGCGCTCCCCGACCGACCAAGTAAAGCCGCTCAAGATCTGGCCCTGCTGCAGGCAACTAGCTGATAGTCAGGAAACGTAGTTCTACGTAAGAGGGTCAGTTCGGCCCTTATATTTCTAGTGAAACGGCTGTTAGCTAACGGCTTTGACTCCGCGAAAAGAACCGGGCATCCTCTGCGGCGAATGAAGGCACTGCAGTTCGAGCAAGCGGTCGAAGCCATCCTGAAGCGTGAGCGGCGGTATGATCCGTTGGCTTACCTTTTCTTGAAGGAGGCACTCGATTTCACGCTGAAGCGCGCTGCCGAGGCCAACAATGGCGAGCCTCGCCACGTGTCCGGCCGGGAGCTGTGCGTCGGCTACCGCGATCTGGCACTGGAGCAATTCGGCCCGATGGCGGCGACCCTCATGTACGAGTGGGGCGTCCGTGAAAGCGGCGACATCGGTGAGATGGTCTTCCACCTGATCGACGAGCAAATGTTCGGCAAGCAAGAGAGCGACACGAAGGAAGACTTCGCCGCGGCTTTTGACTTCGACGATGCCTTCGTGACGCCGTTCCAGCCGCAGAAGAAGCGGCAGGCGGTGGCTCCGGTGGCGGAGAAGGTTTTGAGCTGACCGCCGCTACATTACAGCGCACACCAGGCTTCGAGCAGGCCCATCATTTCGCCAGCAGCAGCGGCGCCGGTTTCGATGACCTCGGCGTGATTGAGTTCTTCGGGCGACATCCCTGCAGCCCAGTTGGTGAGGCAGGAGAAGGCGCTGACTTTCATGCCGAGCGCACGCGCTTGGATCGCTTCGAGGACCGTGCTCATGCCGACGGCATCGGCCCCCATGGTGCGGAGCATGCGGATCTCGGCGGGGGTTTCGTACTGCGGGCCTCGTAGACCGGCATAGACGCCATCGTGGAGCAGCATGTCGCGCTCACCGGCGAGAGAGTGGAACTCAAGCATGGCCTCGGCGTCGTAGACCTGGGTCATGTCGATGAAGTTCGGCCCGCCCTCCAACGGCGAGGTGCCGGTGAGATTGAGGTGATCATTCAGCATCATCCAAGTGCCCGGGGCGTTGTTTTCATTCAGCGTGCCGGCGGCATTGGTGAGGATGATGTGGCGCACGCCTTGATCATGGAACCAGCGAACACCCGCGGTGATGGCTTTGGCGTCGTGGCCTTCGTAGAGGTGAACGCGGCCTTGCATCACGATGACCTCGCGACCGCCGAGCGTGCCAAAGAGGAAGCGCCCGGCGTGTCCCTTCACGGAAGAGATGGGAAGTCCTGCTTCGGCGAAGCTGACGGCTTTCGTCACCGCCACTCGATCCGCCAAGGGACCGAGTCCCGATCCTAACACGATGCCCACCGGTTCTGTCATGCGACATCGTGGGCCGAATGGCGGGGTCACTTCAAACCCCAAGTGGCCCGGCAAGTCGTCGTTGGATGCGTTCCGCGAGGCGCTCCATGTGAGGCACGTTCATACCCGCTGCCTTGGCGCGGCGCAGGGGCTCGGCCCAGATGGAGTCGTACTCGACCTCGCGGCCCTCGATGTAGTCGATCATGCTGGATGGCCGGTAGGGACCCATCGGGCGGGTGCGCTCGACGTTGATATCGATCAGCGAGTCCTCCAGCGAGAGCCCTTGGGCGCGCGCGGCATTGATGACCTCGGACATCAGCGCGCGGATCTCATCTTCCACGCCGGATGTGGCTAACAGGATGTCGGTGGTGACGCCGCCCTCGGCGATGGCGAGGCCATTGAAGGGGATGTTCCAGACGAGCTTGGCCCACTGCGCAGCGGCGAGAAGCGGCGCGGCGTCAGTCGGGATGCCGGCGGCGGTGAAACGACGGGCGATCTCCGGGGCGCGTCCTCTGTCATCATTCACGAACTCACCCACGCTGATCCTGCCCCCAGCCGTGTGGCTGACGTTGCCGGGACCGAGGCGATTGAGGCAGACAAAACAGAGCGCTCCGAGCACGCGATCCGGACCGACGATGGCGGCGAGCTCTTCACAATTGCCGAGGCCGTTTTGCAGGGTGAGCACCTGCGTGCCTTCGTGAAGCAGCGGCGGGAGAACTTCGCCTAACAGGTGATTGGACGTCGTCTTCCATGCGACGATGACGAGGTCCACGGGTCCGATCTGGGCGGGACTGCGGAAGGCCTGTACGGCTGACAGATGGAAGTCCCCCGCGACGCTATCGACGCGAATGCCATCGCGCAGGACGGTGTCGTAGTCGGACCTCAGCAGGAAGCGGACGTCTTCGCCATTCGCGGCGAGACGCGCGCCATAGTAGAGGCCGATGGCTCCCGAGCCGACGATGGCGACGGATTTGAAGGTCCAGTTCCCGCTCACGGGAGAGGTCTACGAGCGGAGCGAGCGCTGGGCAATAGAATGTGATCTCCGACACGCCTTGAGCCCCGCCTGGACTGGACTCCCAAAGTGGTCCGCACGCGTCGCGTGCGGTCGAAGCCACTTGGACTGCGGCGATATCCCGAGAGTCGAGCGGAGCCTCGCTGATCTTGAGAACAAGGCATCCAGGCGCCGCCGTCACTGCTTCAACCGCACGCGACGCGTGCGGACCACTTTGGTGGATGTGCGGGCCGACTCGGCAGCAGAGGCTGGCAATCGTAGTTCCAGCCGCTCCCGGAAAAGGCACGCGTTTTCACGAACGCGCCTACGGTTGGAGCGGCGGGCCGCGTTAGCTCAGGACGCGGACTTCGAGGGCAAGCCGGCGGCGATTGCCGCGTCGGTCTTCGCCTTTTTCTTCTGCATCTTCTCCACGAGGCAAGCGATGCCGCCCCACACGATGAAGAGAAGCATGAGGCCGTAGAACGCGCGCACGGCCCAGATCTTCTCAGCGGAGAAGCCGTAGTTGTGCAGGCCCACGTTGAGGAAATTCACGTGCCACCACGAGAAGCCGACGACCATCGCGCCGAAGATGGCACACAGGTGCAGGCCCCACTCCTTGATGTAGCCGCCGAGGCGGGCGTGGAGGATCGCGAGGCTCCACAGCACGATCATCAGCGCTCCGTTTTCCTTCGGGTCCCAGCCCCAGAAGCGACCCCACGAGTCATTTGCCCAGACGCCGCCGAGCACAGTGCCGATGAGTGAAAGCGTGAGCGTGAGGCAGACGCAGCCATAGACTGCACGGGTCATCGAGCGACGCAGCGAAGCATCGCCGCCATCAAGGCCGAGCGTGCGCATCATCACGTAAACGATCGACAGCAGCGCAGTGATGAGACCGGCAGCGTAGCCGAGCGTGATGGTGATGACGTGGATGGTCAGCCAGTAGTTCGACCGCAGCACCGCCACGAGCGGATCAAGGTGATCCTTCCCCTCTCCTACTTCGAAGCGTCGTGCGAGCACGATGAGGAAGGCGGCGACGATCGGCGTGATGCCGAGCACGAAGCGCTTGCGCGTCATCCACTCAACCAAGAGACCGAAGGCAACCACCGCGGCGCAGATGAAGATGATCGTATCGTAGAGATTCCCGACCGGCGGGCGCTGCATGATGATCGAGCGCTTGGCGATCGGGATGATCATGTAAACGAGACCGAGGCCGAGGAAAGCGACGGTGGCCCAGTGGGCGATGCGACCGGCCTTGGTGCGACCGGCGAAGAACATGACCGCGGAGCTGAGAACCGCAGTGAGGAACCAGACGAGCGCGTAGATGAACCAGTTCTTCTTGAAGTAGTCGGCCTCAAGCGGGATCGAGCGATACTCGCCACGAGCCTTCGCGCGTTCCACCACGCTGCTTTCCCAGGCGGAGAACTTTTCGCGGAAGGCAGACTGACCACCAGTCTTGAGCGCTTGGCTCACGTCTTCCAGCAGCTTGACGTCCTTGATCGATTGCTCCGGCTCGCGGGTCAGGCCGGTGAAGATGTGGAAGATGCGGTCGCCAGCGCTGAGCCACTCGGCATCGTCCTTGTTCGCGGGCGGGAAAAGATTGAGAATAGCTCCCGAGGAACTCGCCCTTTTCTGGATCAGCGTGGCGATGGTCTGAACCTCGCTCGATACCGCCTTGCCCTGCCCGGCAGCCTGAAGTTCGGCACGAATCTTCGGGGCAGCCTGCATCACTTCACTTACAGGCAGGATCTTTCCTTCCGTTGACGCGGTGGCAGGCAGCAAGCCGCCCCTCGCGAAGTCCATGTAGCCGGTCAGGAATTTATAGTATTCAACGTTGCTGGCTAGCGAAAGGGTCTGCGACTCGACAGGCTTGAGATGTTCGGGATCTTGCTGCTGGATCTGCCTGTAGGTAACGGATAGCTCCTGCAGCTTTTCGAGACCGGGCTTCAAATCGTTGTAGCTGTAGCGGTCGCGGCGGCCCTTCGACTTGATGCCCACGGCATCGAGCACCTCCGCGTTATCTACGCGGAAGGTCGGCAGCTGATCGGCCAGCTCGGGGCGGAACATGCAATCAAGCATCCAGCCGAGCGGCTTCAGGATGACCTTCTGGCCGTCCTTGCCGATGATCTCCATCTTCCGCGCGCCGTGGAGGCTCAGCATGCTGAAGCCCGCATAGGTGCCCAGCGGCTTGATGCGCCCGCCATCCTGCACTGGCAGCAGCGCGGCGAGGTCGAGCGTCTCCTCTTCCCACGGCACGTAGTCCGCGACCTTGGGGGCATCCCCTTGCGGCAGGCTATCGTTCAATGCATTGAGAGCGATCCACGTGACCGCGAGCAGCCCGAGGGCGAAAACGATCCAACGTCCGGCAGTAGCTTTCATATCACGGTTGCGGTGCGGGGGTGGACTTGCTGCGTGTCAGGAAGGTCACGAGCTTGATGATGAAATGGAGGCAGAGACCGAAGCCGGCGACGTAGATGCTCCACTCCGGCCACTTGTCCGAAGGATTCCGCACGACTTCGAATCCCGAGATGGTCGCTTCCTTCGAGGCACCGGCGGGACCATTCATCATCGTGCGCTGGTAGAAGGTGAGACCGCCCTGGCGCATCGGCTCGTTCATCTCGATGAAGTGCTTCGTCTCCTGACCATTCTGCATGCGAATGATGTCGCTCTCGAAGAGCTTCGGCCGCGTCGTGTTCGGGTGATACTCGGAACGGGCATCGACGAGGGTGACCTTGAAGGGCACCGGCCAGACGCGCTTGTCGAGTCGGATGAGGAAGGTGCGATCGCCGGACTTCACCGTCACCGGCGCGCGTGGCGCGAAGGCATCCGGATCGGTGGCGACGAGCAGCATCACCTGGCCCTTGCCTCCATCGCGCGGAACGATGCGCGCATGGACGCCGGGAGTATCCAGCTCGGCTTCCTTGTTCGGCTCACGTGAGAAGAGGAACCAACCATCCACCACCGGCTCGCCGCGTTCCGGGGCCATGCTGGAGGTGGACATCGCCTTGGCATTCGGAACGAAGCCCTGGACTTCGAGATCGAAGGGCAACTTGGGCAGCAGGATCTTGCGCGGATCCTTGGAATACCCCGGACCCACGCCGATGGACGAGAGGAAGCGATCAAACGCGCTCCGGTTCGGTGGCTCGAACTGCAGGTCCGAGTAGTTGGCGTCCTTGACAAAATGCACCGGCCCCACCGGCTTGCCATCCTTCACCTCGGTGATCTCGATGGTGGTCTCGGTGAAGGAGTTCGCGTAGTCGGCGGTCTTTGGCAGACCCTTGTCGTCCTCGCTAAGCATCATCACGCCGCGTTCTTCCTTCAGTTGGGCGACGCCGCCGGCGACGATCATGAACACGATCGAGAAGTGGGCCAGCAGCACGCCCGCCGTCCTCCAACCCTTCCGCATGCGGATGATGCCGCCGAGCGTCAGATTCAGCGCGAGCAAGGCACACACCCAGTAGCCGCCGGGCAAGGGCAGCAGCTTCTTGCCAACCAAGCTTTCCCCAAACACGCCGGCATCGGGGATGACGATGAATTCCTTGATGTCGAAATACTTCTGCAGCGTGGCATGCAGGCCGAAATGAACCTGCTCCAGCGTGGCCAACCACGTCTCGACCATCAGGATGACCAGCAGGGTGGTCGCGAGGCCGAAACCCGACAGCACATGGAAAATGCGGGCGGGGATGGACTGGCGGGCGGAATCGTTCATCAGGGCAGCGGGTTACGGGGCAGGCGGGCGGGGTCGTTCAAGAGGAGCGGGTCAGCGGCTTATTCCCTGCGACGAAGCGCTGCCACAAACACTTTCAGCGCTTCTTTCTGTGCCGCAACTTCTTCGACCGAGCCGGTCATTTTCACGGTGATCACCCGGCCTGCGTCCTGCGCGATCAAGCCGTAGAGCGCCTGTCCCTTGCGGGCGGATTGGCCCATGCCGGGCATGTAGTCGCCCTGGGCGGCGACCCAGACGCCCTCGATGCCGACCACGGTGCCCTTTTCGAGCTGCACCACTTGGCCATCGGTGAGCGGGTCCGCGTCGAATTGGCCGAGCCAGCGGTTCACGTTGTCGGTCAGGCCGCCGGAAGCGAGGCCGACTGCGACTTCGCCGCTGGTGCCGAAGCGGTAGTTCAGCAGGCGGAATTGATTGCCCGGCTGTTCAAGCCAGCCCTCGGGAACCTTTCCGGCGAGAAAGGGATTCGAGGAGGTGGCGCCACCGGGCGCTTGAAAACGGTCATTGCTGGTCGCGTCGAGCTTAAGCTGCTCATCGCGCATGGTCAGCGGACGTTCTTCATCGACGGTCACCTCGGCGGGCTTCCTGCACGCAGGCAGGAGCAGTGCAAGGCCGAGGCAGGCGGTGAGGGCCCGGATTTTCATCGCGCCGCCGATAGCCGCCGTTCCGACGACGCGCAAGGGCATTCCGGCCATCCTCTTTCCGCTTCCCGTGATTGGCATGCCGCCCCTACGGTCGCCTGACGTGAGCGCTATCCGCTATTTCAACCGCCACACCGGCCAGATGGAGACCGAGCAGGTCTACGGCGAGGGCTTCCTGAAATTCAGCTACGCCAACCCGCTCGGCGCGCTGCCGCTGCACCTGATGGTGAAGAAGGCGGGCTTTTCGCGCTGGTATGGCAGGCGCATGGACGACCCGGCCACGAAGGCGAAAGTGGCCCCGTTCATCACGAATTACGGCTTGGATCCCTCGGAATTCGCGGATTCGCCGGACAGCTACCGGAACTTCAATGAGTTCTTCTACCGCAAGCTGAAGCCCGAGGCCCGGCCGATCGCGGACAGCAAGGCGGTGTTTCCCGCCGATGGCCGTCACCTGGGGTTTCAAACAGCCAGCAAGATCGAGGGTGTGTTCGTAAAAGGACAGAAATTCGACCTCGGGAAACTGCTCGGCGATGACGCACTTGCCTCACGCTATGCCGATGGCTCGCTGGTGCTCTCGCGCCTCTGCCCGGTGGATTACCACCGGTTTCACTTCCCCGCCACCGGCACGCCGGGCACCACGAATGTGATCAATGGGCCGCTTTTCTCAGTCTCCCCCATCGCGCTGCGACTGCAATTGTCGTACTTGTGGGAGAACAAGCGGACGATCACCAAGCTGGAGACGGAGGATCTGGGAACGGTGCTTCTGTTAGAGATCGGCGCGACGTGCGTGGGATCGATTCTCCAGACCTTCACCCCCGGCAAGCCAGTGAAGAAGGGCGATGAGAAAGGCTACTTTGCCTTCGGTGGGTCTTCCACCATCACCATCTTCGAACCTAGTGCCGTGAAGCTGGCAGACGATCTGGTGGAGTGGTCGGCAAAGCAGACCGAGCTTTACGCGAAGGTGGGGACGAAGATGGGGGATTGAACTCTCGCGTCAGAAGAGGCCGATGAATCGCGAGATGATCTCCACGACGATGGCCAGCCCTAAGGGAAGCGAGGCCAAGGCGGCTACCACCACGATAAGCACGGTGAAGAATTCGTAGCGTTCACGGCGTCGCAGTCCCCACCATGCTGTCACGCAGGCGCCGATCGGGACCATCGCGACGAAAAGGAAGAGTATCTGACGATACAGTCGCACCGTGCCCAACGCAGGAAACGCGGAATTAACTGCACCCAGGCTGACGAAGAATCCAACGAGGCAGAGTCCGGCGATAAGCGTGCACCATGGGGCAGGTCGTGGATGAGAAACATCGGTCCAATCGCCGGAGCGGACAATGGGCGCGGTGCTCGCGGGATCGATCCATTGCCACACCCATGCTTCTCCTTGAAGGATCGGCGAGCCGGGCAGGTAGATCTGCATGCGGACGCGTTGGTAGTTGCTGCCGCCGGTCTCGTGCGATGATTCGCCCATTGCATCGAGAGCCTGCAAATGATCCGGGCTCACGTTGAAGAGCTCGCCGGTGACCCAGCCTTTTTCACGTCCGCGCCTTGGGACGAGGGCGGGCGTTCCTGAAATTTCGAGAAGGGTGCCGGCGATTTCGCCCATCCTGACGTATCCGGCTCCGATCATGCGGAAGGCTTCCGCACCAGCGCGCCGGAGTCCGCCGTAAACGAAGGCTTGCTCGGATAGCTCTTCCGAGGCGGGTCGTTCTTCCGGAGCTGTCGCGGCGTGGCTCAATTTGGCGAGAAGGTAAACGGGCCGCGCTCGTTGCCGCGAAACAAAACTGCGGAGGCTCTTCAGGCCTTACCCGCCTCGCGCCCTTTCAGGCCGCCATTTCCATGGCACCGAAAAAAAACCGGGCGCTGCCCGGGGCTGAGGGCTTTCGCGCCGTTGGCGCTTGAAGGCAAGGACTTCAGCCACGAGAAAGCCGTCACACCATGACCGCTCCTGAACGCCCGACTGCCCGTGCCCACCGCGAGATCGCGGCGGTATTGCGTGAGGGTGATCTGGCGATCGATGCGACCGCCGGAAACGGACACGACACGGTATTCCTCGCGAAGCTGGTCGGAGAGACGGGCAAGGTGATCGCGTTCGATGTGCAGGAGCAAGCGATCGTTTCGACGAAGGAGCGGTTGGCCACGGAGAACCTGTTAGAACGGATCAAGCTGGTCCATGGATCGCACGGCTTGATCGCAGCGCATGTGAAGCCGGGCAGCGTGTCGGCGGTGATGTTCAACCTCGGCTACTTGCCCGGCGGGGATCATGCGGTAATCACGCGGACCACGGAGACGCTGCAGGCACTGGAGGGTGCGCTGGGCGTTCTGAAGGCCGGAGGGATTTTGACGATCGTGTGCTACCCCGGGCACGCGGGCGGCGATCAGGAAAGTGCTGCCGTGGTCGCGTGGGCGGAGGAGCATGGTGCGGAGGTGTTTCGTCGCGAGGATACCGTGAGGCCGGCTCCGTTTCTGGTGCTCGCGAGGAAGTAAGAAACACCCTCAAAAAAGCCCGGCGCACCTTATCGGCGGGCCGGGCTTGAGAAAATGAACCGAGCAGGTGTTAAAACACTTCGCCGTCCTTGAAGAAGCGCTTGATCTCGTCGGCGGCAGCTTCGACGCCGTCGGAGGCGTGGCAGACGTTGCGCATCTTGGCGTCGCCTTCCTTGTCGCCGAAGTCACCGCGGATGGTGCCGGGAGCGGCAGCCTTCGAGTCGGTGGGGCCGAGCAGGTCGCGGACCTTGGCGATCACGTCGTCGCCTTCCAGTGCGAGCGCGACGACCGGACTCTCCTGCATGAAGTCGCGGACGGACGGGAAGAACGGCTTGTCGGCGATGTGCGAGTAGTGGTCGGCCAGCAGCTCATCGGTGAGGAAGAGCATCTTCATGCCGCGGATCTTGAAGCCTTCTTTTTCGAAGCGGGCGAGCACGGTGCCTACGAGGCCTTTGGAGACGGCGTCGGGCTTGAACAGAATGAGGGTGGTCTCGAGGGCCATGCGCGGGAGGTAGGCGGCGGGGGCGGGGCTGGCAAGCCTTTTGCTAGGAAGGGTTTCCCCACCCCGCCGTGGTTCCCGGAGTCGGATCGAGGACTTGTTGGAGCGGCCCGATCGGGAGCCTGCCTCCTTGAGACGGCCATGCCTGGACTCGAAAAAGCCCCGGATTTCGGCCCGGAAACGGACGCGTTTTCAAATCGGCCGCCGTCGGCTTGAGACGCTCCCCACTTACCTGCGGAGCGGCGCCCTTACAAAACACCCCTGCAAAACTTCGCGCCGCAGTGCCACCCGAGGACTGGAGAGACCCGTCTTCGCTGGCACAAGCCCTCGCGCGGTGGCCGTGCGTCAAAAAGGTCAAGCATAGGTTATCATTTTTCGCCTACGCGATCATGTCAGAAGAGCCACCGATGAACCGTCGTTCCAAAGTTTGGCGAAAGACTGATTCGGCTTGTGAGTCATGCAATCCCCGGAACAAGTTCGCGCACTTTCCGCCCCCCTTCCGACCCTTCTCATGACATTTTTTTCGAAGATCCGCCGTTCGCTGTCGCGAAACTTGTTGTGTGCGGGCTTGGCGATGTTGGCTTCCGCGGAAGCTCAGACGATATGGCTGGCAAGCGAGCGCGTGGGCAACGAGGCGCGCTTCCTCTACGGCAACCAGGTCCGGCGCTACAATCTGGACAAGGGGAAATGGCAGACCGTCCGCAAACTGCCGCGCTCCGGAGCGACCGCCATGGCGGGGGATGCCGCGGGTGCCTATGTGGCCTATGGGCCGAAGATCTACCGCTATGGCGCGAATTTCAACAAGGAGAAGTCTTTGGCCACGGCCAGCAGCGACGTCCAATCCCT
>Ga0307406_10001136_pt1 | contig 14884 bp, 12 predicted proteins | sample 322Cmetagenome_3_FD_203706 | JGI IMG/M metagenome (GOLD analysis project Ga0307406, IMG submission 203706) | Maize rhizosphere microbial communities from greenhouse at UC Davis, California, United States - 322HYB-C-2 | ecosystem: Host-associated > Plants > Roots > Rhizosphere > Soil | place... | reverse complement strand
TAAGTTTCAAAGTCGCCAGCAGCACGATCATGCGCGCGCCCAGGCGCACGCCGAAGGCATTGAGCGCGAACAGGATCGCGTAGACCGCGGCGATGAAGGCGCCGCGCGGCAGCGGCTCGCGCAGCGCCGCCCAGGCATTGCCGGCCTGCTCGGCCAAGGCCGCGGCGACACCAGCGCTGGAGGCGGTGTTGCAGATCCACATCAAAGCGCCGGCGAGAAAACCGGCGAACGGGCCGAACGCGGCGCCGACATAGGTATACGGCCCGCCGGTCGCAGCGGCGCGGCTGCCGATGGCCGAGAAGCACAGCGCGATCGGCACGATCGCGATGGCGCCAGCGACGAACACCAGCGGCGCGCTGAGGCCCATACGCCCGGACAGCAACGCCGGCAGCATGAAGATGCCGGCGCCGACGATGATGTTGATGATCGAGGCGCCGAGCTGGAACGGACCCAGCGCGCGCACCAGCGCGGCGTCGCCCTGCAATGCTTTCGATGGAGCGGAAGGCGCGACAGCTGCGGTCATGGCGAGTCCCGGGCGGGTCGCCGCAGCCTCGCACGGGCCGCGGCGAAAGGCGAGCGCGATGCGACCGGAGCGCGACCCCTGCCCTTGACTGCAAGCTCGAACGAATCGCCGCTCAGCACTGCTCGCGCATGAAGTCCACGAACACGCGCAACTTGGTCGGCAACTGCTTGCGCGCCGGGTAATAAATATGGAACCCCGGGAATGCCGGCGTGTAGGCGTCGAGCACTTGCACCAGGCCGCCGCTGCGCAGGTCCTCGGTCACCATCGGCTCGAAGGCCTGCATCAGGCCGCAACCGGCGCGGACCATGTTCAAGGCCAGGCTGCTGTCGTTGTAGATCAGCCGCCCGGCGACGTCGACCTCGTACTCGCGCCCGTCGCGGGTGAACTCCCAGGCCATCAGCCGACCGCTGCCGGGCAGGCGATGGCGCAGGCATTCGTGGTCGACCAATTCCTCGGGTGTACGCGGGTGCGTCCGCTGCTCGAAGTAGGCCGGCGACCCGACCACGATCTGCCGCTGCGGGCCTCCGAGCGGCAGCGCGATCATGTCCTTGGCCAGGCATTCGCCGAGGCGGATGCCGGCGTCGAAACCGCCCGCGACCAGGTCGGCCAGGGTGTCGTCGGCGAACACCTCGACCTGCATCTGCGGATAACGGGCGAGGAACGCCGGCAGGTTCGGTTCGAGCAGCAGGCGCGCGGCGACCCGGCCGGTGTTGATGCGCAGGCGGCCGGTCGGGCGGTCGCGGACCGCGTTGAGGTCGTCGAAGGCGGCCTCGATCTGGGCCAGCCCCGGGCCGATCTGTTCGAGGAAACGCGCGCCATGCTCGGTCAGGCCGACTCGGCGGGTGGTGCGGTTGAGCAGGCGCACACCGAGCTTGGCCTCCAGGGTGCGCACCGTCTGCGACAGCGCCGACGGCGACAGCTCCAGCTCGGCCGCGGCGCGAGTGAAGCTTTCGTGGTGGGCCACGCGGGCAAAGGCGATGACGGCCGGGAGCGGGTGGGAAGCCATACAGGGCACCGTTGATTATGAAGCAATGCTTCAAGAGTCATTCGGATAATTCCTGTTTTTTCAGCAATCCGCCAGGCCTATCGTCTGTCTCCTGCCCCCAGCCGACCAGGCCCGGGACGACGACGCCGTATCGCAGACACGGGGTCGGGCCCATCGGACCGGTCTGATTGGGCTCGGCCTGTCCGTCGCGCCCTCGCCGCACCGCAAGGCCCGACGCCGCCGGCCGATTCGCTTCCGCCTTTCCCCTCCCCCGTTTGCAGAGGACTCCGCATGAACGCTACCGCCATCCCGACCCGCCGCCTCGGCCGCAACGGCCCGGCCGTTTCCGCACTCGGCCTGGGCTGCATGGGCATGAGCTTCGCCTATGGCGATGCCGACGAGGGCGAATCGCTCGCCACCCTCGACCGCGCCCTCGAACTCGGCGTGACCCTGCTCGACACCGCCGACATGTACGGCCCGCACAGCAACGAGCGCCTGCTCGGCAAAGCCTTGCGCGGCCGCCGCGAGCAGGTGTTCCTGGCGACCAAGTTCGGCATCGTGTTCGATCCCGACCGCCCCGAGTTGCGCGGCATCAACGGCCGCCCCGAATACGTGCGCAGCTCGATCGAAGGCAGCCTGCAGCGCCTCGGCACCGACCATATCGACCTTTACTACCAGCATCGCATCGACGCCGAGGTGCCGATCGAGGACACCGTCGGCGCGATGGCCGAACTGGTGCAGCAGGGCAAGGTGCTTTATCTCGGCCTGTCCGAACCCTCGGCGCAGACCTTGCAGCGCGCGCATGCCGTGCACCCGATCACCGCGGTGCAGAGCGAATATTCGTTGTGGACGCGCGACCCCGAGCACGATGACGTGCTCGCGACCTGCGAGCGTCTCGGCATCGGCTTCGTCCCGTACAGCCCGCTGGGCCGCGGTTTCCTGACCGGCAACATCGCCAGCCCAAGCGAGCTGCAGAGCGACGATTTCCGCCTGTCGACCCCGCGCTTCCAGGGCGACAACTTCGTCCGCAACCTGGAACTGGCCGAACAGGTGAAGCGATTGGCCGCGAACCAGGGCTGCACGCCGGCGCAACTGGCCCTGGCCTGGGTGCTGGCGCAGGGCGAGCACATCGTGCCGATCCCCGGCACCAAGCGCCGCAAGTACCTGGAAGACAACCTCGGCGCCTTGCAGGTGGTGTTGTCGCCCGAGGACCTCGCCGCACTCGACACGGTGTTCCGCCCGGACGCGATCGCCGGCGACCGCTACACCGCGGTCGGCATGGCGCTGATCGGGCGCTGAGGTCCGGGGTCGGCGTTCAAAAAGCGTTCGACAGCGAGCGTTTCATCTGTTGCCCCCTTTGGCAAAGGGGGCGAGCGCGCAACGCGGACACGAGGTCAGGCGCATTTTGAGCGCGGGGGATTTGCTTCCGCTCTGCACATGCGGCGCAAAGCGGGCTAAAGCAAATCCCCCCTGCCCCCCTTTTTCAAAGGGGGGAACTGCAACAGCATCGGTGTCGGTGTCGGTGTCGGTGTCGGAGCGACGCCGTTGCCGGAGGCAACGAAATCTCAGAGGTTGCGCAGCTGATTGCCCGAGGCACTCACCACTGGTAACGCACCGTCGCCGTTACCGTGCGCGGGTAACCGTAGTAACACCAGGCCGCGCTGTTGCAGACGCTGATGTATTCCTTGTCGGTGAGGTTGCTGGCGTTGAGCTGGAAGCGCCAGTTCTGCAGGTCGTAGCGCAGCGAGGCGTCGAACACGGTGTACGACGGCGTCTTCCACTGGTTGTAGATATCGCCGTAGTGCTCGCCGGTGTAACGCACGCCGGCGCCGACGCCCAGGCCCGATAACGGGCCGTAGGGAATCGTATAGTCGGCGCCCAGCGAAGCGACGTTGCGCGGTTGCAGGGCGACCTGCTTGCCGAGCGCGGCGGCGTCGTTGGTCCGCGTCACCTCGCTGTCGGTGTAGGTGTAGGCGCCGTACAGGCTCAGGCCGTTGCGCAGGTTCCAGCGGCCTTCGAGTTCGGCGCCGCGCACCCGCGTCTGCCCCTGCTGCACCGAGTACAAGGTGTGGTTCGGGTCGACCGTCAGGGTGTTTTCCTGCTTGATCTCGTAGACCGCCAGGGTCGCCAGCGCGCGGCCGTTGGCCGGCTGGAACTTCAACCCGGCCTCGATCTGTTCGCCGGTGGTCGGCTTGAACGATTGCCCGGCGAAGTCGACGCCCACGGTCGGCTCGAACGATTGCGACCAGGCCAAGTACGGCGCCCAGCCCGAATCGAACAGGTAGTTCACGCCGAGACGGCCGGAGAAGCGGCTGTCGCTCTGGCGTTCGCGCGCGACCGGCGTCGCCAGCAGTTGTTCGGTGCGGGTGCGCACGCGGTCCTGGCGCCCGGCCGCGGTGATCACCCAGCGGTCGATCTTGATCTGGTCCTGCAGGTACAGCCCGAGCTGCTGCTGGGTCTTGTCCTGGCGCGAGGTATAGGCCGGCTTGACGATGGCGGCGCCGTAGACCGGAGCGAAGATATCCAGCGACGGCGCGCCGAAGGCGAACGCCGAGGCGTAGTCGCTGTTGAGCCGGCGGTAGTCGACGCCGGCCAGCACGGTGTGGCGCCAGGCGCCGGCGTCGAGGTTCCACTGCAGGTTGTTGTCGACCGCGAAGGAGCTCGACTCCTCTTCGAGCGGGAAGTAGTAGCGCGTCAGCGTGCGCTGATCGGCCTGCAGGCCGAACGCGCCGACACCGGCGTCGTGGTCGACCTCGACCTTGCCGTAGCGCAGGTTCTGGCGGAACTCGAGCGCGTCGCCGAAGCGGTGGCTGAATTCGTAGCCGACCGAGGTCATGGTCTTGAGGTAATCGTTCCAGCCCGGCTCGCCGGTGTAGCGATGGCTCGGGATCTTGCCGTTCGGGTTCGCAAGCAAGGTGCCCGCGGCCGGCAGGAAACCGCCGCCCTGGGCGGTGTCGGCCTTCTGGTAGCGCGCGAGCCAGGTCAGCGAGGTCGCTTCGCTGGGCTTCCAGGTCAAAGCCGGGGCGAACAAGTAACGATCGTCGTGGACGTAGTCGACGTGGTTGTCGCTGTTGCGCGCCAGGCCGGTAAGCCGGTAGGTCCAGCGGCCGCTGTCGCCGAGCGGGCCGCCGAAATCGAACGCCGCCTGGCGCAGATCGTAGTTGCCGACGGTGACTTCGACTTCGCGCAGCGGCTCGGCGACCGGGCGCTTACTCACCATATTGACCAGGCCGCCCGGCGGCATCGCCCCGTACGACACCGACGACGGCCCCTTCAGCACTTCCAGGCGTTCCAGGCCGTAGGGCTCGATGCGGGTGCCGCCGGTCCACACGCCGTCGGTCAAGGCCAATCCATCCATGTAGCGCGCCGGGCTGAAACCGCGCACCAGCAGCCAGTCGCTGCGGGTGTCCTGGCCGTAGCCGCCGCCCTGCGCGCCGGCGGTGTACCAGACCGCTTCCTCGACGCCCTGGATGCCGCGGTCGCGCATCTGCTGCGCGGTCACTACCGAGATCGACTGCGGCACCTCGATCAGCGAGGTGTCGGTCTTGGTCACGGTCTGGCTGCGCTTGGCGATCGGCGCGCGCACCTGCACCTCGTCGAGCGTGGTCGCGTCCCTGGCGTCGCCGGGCTGGGCCGCCTGCGCAGCGAACGCGCCGAACAGCAAGGGCAGGCCGAACAGAGCCAGGCGGATCGCGCACGACAGCGCGGGCGGGTTCGATGCGGACGAAGACGGCATGGGCGGAGCCTGTAGGAAGAGGGTAAAGACGGAATCGAGGTCGTGCTGGAAGCGCGCCGCTTCCTTGCGCGTCGTCGCCGGACCGGCGCGAACAGGCGCGGTGCGGCCGATGGCGGGGCCACAACTCCGGGCCGTCGCATTCACAAACAATAATCATTCTCATTTTAACGTAGCCGCGCGGGGACGCAATGCGGCGCGGCGTTGGGGCACCGAACGCACGCGCGGGACGGCCTCCACTGGCGAACAGCAAACCCCCGCCCCCTCTAACAGCGAGTGCGGCACAGCGAAGACAACCCGAGATCCATCGCCCCCTTGCAAAGGGGGCGAGCGCCCGGCGCGGCGCGTGGTCAGGCGCGATTCCAGCGCGGGGATTTGCTTCTCGGCGCGGCGTGCGCGGATACGCAAAAGCAAATCCCCCCTGCCCCCCTTTTCCAAAGGGGGGAAAGCCTCGAACGGGGAGACAGCCTCGGCGGGGGAAACAGCCTGGACAGTTCGTGGCGGATTTCGAGCAGGTTTCAGATCGGTAAGCGTGGCGCGCAAACGGCCGGCGCAACGCAGCTATCCATCGACGACAACGAACGGGGCTTGGCGAGCCCTTCCGTCGCAGGCAGGCTGCGCTTCTCCCCTTCGTCGTCGAGAGCTCCGATGCGACTCGTTTCCCTGCGCGCACTGTCGGTCGCGCTCACTGCGGCCTGGTCCTGCCTGGCTGCAGAATCCGCCGTCGCTGCCACGGCCGCGGAACCTGCGCAGGTCGCTGCGGCCGCGCAACAGGTGCGCGACCAGGTCGTGGCCTGGCGCCGCGACATTCACCAGCACCCCGAGCTGGGCCAGCACGAAGTGCGCACGGCCAAGCTCATCGCCGACCAGCTGCGCAAGCTCGGTCTGCAGCCGCGCACCGGCATCGCCCACACCGGCGTGGTCGCCGTGCTCAAGGGCGGCAAGCCGGGGCCGCGCATCGCGATCCGCGCCGACATGGACGCGCTGCCGGTGACCGAGCCGGCCGGTCTGCCGTTCGCCTCGCAGGTCAAGGCCGACTACCGCGGCCAGCCGGTCGGGGTGATGCATGCCTGCGGCCACGACGCGCACGTCGCGATCCTGCTCGGCGTGGCCACCGCCTTGGCGGCGCAGAAAGAGCAACTGCCCGGCGAGGTGATGTTCGTGTTCCAGCCGGCCGAAGAAGGGCCGCCGGTGCCGGGCGCGCCGTTCGGTGCGGCGATGATGCTCAGCGAAGGCGTGTTCAAGGACTTCAAACCCGAGGCGGTGTTCGGGCTGCACGTCTGGGCCGGCCTGAGCGTCGGCGAAGTCGGCTACCGCAGCGGGCCCATGCTCGCCAGCGCCGACGAATGGAGCCTGACCGTGCGCGGCAAGCAGACCCACGGCTCGCGGCCTTGGGACGGCGTGGACCCGATCACCGTCGGCGCGCAGATCCTGCTCGCCAGCCAGAGCCTGATCGCACGCCAGGTCAACATCGCCGCGACCCCGGTGGTGCTGACCGCCGGCCAGTTCAACGCCGGCGTGCGCTTCAACATCATTCCCGACGAAGCCAAGTTGGTCGGCACCCTGCGCACCTTCGATGCGGCGGTGCGCGAGGACGTGATCGCGCGGCTGCGCCGCACCGCCGAGGACTACGCCCACGCCGCCGGCGCCAGCGCCGAGTTGCAGGTGGTCAACAACGCGCCGGCGACGATCAACGACCCGGCCCTGACCCGGCGCGTGCTGCCGTCGCTGCAGCGCGCGGCCGGCGAGGCGCGGGTGAAGGAGTCGGCGATGGTGACCGTGGCCGAGGATTTCTCGCAGTTCGCCAACACCGTGCCGGGGTTCTATTTCTTCGTCGGCTCGACCGCGGCCGGCATCGATCCGGCCAAGGCGCCGATCAATCATTCGCCGCAGTTCCTGCTCGACGAGGGCGCCCTCGAGGTCGGCACCAAGACGATGCTGCAGGTGGCGCTGGATTATCTGCACGGCGGTTAGGGCGCCCGGCCCCAAAGGGGTAGGAGCGGAGCCATCCGCGACCGTGTTCTGTATGTTCGCGGCGTAGCTGGAGTCGCGACTTACCTCGCTCCTACACGGGGCGCCCCGCGATTCGATGAACACGGGGCGGCGCGAACCGAACCGACCAAGGTCGCGCAGCCCCGCCGACGGGCATCGGCTAGGATCGGGACTTTCCTGCCGGAGTCCGTCGATGAAGCGTCCGCTGTCCGTCGCCTTGAGTTGCGCCCTGAGCTGCTCCGCCTTCGCCGCCCTCCCGCTCGCCGCCACGGCGCAAACCGCCGCGGCATCGGCCGAACGCCCCGAGGTGAAAGCCGCCGCCGCCCAGGTCAAGGCCGATGTGATCGCCTGGCGCCGCGATTTCCATCAGCATCCGGAGCTGTCCAACCGCGAGGAGCGCACCGCGGCCAAGGTCGCCGAGCATTTGCGCAAGCTCGGCCTCAAGCCGCGCACCGGCATCGCCCGCCACGGCGTGGTCGCGATCATCGAAGGCGGCAAGCCCGGGCCGAAGATCGCCCTGCGCGCCGACATGGACGCGCTGCCGGTCACCGAGCAGGTCGACCTGCCGTTCGCGTCCAAGGCCACGGCGAACTTCCGCGGCGAAACCGTCGGGGTGATGCACGCCTGCGGCCACGACGCCCACACCGGCATCCTGCTCGGCATCGCCGACGCCCTGGTCGCCATGAAGAAGGACCTGCCGGGCCAGGTGATGCTGGTGTTCCAACCGGCCGAGGAAGGCGCGCCCGCCGACGAGGAAGGCGGCGCCTCGCTGATGCTCAAGGACGGGCTGTTCAAGGACTTCAAGCCCGAGGCCATGTTCGGCCTGCACGTGTTCTCGACCCTGTCGGCCGGCCAGCTCGGCGTGCGCCAGGGCCCGCTGATGGCGGCGTCCGACCGGTTCACCATCAAGATCAAGGGCCGCCAGACCCACGGCTCGGCGCCTTGGGCCGGGGTCGACCCGATCGTCGCCGCCGCCGACGTGATCGGCAGCGCCCAGACCATCGTCAGCCGCCGCACCAACATCGCCAAACTGCCGGCGGTGGTGAGCTTCGGCGCGATCAAGGGCGGCATCCGCTACAACATCATTCCCGACGACGTCGAAATGATCGGCACCATCCGCACCTTCGACGAGGGCATGCGCCAGGCGATCTTCAAGGACCTCAAGAACGTCGCCGAACACGTCAGCACCGCCCACGGCGCCCATGCCGAGGCCACGGTGCCCGACCAGGACGGCAACCCGGTGACCTACAACGACCCGGCCCTGACCGCGCGCATGCTGCCGAGCCTCAAGGCCGTGGCCGGCGACGCCAACGTGGTCGAGATGCCGCTGGTGATGGGCGCCGAGGATTTCTCGTACTACGCCAAGGAAGTGCCGGCGATGTTCTTCTTCGTCGGCGCGACCGCGCCGGGCGTCGATGCGGCGACCGCGCCGAGCAACCATTCGCCGAAGTTCAAGCTCGACGAGAGTTCGCTCGATGTCGGCCTGCGCGCGATGCTGCAGGTGACGCTGGACTATCTGCATGGGGCGAAGGCGGCGGGCTAAGGCGGGAAGCACCCCCGGCCCCCTTTTCCAAAGGGGGAACAGCCGAGGCAAGTCAGAAGGCGCAACACCGGCGAGATGCGCAACACCAACCACTCGCCCTGCGTGACTCCCTGCCCCCTTCGACAAAAGGGGGCAAGCGCCCGGCCTGTGTTCGAAGTGCGTGCCGTCTCTCGGCGCGGGGGATTTGCTGTTCGGCGCCCTGCGCGGGTAAGCAAAAGCAAATCCCTCCTCCCCCCCTTTTTCAAAGGGGGGAACGGCTAAGGCGGTGCCAAGATGGCTTGAGGTTGGCGACTGCGTTCCAGCCTCTCCACGGCCTCCCCACCGCCAGCGGCTAAAATGCCGGCATGACTTCCCATGACCTCCCCCTCGGCCGCCACGTCGATTACCCGCGCGAGTACGACGCCTCGCTGCTGTTTCCGATCGCCCGCTTGCTCGGCCGCGCCCATATCGGCCTGGCCGACGACGCCCTGCCCTTCGTCGGCATCGACCGCTGGCATGCTTACGAGCTGAGCTGGCTCGACCTACGCGGTAAACCACGCGTCGCCACCGCGACTCTGTCGGTGCCGGCGACTTCGCCGCAGCTGATCGAGTCCAAGTCGCTCAAGCTCTACCTCAACTCCTTCAATGCCACCCGCTTCGACGACGATGCCGTGGTCCTGGCGACCATCGCCCGCGACCTGTCGGCCGCCGCCGGCGCGCCGGTCGAGGTCGCATTCGGCCTGCCGCCGATCGACACCGCCGACGGCGTCGAGTCGATCGACGAGCTCGATGTCGCCATCGACGACTACGGCCCGCCGAACGCCGAGCACCTCGCCGCCGATGCCGGCGAGATCGTCGAGGAAACCCTCGGCAGCGCGCTGCTCAAGTCGAATTGCCCGGTCACCGGCCAGCCGGACTGGGCGCGGGTGGTCATCGCCTATCGCGGCCCCAAGCTCGATCGCGCCGCGCTGTTGCGCTATCTGGTCTCGTTCCGCGACCACGCCGAGTTCCACGAGCAATGCGTCGAACGCATCCATTCCGACCTCAGCCGCCGCTGCCAGCCGCAGTGGCTGTCGGTCGAGGCGCGCTACACCCGCCGCGGCGGCTTGGACATCAACCCCTGGCGCGGCAGCCCGGGCCTGGCGCGTCCGAGCGTCGGCCGCGACGAACGCCAGTAACGTCCCTGCAGGAATCTCACGCCCGGCCCCTGGGCCGGGCGGTCCGCCGTGCTGAATCCGGGTAATCGGATTATTCAGTTTTGTAATGTGAGTTCACGCCGGCGCTATACATTTTTAACAAGCCGCATGTCATGTTGCGCTCGCCACTTCGGCAGGAGCCCTCAACCCATGACTACCCCGGACAAGAAAGCCGATTTTTCCGATGTGACCACCAATGTCGATACCACCGCGGAGAAAGTCGAGAAGGCCGACTTCTCCGACGTTACGGTGACGGTCGATACGACTGCGGAAAAAGTCGGCGAACAGACCTATACGGTCGAAAAGGGCGACACGCTCTCGCATATCGCCAAACAGTTCTACGGCAAGGCGAGCAAGTGGAACGCGATCTTCGAGGCCAATCGCGATCAGCTCGACGATCCCGACAAGATCCAGCCCGGCCAGATCCTCAAGATTCCGACCATCAACGACTGATCCGTCGACTGCGTTTCACCATCATCGCCATCGTCTTTCCAGGAGATCCACCATGTTGATCCGCAATCGTACGCATTACGCCGTTGCCGCCGCCCTCGTGGCCGCGCTGGCCCTGGCTGGCTGCAAGAAGAAGGAAGAACCCGTAGCTCCGGCTCCGGCTCCGACCGAAACCCCGGCTCCGGCTCCGGTCGAACCCGCTCCGGCTCCGGCCGCGCTGAGCGTGGTGTCGGTGACCCTGGGCACCGCCGCCGGTCCGGACAAGAAGATCGCCGCGCCGACCACCAGCTTCAAGCCGACCGACAAGATCGTCGCCTCGGTCGCCACCGACGGCACCGCGACCAACGCCGAAGTGGCCGCCAAGCTCGTCTATCAGGATGGCCAGACCGCCGGCGAAGAGAAGCAGACCCTCAACACCACCGGTGCCGAAACCACCAACTTCCAGTTCGCCAAGGCTTCGCCGTGGCCGGCCGGCAAGTACAAGGTCGAGATCAGCGCCAACGGCGCCGTGGCCAACACCACCGAACTCGAAGTGAAGTAACCCTCTCTCTCCGCCTCATGGGCGGGCAAGCCCGGGCGCGGCTCACTGCCGCGCCCTTTTTTTGTCCGCGCGATCCGTAATCGCCGATGGACCAGGGCTTGCAGCAGCTCGCTTCAGAACTGCAGCAAACGGGTTCCCCCTTTGGAGAGGGGGGCCGGGGGGATTTGCTCCTGCTGCGCCAACCCCGCATCGATTCCGCGGAGCCGAACCCGCCACTACCCCTGCGGGAACTCCCCGTCCACGTACAGCCAGCGCCCCTCGACCCGGACGAAGCGGCTGAGCTCGTGCAGGCGCGCCGCCGAACCGCCGCCGACCCGGTAGCGGGCGACGAACTCGACCGTCGCCGCGTCCTCGCCGTCGGGGCGGTGCCGCTTCACGTCCAGGCCGAGCCAGCGCACCCCCGGCTCGAAATCCAACTCGCTCGGGCAAGTGTCCGGGAACCAGCTGGCCCGCAGATACTCCAGGTCGCCCAAGGCGTAGGCGCTGTAGCGCGAGCGCATCAGCGCCTCGGCGGTAGCGGCGGCGGCCCCGGCATGCAGCCGGCCGCAGCAGTCGGCATAGCGGCGCGAAGGGTCGCAGGGGCAGGCGGCGGGCAAGGCGATACGAGCGGTCATGGCGATATTTTCGTCGCAAGCACGCCGCTGCGACTACCATGCGCGTCCTCTCCCCTGTCCCGAGCCCCGCCATGAAACCGCCTGCCTACCTCGACGACGAGCAGATCGAACGCCTGGCCGACCTGCTCGATCAGCGCGCCGTGCCCCACAAGGGCTTCAATCTGGAAGCGCTGGACGGCTTCCTGTCGGCCCTGGCGGTCAGCCCCGAACAGCCGCCGGCCGAGGAATGGCAGCCGGTGGTCTGGGGCGGCAAGGCGCCGCGCTGGAACGACCAGGCCGAGGCCGACGAGATCCAGGCCTTGCTGCTCGGCCACTGGAACATGGTCAGCTCGCGCGTCTGCCACGGCGACGACGACCTGCCCGACCACCTGGCGCCGCTGCTGTGGCTGCCGGAAGAGCCCGAAGCCGATGCCCCGGACGAACTCGACGTCGGCCGCGACTGGGCCTTCGGTTTCTTCCGCGGCGTCGAGCTGCGCGAAGCGGCCTGGGACCAGTGGCTCGACGACAACGACTGGATGGACGAAATCTTCGGCCTGTTCGACCGCCTCGCCAGCGGCGAAGTGCTCGGCGAAGACCCGGCCGCGCCGCCGACCCCGATCAGCTACCGCGAGCGCCTGGAGATCGTTGCCGGCCTGCCGGGCATGCTGGCCGACCTGCACCACCACCGCATCGAGGCCCTGACCCCGCGCGAACCGCTGCGCCGCGTCGAGACCCCGGACCGCAACGACCCCTGCTCCTGCGGCAGCGGCAAGAAGTACAAGAAGTGCTGCGGCGCCTGAGTCTCGCGCGCTGAGGCACGGCCACCGCTGCGCCATCGCAGCTCGCCATGCAGCGGGGCCGCATCGACATCGTCGCTGCGGCCCCGGTCGGTTTCGTGTCCGCACTCGTGCCGCCGGCTCGAAACGGACTCGCCGCATCGCCAATGCCTCTTGCCGGCCGCAGCGGGGCCGATGAGAAAATGGCGCCGATCCCATCGGTTCCGTTCGGCGATGTCGACCCATCCCTGCCTGCGCTGCGGCGCCTGCTGCGCCCATTTCCGCGTCGCCTTCCACTGGAGCGAAACCGACGCCCACCCGGACGGCCTCACCCCGAGCGCCGCGACCGAAGTCCTCGACCCGCACCGCGTGGTCATGCGCGGCACCTATGCCGGCCGCATCCATTGCCATTCCCTGCGCGGCACGGTCGGCGCCGACGCCCAGTGCGGCATCTACCCGCTGCGCCCTTCGCCCTGCCGCGAGCTGTACCCCGCGTGGGAAGACGGGCGGCCGAGCCCGCAATGCGACCAGGCGCGGGCGGCGTATGGCTTGGAGCCGTTATCGCCGCAGCATTGGTCGGCGAGCGCGCGGTCCGTTACGGATCACGACCGCCCGGACACGAACGCAAGGACCCACCGTTCGGCGAACGCTACGGACTAGACCGATCCACGGCGGCCCCGCTCCACGCCCTCAGCAAGGGCTCGCGGTAGTCGGCGTCTTTTTCGTTCCAATGGACATAACCGTTGGGCAGGTCGATGTGGAAGAAGCTCTCGTAGTAATCCTCGTCGAGCGCGGCTTCGTCCTGGTCGCGGCCGAAGATCTTGGCCCGGACCGCATGGGTTTCCAGTTCGGTGTCTTCCTGCTGCAGCGCGATCAAGGTGTAGGACTCGCTCGCGGCGGCCACGCGCTCGAACGGCTCGATCGCGTACAGCTTCGCCAACGCGCCGATCAGGCGGTCACTGGCCGCACCGATCGACGACAGCACCAGGCCTTCGCCGTAGACGTGCTCTTGCCGCAGGTGCATGTCGGCATCGAATCCCGGGCCGATCCGCTTCACCAGTCGCGCGTCCAGCCCGACGATCTCGCCTTCGTGACGCGCCGACATGCGGAAGTAGTAGTGATCCGCATTCGAGCGCAGGTCTTCGATCTTGAAGGTGCAGTCGACGAAACCGTCCTCGCAGGCTTCGGTCAGTTCCGGCAGCGCCGAGTGGGTTTGCTCCGTTTGCATCGCAGGTCCTCCACGGATGGTTCGAGCGGTCGACGACTCGGCCGCTGCAGCAATGAGCCGGGCCCGTCCAGGGCAAGCCCGGGACGCATCATTCCATAGCGCGTCGGCCTTATACCCGTCCGGTCTTTGCCTCGCCCCGCCCGAACCGCGACAATGGCGGGCCGGATCGCAGCCGCACCGCTTTCCGCAAGGACCCTGCTCCGCCCCGTGCGCCAGCGCACGGCGGCCCCACTGGAGATCGTAATGACCGAGTTCGTAGCGACGCCGCCCGCAGGCGGCGCCAAGATCACCAAGACCCCGACCGGCCTCAACGTGCCGGATCGTCCGATCATCCCGTTCATCGAAGGCGACGGCACCGGCCCGGACATCTGGCGCGCTTCGGTGCGCGTGCTCGACGCCGCGGTCGCCAAGGCCTACGGCGGCCAGAAGAAGATCGAGTGGGTCGAGGTCTTCGCCGGCGAGAAAGCCAACAACACCTACGGCACCTGGCTGCCGGACGGCACCGTGCAGGCCTGCCGCGACTACCTGGTCAGCATCAAGGGTCCGCTGACCACGCCGGTCGGTGGCGGCATCCGTTCGCTCAACGTCGCCCTGCGCCAGATGCTCGACCTGTACGTCTGCCTGCGCCCGGTGCGTTGGTTCGAAGGCGTGCCCTCGCCGGTCAAGAAGCCGGGCGACGTCGACATGGTGATCTTCCGCGAGAACACCGAAGACATCTACGCCGGCATCGAATGGGCCGGCGGCAGCGCCGACTCGCAGAAGGTGCTGGATTTCCTGCAGAAGGAATTCCCGCAGGCATTCGACAAGATCCGCTTCGGCACCGCCGAGAAGAACGCGGCGTGGCTCGGCGAACTGCAGGCCATCGGCGCTCCGGCGCGCGAGCTGCCGGTCGAAGTCGGCCTGGGCATCAAGCCGGTCAGCCGCCTCGGCACCGAGCGCCTGGTGCACAGCGCGATTTCCTACGCGATCGAGAACAAGCGCAAGTCGGTGACCCTGGTCCACAAGGGCAACATCATGAAGTACACCGAAGGTGGCTTCCGTGACTGGGGCTACCAGGTGGCGCGCGACTACTTCGGCGCGGTCGAACTCGACGGCGGCCCCTGGCATGTGATTCCGGAAGGCAAGCCGGGCGCGGGCCTGGTCATCAAGGACGCCATCGCCGACGCCTTCCTGCAGCAGATCCTGCTGCGTCCGAAGGAATACGACGTGTCGGCGACGCTGAACCTCAACGGCGACTACCTGTCCGACGCGCTCGCCGCGCAGGTCGGCGGCATCGGCATCGCCCCGGGCGCGAACATCAACTACGTGACCGGCCACGCCGTGTTCGAGGCGACCCACGGCACCG
>Ga0307406_10001135_pt1 | contig 14888 bp, 10 predicted proteins | sample 322Cmetagenome_3_FD_203706 | JGI IMG/M metagenome (GOLD analysis project Ga0307406, IMG submission 203706) | Maize rhizosphere microbial communities from greenhouse at UC Davis, California, United States - 322HYB-C-2 | ecosystem: Host-associated > Plants > Roots > Rhizosphere > Soil | place... | reverse complement strand
CTCCAACTGTGGCCACACCGTGGCCAAGGACCTCCCCGGGCTGCGCCGGGCCTACATCGCCGACGTCGAGCACCGGGTCCGGACCAAGCCGCGGCGGATGCTGCGGCGGGTGATCCGCCACCCGGTGTCGTTCGCCCTCGACCTGCCCGGCGCCCTGCTCGTCAAGCCGGCCAAGATGGAGGCCGAGCTCCGGGTCCTGTACGGCCGCCGGTAGGGCACCGGCTAGGCGAGGATCTGGAGGGGCTGCTCCAGGGCGGCCTTGAGCCGCCCGAGGAACCGAGCCCCGTCGACCCCGCCGACGACCCGGTCGTCGATCGACAGCGTCAGCCGCATCCGCCGCCGGACCCCGATCCCCTGGTCGGTCGCCACCACCTCGGGAAGCACAGCCCCGAAGGAGAGCACGGCGGCGGCCGGGTGGTCGACCGGCGGCCGGAGCTGGTCGACATTCAGATGGGCCACGGCGAGGGCATCGCCGCCAAAGGCCGCGTCGAGGGTGGGGTCGGACCGCACGAGCATGCCGCAGGCCCTGCTCACCAGCTCGGGCACGCTCACCTCGTCCCCGAGGTCGTCCTGAAGGTCGAGCAGCGCCTCGGCGTCCACGGCCACGGTCAGGTGGACGAGCGGCGCGGTCGCGACCGCCGGGACCGGGGTCGCGCTGGGTGCGGGGGCTGCGGCGGCCGCTTCCACGTCGGCGCGCGTGATGCGGCCGCCGCGGCCGGTGCCGCGGACCCGCTCCAGGTCGACCCCGAGGTCGCGGGCGAGCCGGCGGGTGAGGGGGGTGGTCCAGGGCATCATCTGGACGCTAGGCGGGACCGGGAGTGGCGTCCAATACAGAAAACCTTGGCATGGATACGCGCGCCGGATCCCGCCGTCCGGGCTAGGGGTGGCCTCGCCGAGGAGGGCGTTCAGGTCGCCGACGGGGCCCAGGTGGCGGAGCTTGTCGGGGTTGACGATCGAGCGGACGGTCTGGACCCGGCCGTCGGCGATGTCGACGGCCAGCACGCCCAGCAGGCGGCCGTCGGGGTCGGTGGTGAGGAGCCCGGGGTGGCCGTTGATCTCGGCCGGGCGGGCTCCCATGCCGGCGGCCCGGCCGCGGCGGGCCAGGCCGATGAGGAAGCGGGCGACCCGCTCGGCGCCGTGGACGGGGCCGGCGAGGGCGGGGGCCTTGCCGCCGCCGTCGCCGTGGAGGACGGCGTCGGCGGCCAGCAGGCCGACCAGGCCCTCGGTGTCGCCCTGGTCGACGGCGGCGAAGAAGCGGGCGGCCAGCTCCTCGCGCTGGCGGCGCGACGCCTCGAACCGGGGGCGGCCGGCCTCGACGTGGCGGCGGGCCCGGACCGCGGCCTGGCGGCAGGCCTCCTCGGAGCGGCCGATCAGCGGCGCGATCTCGGCGTAGCCGTAGCCGAACACCTCATGGAGCAGGAACACCGCCCGCTGCACGGGCGACAGGCGCTCCAGCAGCACCAGGAAGGCCAGGGACAGGCTGTCGGCGGTCTCGGCGTGGCTCGCCGGGTCCGGCTCCTGGCCGGTCATCAGGGGCTCGGGCAGCCAGGCGCCGACGTAGCGCTCGCGCCGGACCCGGGCCGAGCGCAGGTGGTCGATGGCCAGGCGGGTCGTGGCCGCCGACAGGTACGCCTTGGCCGAGGTGACCTCGGTGCCGCCGGCCACGGCCCGGTGGTAGCGCAGGAAGGCCTCCTGCACCAGGTCCTCGGCCTCGCTGACGCTGCCCACCATCCGGTAGGCGATCGCGAACAGCAGCGGCCGCAGCTCGGGGTAGCCATCGGCGGCGTCCATCGCCGATCCAGTCAACCAGACACCTCCTCCACCCTCCAGGACGAGGCAGGGCCGCCCCGCGTGACACCTCCTGCTCTTGTGTCACGCCCGGCCGGGCCGGCTCGTCCCCGGTGATGTAGGTCCGCGAGACGAGAGAGGAGCCGATCATGAGGATCTTCGTCGCCGGGGCGACCGGCGCCATCGGCCGGCGGCTGCTGCCGCTGCTGCTCGCCGACGGCCACCAGGTGACCGCCATGACCCGCCGCCCGGCCAAGGCGGCCGGCCTGCGCGCGACCGGGGCCGACCCGGTGGTCGCCGACGCCCTCGACCGCGAGGCGGTGCTGGCCGCCGTCACCGCCGCCCGGCCCGAGGTGGTGGTGCACGAGCTCACCGACCTGGCCGCGATGCGCGACTTCCGCAAGGTCGACCAGGGGTTCGCGGCCACCAACCGGCTGCGCACCGAGGGCACCGACCACCTGCTGGCCGCCGCCCGGGCGGCCGGGGCACGGCGGTTCGTGGCCCAGAGCTTCGCCGGCTGGCCGTTCGCCCGGACCGGCGGGCCGGTCAAGACCGAGGACGACCCCCTCGACCCTGACCCACCGGCCGCGCTGCGGCCCACCCTGGACGCCATCCGCCACCTCGAGGCGGCCGTGCTCGGCGCCGACGGCATGGAGGGCGTGGTGCTGCGCTACGGCGGCTTCTACGGCCCGGGGACCTCGGCCGGGGAGGGTGGCTACATGCTGGAGGACCTGCGCCGCCGCCGCTTCCCGATGGTCGGTGCCGGCACCGGCGTGTGGTCGTTCGTCCACATCGACGACGCCGCCGCGGCCACCGCCGCCGCCGTCGAGCGGGGCGCCCCCGGCATCTACCAGATCGTCGACGACGACCCGGCGCCGGTGTCGGAGTGGCTGCCGGCGCTGGCCGGGGCCGCCGGCGCCCCGCCGCCGCGGCGGGTCCCGGCCTGGCTGGCCCGGCTGGTCGCCGGCGAGCACGCCGTGGTGCTGATGACCGAGGTCCGCGGGGCCGCCAACGCCAAGGCCAGGCGCGAGCTGGGCTGGACGCCGGTCCACCGGAGCTGGCGCCAGGGCTTCCGCGACGACCTGGCCGGGACGGGGCCGGGCTCCTACCCGGCCCGGAAGGTCCCGTAGGCGGCCGGCCGGCCGCCGCCGGCGGGCTCGGGTGCGGGGACGGACGGGGTGGTCCGCAGCACCCGGGCCGCCCACGGGGGCAGCCACCAGTTCCAGCGGCCGAGCAGGGCGACCAGGGCCGGGACCAGCAGGGCGCGCAGGATGGTGGCGTCGAGCAGGATGCCGGCGCCGAGGGCGGTGGCCATGATCTTGACGTCGACCTCGGGGACGGCGGCCAGGGAGGCGAAGGCCAGGAACAGGATCAGGGCGGCGCTGGTGACCAGCCGGCCGACCCGGCCGAGGCCCTGGACGACGGCCGTCCCGGTCGACCCGGTGGCGTCGTGCTCCTCGCGCATGCGGGAGAGCAGGAAGACCTCGTAGTCCATGGACAGGCCGTAGAGGAAGGCGAAGGCCATCAGCGGCACCCAGATCGCGATCGCGCCGGTGGCCGGGATGCCCCAGACGGCCTCGGAGCCGTGGCCCTCCTGCCAGACGAGCACCAGGACCCCGTAGGCCGCGCCGATCGACAGCAGGTTCAGCACGATCGCCTTGAACGCCAGCAGCAGCGAGCGGAACGCCCGGGCCAGCATGACGAAGGTGACCAGCGCGACCGCCACCAGCAGCAGCGGGAAGGCGCCGTAGATGGCATTGCCAGCGTCGATGCCGAGCGCGCCGCTGCCGCCGACTCGCGCACCGGGCAGCTCGGCAGCGACCAGGCCGCGGACCTGCTCCACGGTCGCCGCGCCGGCACCGCCGCCGGTCTCGGCGGCCGGGAGCACGGTGACCAGGGCGGTGCCGGCGCGGTGCCAGGCCGATCCCGCCGGTGCGGTCGCCGCCTGCACGCCGGGGACTTCGGCCAGGCGCCCGGCGGCCCGCTCCGGGTTGGTCCCCGCCGGCAGCAGCACCTCGATCGGGGTGAGGATGCCGCCGCCGACGCCGGCTCGCTCCAGGCGGGCGAGCGCCTCGCGGGCGGGGCCGGAGGTGGCCAGGGAGTCGGCCGGGGGGTCGCCGAGGCGCAGGCCGAGCGCGGCAACGCCGAGCGGCAGCAGCACCGCCAGCGCGGCGATGGTGGCCAGCCAGCGGTGACGGACGACCCCGCTCGCCCAGCGCGTCCACAGCCGACTGGCCGCCGTGTCCCGCCGTAGCGCCCGCCGTGGCCAGTCGAGCCGCGGTCCCACTGTGGCCAGCAGGACCGGCAGCAGGGTGAGGGTGACCACGGCGCTGGCGAGCGGGATGAGCAGGCCGCCGTAGCCCACGCTGCGCAGGAACGGCACCGGCAGCAGGACCAGCACCAGCAGGCCGACCGCGACGGTGCCGGCGCTGGTCACCACCGACCGACCGGCGGTCGCCATCGCCCGGTGGACCGCCTGCTCGCGGTCGTGCCCCCCAGCCAACTCCTCGCGCCAACGGGTGACCAGCAGCAGCGAGTAGTCGATGGCCACGCCGAGACCGATCAGGGCGACCAGGAACTGCACCAGGAAGCTGACGTCGGTCACGGCGGTCAGGCCGAAGATGGCCAGGAACGCGGCCAGGATGGACACGGCGGCGACCAGCAGCGGCACCAGCGCCAGCAGCGACCCGAACACGAACGCCAGCACCACCAGGGCGCCAACGCCGCCCACCAGCGTCTCGACCAGCACCCCGGTGTCGCCCGGCTGCGACTCGGTGTCCGCCACCAGCTGGTCGAGCCCGGTCACCTGGATCGACCAGCCGGGCGGGAGCGAGGCGCGCAGCCGCGCTGTCACGGCCGCCGCCAGCCCCGAGGCACCCTCGTCCAGCTCCGGTTGGTAGGGTCCCCAGACCAGCCCGTAGACGGTCCGGCCGCCGTCGGTCACCAGGCGGCGGTCGCCGGTGGTGGCCGGCCAGGCCAGGACCCGCAGCCGCGGGTCGGCGGCGAGGTCGCCGAACGCCCGGGCGAGGGCGTCGGCGACCCCTGGGCTGTCGACCGTGGCGCCCCCTGGGAGGGTGACCACCGGGACCAGCGGGTTGCCGGGCCCGCCGTTGCCGTATCGCTCCAGGATGGCCACGTTGGCCTCGTAGCCCTCCTGGCCGGGGAAGGAGAACTCCTGGGAAAGCCGGCCCGGGACCGCCCCGGCCGCGGCCACGCCGGCCACCAGCACGACCAGCCAGACCGCGACCACGGCCAGCCTGTGGCGGAGCAGGAACTGCGTCAGTCGCGGCATGGGTCTCCTCCGGACGAGGCTGGGCTCGGCGGGTCGATCGTCCCGCCGGGGCTCGGGGCGGTCGTCGGCCTCAGAGCGGTTCCGCGCCTGCACACCCCGCGCAGGACCGGCCGCCCGGCTACGGCGGCGGGCGTAGGTCAGCCAGCCTGACCGGGGCTGACCAGGCCGGACTCGTAGGCGAAGACGACCAGCTGGGCGCGGTCGCGCGCGCCGAGCTTGACCATGGCCCGGCTGACGTGGGTGCGGGCCGTGGCCGGGCTGACGACCAGCCGCTCGGCGATCTCCTCGTTGGACAGCCCGGCCCCGGCCAGGGCCATGACCTCCCGCTCACGCTCGGTCAGGACGGCCAGGTCGACCCGGGCGGGAGGGCTGGGCCGGCGGCGGGCGGCGGCGAACTCGGCGATCAGCCGGCGGGTCACGCTGGGGGCGAGCAGGGCCTCGCCCTCGGCCACGACCCGTACCGCCCGCAGCAGCTCGGCCGGGTCGGTGTTCTTGAGCAGGAACCCGCTGGCCCCGGCGGCCAGGGCCTCGAACACGTACTCGTCCAGCTCGAAGGTGGTCAGGACCAGCACCCGGACCCCGGCCAGGAGCTCGTCGGCGACGATCCGCCGGGTCGCCTCCAGCCCGTCCAGGACCGGCATGCGGATGTCCATCAGGACCACGTCGGGCCGGGCCGAGCGGGCCAGCTCGACCGCCTCCCGCCCGTTCCCGGCCTCCCCCACCACCTCGATGTCGTCGGCGTCGTCCAGCAGTGCCCGGAACCCGGCCCGGACCAGGTGCTGGTCGTCGGCGAGCAGCACCCTGATGGGGCTCACGGGGTGCCCACCGGGAGGGTGGCCAGGACCCGGAAGCCGCCGCCGGGCCGGGGGCCGGCCTCCAGGCTGCCGCCCAGGGCCCGGGCCCGCTCCCGCATCCCCAGGATCCCCTGGCCGCTGCCGGTGCCGTGGCCGTTGCGGCCGGCGCGGCCGTCGTCGGTGACCTCGACCGTGACCCGGCCGTCGGCGTGGGTGACGGTGATCTCGGCCCGGCTGGCCCGGGCGTGGCGGACCACGTTGGTCAGCGACTCCTGGACCACCCGGTAGCAGGCCAGGTCGACGGCCGGCGGCAGCCGCCGCGGCTCGCCCTTCACGGACACCCGGACCTCCACCCCGGCCCCGGCCGCCTGGGCGACCAGGGCGTCCAGCTCGCCAAGGCCGGGCGCCGGGCTGAGCGGGGCCCGGCCGCCGTCGCCGCCGCCGTCGCCGTCGCGGAGCACCCCCAGCATGGCGTGCAGCTCGCCCAGGGCCTCGTCGCTGGCCTGGCGGATGGCGGCCAGCGACTCGGCCGCCTTGTCGGGCCTGCGCTCCAGCAGGTGGGACGCCACCCCGGCCTGGACGCTGATCACCCCGATGGTGTGGGAGACGACGTCGTGCAGCTCCCTGGCGATCCGCATCCGCTCCTCGTCGACCCGGCGGCGGGCCTCCTCCTCCCGGGTCCGCTCGGCCCGCTCGGCCCGGTCCCGCAGCTCGGCCACGTACGCCCGCCGGGCCCGGACCGCCTCGCCCCACCACATGGCCGCGAACACGGTCACGGCCGCGTACAGCGGCTCGCCGTCGAACATGGTGCTGCCGTACAGGAACAGCTCGGCCCCGGCGGCGGCCACGGCCGTCCCGCTCGCCGCCACCCAGGCCGTCCGCCGCGGCAGGGTCAGCGCGACCGTCCACAGGGCCGGGTAGATGCCCAGCTGGGACGGCCCCTCGGGATAGGTCCGGGCGGCGTAGACCAGCCCGCAGGCCAGGGTCGCGGCCAGCACCCGCGCCGGCCACCGCCGCCGCAGCAGCAGGAACAGCGGCCCGGCGACCAGCAGGGCGTAGCCGAGCGGGTCCAGCGGCCGCCAGTCCGGCGTGCGGCCGAGGCCGATGCGCTCCGACGCCCAGCACCCGAGCACCTGCACGGCGGCGATGCCGACGACGAGCAGCACGTCGGCGACCAGGGCCCGCCCCCGGGCCAGCGGCGCACCCCTGCTCGGCTCCATGCCGGCCACGATAGGCGAGCCGCCCGAGGGGGGCATCCGTTCCCGGGCGTAGCCCCCGGGGCGGCGGGTACGCAGGCGCGCGTATTCGGTGGTCATCGGAGGGCCGCCCGCCTACTGTCGGGCGATGGACGGCTACGACCCGGTCGAGGTCCAGGCGCGCTGGCAGGCCCGCTGGGCGCGGGACCGGCTGGGCGAGCTGGACCTGGACCGGGTCGGGCGGCCGGAGAAGCTCTACAACCTGGTCGAGTTCCCCTACCCGTCGGCCGAGGGGCTGCACGTCGGGCACACCTACACCTACGCCGGGGCCGACACCTGGGGGCGCTACCAGCGGATGCGGGGGCGGGCGGTGTTCCAGCCGATCGGCTTCGACGCCTTCGGCATCCACACCGAGAACTACGCCCTCAGGGTGGGCGAGGACCCGACCACCCTCACGACCAGGACCGTGGACCGCTACCGGGGCCAGCTGCGGCGGCTCGGGGCGGCCTGGGACTGGAGCCACGAGGTGGTGACCAGCGACCCCGCCTACTACCGCTGGACCCAGTGGCTGTTCCTGCGCCTCCACGAGGCCGGGCTGGCCGTCTGGCGGGAGGCGCCGGTCGTGTGGTGCCCGTCGTGCCTGACCGTGCTGGCCAACGAGCAGCTGGAGGGTGACCGCTGCGAGCGTTGCGGCACCCAGGTGACCGAGCGGGTCATGCGCCAGTGGTTCCTGCGCATGACCGCCTACGCCGACCGGCTGCTGGAGGGCCTGGACGGCCTCGACTGGGCCGAGTCGGCCAAGCGGCAGCAGCGGGCCTGGATCGGCCGCTCGGCCGGGGTCGAGATCGACTTCGACACCGGGGACGGCGGCCACCTGGCCGCCTTCACCACCCGCCCCGGCACCCTCGGCGGGGCGACGTTCCTGGCCGTGCCCAGCCCCGAGGCCACCCTGGCCGGCCAGGGCCGCGGCATGGGGACCGAAGGCCGCTTCACCGGCCGCCACGCCCTGCACCCGGTGACCGGCCGTCGCCTGCCCGTCTGGGAGGCCGCCTACGTGGTCGCCGGCTACGGCGCCGAGGCGGTGATGGGCGTCCCGGCCCACGACGAGCGCGACCACGCCTTCGCCGCCGCCCACGGGCTGCCGGTGCTGGCCATGCCCGAGGAGCCGGCCGAGGCGGTGACCGACTGGCTGGAGGCGCGGGGACGGGGCCGGCGGGCGACCCGCTACCGGCTGCGCGACTGGCTGATCTCACGCCAGCGCTACTGGGGACCGCCCATCCCGATCGTGCACTGCGAGGACTGCGGACCGGTGGCCGTGCCCGACCGGGACCTGCCGGTGCGGTTGCCAGCGGTGGCCGACTTCCGCCCCACCGGCACCGGCCGCTCGCCGCTGGCGTCGGTGCCGGAGTTCGTGCACACCGCCTGCCCGGCCTGTGGCGGCCCCGGCCGGCGGGAGACCGACGTGTCGGACACCTTCTTCGACTCGGCCTGGTACTTCCTGCGCTACCCCTCGGCCGGCCGCGACGACGTCGCCTGGGACCCGGAGCTGACGGCCCGGCTGCTGCCGGTCGACACCTACAGCGGCGGGCCCGAGCACGTCGCCCGTCACCACCTGTACGCCCGCTTCGTGACCATGGCCCTGCACGACCTGGGCCTTGTGCCGTTCGACGAGCCCTTCCCGAGGATCCGGCTGCACGGCTTCCTGCGCAAGGACGGGGCCAAGATGTCCAAGAGCCGGGGCAACGTGGTCGTCCCCGACGACTACATCGCCAGGGTCGGGGCCGACACCCTGCGCATGTACCTGCTGTTCATGGCCCCGTTCGAGGAGGGGGGCGACTGGAGCGACGCCGGCCTGGCCGGCATCGAGCGGTTCGCCGCCCGCGCCTGGCGGCTGCTGACCATCCCGGAGCCCCCGGGCCCGGGCGGGGTCGACCTGCGCCCCCTGGACCGGGCCGTCGCCGGCATCGGCGACGACATCGAGCGCCTCAAGCTCAACACCGCCATCGCGACCCTGATGGAGCTGCTGCGCTGGGCCCGCCGGCACAAGGCGGCCATGGACGCCGGCCAGTGGGACCGGACCTCGGGCACCTTCACCCTGCTGCTGGCGCCGTTCGCCCCCCACCTGGCCGAGGAGCTGTGGGCCCGGCTCGGCCGCCGCTATTCGGTCCACGCCCAGCCCTGGCCGGCCGCCGACCCGGCCGCCCTCGCCGCCCACGAGGTCACCCTGGTCGTGCAGGTGGACGGCCGGCGCCGGGACGCCGTGGCCGCCCCGCCCGGCCTCGACCGCGACCAGGCGCTGGCGCTAGCCCTGGGGAGCGGCAACGTTCGCCGCCACCTGGGCGGCCGGGAGCCGGTGAAGGTCGTCCACGTCCCCGACCGGCTGATCAACCTGGTCACGTCGGGGCGGTGAGCCAGACCGCCTGGTAGGGATCCAGCACGACCTGCCCGTGCTCGACCCGGGCCGGGCGGCCGGTGATGCGGTCGACCGGCCGGTCGTGGCCGACCAGGTACAGGGCCATGGGGCTGACCTGCTGGGCTGCTCGGTGACGTTGTGGACGGCGACCAGGGTGCCGAGGGGGTGGCGGCGCAGGAACGCGAGCAGCTGCGGCTGCTGGAGGTCGGCGATCTCGACCGGGGTGGCGGCGTGCAGCTGGGGGGTGGCGCGGCGGGCGGCGGCCAGGGCGGCCAGGGCTGAGAAGATGCGCCGCTCGACGGTGCCGTCCTCGGAGCGGCGCCCGGCCAGCTCCCAGTCCATGGCCGGGCGGTGCAGCCAGCGGTTGTCGGCGGCCAGGGCCGGGTCGTCGAGGTAGCCGTGGTCGTTGCGCTGGCCCAGCTCGTCGCCCATGTAGAGGAGCGGGATGCCGTCGTAGCCGAAGATCAGGGCGTGGCCGAGCAGGATCCGCCGGATGGCCAGGTCGACCAGGGCAGGGTCGCCCGAGGCCAGGGCGTCCTCCAGCCCGGCCAGGCTGGCCAGGCTGCCGCTGGTGCGCCGGTCGCCGGTGACCGGGTTGTCCTGGAACACCTCGCCGCGGGCGAAGCTGCCCGGGAACCTGCCGGCGTAGAAGTCGGCCAGGAACCGCCGGTGGGCGAACCCGCTCCAGCCGATGGCGGCCGCGTCCTCGTCCAGGACGGCCCAGCCGATGTCGTCGTGGCAGCGCAGGTAGGTGGCCCAGGCGGTGGAGGCGGGCTTGGACGGCAGCCGTCCCAGGACCAGGGTGGCCAGCCGGGCGTCGCGGGTCGCCACCGCCGACCAGTACTGGACCATCAGGCTGTTGTGGTAGGCGAGGTCGGAGATGCGTCCGTGGTGGCGGCCGACCCCCAGGTAGGCGGCCAGCTCGATGGGGCTGACGATCGCCTCGGCCTTGAAGATCACCGCCGGGGCGACGATCCGGGCGCAGGCCCGCAGGGCCAGCAGCAGATCGTGGACCTCGGGCTGGTTCTGGCAGCTGGTGCCGAGCCGCTTCCAGATGAACCCGACCGCGTCCAGGCGCAGCACCTCGACCCCGCGGTTGGCCAGGTTCAGCAGGACGTCGGCCATCTCGGTGAAGACCCGCGGGTTGGACCAATTCAGATCCCACTGGAAGCTGTTGAAGCTGGTCCAGACCCACGTGCCGGTCTCGGGGACGAAGCTGAAGTTGCCGGGGGCGAAGTCGGGGAAGACCTCGGGCAGGGTCCGCTCGTAGGCGTCGGGCAGCTCCCGGTCACCGAAGAACCAGAACATCGCCTCGGCCTCGGGGTCGCCGGCGCGGGCCGCCACCGCCCAGTCGTGCTCGGCCGCGCAGTGGTTGAGGACCAGGTCGACGCAGACGCTCATGCCCCGGGCGCGGGCCTGCCCGCACAGCCGCTCCAGGTCGTCCATGGTCCCGAGCCGGGGGTCGACGGCGCGGTAGTCGCGTACCGCGTAGCCGCCGTCGGAGTCCCCCTCGCGGGGCCAGCAGCGGCATCAGGTGCAGGTACCGGACGCCCAGCTCGTCCAGGTAGTCGAGATGCCCGGAGACCCCCTGGAGGGTGCCGCCGAAGCGGTCGGCGTAGCAGACGTAGCCGATCATCGACGGGTCCTGGAACCAGTCCGGGCGGATGCTGCGCTCCAGGTCGAGCAGCTTCAGCGGCTCGGCCCGCTCCCGGTACCGCTCGGCCAGCAGCACCGCCACCCGCTCCAGCAGCCCGTCCAGGTCGTGCGCCTGGGCATAGGGTGCGGTCAGTCCCTCGACCAGGTCGTGCCACCACCGCCGCAGCCGCACCACGAACAGGTCGACGTCGCGGCCGGCCACCCCGTCCAGCACCTTGCGGACCCGCCCCTCGACCCCCTCGGGCACCCCGCCGCCCATCCCGGCTCCTCCGCTCATCGGCAGCCCGCCCAGCGCCCGACCCGCTTGAACCGCTGGACGCGGAGGAAGGCCTCGCGGACCCGGTCCCGGGAGAGGCGGCCGGCGGCCACGGCCCCGGCGAGATGGTCGAGGACGGCCGGGACCCCGGTGTGGCCGGAGAGGGTGAGCTGGTCGACCCCGGCGGCCAGCGAGCGCTCGGCGGCGACCGGGACCGACAGGGTGCCGGCGATGGCGCCCATCTCCAGGGCGTCGGAGACGACCAGGCCGTCGAAGCCCAGGCGGCCGCGCAGCAGCCGGCCGACCACCGCCGGGGACAGGCTGGCCGGGTTCCGAGGGTCGACGGCCTTGACGAGCAGGTGGCCGACCATGACCGCGTCCAGGCCGGCGCGGATGGCGGCCCGGAACGGGGCCAGGTCGCGGCCCTCCAGCCGGGCCATGGAGGCGTCGACCACCGGGAGCAGCTGGTGGGAGTCGACGGTGGACGCGCCGTGGCCGGGGAAGTGCTTGCCAACGGCCGCGACCCCGCCGGCGGCCAGGCCGCGCCGCCAGGCCACGGCGGCCCGGCTCACCGTCGCCGGGTCGGCCCCGAACGAGCGGTCGCCGATCACCCCGTCCCGTGGCGCCCCGGTGACGTCGAGCACCGGGGCCAGGTCGGCGGTGACCCCGAGGGCGGCCAGGTCCCGCCCGGTGGCCAGGCCGTAGCCCTCGACCCGGTCGGCCGGCAGGCGGCCGAGGTCGCGGGCCGCCGGGCTGGTCCGGACGATCCCGCGCAGGCGCGCCACCCGGGTCCCGGGCTCCTGGTCAACGGCCACCTCCAGCGGGATCGCGGCCCGCCGCTTGAGGGCCGCCACCAGCGCCTTGACCTGGCCGGCGGAGGAGACGTTCTGGCGGAACAGCAGCAGCCCCCCGATCCCCCGGTCGACCAGCCCCCGGCTGACCGCCCCGGCCGTGGTCCCCGGGAACCCGACCAGCAGCAGCTGGGCCAGCTGGGTGTCGAGCGGCGGCAGCTCCGCGCATGGGGCCGGGGGGGTTGTGGACAACCTCGGCCCCCCGTTCCCCGGGTCGGCTACCCTCCCGGTTCGGGGACCCGCGGATCCGGGGGCGGGCGGGTCCCCGCGCGCCTCGGCGCCCGCCGCCTCGGCGCCGGCCGGGCCGCCCGACCCTCCACCGGCCTCGCAGCCGGCCATCACCAGGACCAGCAGGAGCCCGGCCGCCAGGAACTGGCGCCGGGTCAGGCCTCGACCTCCTGGCCGTCTTCGGACCAGCGGGTGTGGAAGGTGCCCGGGCGGTCGAGGCGGCGGTAGGTGTGGGCGCCGAAGAAGTCGCGCTGGGCCTGGAGGAGGTTGGCCGGGCCGCGCTCGCGGCGGAAGCCGTCGTAGTAGGCGAGCGAGGAGGCGAACGCGGGCACGGCGATCCCGAGCTCGGCCGCGGTCGCGATCACCCGCCGCCAGGCGTCCTGGGCCTGGCCGACGGCGTCGCGGAAGTACCCGGCGAACAACAGATTCCGCAGGCCGGTGTCGGCCTCGTAGGCCTCGCGGATGCGGTCCAGGAACCGGGCCCGGATGATGCAGCCGCCCCGCCAGATGGTGGCCAGCCCGCCCAGCTCGACCCCCCACCCGTAGGCCTCGGAGGCGGCCGCGATCTGCTCGAACCCCTGGGCGTAGGCGACCACCTTGGAGGCGTACAGGGCGTCGCGGACGTCGTCGACGAAGGCGTCGGCCCGGGCCGCGTCCAGGCGGCCGGCCGGCCCGGGGAGGACCTTGGCCGCGGCCGTGCGCTGGTCCTTCTGGGACGACAGGACCCGGGCGAACACCGCCTCGGTGATCCCGGTCACGGGCACCCCCAGCTCCAGGGCCGACTGGACGGTCCAGCGGCCGGTGCCCTTCTGCTCGGCCTGGTCGAGGATCACGTCGACCAGCGGCCGGCCGGTGGCCTGGTCGACCTGGCGCAGCACCTTGGCGGTGATCTCGATCAGGAACGAGTCCAGCTCGCCGGCGTTCCAGCCCTCGAACACCTCGGCCAGGTCGGCCGCGCCCATCCCGGCACCGTGGCCCAGCAGGTCGTAGGCCTCGGCGATGAGCTGCATGTCGGCGTACTCGATGCCGTTGTGGACCATCTTGACGTAGTGGCCGGCCGCGCCGGGCCCGACCAGCCGGCAGCAGGGCACGCCGTCGACCTGGGCGGCGATGGTGGTCAGGACCTGCTCGACCAGCCCGTAGGCCTCGGGGCTGCCGCCGGGCATGATGCTGGGGCCCCACAGCGCCCCCTCCTCACCGCCGGACACCCCGGTGCCGATGAACCGCAGCCCCCGGGAGGCCATGGCCTGCTCGCGGCGCACGGTGTCCTCGAACCAGCTGTTGCCGCCGTCGATGAGGAGGTCGCCCTCGTCCAGGTGCCCGGCCAGCTCCTCGAGGACGGCGTCGACCGGGGGGCCGGCCTTGACCATGACCAGGATGCGCCGCGGCGGGGCCAGGGCGGCCACGAACTCCTCGGTCGAGAAGGTGCCGACGAGCTCGCCCTCGTCGCCGTGGCGCTCCAGCAGCTCCCGGGTGCGGCGCTCGGTGCGGTTGTGGACGGCGACCGGGAACCCGCGGCGGGCGACGTTGCGGGCCAGGTTGGCCCCCATGGTGGCCAGGCCGGTGACGCCCAGCTCGCACTGTCCGGCCATTCCGGCCCTCCTCCAGCGTCGGCGCGCTTGCCGTGCAGGCAAGCTACAGGACGGCGGGCCGGGCCGCAGTCCGGCCCGGGACCGGGACCCCAGCCCGGAGCGTTGTCCACATGTTCGGGTTGGTGCTTGTGTCGGGGTGGGGGCTTGATAGGTTGCGCCCATGGACTCGAACATAGATTCGATTCAGGCACCGGGGCCGCCGGAGTATCCGGGCGGGCTGGCGGGGCTGGCGGCGGTCGTGCAGGAGCTGGCCGCCCAGGATCTGCACGGCCTGTCGGATGCCGCCCTGGCCGCCCAGGTGCTGGAGTTCCGGCGGCTGCTGGACCGCCTGGAAGGACGCTGGCTCCAGCAGCTCGCGGCCATCGATGCCCACGTGGCCGCCGGGGCCGACGCGGTGCTGGTGGAGGCGGCCCGGCGGCTGGATCCACCCCGGCTGCGCCACGTCTTGGACCATCTGCTTCTGGTCGCCGACCCCGACCGTGCCGAGGCGCGGGCTGAGCGGCGTCATGGGCGGCGGGGGTGTGGCTGGCCCCGACCTGGGAAGGCATGGTCGCCATCGACGGACTCCTGGAGGCCGAGGCCGGCCACACCCTGCTGGCGGCCCTGGAGCCCCTGGCCCGCCCCGCCGACGCCAACGACCCCCGCAGCGGCGGGCAGCGCACCGCCGACGCCCTCACCGAGCTGGCCCGCCGGGCCTTGGAGGGCGGCCGGCTGCCAAAGGTCGGCGGGGTCCGGCCCCAGCTGACGGTGACCGTGGACCTGGACAGCCTGCTCGGCCACCCCGGTGGGGTGGGTGGAGAGGCGGGCTGGGCGGGGGCCGCT
>Ga0307406_10001134_pt1 | contig 14891 bp, 11 predicted proteins | sample 322Cmetagenome_3_FD_203706 | JGI IMG/M metagenome (GOLD analysis project Ga0307406, IMG submission 203706) | Maize rhizosphere microbial communities from greenhouse at UC Davis, California, United States - 322HYB-C-2 | ecosystem: Host-associated > Plants > Roots > Rhizosphere > Soil | place... | reverse complement strand
GCGGATGCGCCGACTCCCAACCGATCGAGTTGAGGGCGTCGGTCACCACGCCGTCCTCCGCGAGCGACAGGTGGTCGTCGAGGTAAAGCGCGAGGAAAAGCAACTCGATCAAAGCTTCCCGGGAGTCTTGCGTCATGCTCCGGTGAACTACCAATCCCACCGCTTTTGACAATCCGATTCCCTGCCCGACGTATCCTGAACCGTCTTCCCCGGGCTCATGCCGCGAACCCACGGCGCTCTGTGAAAACCGCGTGAAATCAGCCGATCCACTCCAATAACGGCCGATTTTTCCGGGAACAGAAGATCGACAAGAACGCTTTCACTATCACACGTTTGCACCTATGAAACCCTCGGTCTCCGCCCTCTTGGCTGCCCTGTTCCTGCTGCCGCTGCATGCGCAGGACGAGGAGAAAGAAAAAGATAAGAACAAGATTCCGGCGACGTCACTGGATGCCGTGCTTTTCGATGAGGGGCTGTGGACGAAGTCACTTGAGGACCTGCAGACCGCGACCAAGCCCGAGCCTGAGATCATCAAGAAGACCGAGAAAGGCACCTTGAGGCGCATGCTCCCGGGCATGGAATGGCTCTCCACCGCCAAGGATGGTCTCCGTGCAGATCCAGCGTCCTACCAGCTTCTCGGAAAAAAGGTCGGCGAGGTGATCGTGCGCGGTCGTGAGGGCAAGCCCGGAGAGGCCACTGTCTCACTCTTCAACCGCGGCGACGATGGGGAGATCCCGGCCGCGACCTACGAGGCCAAGCTCAAGGAATGGAAGACCATGCTCGATGGAAAACTCGCCGTTCGTTCCGAGGAACGAAAACAGCAGGGCTCAGTTCCGCTGGAAGGCTGGATCTGGAAAAAAGGCGACACTGCCGTCCTGCTGGAAGGCAGCATGAACCGCTCGGAGAAGCGCGCTGAATTCATCCGCCTGCGCCTGACTTCGGTTAGCGCAGCCAAGAACGCCCCGACCAAGATGGCGCGTCGTGACAGCTTCGCCGCCAACGTGAAGATGGACGACAAGGGCTTCACCTACATCGATGGGATCCCGATGGTGGACCAAGGTCAGAAGGGCTACTGCGTTGTCGCCAGCGTCGAGCGTGTGGCCCGCTACTTCGGTGCCAATATCGACCAGCATGAGATGGCCCAGCTCGCCAATACCAGCGACGAAGGCACCAGCGGCGTAGGCATGGACAAGGCCTTCCAGCGCATCACCGGGAAGGTCCACCTGCGGACGCTCAAGCACATCGAATACGACGAGAAGCGCGCCGAGCGCGACGTCCGTGCTTACAACACCGCGGCGAAGAAAGCTGGAGTCAGGCAAATCGGTGCCGACGCCGACATCTACGGCGTCGACCCCCGCGAGATCTGGCTGACTGCCAACAAGGAAACCTTCCGCGATGTGAAGCGCAGCCAACCGGGCTACGAACACTTCGAGCGCAAGATCAAGGAATACGTCGACCAAGGCATCCCGCTGTGCTGGACGCTGTTCCTCGGCATGTTCCCGGAGAAGAACCTGCCTCAAAACTTCGGCGGTCACATGCGCCTGATCATCGGCTACAACTTCACCTCGAAGGAATCCGCCGAGCACCAGATCTACTACACGGACTCGTGGGGTTCCGGTCACGAGAAGAAGGCCATGCGCGCCGACGAAGGCTTCTGCATGACCATGGCCCTCTACTCGATGGTGCCGAACAAGTGATCGGCCCGGCACCCTGCCTACCTGCCACCGTTACAGCAGTCCCGGCGGCAGCTTGTCGGAGAGCTTCTTGATCGCGTCCGCCTGATGGCGATTGGCAATGAGCAGGGCATCTTCCGTCTGCACGATGATCAGGTCATCCACCCCGAGCAGCGCGACGTGGCTGCCCTTTCGGGCGTTGAAGACGATGTTGTTCTCCGAATCGATCTCGGACACCGGCGTATTCACCCGATTGTCACTGCCAACCTTTTCCAAGTAGGTCGCCACGGAAATCCAGGAGCCAACATCGTCCCAGTCGAAGGTGGCCTCGATGTTAAGGACGCGGCGGGCTTTTTCCATCAACCCGTAGTCGATCGAGATCGGCGTGAGCTTCGGAAACTGGGCCGCGACGGTGGCGGCGACGTTCGACGAGCGGCGGAGCTCGGAGATGAAGGAGGTGAGTTCCGGCTGATGGGTGGACAGCTCGCGGATCACATTCGGAATGGACCAGACAAACATCCCGGCATTCCAACAGAAGCCGCCTTGGGCGAGGAACTGCTCGGCCAGATCCGTGCTGGGCTTCTCCCGGAAGCGTTTCACCTCGGCCGGCATCTGGTCGCAGACGAGGCCCGGGATGGTGGCACGTGGGCCGCGCTCGATGTAGCCATAGGAAGGGCACGGCCACGTGGGCTTGATGCCGATGGTCACAAGGCCGTCCGACTTCTCGGCAGCAGCCAGCGCGTCGCGCATCACGGCATGGAAAGCGGCGGTATCCTGGATGAGTTGGTCGGCTGGCAGGACCATCATCAGCGCGTCCGGGTTCCGGGCGGCGACGAGGCCGATGCCGAGCGCCACCGCCGGGGCGGTGTCCCGCTTGGCGGGCTCCGGGAAAATGTTTTCCGGAGGGAGCATGGATGCCACCTCACGGACCCCCGCTTCCTGCTGCGCATTGGTCAGAATGAGGATGTTTTCGACCGGCACCAGCCCCTCGAGGCGGGAAATCGTCTGCTCGAGCAAGGTTGTGTCACCGAAGAGATTGAGCAGCTGCTTTGGCTTCGCATTGCGGCTGAGCGGCCAGAAGCGGGTGCCGGAGCCGCCGGCAAGAATAAGGGCGTAGGTGTTCGAGGGGTCGGGCATGTCCGGGAGGAACCTAACGCCGCGGGACGCGGGGGAAAGGGTGAATCGCGCCGCATTTTCCGGGATTGTCTGCCGCCGCGAGGATGTTAGGCTTTCTTTCATGAACCCCGATGACGACGGCGAGCGCGACTGGACAGAAGCAACGGCCTTGGCAGCACCTGCCTTGCTGGGTGCGGCGGCCGGCCTGATCCTCGGCGAAATGATGCACGCCCGCGCGCGCCGCGGCGTGGCCATCGGCTTCGCAGTCATGGGCGTGGCGACGCTACTGCCGCTGGCCATCGGCGGCGTGGTGAATCTGGTCAACGGACCCGAGAGCAAGTTCGGCGCACGCCGCCGCCTGCGCAAGATCCGCGACACCGGTGCCCACGGTGACTACGGTGACTACGACGAACCGCTCGGCATTTAATTGACGATGCGGCTGGCGATCACCGGGACCACGGGCCGCGTCGGCCGGGCCTTGGCCGACCGCTTGGCGGTGTTTCATGAAATCGTCGAGCTGCCGCGCACCCAGCTGGATCTGGGAGCGGACGGTTGCGAACGGGTGCTGGAGACAGTCGATTTCGACGTCCTGCTGAATCCCGCGGGGCTGACGAGTCTGGAGCAGTGCGAGGACCACCCGCAGCTGGCTTACCGGGTGAATGCCGATGCTCCGGGACGATTGGCGAAATCATGCCACGGCCGGCCGGTGCTCCATTTCAGCACGGACTACGTCTTTGATGGCTCGACTCCGGGCTTGAGGCATGAGAATGAGCCCCCCTCCCCGCTCTCCGTCTATGGCAAGACAAAGGCGGCGGGCGAAGTGGGCGTGCTGGCCGCGGGCGGCACGGTGATGCGCGTCTCGTGGGTCTTCGGTCCCGAGAAGCCGGCCTTCCCGGATCAGATCGTGGCGAAGGCCTTGGCCGGACAGGAACTCGCCGCGGTGGCCGACAAGGACTCGCTGGCGTGTTTCACCCCCGACCTTTGCGAGTGGGTGAATGGCTGGCTCGCAGCCGGTTGTCCCGGCGGAATCTTCCACGGGTGCCAAAGCGGCGAGCCGGTGAGCTGGCACGGCATGGCCCTCGATATCGTGGCGTTGCTTGCCGAAAAGGGCATCCCCGTAACTGGGGTGAAAGCGCTTTCCATGGCGGAAATGACCGCCTTCCGGGCCCCGCGGCCCCGTCACACGGCGATGGCAACGGATCGGCTGACCGATCTGCTAGGAAAAGCCCCCCGGGACTGGAGGACAGCCCTGCGAGAGCATGTGGAGGCGCTTCTGATATCCCGTTGACCCCTCCATGGGCGCGTGGCAGCGTGATGGCATCTTCATGAATCGACATTTCCTGACCCTCGCGCCGCTGGCGTTCGTCATGGCCTCCTGCGAAACAGGCAGCGTGATCTCCAGCGGGAGCTTCGATCCGCTGACCCCTCCCGGCTCTACCCGCACGCCTACTGCCTCCGCGCGCGGCATGAAGCCGGGGTCCTACGTGCAGGCCAGCATGGAGGCGGCATTCTTCAAGAGCCGCCCGAGCGGAAGCTCCTCGGCCGAGAGGATGCTCCCCGCCAACACCGAGATGAAGGTCATTTCCGACGATGGCAGCTACGCGAAGGTCGAACTGGCGAGTGGCGAGGTCGGCTACGTGCCATCCGTGCTGGTCAGCAACCAGGCAACCCAGCCGGAACTTTCTCCCAACGCCATCCAGGTTTACCCCCCTGCCCCGGGAAGCATCCCACCGGTGGTCGATCCAAACACTCCGACCATCGCTCCCGTGATCGATCCCGATGCGCCGATGGTTGTCCCGGAAGAAGTGCCGGATGTTCCTCCGGTCCCTGACGCAGGGCCCGCGCCGCTGCCGCCTGGCAACGAGGCCGAAGACGACCGGAAGGTCGAGCAATGAACTGATTTCCCTGAAACGAAAAAGGGCCGCGGTGATCCCCGCGGCCCTTTTCTTATCTGGAAAAATTTCAAGCAAGCGACTGGAGCGCCGCCTTCACCGCCTCGAAGTTCGGCAGGTCCTTTGGATGATCCTGCGCTTCGGAATAGCGGATCACGCCTTCCTTATCGATCACGAAGGCCGAGCGCTTCGCCACGCCGCCCATGATCAGGTTCGCCTCAGGCAGGAATTGTTCGTAGGCCACGCCGTAGGCCTTGGCCACGGTGTGTTCGTAATCGCTCAGCAGCGGCAGCGTTATGCCGGCCTGCTTTGCCCAAGCTTCCTGGGCAAACGGGCTGTCGCCGGAAATGCCGAACACCTTCGCATCGAGCGCCTCATACTCGGAGATGCCCCCGGAAATGTCGCACAGTTCGGTGGTGCAGACGCCGGTGAAGGCCATCGGCACGAAGAGGAGCACTAGGTTCGACTTGCCGATTTCGTCGGACAGCTTCACGAGCTGCGGGCCTTCGGCGGTCTTGGTAACGAGGGTGAAGTCGGGGGCTTTTTCGCCAACTTGGAGAGGCATTGGTTTCAGAGGTTGTTCTGGAAAGAGCGGCCACTATAGGTTCCGTCACCCGACGGTCAACGGCACCCGCGATATGACACAGGAATTCTCCAACTTTGGCCGGCAGCTCGCCGGCGGCAGCGGCATCGAGGAACTCATGGATGACCTGGGCCACGCCCTCGCCACCGGTGGTCCGGACATCTGCATGCTCGGCGGCGGACAGCCCGCACACATCCCGGAGGTCAATGCCTTGTGGCGTCGTCGCATGGAGGAAATCCTCGCCGAGCCCGGCGCGATGGAGCGTGTGCTGGCGAACTACGATCCTCCGCGGGGGAATCCGAAATTCATCGCCGCGGTCGCCACGCTGTTCCGCCGCGAATTCGGCTGGAAGCTGGGCCCGGAGCACGTCGCCGTGAGCTCCGGCGGCCAGACCGCGTTCTTCTTTCTCTTCAATCTGTTAGCCGGCGAGATGCCGGACGGACGCCGGAAGAAGATCCTCCTGCCGCTCGTCCCGGAATACATCGGCTACGCGAACCAGGGATCCTGTGGCGACCTGTTCCGTGCCGTGCCGCCAAAGATCGAGAAGACCGGCCCGCATGAGTTCAAATACCGCGTGGATTTCGATGCATTGGAGGTCACCGACGATATCGCGGCGATCTGCGTGTCCCGCCCGACCAATCCGACCGGCAACGTCCTCACCGACGAGGAGATCGCCCGCCTTTCCGATCTCGCGAAGGCACACGGTATCCCGCTGATCATCGACAATGCCTACGGCGCGCCATTCCCGAACATCATCTTCACCGACGCCAAGCCGGTGTGGGACGAGCACATCATCCTCACGCTGAGCCTGTCGAAGATCGGCCTGCCCGGCACGCGGACCGGCATCGTGGTCGCGAATCCGAGAATTGCCGCCGCAGTCGCTTCGATGAGCGCGGTGGTCGGTCTCGCCAATCCGAACATCGGCCAGGCCATCGCCCAGCCGCTGGTCGAAAGCGGCGAGATCCTGCGCCTCGCCAATGAGACGGTGCGGCCGTTCTACATCGAGAAATCCCGTCAGGCGCGCGAGTTCGTCGCGGAAAGCTTTGGCGAGGATTTCGAATACTACATTCATCGTAGCGAGGGAGCACTCTTCCTCTGGTTGTGGTTCCCCGGCCTGCCGATCACGTCGCGCGAGCTGTATGAGCGGCTCAAGAAGCGCGGCGTGCTGATCATTTCAGGGCACTACTTCTTCTTCGGTCACGATGACGAGTCGTGGCGTCACCGCCACGAGTGCCTCCGGATGACGTTTACGATGGACGAGAGCATCGTCCGGCGTGGCATCAAGATCATTGGCGAAGAAGTGCGGCGAGCGCACGAAGAGGCAGCGGTCGGGGTATAGCGCCTCGAATCGCCAACCGTAGGCGCGTTCGTGAGAACGCGGAAGCAACCGGTGCGGCGCGCCTACAAGGACCACTCGGCGGTGTCATCACCGCGCCTACGGAAGGGTTCGCTCGACCATCGGAAGCACCGCGTAGTCTTCCGGCGGGCGGCAATTGCGAAGCATGTACTTTCGCATGAAGCTCACCAGTCCTCGGCTGTATTTCCGTCGCGTGAAAGCACCCGAGGCCATCGAGGCGATGTGCTTCGTCATGTGATTCTCGACGAATTGGATTCCTGGCCACCCCTTGAACTGGGCGGAAAAGTTCGTACCGGTCTCGTACATCGAGAAGATCCCGCCATCGTAGAAGTGGCGGATCAGCTCCCACCAGCTCTCGTGCCAGTCGTGTAGCTCGGCTTCTGCCGCGGCAAATCCCGCCTCCATTTCCTGTGGCTGGTCGAGCACGCCGCTTCCTTTCGAGAACACATGTTCGTCAAACAAGCGCGCTGCCTCCAGCGCCATGAAAAGCCCCGGGGACAGCATCGGATCGACAAAGCCGAATGAGTCCCCACAGGCCGCCCAGCCTGGACCGTGGCCGCGGTCGGAGACGAGTTGGTAGTTCGTGTAGGTCATCACCGGCGTAACCCGCTTCGCATTCTTCGAGTGCTCTTTCAGCAGCGGCTCGGTCTTCAAGGCGAACTCCAGGCGTTCCTCCGGCGTAGTGCCATAGGTCTTCGCCGCGTCCTTGTGCACGACCACACCGACCGATAGCCGGCCTGGCAGCGGGATCCGCCAGCTCCAGCCTTGTTCGAGGATGGTGATCACCACCTGTCCGTCCGGCGGGAAGTCGTGCCTGAAATTCTCGTAGTGCGCGAAGTAGGCGACATCGCTGCGCTCGCCGATCTTTGCGCCGATGCCCAGCGTCCGCGCGAACAAGCGCGCGCGGCCGGTGGCATCGATCAAGAGCTTCGGATGCTCGCCCAGCCCCGCCTCCGAGAGGGTCTCTGCGGAAAGCTGGATCTCGCGGTCCCCCTCCCCTTTTTCAACGGCAGCCCGGTGCGTCACGAAGCGCGCGCCGAGTTCCTCCGCCCGCTCGCGCAAGGTATCGTCGAATTGCGGGCGCGGGATGTTGTAGGCATACGGCACAGTGCCGGCGACCACGCCGAAAGTGAAATCCACCCGGCTGCCGTGGCGGTGCAGGAAGGTGACGCCGGGCTTGTGCTGCGAGTAACTCTTCACCCTTTCCTCGATCCCGAGCCGCTGCATGACCGGCACGGTCGCTGGCACCAAGGATTCGCCTACTAACAGCTCGGGGCGCTTCGCGTCATCAAAAACCAGCACCTTGAAACCGCGCTGCGACAGCAAGGCGGCCAGCGTCGAGCCCGCCGGCCCGGCTCCGAGGATGGCGACATCGGGAGTCATGCGCCGGGAGAGTTGCCGCCTCGTCCGGGTCTGCGAAGTCAAAAGTCCCGGGACATCGCTCGCGGTGAAGAATCGGTGTAACACTCGCAGCCAACCGTGGTAAGGGAGGCCAAGCCCATGCCCCATCACGACGCCGCCTTTTTCGCCACCACCCGCTGGACGATCGTCGCCGATGCGGCCAGCGGCGGCGATGCCCTGGCGACGGAAGCCCTTGGCGCTCTGTTCCGCACTTACTGGCAGCCTCTCTATCGCTACGCCCGGCGACGCGGAAAATCGAAGGAGGACGCGGAAGACCTCGTGCAGGGATTCTTCGGCCATCTGCTGGAGGCAAAGGCACTACGCGATACCAGCCGCGACAAGGGGCGATTCCGCGCCTTCCTGCTGACCTCGTTCAATCACTGGATAATCAACGCGTGGAAACGGGAAACGCGCCAGAAGCGCGGCGGCGGGGTTCCCACGCTGTCGTTCGATTGGGAGGAGGCGGAGTCCGGCCTGAAGCTGGAACCCGCCGACGAGCGGAGCCCCGACCGCTTGTTCGACCGGGAGTGGGCGCTAACCCTGTTAGGCAAGGTGCTTGATGACCTCGAAGCCGTCAGCCGCGAGGAAGGCAACGTGCAGTTTGACAAGCTCAAGCCCTGCCTCACCGCCGATTCGAGTCGCATTCCCTATGCATCCTTGGCGGAGGAACTCGACATGAGTGAGGGAGCCCTGCGAGTCGCCGTCCATCGGCTTCGCAAGCGTTACCGCGCCTTGCTGACCGATGAGATCGCGCGCACGCTTTCCTCGCCCGAAGCGGTGGAGGATGAAATGCAGGCCTTGTTTGCGGTGCTGGCGGGTTGAGAAATTTTCAGTACCGAATTCCGTCGCGGCTTTTTGACGGAGGCAGAACATGACGACCCAGCCCCATTCTTCCTGCCCTGACTGCGGCGCCCCTCTGCCGGCCGATTCCCCGCAGTCCCTCTGCCCGGCCTGTCTGCTGCGGCAGGCGCTGGCATCCCGGACCGTTGTCGCCGGAGAAGAAAGTACGCCTCCACCGCCGCCCCCGACTCCGGAAGAGATCGCCGACAAGTTCCCTCAATTCGAAGTCACCGAGTGCCTCGGCAGCGGCGGAATGGGCGTCGTTTACAAGGCACGGCAGAAGTCGCTCGACCGCTGGGTGGCGATTAAGATCCTGCGTCCCGAGAAGACCGGCGACGAACGATTCGCCGAGCGCTTCGCCCGCGAGGCCCAGACCTTGGCGCGGCTGAATCACCCGAACATCGTCACCGTCTTCGACTACGGCGAGACCAGCGGGCTCTACTACATCGTGATGGAGTTCGTGGATGGGGTGAATCTTCGCGACCTGCTGCGCGAGGGAAAACTGGAGCCCGAGCAAGCCCTGGCCATCGTTCCGCCAATCTGTGATGCGCTCCAGTATGCGCACGAAAAGGGCATCGTTCACCGCGACATCAAGCCGGAGAACCTTCTGTTAGACCGCGATGGCCGGATCAAGATTGCCGACTTCGGGATCGCCTCGCTTGTCGGAGCCGGCGGCGAGGCGTCCGGCACCCCACCCTACATGGCCCCCGAGCAACGAACCACGAGCAAGGTCGATCTTCGCGCGGACATCTACGCGCTCGGGGTGGTGCTCTACGAAATGCTCACCGGCGAGCGTCCGGCGAAGGATCTCGTGGCTCCTTCCAAGAAGGTGCCAATGGATGTGCGGCTGGATGAGATGGTGATGCGCGCCTTGGAGCAGGATCCAGAGCGCCGCTATCAAACCGCGGAAGAGTTCCGGTCAATGATGGAGACCGTCGGACCACCTGCTGCGCCACCCGCGATGCCACCCGCCGCTCCCGCCAAGCGCGGCGCTTTCGCCCGCTTGTGGTGGCTCTTTCTCGTGATGCTTCCGGTCGGAGTCATGCTGGGACTCGGAGTTGGGTCCTTGGTACTGAGACTGGTCCCGAAGAAGTATGAAGCCAGAACGATCCTTCAGGTCAGGCCGGAACCTGCCGAGTTGAATTCACCCCCATCGATGGCCACTTGGATGGAAGGAGCGAAATCCAAGAAGACTCTGGCTGAGGTCGCTCAACGACTGAATCTTGGCAAGGCATGGATGGCGACCGACGAGCAAGCGGCAGCCACCCTGAAAGCTCTCGTCGACACGCAGGAAATTCGCGGCACTTCCTTGCTGCACGTCAGCGTTCGCTTTAACGACCCGGTCACTGCCACCGCGATCGCCAACACGGTGGCTGAAGTATTCCAAGAGCGAATCAAGGAAACGACAGGAACCGACTCCGTGATCATCCATGAACGAGCTGTCGAGCCACTGACGCCCGTCTCGCCGAATGCCAGGCTGATGCTTTTCGCCGCTGCCGGGATCGGCTTGATGATTTCGCCGGTGATGGCGTTGGTGCTGGTCCTGGTGGTGGGTCACGGTGGTGCCCGCGGCGGCCTGATTCTGGGCCTTCTGGTCTTGTTCGGAACGATCGTCGCCGCTGGCATCTGGATGGCCACAAGCAAACGGGTGCCGCGGCCTCCGCAGTCCGCCAGCTCCGCCAGCTCCGCCAGCTCCGCCAGCTCCGCGGCTCCGCGCTCGGTTGCTTCGCAGGACCGGTTCATGGCAACGTTGCGGATCATCGACATGCCGGTAGGCAAAGAGATCCCGAAGTCTGCCGCGGCAATGACTCCGGACATGCGGGTGCTCGCGGTCTTGAGAAGCGTAGTCGCCGCAGATCAGGACGGAGAACTGCTCATTCCGTTTATCCCTGGCCGGGAGATAATCGGCGAATGCCGGCTGCCCCGCGAAGGAGCTCTGATCATCCGGGCGAGCTTGAAAGAAGGTGTGATCAGTTATGGCCTCGAAGGTTTCGAAACAGGGACTGGCAGGCCGGAGCGGACGAGCCTCGGGCGCTATCATGGTCCCTTGGGCGAACCCGGCTTCCTGGACGAAAGGTTCGCCGCGCGCGGGCGCAAGCAAGTCGCCCTGATTTCCTTTGAGATCAGTGAATATGAGCCGGCACCGCGCCCACCCGCCACCGGCGGCTATGTTTACGGCCCGGTGATCGAGCGAGTAGTTTCCGATTGGAACTTTTCCACCACGAACTGCCTGATCGACCTCGACACGGGCAAGTTGTTCAGCATTGCCCATGACTCCGGCCTGATTCTTCTTCCGCGCCAGGACCCGGATTGGGAAGGTTACTTGGAGAAGGAAATCCGGCCAACACCTGAAGGAGCGATCGTAGCGGACGCCTTCGGCTTGGCGGCTGGCGACGGCCACGAACACAAACCTGGCCTGGTCGGCACTCACTTGCTCACCGCCCCTTACACCTGGAAGTCGAAAGATGCCGCGCTCCTCACGGATGTATTCAACCCGGAGGAGATTGATCACAAGCGGAAGCGGCCGGCGCTGACCCCCATTCCACTCCCGTCATATTTCGAAGCCCAGGACGACAATGCCTGGGCGTTTTGTACGAGCGAAGGCCGTCAAGGACTGTTGCAACTCATCGGCTTGAGCGACGACAGAAAAGGCGTGAAGATCCGCCACAAGCTCGTCGAAGAACCTTCGGTAGGTTGGGACGGCACGGCCGGACTTCCTCCACCGGTTGGCAGCACTCCGGAGGAAGTGCTCTTGCCTGCAGGCTTATCCCCAAAGAACGGCTACCAAGTCAAAATCCGGGGGTATCCCGACGACCTGCCGTTCAGCTACAGCATTCTTGTTTACGGGAAGAACAAGAAGGAGCCGATCTACACGCTTCCTGAAGCCGGCGGCTACCTTCGCTACTCGGCCGCGAAGGACGAATGTCCTGTTTACTGGCATCGCTCCGGCGAATTCGTGATCATCACGGATCGCGGCACCCAGCGATCGAAAGAGATCTATCTGCTCGCGGTTTCCGGAGAAAAGGCGGAGCGCGTGGCTCTCCCCGATTTCGTTGCGAACGCTCTCGGTCGGATCGATGCCACCCGCAGCTATCGCGGAAGCATCGCCACACCCCGGCGATGGGATGGAGACGACCTGCATCTGGAGCTCGGGCTCGACACGTTGAAAGGCTACTTCACTTGTCAGGTGGTCCTGGAGTTGCAGCACGGTCCCAATACCGCCCCGCGGGTCAACCTGAAGAGCTGCACGACTCCCCTGCCCCCGACCAAGTGAGCGGTCTCGATTCTTGCCCCACAAGGAGCGGTCGACTAACCCTATGCGCGTGACCGATGCCCGTTCGACCGCGATCGCCCTCGCCAAGCGTCTCAAGGAGGCGGGGCACATCGCGTACTTCGCTGGCGGCTGCGTGCGCGATCGCTTGTTAGGCAAGGCGCCGAAGGACTACGACATCGCGACCTCGGCCATTCCGGAGCAGGTGTTAAAGCTATTCCCGGGTGCCAACGAAGTCGGCGCGCACTTCGGCGTGGTAATCGCGAAGTCGCACGGCCACCACATCGAGATCGCCACCTTCCGGACCGACGGCTCGTATCGTGATGGTCGCCGGCCGGAGACCGTGAGCTTTTCCACACCGGCGGAAGACGCGCAGCGGCGAGACTTCACGATCAACGGCCTCTTCGAAGATCCGGAGACCGGCGAGGTGATCGACTTCGTCGGCGGCCAGGCAGATCTGGCGGCCGGAGTCCTGCGGGCGATCGGCGATCCTGCGGCGCGCTTTGCGGAGGATTCCCTGCGGCTGATGCGTGCGGTGCGGTTCGCGGTGACGCTGGGCTTTGAAATCGAGCCCGCGACTTGGGCGGCGATGTGCGAGCATGCCGATGGCTTGGCGAGAATTTCGCCGGAGCGGATTCGGGATGAGTTCTCGCGGATGATCATGCTGCCGAAGCGAGCACGCGCGCTGGAGTTGCTCGTGGACGCCGGCTTGATCCACCATTTCCTGCCGGAGGTGCTCGACCTGATTGGCTGCGACCAACCGCCGGAATGGCATCCGGAGGGCGACGTATTCACGCACACCAAGATCATGCTGACGCTGTTAGAGAACAGCGCTCCGCTGGAGCTGTGTCTCGCGGTGCTGCTGCATGACATCGCCAAGCCGCCAACTCGCACGCTCGATGGAGATCGCATCCGCTTCAACGGCCACGATGCGCTCGGCGCGACGATGGCTGAGGAGATCCTGCGCCGGATGAAGTATCCCAACGACGTCATCGAAGCGGTGAGCTTCATGGTATCGCGCCACATGCAGTTCATGCACGTGCAGCAGATGCGGGTGGCGAAGCTAAAGCGCTTCATGGCGACGCCGACCTTCCCGATGGAACTCGAGTTGCACCGGGTGGATTGCGCGTCGTCGAACGGGTTCACGGAGAACCTGGAGTTCGTGAAGTCCAAGCAGGCCGAATTCGCGGCTGAGCCGCTGATTCCCCCGCCCTTGGTGACGGGGCGGGATTTGATCGCACTGGGCCTGAAGCCCGGGCCTCCTTTCAAAGAACTGCTGGAGTCGGTGCAAACGGAGCAACTCGAAGGCAGACTGTTAGAACGCGGGCAGGCTCTTGAGTGGGTGAAGAAGCGACTGTGATCACCAGAACCACGTGAAGCTCGCCCGCAAGGTGCGCGGCTCCGCGGGGTGAAAGTGAATATCATCCACACCGCCTGCCGCTTCGCCGGGAAGGCGGGAGGTGTAGTAGTACTCAATGTCGTTATCGGCGCGGTCGAGCAAGTTGAGGCAATCCAGCGCGACCTCCCAATTCTCGGTGCGATAGCCGGCGCGGGCGTTTACCATGAAGGATTCGCTGCCCTCCACGCCCTTGGTGGCGGTCAGCGGACGTCCACAGAAGTAGCGTCCACGCAAGGAACCGAAGAAGCCAGTGCCACCGCCGAGCGTGATGCCACTCGAAATCACCACCGGCACCTGATTCTCCACCCACGGGCCGCCGGTGGACCAGATGTCATTGTAGCGGCCTTCCGCCAGCGAGACTTCCGCATCCACCCCGAGCCAGTTGTTCGGACGATAGTAACCTGCGAATTCAATCCCGTAGCGCGTCGTCGCCGGACCGGCTTCCACATTGCCGGCATCGCCGACGTAGATCAGCTCGGAGTCATTGAACAGCGACCACAACGCGATCGTGGTGGTAAAGCACTGCGTCCACTGGCTGCGGGTTCCCAGCTCAGCGCCCCACGTGCGAACGAGCGAATCGACCGCTGGGGCAGGCGCACCGGTATTCGGATCGATCTTCAGGTTCGCTCCGCGCGGGTCGTTGCTATGGAAGCCGCCGCCAAGATTCAGGTAGTACTCGTGGTGCTCGCCGGGGCTGAAGATCAGATTCAGCTTCGGCACGATCATCGCATCCACTTCACCGCCGCTGTTGGAGGGCAGGTCGCTATCGACATCGCTCACAAAGAGATCGCCACGCACGCCGGTCTCGGTGCGAAACCACTCGGTCCACGTGGTCTTGGCCTCCGCATAGAGCGAGTAGCTGCCGATGAAGACATCGTCTTCACGCACCGTGGAGAGCTCGTTCCGCGCGACGGTGTGCGAGAGCCCGAGGTCGCTGATCCAGTCGTTCTGCGTCTGGAAGCCAAAGCTATAGGTGGTGCCGGCGTTAAAGATCTGTCGGTTCTCCAGATCCACGGCGAAGTCCGCACCGGCGAAGCCGCGGGCATCCGATTGGTGGAATTGGTCGCCGTTGACGGGATCGTCGAGGAAGTAGGTGAAGTTCGAGAACAGATCGAGGTCGTAGTATCCCGCCCAGGCCTTGCCGCGAATGACGGTGTCCTGATTGCGAATCCCGAAGGTGGTCGAAAGCGAGTAACGCTGGGACGCGCCGCCATCCGTGGGATCGATGTAGCCGAAGCGATCGATCTGGCCGCCGGCCACCGCGCGCATCGGAATCTGGTCGGTGGACCGCCACTCGCCGTGTGAACCCAGGAAGGTGATGTTGAAGAAATTATCCTCACCCCCGCGGTGCCAGCGGAC
>Ga0307406_10001132_pt1 | contig 14903 bp, 9 predicted proteins | sample 322Cmetagenome_3_FD_203706 | JGI IMG/M metagenome (GOLD analysis project Ga0307406, IMG submission 203706) | Maize rhizosphere microbial communities from greenhouse at UC Davis, California, United States - 322HYB-C-2 | ecosystem: Host-associated > Plants > Roots > Rhizosphere > Soil | place... | reverse complement strand
GACGACGCAGCAGACACTGTTGTTCGGGAACATGCAGTATCGGTTCAGCCCCGCCTTCGTGGTTGGTGTCGGGATCGCGCCGAACCTCACCGTGCGGTCGGTGCAAGGCTCCTGGCCGTTTTGGGCCTCCAGCGACCGGCAGATGGCGGAGGATTTCTTCCGCGGCGGCTTCTCGTCAGGCTTCTTCGTGACGGGCCAGATGGTGCCGAAGCTCAACTACACGGCCTCGATCAACACCAATATCAGTCAGCTCGGTGTCACGGCGTCGAACGACAACCGCGACTTCGCCTACAGCGCCAGCCTGTCCTGGATGCCCACGACCGGTGAGTTCGGCCCGCGGGGCGGTCTGGGCGACATGGAATACCACGAGACGCTGGCCACTCGCTTCGGCGTCTCGGCGGGGCTGAGCCGCGAGGGCCGCTACGCGAACGAGACTGCCCCGCCTAACGCCACACAGATCAAGCTCTCCGATGGCGTGAACCCGTTCGACGAGGGTGCGCTCGCCGAAGGCGTCACCGTGAACAAGCTCGACTACAAGGAGCTCGCCGTCGACGCGGGCGCCAAGTACCACGGGTTCTCGTTCCAGAGCGAGTACTACTGGCGGCGGTTGTCGAACTTCCAGGCCAACGGTCCACTGCCCCTCTCGTCGATCTTCGACCATGGGTTCCAGGTGCAGGGGATGCAGATGGTCGTCCCGAAGATGGTGGGCGTCTACCTCACGTACGGCCAGGTGTTCGACGACTTCGACCGGAGACCGTACGAGATCTCCGGCGGCGCGAGCTACTGGCCGAGCGGAACGCGCAGCTGGCGGCTCAACCTGCACCTGATCCACGTCAGAAAGAGTCCGGCGGCGTCGAACTTCGGATTCTACACGGCGGGTCAGTCCGGAACGACCCTATCGACGGGAGTGGACATTCTGCTGTGACGCACGACGCCGGGCTTCCAACTCCGCCACCACAGGGCATCGCCCGTGGTCGCCTAACGTGCTGCTCACCATACCGCCTGGCCGCTGCTCGACGGCGCCGGGCGGTCGTGCTTCTTCGCAACCGATTACTACCGTAGCCCCATGGAGGCTCGCATGGCTTCGTCCAAGACCCGGATCGAACACGATCTGCTCGGTGACCTCGCGGTGCCCGCGGACGCCTATTACGGCGTTCAGACCGCACGCGCGCTCGAGAATTTTCAGATCTCGGGAGTGCCGATCAGTCTCTACCCGAACTTCATCAAGGCGCTCGCCATGGTGAAGCTCGCCGCTGCGCGAGCGAACGCCGATGTCGGCACGCTCCCACGCGAGATCCTCACAGGGATCGAAGGGGCATGTCAGGAAATCATGGACGGGAAGCTCCACGATCAATTCAGTCTCGACGTGTTCCAGGGCGGTGCCGGCACCTCGACCAACATGGCCGCGAACGAGGTGATCGCCAATCGCGCGCTCGAGCTCATGGGCCACAAGAAGGGCGAGTACAAGTACTGCGATCCACACGACCACCTCAACCAGTCGCAGTCCACGAACGACTTCTATCCCACCGCCATGCACGTCGGGATGGCGCTCGGCAACGTGGAGCTCATCGCCGCCTTCAAGGAGCTGGTGGCGGCATTCGCCGCGAAGGCCGCGGAGTTCTCGAACCTCCTGAAGATGGGCCGCACGCAGCTGCAGGACGCCGTGCCCATGACGTTAGGCCAGGAGTTCAAGGCGTATGCGAGGACACTGAGCGATGAGCTCGAGGCCCTTGAGCGTGTCCAGCGCGTTCTCCACGAAGTCAACATGGGGGCGACCGCGATCGGCACCGGCCTCAATGCACCGCCGGGGTACGCGGAGAAGTGCGCGGAGCACCTGGCGAAGATCACCGGCTTCCCGATCCATCTCGCGGAGGACCTGATCGAAGCGACGCAGGACACGCAGGCGTTTGTGCTCTATTCCTCGTGTCTCAAGAGCCTCGCGATCAAGCTGGCCAAGGTTGGCAACGACCTTCGGCTCCTGTCGTCCGGCCCACGGTGTGGCCTGTACGAGATCAACCTGCCGGCCAAGCAGCCCGGGTCGTCCATCATGCCCGGCAAGGTCAATCCCGTGATCCCGGAAGTGACGAACATGGTTTCGTATCGGGTGATCGGAAACGACTTCGTGGTCACGATGAGCGCCGAAGCCGGCCAGCTGCAGCTCAACGCATTCGAGCCGGTGATCGCCGCCGTCGTGTTCGAGGGCCAGACCCTGCTGATCAATGCGGCGCGCACACTGCGCAAGCACTGCGTCGAGGGGATCACGGCGAACCCGAACATCCTCAAGCGTTATGTCGAGAACAGCATCGGAACGGTCACCGCGCTCAACCCGGTCATCGGGTACGAGCGCTCCACCGAGCTCGCCGCGGAAGCGATGAAAAGCGGACAAGGAATCGTCGAGCTCGTCCGCAGCAAGCACATCCTGACCGATCAGCAGATCAATGACATCCTCAACCCGGCCGCACTGACTGGTCAGGGACGTTGACGCCGTGTCGAGTGGCGGGTCCGGCCTAACGACTTTCTGGACACGCGCCAGGGTCGCCCGTGTGGTGACCCTGGCGGTGGCGCTCATCATCTGGTTCGTGCCGCCCCCCGGCACGCTGACCGTCCAGGCCTGGCGGCTCTTCGCCATCTTCGGCGCCACGATCCTCTCGGTCATGATCGGGGCATTTCCGATCCTGACCGCGAGCGTCCTCGGCCTCGCCATCGCGGTGTTGACGGGCATCCTGCCGACCAACGTCGCGTACACCGCGTTCGCGAACCCGACGATCGTCCTCATCATCGTCGCGTTTCTCGTTGCGCGCGCGGTGGTAAAGACCGGTCTGGGCCAGCGGCTCGGTCACCGCGCCATCAGCCTGTTCGGGCGGTCGACGCTCGGGCTCTCGTACGCGATCTTCGCGGTCGACGCGTTGATCGCTCCTGCGTTTCCGAGCAACACGGCACGATCCGGCGTGATCTACCCGCTGGCGCTCTCGATGGCCGAAGCGGCCGGAGTGAGTCCGGAGCGCGAAGACCGAAAGCGTCTCGCGTTCTACCTCATGTTCTCCGGGATGACAAGCCTGACGCTGTCATCCGCACTCTGGCTGACCGCGATGGCCGGCAACCCGCTCGGCGCGGAGATCGCACGGACGTGGGGGCTCCAGATCAGCTTCGGCTCGTGGCTCATTGCCGCCTCGGTGCCCACGCTCCTCTGCATGATCCTGTTGCCGTGGGTCTACTACAAGCTCATACGGCCCGAGGTGACCGCGATGCCGGAGGCCCCGGCCGAGGCGAAGCGGGCGCTCGCGGCCCTCGGCGGGCTGACTCGCGATCAGAAGATCGTGGGCTGGACGTTCGCCGGGATGGTGGCGCTCTGGGGCGCTGCCGCGACGTTAGGCATTGACCCGACGGCGGTCGCGTTTCTCGGGCTCGGGATCTTCCTCGCGACCGGCGTGCTGACCCTCGGCGACATCGCCAAGGAAGGCGACGTCCTTGCGACGTACATCTGGTTCGCGTCGCTGTTCGTGATGAGCGATCAGCTCAACAAGCTCGGATTCATGGAATTCCTCGGCGAACGCCTCGTGATGCGACTCGGAGGGCTACCGCCGGCGATGGTGGCCGTGACGCTGCTCGTCGTGTACGTCGCCATCCACTACCTGTTCGTGAGCCAGACCGCGCACCTGCTCGCGCTCTTCGCGGTGTTCGTCGGCGTAGGGGCCAAGCTGGGCGTGTCGGCACCGTTGCTGGCGTTCCAGTTGCTGTTCGCGACCAACTACTTCGCCGCTCTCGCTCCGCAATCGTCGAGCGCCAACCTGCTGTTCGTCGGGAGCGGCTACCTCCCGCAGGGGGAGCTCTACAAGTGGGGGGCCATCCATACCATGGCCTGTGTCCTCATCTACCTGCTGATCGGGACACCGTGGCTGCTGCTCGTGGCCCGTTAGGCAGGCGAGCGAGCGATGGAATACCTCCTGACGGCGCTGCAGAAGAACCCCGAGCTGGCGATCTTCCTCACGCTCGCTGGCGGCTTCGTACTGGGGCGTCTCCGGGTTGGGTCCTTTCGACTCGGCAATGTCGTCGGCACGCTGCTCGCCGGCGTGCTGATCGGGCAACTCAACATCGAGGTTCCGGCGACGGTGAAGGTCGTGTTCTTCGACCTGTTCCTGTTCGCGACCGGATACAAGGTTGGCCCGCAGTTTTTCCGAGGGCTTGGGCGTAGCGCTCTCCCGCAGGTCGCGGTGACGGTCGTGCTGTGTGTCACCAGTCTTCTCGCCACGTTCGTCGCCGTGAAGCTTCTTCGCTACGACACCGGGACGGCGGCCGGCCTCCTCGCCGGCGCATTCACCGAATCCACCGTCATTGGAACGGCAGGCGACGCGATCACGCGGCTTCGCCTTGGCGACGCCACCACCACCCAGTTGCTCAATAACATCGCGGTGGCGTACGCGGTCACCTACCTCGTTGGGACGACTGGTGCCGTCTGGTTTCTCTCGAGCCTGGCGCCCCGCCTCCTGAAGGTTGACCTCAAGGCCGAGGGCCAGGCGTTCGAGGAACAATCCGGTGGTGCGCGAGAGGGCAAGAGCCTCGCCGGCTACCGGGAGTGGGACATCAGGGCGTATCGCCTCGCGCCGGAGTGGGTGGGACGCAGCGTGGCCGATCTGGAACGCTCGTTCGCCCCGGAGCGGGCCTTCGTCCTGAGGATCCGACGCGGAGAGGGCGTGATGGAGGCCGCACCCAACACGGTCCTCTGTCCGGGCGACGCGGTCGCGTTAGGTGCCAGACGTCGAGTGGTCGCGGGTGGCGTGCCGATAGGTATCGAGCTCGAGGATCGGGAGCTTCTCGAGTTCCCCATCGAGGCGATGGACGTCGTGGTCACCAGCTCGGCCGTGGTGGACCGCACACTCACCGACGTGGCGAACGAGCATGGCCGAGGCGTGGCGCTCGTTCGACTGATCCGCGGTGGCGAGGAGATCCCGTTCGGGCCGTCCATCACGCTGAACCGGGGCGACCTGTTGCGACTCGCTGGCCCGACCCAGGAGGTCGAGCGGGCCGGTCAGGCCCTGGGCTACGTCGAGCGATCGGGCGCGACGACCGACATGGTGTTCGTCGGTCTCGGGATCGTCCTCGGCGGCTTGATCGGACTGCTGTCGGTCAAGGTGGGTGGCTTGCCCTTGAGCCTAACGGCAAGCGGTGGGGCCCTCATCATGGGCCTCGTCTTCGGGTGGCTGCGATCCGTGTATCCCACGTTCGGTCGCATTCCCGAGGCCGCGTTATGGGTCTTCGACACCGTGGGGCTCGCGGTGTTCATTGGCGTGGTCGGTCTCACCGCGGCTCCCGGTTTCGTTGACGGTCTGCGCCGCACTGGTCCGAGTCTCGTGCTGGTGGGCCTGCTCGTGGCCATCATCCCGCACCTGACCGCGCTCCTCTTCGGGCGATTCGTCCTGAAGATGAATCCCATCATTCTGTTCGGTGCCTGCGCCGGAGCGGGCACCAGTACGGCCGCTCTGCGATCGATCCAGGATGAAGCGCAGAGCAAAGCGCCCGTGCTCGGATACACCGTTCCCTATGCGCTCGGCAACATCCTGCTGACGGCATGGGGACCGGTCATCGTGCTGTTGACACAGTAGGAGGTTCCAATGCTTCGGCGATCCATACCTTCCCTGATGATGACACTGCTCGTCGGCGTGGCGACACCACGTTCGACCGCAGCGGCGCAGCAGCCGGCGGCGACCGGCCCCCTGCCTAACGTGGTAGTACTCGCCACTGGCGGAACCATCGCGGGCGCAGCGGCGAGCGACGTGCAGGCCGGGTATACGAGCGGCCAGGTCGGCGTCGAGCAGCTCCTCGCGGCAGTGCCGCAGGCGAAAAAGCTCGCGAAGCTGCGAGGCGAGCAGATCTCGAACATTGGCTCGCAGGACATGAACGACACGGTCTGGATCAAGCTTGCCACGCGGATCAACGAGCTCGTGGCCATGCCCGACGTAGCCGGCGTGGTCATCACCCACGGCACCGACACGATCGAGGAGACCGCGTACTTCCTGAACCTCGTCGTCAAGTCGCGGAAGCCTGTGGTCTTGACCGCCGCGATGCGTCCGTCAACCGCGCTCTCGGCCGACGGCCCGCTCAACTTCTACAACGCCGTGGCGGTGGCGGCGAACAAGGACGCGGGCGGCCGCGGAGTTCTGGTCGTCGTGAACGACTGGATTCACGGTGCGGCGTCGCTCACCAAGACCAGTACCACCGCGGTGCAGACCTTCCTTTCCCCGGCGCGTGGTCTGATCGGCACCGTGGCGTACGGTGTACCCGAGTGGTATCGCGGCCCTGTGGGCAAGAACACCATGAATTCGGAGTTCTCGGTAGACAAGAACACCGTCCTGCCGCGGGTGGACATCATTATGGCGACCGAGAACATGGACGGCGCGCTCATCAACGCGGCCGCGGCGGCCGGCGCGAAGGGGATCGTGATCGCCGGCGTGGGCAACGGCAACATGACGAAGACCGCGCTCGACGCGCTGGCGGCGCAGGCGAAGAAAGGAATCGTCGCTGTACGATCCTCGCGGGTCGTCACGGGGAATGTTGGGCGGAACGTGGAAGTGGACGACGACAAGCTGGGGCTCGTCGCATCGCTCGATCACAACCCGCAGAAGGCGCGGGTGCTACTTCGCCTGGCATTGACGAAGACAACCGACCCCAAAGCGATCCAGCGCTACTTCGATGAGTACTGAGACGCTGCGGAGCTCACAGTCATCACACCTGCCATCCGTGCCGAAACTCGGGCGGCGGTGATGCGGTCGCGACTCACGTTAGGCATCCTGGTGCTGCGCCTGTTGCATCCGGCGGGAGCGGTCGGCCAGCAGCCAACCCCGACACCCCGGGATACGACCCTGCAGATTGGCGGCGATGCTGGCGAGGACCCGGTACGCCGGAACCACCTTCGCCGGCCGCAGTTCGACTGGGGGTTCACAACGTTCCATGTTGGCGCCGGATTCCTGGTGGACTTTTCGTCGTACGCCCAGAACGATGAGAGCCGAGCGCAGATCGACAACATGGAGCCGGGTGTCAAGGTCCGGGACACTCGCCTGATGTTCGGCGGGCGTTTCAAGACGAAGCGCCCGTTCACGTGGCAGGCAGGGGTCATGTATGACGGCAAGACGAATTCCTGGTTCGTACGTCAGACCGGGATCATGGTGGCTGTCCCCGAGCTATGGGGGAATGTCTTCATCGGTCGCGCCAAGGAGGGGGTCAGTCTCAACAAGGTGATGGTCGGGTATGACGGCTGGACACTCGAGCGATTCACGATGAGTGACGCGATCCCGCTTCTGGCCGACGGCATCAAGTGGCTCGGCTATCTGCCTAACAAGCATTTCCTCTGGAACGTCGGATGGTTCACGGACTGGCTGTCAGAAGGACAGAGCTTCTCCACCTACGACAACCAGGTCACCGTCCGCGCCGCGTGGGTACCGATGGTGGCGGACAGTGTTGGTACGCTGCTGCACATCGGCATCAACGCGCGCAGAGGGAAGTTGAACGACGGACAGTTCCAGTTGCGCTCGCGGCCCGAAGACTCGGCCGCCCCGTATTTCCTCGACACCGGGAAGTTTCCCGCGAGCTCGGCACGCATGGTCGGACTGGAGGCGTATTACCGGCCCGGCCCCTGGCTATTCGGCACGGAGTACTACGTCGAGACGGTGAACGCGCGAGAGATCAGCGATCCTCTTTTTCACGGCGGCGATGTCTCCGTCATGTGGCTGATGACGGGCGAAACGCGCTCGTACAACACCGTCGGCGGCTATTTCCGCAGCATCTCACCGGCGAAGACCATCCTCGAGCACGGGCCGGGCGCATGGGAAGCGGTGCTGCGATTCTCGTACAGTGACTACACCGACACGGGCGTGCAGGGCGGGACGTTGTGGCGAGTCACGCCCATGGTCAACTGGTACCTCACCGACAATGCACGGCTCGAATTCGCGTATGGCTACGGCGTACTCGACCGCTTCAGCCTGAAAGGTGCGACGCAATTCTTCCAGTCCCGATTGCAGCTGGAGTTCTGATGGCGGCACATATGACGACACACTCGCTCGTGCACAGAACGGCGGTCATCGCGTTCGTCGCGGCCGCCCACTCGGCAGTCGCGCAGTCGGGGGCTCAGGTCCGGGATTACGACTTCGATGACTCGCACTTCCACCTGACGAACTACATACAGCAAGGCACCGACGTCCGGGACTTCCTTCGCATCATGGGGACGCGCGCAGGTCGCTCCACGCTCTTCGGCATCCCGCTGCAACAGACCTGGTCCCACGACAACTCCGGCGATTACGCGCCCACCTACTATCTCCAGAGCGACGCCCCGCTCTACTACTACTCGTTCACCGACGCCTACATCGCGATGGCCTACCGCTCGCTGCCGCCGGAGCAGCGCGCCCGGCTGGATCCGATGATCACGGGCTTCAACCCGGCGGACATGTATGCAGCGGAGCACATCAAGCGCGTGCTCAAGACCTTCCCAGGCGTGTTCTCCGGCATCGGCGAGTTCTCGATTCACAAGGAGTTCGTGTCGGCCAAGGTGGCTGGGGAAGTGGCCAGCCTAACGAATCCGGCCGTGGACCGCATTCTCGACCTCGCGGGGCAGGCCGGGCTCGTGGTGATCTTCCACAACGACATGGACATGCCATTCGCCAAGGCCGGCACCGAGCCGGTCTACCTGCAACAGATGAAGGCGCTACTCAGACGGCACCCGAAGACCACGATCATCTGGGCGCACATGGGGCTCGGCCGCGTCGTCCATCCGGTGCAGGCCTCGGCATCGGCCCCGGCAACGGAGCGCAATACCAACCACGCCGCCATTGTCGAAGGGATTCTCGCCGACTCGACGCTGCGCCACGTGTACTTCGACATCAGCTGGGACGAGGTGGCGAAGTACATCCTCTCGAGCCCGGAGGTCACGCGCCGAGCGGCCCAGGTGTTCAACCGGTACCCCGATCGATTCCTGTTCGGCACCGACGTCGTGGCGCCCAAGGACACCACGCAGTACTACGCGGTCTTCGAGAGCTACAAGCCGCTGTGGGCGCTGCTCACGCCTGACGCGAGCGCGAAGATCCGCAAGGGGAATTACGAGCGGTTGTTCGATGCGGCGCGCACGAAGGTGCGGGCGTGGGAGAAAGCCCAGGGATGGTAGGCATGTGCGGCGGCAGGCATCAGAACGTCCAGCTGATGGCGAGCGTCGTCCCGTAGTCGTTTTTCTCCGCGCCTTCGGACTGCGGCTTGTTGTCGAAGGAGTCGAACAGCGTCACCGTGAGCATGAAGTCCTTCACGAGCTCGTACGACACACGAAGGTCGTTCTGCCATCGCACGCGGCCCTGGATGGTAAAGCTCGGGAAGAGCTGGCTCGTCACCGACGCGTTGAGCTTCGGACTGTCGTACCGAAAGGCGTTGAAGACCACGCCAATCAACCCTTCGAAGCTCACCGACGTCGAGTCCGTCGAGAAGTAGTGCTCGCGCGTGATGACGGGACCCGCAATGGCTCCGAGCTCCGCGTGGTTGGATTTGGAGATCGTCCGGGCTCCGAAGACGCCGACTCGCGTGCGCCCGGCGAGATCCAGCTCCTCGTTCCGCTCGAAGCCCACCGCAAACCCTGCGCTCCAGAGGTTCCCAAACAGGTACCGTTCCGTGAGGTCGGCCGTGAGGCGTGTGGTCGCTGGAGCGTCCTCCCGATCTTCGCGAAAGGTGCTGAGCTCGAGCGACGTCTCCGAGCGCGGGCCTCGATACAGCACTTTTGCGCCGGTCGTGAGCTGAAGGGTCTTGTTGGCCTTTTGAAGAGAGAAACCCAGATCGAGGTATCCGTCCACACGATCGAGCAGCCGTTGCCGGATCGGCGTGATGGCCACGATGTGGAACAGCGAAAGCGTGTCGGCGCCGATCGCCACCCAACCATTCGACGCCGGCCCGAGGGTCCCGTAGTACTTCTCCCCGGAGTTGAGCTGCACCTCGAACGTCGCCTTGCTGTTGATGCGAACGACCTTGTCCCACTCGATGTAGATCGTGCCAAAGTCATCGGTGGAATACTTGAGCAGCGCGCGGGAAAGCGACTTCACTTCTCCAGTGATGCGGTCTCCGTTCCGAATCCATACCGAATCGGTCTTCTGCGCTCCTGCCGTGCCGGTGTAAAGCAGGATGAGGACGAGCACGATCCACGATGAGGCTCGCGGCGAGGTCGAGCGTTGCATGCCAATCACCTACGCAGATCGGGCCGCTCTCACAAGTAAACCTTCGTCGGGTGGGTTGATCGCAAGCCGCGCCATCGAACGGCCCCTGCGACAGGTTCAGCACGACGAAGATCGCGCGACAGCACCTCGAGATGTTCGACGGCTCCGGAAAATTCCTCGCCCGCTTCGAGGCTATGACCTCTCGCGCAGCTTGTTCGGGCGGACTGACCTGCCGACACCTCGACGTCGACTACAAACCCGGGAGGCCAGCGAACGACCTAGCGATGAGCGGCCCGACCCTGAACTTCGGCTTCCAGTCTGAGCTGCCCCAGGCCGCTGGCCCTTGGTTCAATGGCACGCCCTTCTGCTACGACGTCATCATGGCGTGGGCTCGTGGGCGCTCCTGCCGCGCCCGGCACTGTACAAATTCGAGCCCCAAGGGTCAGGGGCCAAGATCATGCCCGTTACGCGTTGGTATACGTTCGGGATCGTCGGCGCTACACTCGTCTGGAGCAGCGCGGCGGCGGCACAGGACTCCGCGTCGGTCCAGAGCGCCGATCGTCGCGCGGCCGAGGCGGAGTCCGCCGTGGAGCAGCCCACCGCGCCCGTGGTCGTGGACGGCGTCACGCTCTTCCGCGTCCGCGGCATCTCCTCCTACCCGGCCGAGCGACGCGCTGCCGAGATCGCCAACCGCATAGCCGGCGTCGCGGCAGACCGGGCGATCCCCGCCGAATCGCTCACCGTTCAGGACACGCCGACGGCATCGATCGTCGTCGCTAAAGGCCAGCGATTGTTCGGGGTCCTCGACGCCGACGCGGAGCTCGAAGGCCTAACGAGGCAGCTCGTGGCCGGGGCGTACCGGGATCGTGTAGCCCAAGCGATCACCGAGTTCCGCCGTGACCGGGAAGCGTCCACGCTCTGGAAAGACTTCTACCGGGCAGCGATCGCGAGCCTCGGCTTCCTCCTGCTCGTCGAGCTGGATCGCCGTACGCTGCGACGCGTCCGCGGAGCGGTAACCGCGCGGTATCGGTCGAAGGTCCAGGACGTGCGTTTCAGTACGGTCGAGATCGTGCGCGGCGACCAGATCTGGAACGTCCTGCAGCACGCCGTGAGGATCGTGGCCGTGCTCGTCGCGTTCGTGGCGGCGTACGTGTACCTCAACTACGTCCTCGTCCTCTTCCCATGGACGAGAGCCTTGGGCCGCAGTCTCACGAACATTCTCGTTCAGCCGCTGAAGACGCTCGCCACCGGATTCCTTGCCTTCATTCCCGATCTCGTATTCCTGATCATTCTCGCGGCCATAACGCGCTGGGCCCTGCGACTCGTGCGGCTTTTCTTCGCGCGGGTGGCCGGGGGGGAGACCGAGGTTCGTGGCTTCGACGCCGATTGGGCGAAGCCCACGGAACGCATCGTCCGGTTCGTGATCGTCGCCATGGCGCTCGTGATCGCCTACCCGTACATCCCCGGCTCCGGCAGCGAGGCGTTCAAAGGGATCGGGGTCGTGGTCGGTCTCATGTTCTCGCTCGGATCCGCCTCGATAATCGGCAACCTGGTGGCCGGGCTGGGCATCGCCTTTCGGCGCGCCTTCCGGGTGGGCGACCGCGTGCGCATTGGCGACACCATCGGCGAGGTTACCCAGGTCGAGCTGTTGACGACGTACCTCCGCTCGCCAAAGAACGAGCAGGTCGTGATCCCGAACTCGCTCATTCTGAACAACGAGGTCGTGAACTACAGCGCGCTCGTGCGGTCAGGTGCGGGGCTCATCGTGCACACCAACGTCGGCATCGGCTACGAGACGCCGTGGCGACAGGTGGAGGCCATGCTGATACAGGCCGCACGGCGTACGCCGAGTATTCGCGACGAGCCCGAGCCATTCGTGCTGCAGCGGTCGCTCGGTGACTTCGCGGTGAACTACGAGATCAACGCCTACACGGACGAGCCGCGCCGGATCCTTGCGACGTATTCGGATCTGCACCGCAACATCCTCGACGTCTTCAACGAGTATGGCGTGCAGATCATGACGCCAGCGTACGAGGGCGATCCGGAGCAGGCGAAGGTCGTACCACGCGACCAGTGGTTCATGTCGCCAGCGCTTTCTCCCACCCCCGGGCGACTCGTCGACACTCCGGTGGCAGCAGAGCCCGCGGATGTCGCACTCGCGACCCGGCGCGATGGCGAGACCGCATCGTCGTTGCCCGCCAAGAAATCGTGAAAGCCGCCGCGGCGCGCACCTAACGCCGCGACGGCGATCCGCGGGTAATAGCGCGGTTGCCTATTGCCGTGCCATCGCAACCCGCACGACGTCCTCGGGCGAGATGAGGTGATCCTCGCTCTCCGCCGCATCGGCGATGGCGATCTCGACTCCCTTGACGCGACCCGAGAATTCGTTCCCGTGAGGCCCGTAGTCCTCAGCCACCGGTGACCCGGTGTCCACGCCGACATCGCAGCCGTCGTCTGCCGAGAAGATCATCGCGGCCGTGGCAGCCACCTTGCCGTCACCGACCTTCTTGCCATCGACGAACAGCGATACGCTCCCGCTCTTGCCGAGGCCGGGACCGTCATAGTCGAACTCCATTCGCACCTGGTGGTCGCCGGCAGGCAGCGTGTTGCTCGCTTCGACGTACGTGTACGTGATGCCTAACAGGTTGTAGCAGTATTTGAGTTTACCGTTCTTGGCGTAGAGGCTCCAGCCGCCAATGTTGCCGCCCTGCGCGATGATCACGCCCTCGGCCCCAGACTTGGGAACCTCGATCTGCGCGGTCACGGAGTGAGACTTGTTCTTGATGTTGATGACCGAGTTCTCGGACAGCCGGCCCATACCACCGAAGAGGAGCTGGGAGTTCCCGCGAATCAGCACCGGCCGCCCGGCAAGATCCGGGTTGAGTCGTTCGGCCACGCGATCATCGAGCGGAAGCACGTTGTAGCGTGTCGCCTCGATGAGCCACAGGCGCTGCAATTCGTGCAGCTTCTCCGGCATCTCCTTCGCGAGGTTACGCGCCTGGCTCCAGTCCTTGTTCGTGTCGTAGAGCTCCCAGACGTCATCGTCGAACGGCGGAACGGTTTCGCCAACCAGGACCCACGGCGTCTTGTGCCGCGTCACCGCGGTCCAGCCTTTGTGGTAGATGCCGCGGTTGCCGAACATCTCGAAGTACTGCGTCTCGTGTCGCTCCGCCGCGTTGGCGTCGCCGAACGAGTAGACCATGCTGACGCCCTCGATCGGATGCTGCTGAACGCCATTCACCGAGGTCGGCTCGGGCAGTCCCGCCGCTTCCAGCAACGTGGGGGCGACATCGATCACGTGATGGAACTGCGATCGGATCTCGCCCTTCGCCTTGAACCCGTTAGGCCAGTGGACGATCGTCCCGTTGCGGGTCCCGCCCCAGTGCGAGGCGACCTGCTTGGTCCACTGGTACGGCGTGTTCATCGCGTGCGCCCAGCCCACCGCGTAGTGGTTGTAGGATTCCGGCCCACCGAGCTTGTCGAGCCTGGCCATGAGGAATTCTGGCGTCTCGAGGGCGGCGGCACCGTTGAAGTTGATCATCTCGTTGTACGTGCCGTTGAGCGTGCCCTCGGCTGACGCGCCGTTGTCACCGATGATGTAGTACACCAGGGTGTCGTCGAGCAGGTGAAGCCGTTCCAGTGTGTCGAACAGGCGTCCGACGTGGTGGTCCGTGTACTCGAGGAACCCGGCGTATACCTCCATCTGTCGCCGAAGCACCGGCTTGAGAGCCTCGGGCATGTCGTTCCACGCCGGGATCTCCTTGTGCCGCGCGGTGAGCTCCGCGTCCTTCGGGATCACGCCGAGCTTCTTCTGGCGATCGAACGTCTGCTCGCGAAGCGCGTCCCATCCCGCGTCGAACTTCCCCTTGTACTTGTCGGCCCACTCCGTGGGGACGTGATGCGGCGCGTGCGTCGCGCCCGGCGCGAAGTACATGAAGAACGGCCGGTCGGGGATGAGCGCCTTCTGCTGGCCGATCCACGCGATGGCCTTGTCGGTCATGTCCTCCATGAAGTGATAGCCTTCCTCGGGCGTCTTCTTCACTTCGATCGGCGTGGTGCCCTCGTAGAGCGACGGATACCACTGATGCGCCTCGCCGCCGATGAAGCCGTAGAAGTACTCGAAGCCAGCGCCGCCCGTGGGCCAGGCGTCGAACGGGCCGGCCGGGCTCGTCTGCCACACCGGGATTTCGTGACACTTCCCGAACTGCGCGGTGGCGTAGCCGTTCAGCTTCAAGGTCCTGGCGATCGGCGACATTGTGTTAGGCAGCACCGAGCAATAGCCGGGCGAGCCGCTGGCGATCTCGGTAATGCCGCCCATCCCGGCCGAGTGGTGGTTACGGCCGGTCAACAGCGCCTGACGAGTCGGGGAGCACAGCGCCGTCGTGTGAAACCGGTTGTATTTCAGCCCGTTCGCCGCCAGGAATTCGGCGTTAGGCGTGTAGCACGGACCGCCGAACGCGCTGGCGGCACCGAAGCCGACGTCATCGATGAGGATGACGAGAATATTGGGAGCGCCCTTGGGGGGCCGCAGCTGCGGGATCGGCGGAAATTTCGTGTCCGGGTCCTTTGCGTCGTAGGTGATCAGTCCCGTGCGGGCCGCGTCGGGAACCGGCAGGGCAGTGCGCGCGGTATTTCTGTCGGGCATCGGTGATCTCTCCGCAGTCGTCGGTTGTCGGTCCCACCGAGGTCGATTCGCCTTCGGCGACCGGTCACAATTCGGCAGATTAT
>Ga0307406_10001130_pt1 | contig 14911 bp, 15 predicted proteins | sample 322Cmetagenome_3_FD_203706 | JGI IMG/M metagenome (GOLD analysis project Ga0307406, IMG submission 203706) | Maize rhizosphere microbial communities from greenhouse at UC Davis, California, United States - 322HYB-C-2 | ecosystem: Host-associated > Plants > Roots > Rhizosphere > Soil | place... | reverse complement strand
TGCTAAGAATGCCCGTGTGTTCTCTCGTGTTACCCCAGAGAATAAATTCCGGATACTAAAGGTTCTTCGCCTTAAAGAAGTGACCGCCATGACAGGTGACGGTGTGAACGACGTACCAGCCCTGGCGAACGCTGATGTTGGTGTAGCAATGGGAAGCGGCTCACAAATCGCCAAGGATGCCGGCGATATTATTCTTCTGAACAATGACTTTGCTGGAATCGTTCGTGCCATGCGTGAAGGCCGTATTATCTTCTCGAATATTCGCAGAATGCTTACGTATCTCCTCGCAACGAACATCGGTGAAGTTATGGTTACCCTTGCAGCACTTGTTATGGGAATGCCTATGCCCCTCGCACCAATTCAGATTCTTTGGATTAACCTTGTGACCGACACTACCATGGTCATTCCGCTTGGTCTTGAGCCTGGCGAGAAGTCGACCATGAAACGAAAGCCGATCGATCCTAAGGCGCCAATTCTTGGTAAGTACATGATCAGCCGTATCGTTCTTATGGCGATTACCATGGCAACACTCGCGCTTGTCCTTTACTCGCTCTACAGCGCACAGTATGACACTGCGTACGGTCAGACTATCGTCTTCGTAGCACTCGTTGCCGTACAGTGGGCAAACGCCTTCAACGCTCGTAGCACCTACGACTCGCTCTTTACCCGTATTAAGGTGTGGCACGGACCGTTCTGGGCTGGTATTACCATCGCTGTCACTATGCAGTGCTTAGCACTCTTTGGGCCGCTCCAGGGTGCCCTACACGTCAGTGCAGTAGCACTGAGCGACATCATCTTTGTCACCATCCTTGCATTCGTTGTTGCCATTATCCCAGTGGAAATTCACAAGTGGATCGGTCGACATCTTATGCATAAAGGCAAGAATACCCGATAACACCTATGGCTAGCGATTCGCATACAAGCATCTATCCTGACACCTTCTACCGAGTATCCTTAAAGGCAGTTATACGAGACGATCGCGGGAATGTGCTTGTTAATAAAGAATATGACTCCACGACATGGAGCCTACCCGGTGGTGGTCTTGAACATACTGAAACTATAGAACTAGCTCTTGCTCGCGAGCTTGAAGAGGAAGTTGGTTTCAAGGGTACGTTTACCTTTACGCTAAAAGATACAGCTCGTTTTTGGATTGAATCCCGGGAGGCCTGGCTACTATGGATTGTGTACGATGTTACACCGGATACGTTTGACTTCTCTCCGGGCGTTGATAGTAGCGAAATAGCCTTCATCAATCCTTCGGAGTTTACAGCAACCAGCCTTCAAGAACAGTGGATTGCTGACAACCTATAAAAAACCGCCCCGTAGGGCGGTCTTTATTTGTGTCGGAACAATATTGTGAGCCGTTCTCTAAATGAGAGTTTCGGCCAGCCGCTCGGTTCATACTCGAGGGCTATCTCGTCGAGTAAGTGCCTCATGACAAGATGCTCACAAGAGTCCAGTTTCCGCCGTGGTTATCGCTGCGAAGCTGGAATTGGTTTTTGCCGTCGGTCATAGTGATGATCTCTGCAACTTGACTTCCGGTTCGCACGAGGCAGCGAAGTCCGGCATCAAGGAACTCGTAGATAGTTCCGCGGAATTCCATGCGGCGTGGGTACGCGGCAAGGTTCTTCTTAAAGCCCATTTGTGTGATTGCGACTTGTTCGTTGATAGTGACACGATTCATAGTAGTTTCTCCTAAGGTTTAAGCTTGTCCTGACGCCCGTGGTGTGGCTTACGAGGTGCGCAGGTGTGAACGCTATTGATCTGCGTAGAACGCAAAAAGGCTGAGCAAAAGAGATTGGTCAGCAAACGGATTTAGGAGGAGTGATTTGGAGAGGGGAGTTTGGACCGTTCGACCGGACGCCCTTTTTACCAAATATCACGTTTGAATGTGTCGATCGACAGGGGCGCTTGGCGTATTACCATGGTGGTCTCGCAGGCCAGTGTGCATGTCGTCGTTGGTGGCTTCTATTGACTATTTCCTTGAAAGGATCGAGGAAACTTGTCGTTGAATAAGCCTGTGAGTGGAAATCGTGTGCCCATCGTTAGATTTCAGGGCCGTGAAGTACTCACATGACTATATTAAGTATACATCGGCCATTAGGTACGTCGTCAATAGTTTCGTCGTAAATCCTTAAGCTTAGTTGAAAAATATGAATATATTATTGATAATTAAGCTATTTTGTTGTATAATTTTTAGGCTGATGAGATGTGTTATTGGAGTTGTACTTCAAGGACAGGCTCAATAATGCACCTCAACATCATACCTACAACCGAATAGATCCATCCACGCAATTCCCATCCGGGAGGAACACCATGGAAACCCATACGCGTCGTGAACTGCGTCAGCTCCGCAAGGAGAAGACGCGCACTCGCAACACGCGCACAGCCATGCTCACCGCGGCCTTCGGCCTGGTGGCCACGCTGGTGATCGGAGGAGCGGCAGGGGCGTATGCTTCTGACGCACCGCCGGAAGGCGAAGGAGTCGACGTCTCCCAAGTCGAAGTCGCCCTGAACGAGGACGAGTCGACCGAAGACACGAGCGCACCCGAGCAGACCGCCGCCCAGCAGCCCGCCACGGACGAGACCACCGAGCAGGCATCCGCCGAGGAACCCGCCGCACAGCCCGAGCAGGTCATCGCGGCCGAGCAGTCTGTCGCCGACACCAACGCCGCCACCAAGGCCGAGGAGAAGGTCGACACGACGACCCTCGGCGGCGACACGTCGCAGCCGAACAAGGTCTTCGTCTGCAAGTACGTCGGCACCCCTGGTACCGACGAGCGCCTGCAGACGGGTCAGAACCCGATCTCGGTCTCGATCAACGCGATCCAGAACAACCAGTGGAACGGCACCGTTCCCGGCTGGTTCAGCGATGCCCACGACCGTTCGTACGTCCTCGACTACGACCGCGGTCAGCCCGAGCCGAGCGTCTCGCTCTGTCCCGAGCCGGAAGGCCCGCCGGAGCCCGTGTGCGTGCAGAAGCCGAACCTGTCCTACACCTACGACGGTGTCGGGTCGGGGACGGTGACTTCATCCGCCGAGGGCGCCAAGCAGGGCGACGCGCTCTGCGACCCGCTCGCAGTTCGCCCAACGACGTGGGTGTACGTCCTGCCGGCATCCGGGAACCCCTCGTGGCCCCAGACGCTGGTCGGCTACAACGACGTGCTCGTCGACAAGATCGGCACGTTCAGCTACGCCGCGCCTGAGCTGGAGAAGTGCCGTCAGCACGACATCTACGCGCAGTTCGTGAGCAAGGGTGGCTTCGGCGCCCTGGCGGTGCCGAACCAGCTCAACGGACCGAACAACCCGTTCGAGCCGCCATTCCTGCACCAGACGCTGGCCGGCAAGGGTCCCAACCCGACCTACAACTCTACGTCGAGCGACGGCTGCAACACGCCGCCGACGACGCCGGAGCCGCGGGTCGAGTACTCGAACTGGCAGGACGAAGCCTGGGAGTGCGGAGACACCGAGGTGACGCAGACGCGCACCAAGACCGTCACGCCCTTCAAGGTCGTCCTCCAGGACGGCAAGTGGGTCACCATCGAGGACACGGCCAACATCGTCGTGACACCCGAGACCCAAACCCGCCCGCTGACCGAAGCCGAGATCGAGAGCTGCAAGCCTGAGATCCCCGAGCCGAAGGTCGAGTCCACCCCCTGGGAGGACGGCGAATGGGAGTGCGGTGACACAACGGTCGAGCAGACCCGCTTGACCACCACCACTGCCTACATGGCCGTGCTGGTCTCGGGTTCCACCTGGGAGATCGTCGTGGACGAGGAGAACTCGGGGGCATTGCTCGACACGCAGACCCGCAACCTCACCGAGGACGAGATCACCGAGTGCCCGACGACGACCACGAACAACCCGCCGACGAAGGTTCCCTCGAGCGGCGTCATCCCGCCGCCTCCGGGTGCCGAGACGGGCAAGATCGAGGGCCAGTTCATGACCGCTTCCGCCGACCCCTGGGTCGTCGGGGGTGGAGCTGCCCTCCTCGCGCTGGCACTCGTGCTTGCGCTGTGGGGCTACCGTCGTCAGACGGCACAGCTGTAGGTAGTACGTTGAAGAACCTTCGCCCTTCCGGGTGAACGGTTCGCACTCGCGCCCTTCGGGGTGACGAGCGTCTCGCTGCTGGTGACAGTAGCTGAGGCACCAGGGTGCTCCCAGCGTGGCTTCGGCCGCGACTGGGGGCACCCTTCTTCAATTCCTGTGGCATAATAGAAAAGATTATTTATGAAACGTCTTGCATCCTATTCTCAAAACTTCCTGCGCTCGCCAAAACTGGTCGAGTCGCTTATTGAGAAAAGTACCCTAACAAAAGATGACATCGTCTATGACATTGGAGCGGGAAGTGGTGTTATTTCATCTGCCTTAGCGCCACGGGTAAAACATGTCGTTGCGGTTGAGTATGAACCTCGTGTTGCAAAGACCCTGCGTCACAACATGAGTTCTTACCCGAATGTAACAGTAAAAATTGGTGATATTATGGCACTCAACCTGCCCACAACACCCTATAAGATATTCGCAAACATTCCATTTCACTTAAGTTCACCGATTATTCAACGATTTATTAACTCTCCCATGTCACCTGACGCAGCCTACCTTATTGTGCAAAAACAATTCGGTCGTAAGCTCATTGCAACCGACACAAGCCACTTTACGGGTCAACTTGGCATGCTTCTCGGCGCTGAGTACCAAGTAAAAATTATCAAAAGCCTTCGTAAAACCGATTTTTGGCCTCATCCAGCAGTTGATACTGTTTGCATTGAAATGATCAAACGAAAGAAGCCGCTCGTTGCAAAAGACCGACTCAGCGGCTACACACAGTTCACCATTCAATGTTTTTCAGACCCAAAGAAACTTGCCAAAATGCCCTTAAAAACAATCGGGCAAGAACCAGGCATATCGCCGTCACGGCTCTCGCTTGACCAATGGGTGCTTTTGTTCAATAGTCAGAAAACGTACTAAGTGCTACACTTGAGGCAATGAACGCCTCAGTAGAAGCCACCACTATCGGTTGGATCATCGTTGGATTAATCTACGCGATTGACCTTGTGGTGCGTATCTGGCTTCTTGTCTACATTCCAAAAAACCGTAAACCAACTGCTGCTATGTCGTGGCTCCTTCTTATCTATATCATTCCGCTCTTCGGAACATTCATGTTCTTCGTTATCGGTGGCACAAAGCTTTCGAAACGGCGTCGACACAATCAGCTACAAATTACCGCAATGATTCGTCGCTATACTGATCACCTGGCAAAAACAGGTCTCATCGCCAAGGTTCAAGAACCTTATGGCTACAAGGCGCGACTTGCAGAAGCGTTAACTGGACTCGCTCCCACAAAAGGAAACACTGTTGAAGTTACTAGTGGCTATGACGAGCTCATCCAGCAAATGACCGCAAATATTCACCGTGCGAAGAAATATGTTTACGTTGAGTTCTTCGCTATCGCTCTTGATGAAAGCACGGAACTCTTTTTCGAAGCAATGGAGCGGGCAGTAAAGAGGGGAGTAGATGTTCGTGTTCTATTTGACCACCTTGGATCTCGAAAGTACCCTCGCTACAAGGAAATGAAAAAGCGCTTAACAGAAATCGGTACGAAGTGGTACCCAATGCTCCCTATTAGCCTAAAGCCTTCAAAGTATAACCGTCCGGACCTTCGCAACCACCGTAAAATCGTTATTGTTGATAATACCGATGCCTATATTGGGTCGCTTAATCTAATTGATAAAACCTATCACCGCAAAGATGATATTAGTTATATTGAGCTTGTTACACATTTCCAAGGACCAGCGGTAAACGAAGCAGCGGCAGTCTTTGCGAGCGACTGGTACTGCGAATCGGGTGAAATTCTGCAACATTTCATGAAAAACTCGGCACAGTCACCGCGCGGCGATCAAGTTGTTCAAATCATTCCTAGCGGTCCTGGATACCCCTATGAAAATAATCTAAAGTTTTTCGTTTCGTTAATACAAAGTGCAGAATCTTCTGTCGTAATTACGAACCCATATCTTGTTCCCGATGAATCACTGCTTAATGCTCTTATTTCAGCTTCGATTCGCGGCGTGAAGGTTTCGGTACTCAATTCACAGGCTATGGACCAATGGATGGTTGGACACGCCCAGCGCTCCTATTACGAGGCTCTTATGCGCGCTGGCATTAAAATATCACTGTATAAAAAGCCACATCTTGTTCACGAAAAATTCATTGTCGTTGATGATGCGGTCGGGGTAATTGGCTCGAGTAATATGGATATCCGCTCATTTGAACTCAATCATGAATGTATCGTTGTTGCATATGACCAAACGACAGCCAAGGCGCTCGTTCGCCATCACAATGAACTCCTGAAAAACAGTTACACCATTCGTCTCGAGACATGGCTCAAACGCAGCAGATGGCAATCATTCCTTGATAGCATCGCGCGCCTAACATCAGCGTTACAATAGGAAGTAATAGGGATATGGCACGTCTACTCACAAAACTCCGTAACCGTAAGCGACCACAAGAAGATCCAACACCGTACCAGCTTTTTATTGTTGCTATTACGATACTTTCACTTGTAAATATCGTACTGCTGCTCGTTATTAAAGACCCTGTTCTTCTCATTACCATTCAAACAATGGACTTACTGCTAAGCCTCCTTTTCTTCATCGACTTCCTTCGTTTATTCTATAAAGCAGAAAACAAAGTACATTACTTCTTCAAAGATTACGGGTGGGCTGACTTACTCGCAAGCTTCCCATTCCCACAACTTAAACTCCTTCGTATCTTCCGACTCGTCAAAGCCTACGGTATTATTAAGCGCGCTGGCTTTGAAGGCGTAAAGCGGGGCTTCAACAAAAACCGCGCATCAGCAGCCGTACTCCTTGTCTTCTTCATCATCCTTCTACTGCTCGAATTCGGAAGCGTTGGAATCTTGGCGCTTGAAAACAACAGCCCTGATGCCAATATTAAAACTGCCTCTGACGCTATGTGGTGGGTGTATGTCACCATTACAACCGTCGGGTATGGTGATCGCTATCCGGTTACAAATGGAGGGCGATTATTTGCAACCTTCATCATGCTCGTTGGGGTAGGCCTCTTCGGTGTGATTACCGGCTTTCTTGCAAACAAATTCCTCCCATCTTCATCAGCCAACCCTGAAACCGACTCGGTAGCGCTCAATAAAGATGCCGCCATTGCCCACATGCGAGAAGAAATTAAAGAAATACATGTGCTGCTTGCTGCTAAAGAAGGTAAATCCAAAAAGAAGGATGGGTCTTCATAAAGAACGCACGTGAGCCTTGGTAAAGCGCTTCCAATAGCGCCGGAATCGCGCTATGCTAAGTAGCAATGAGCGTACTTGCATATATTATTATCTTTAGCCTTATTGGTGGCGTCCTTTCGCTAAGCCTTGCGTCACTCCTTCTTATTAATAAAAAGATTGCGTCAAAGTTTGCACGTTACGGCATGCCGTTTGCGGCCGGGGCACTCCTTGCCGCCGTCTTCCTCGATCTTCTCGCCGAAGGTATCGAACACGGCGAAGCAGATGTACTTTTCGTTTCGACCCTCATTGGAATCTTGCTCTTCTTTATGGCTGAGCGCTTCATTCGCTGGTTTCACCATCACCACCAGCACGAAGGAAAAGACCCAGCTGTTCCACTGCTTATTATTGGTGACACCGTTCACAACATACTTGATGGCGTCGCAATTGCGGCAGCCTTCCTTGTAAGCATTCCGACCGGTATTATTACCACCTTCGCCGTTGCCGCCCACGAAATTCCACAGGAAATAGGGGAGTTCGGCGCGCTTCTTGGAAAAGGTATGAAGCGTGGACGCGTTTTACTTGTCAACATCATGAGTGCAGTCGTTGCAACGATCGCAGCGGTCGTAACGTATTTCATTGGACAAACAGAAGCCTTGCCACTCGGCGTCGTATTTGGACTTAGCGCGGGCTTCCTTCTTTACGTTGCACTGAGTGACATTATTCCAACACTTCACGAAGAACACAACAAACGAAAACTCTTCGATTGGCAGCCTGTTTTGCTCCTTACCGGTGTTGCTGTCGTCGCTATCTTCTCGTCTCTTATTCACGCCTAATAAAAATACGCGCAGGGTAAATCCCTACGCGTATTTTTTCGTTTGAAACGATTAGCGCTTGTCGATAAAGGTAAGTGCCTTACCAGTTGCGTTACCACGACCAGTACGACCGATACGGTGAACGTAGTCTTCGTAGGTTGCAGGTTGGTCGAAGTTAATAACGTGACTCACATTTGGAATGTCGAGGCCACGAGCAGCAACGTCGGTTGCTACCATCACACGGACTTTATTGTCCTTAAATGCCTTCAATGCGCGCTGGCGTTGAGACTGTGACTTATTACCGTGAATCGCAGCTGATGGAATACCGCTCTTGTCGAGGTGGTCGGAAAGGCGTTGAACACCAAACTTTGTTTCACCAAAGACGAGTACCTTTTCGAACTCTTCTTCATTAAGAAGGTTAAGCAGGACTTCGAGCTTGTGTTCCTTGCCGTTGGCTTCAACGACGTCTTGGTCAACACGCTCGCTGGTATCAGCCGTACGAACTGAAATAGTTTCAGGGTTGTTAAGGAATTCTTTTGTAAGAAGAGCAATCGATGGAGTAATCGTAGCACTGAAGAACAGTGTTTGACGTTCTACAGGAGTCTTGCTTACAAGAAGACGGATGTCGTTAATGAATCCCATGTCGAGCATGCGGTCAGCTTCGTCAAGAACAAGTGCCTTAACTCCGCTCACGTTGAGCTTGCCACGCTTAAGGAGGTCCATAAGACGACCAGGCGTACCAATAATAACGTGTGCACCGCGCTCAAGCTGACGGATTTGGCGGTCCATGTTTGTACCACCAACAATGAGTGTCGAGTAAAGCTTCATGTTGTACGAGAACTCACGGAACTGCTCGTCAATTTGCTGTGCAAGTTCACGAGTTGGCGCAACGATGAGTACTGAGTTAAGGTCGCGGTTTACGTAAAGCTTGTCAATGAGTGGAAGAAGGAACGCAGCCGTCTTACCGGTACCGGTGTTTGCAAGACCAATAACATCAACGCCCTTCATAGTGTGAGGGATTGATTGATCCTGAATTGCACTTGGTTTTACGTAGCCCTTAAAGTCGATGTTCTTCTGCAAGGCAGGAACAAAGTTAAAGTCTGTAAAGAGGTTAGTTGCCTCGTACGGAGTGTCTTCAGCAGTTTCAGTTGCTTTATTAATGAACTTGCTTGGGTGAATATATGCACCGCGCTTTTGTCCATTACGTGAGCCACTACTGCGTGGGCCGCCCTTTCCAGGACGGAAAGAACGAACACCTGGACGGTTTCCGCTTGGGCGTGCTGAACGAGATTGATTTGATGATGTGTTTCGATAAGCCATAAGGCAAAGGCCCCTTTCTGGGGTTATATATAGATATGTTGTCGCTGCAGACGAACAGCGAGAACCTTTTGATATCTACTGCTTTGCGCCGTGAAATAGTCTATATTCCAGAAAGCAATTGCGTAGAGGCGGTATCCATTCGGATGCAATAGATCTATTATAGCACAAGCTGATTCAATTGTCCATACCAAAGTAGCTGTGCCTCTGGTAATACCGTTGTATACATAATAAAAAAATGATATAACTACCGCTAGACTCACCCCCGACTATCAAGGAACGAGGAATCATGGAGTCCAACGAAGAATCTCCCCAAGCCGCCAGCCCGGTGGAAGAAGGAGCCGCACCTACCCGGCACCGACTTGTCAAAGTCGAAACGTGGGTCAACGCCTGGTTCGGATGGGGCCTCGGCACCGTTCGAAACACCATCAGCGAGAAGCTGGTGATCGCACTCTGGAAGGGCGGCATCCGCTCAGGCCAGATCGTCGCCTCGCACAAACGGCTCACAAGCAGCTTGTTCAAGCTCACATGGGAATTCGAGTGCTACGAGACCGACGAGACGATCGAACGGATCCGCCGCGAGATCGAAGCCCTGTCGATGGAAGTCTTGGACATGTACCAGACGGTCAACGATGTCACCTTCAGCACGCCGTACCTCGACGCGCTGGATCAGCCCAAGCGCGAGGCCAACGTCCTGGTGGCATTCGCGCTGCTGGCCCAGGCCGCACAAGACCCAACCCTCGGCGACTCCCGGCCCACACCGACGGAAGTCGCCAACTTCGCCGAGCTCATCATCGGACCCGCCAAGCCCACCGCGGCCTGAAGGCCCATGTGCAGCCGGCTCATTACCCGACCTGCACCGAGAAGACCCGACAATTCAACCTGTCGACGAGTCACTCGGCGCAGCGTCGGGTCTTTTCGTTCCGTGCGTTTTACCAACTTTTACGCATCTCGCGTAATGAAATGGCAAATCTATCCTCAGTTGCTGCCTCAACCCAGTGATATGGGCGCGGCTTCGCGGTACTCGGCTGATACCCTCGCATAATCGTGAGTGTTCCTGGCTGCATATCGACAGAAGCAACTTCGCCACTATCACGCTCAAACGAAAAGACCTGTGAGCCTTCAAGCGTCAACACAGCAACGTAGCCAAGCGCCCGAGCATAATCTCGGTGCCGGGCAATAAAGTCTTCGGGTTTATAGCGGTGCGCCATTATTTCGGTCGGACTCCAGGGCTCAGCGGAAGGTGCACTTGCTACAAATTCAGTAATACGCCGTGAAGCATTAAATACAGGCTCTGGTGCGTAGTCTCTACCGGCAGATGCCGTTGGCCATGGATAGTCGGCCAAGAACCCATATTCAATCAGGTCATGGTGACGTTCAACTGCACCGTGTTCGTGGCTTTCATCAGTTTGCCACGGCTCGTTATACAGTGACCGCGCCGCCCGCTGCAAATGATAGATCGGCAGAAAGTTATGGACTGCAGCCGCACCTTCCGTGGCTACTGCTGCCATTACTTCCTCGGAAAGTGCGTTCCTTTCCTCTAAGTTTGAGGTTGTGTGAGTAAATTCAAAAGTTGTCAGTGTTTCGCTCATATGAATGCTCCGTTTCAAAAGTTAAAGAAGGGAAGCGGCGATCACGAGATAAAAGAAAACGCCGCTAAAAAGAGCAGCGACGCTGGACGAAGCCTGACCATGTGCAAAGATGCTTGTTATGTACCATAGTAGACTCCTCCTTTCGTTAAGCTTAGTTAAGCAAACCGTTACCAATTTGACAAGCCCCTCTGGAAAACATATCATACAAGTATATTTCAAAACATAAACAGGATTACTGTATGCAAGTTATTGTCGTCGGTGGTGGATTTGGCGGCGTAAAAGCCGCGCTGGAACTTTCTAAAAATAAGCGCGTCCAGGTAACGCTCATTAGCGATAAGCCTGATTTTCAATATTACCCAGCACTTTACAGCACTGCAACGGGCGGAAGCCGTCTTCAGTCATGGGTACCACTTGGTGAAATCTTCGCCGGACGCGACAACGTAACGGTTATTATCGATACTGTCACCACTCTTGATAAAGCGGATCGTACAATTGGTACGGCATCCGGTGCCACCCATACGTACCAGACACTTGTACTCGCACTCGGCTCAGTCACGACCTACTTCGGTATTGAAGGACTCGATCACTATGCGTACGGTATTAAGTCTTACGAAGAAATTACCCGCCTAAAGCAGCACCTTCTTCGTGAATTTTCGACAGCAAATGGAGCAGACTCTCACTTCCTCATTGTTGGCGCTGGTCCAACCGGTGTTGAACTTGCTTCATCACTCGGCACCTACCTAAAGCATCTTAAGAAGAAATTCAAAACAGCCCAGCCACGCGTTTCAATTAATATTATTGAAGCAGCGCCACGTGTACTACCGCGTATGTCTGAGGCAGCCAGTAAAAAGGTTGAAGCCCGCCTTAAGCGTCTTGGTGTACACGTAGAACTGAACAAGAAAGTTGAATCTGAAACCGCCGACAGCCTTGTTGTCAGTGGACGCCCAATTAAAAGCCATACTGTTATTTGGACATCGGGTGTTGCGAACAACCCATTCTTCAAGGCGAACGAAAGCCAGTTTAACCTTGCACCAAACGGTCGCGTCATTGTAGACAAGCACCTGCGCGTCGATCCACACGTCTACGTTATTGGTGACAATGCCGTCACGCCATTCGGTGGTCTTGCCCAAACCGCACTGCACGACGGAATTTACGCAGCCAAGCAGATTCTTCACAAGTCAAACAAGAAGTACAAGGCAAAGCAACCACCAGTCGTTGTGCCCGTTGGTGAAAACTGGGCAATCTTTGAATACAAGAAACTTCGCTTTGGTGGATGGCTCGGTGCGTTAATCCGTCAAGCTGCCGACTTTGTTGGCTACCGTGACATCTTGCCATTTGGCCAAGCACTTGGCGTCTGGCGTACGCAGCGTATTCGCGAAGAAGACGTTATCATTGCCGGATTCGATACTGCTAAAGACGAAGCCTAGCAACTTCAAATAAAAACCGCGCGTACATGTGACGCGCGGTTTTTTATATAGAGACGTTTTATTGCTCGTGCTGATCGGTAACGTGTACTTCGACGGCGCGACGAGCACGAACGTGAGTTGCAATTGTAATGACCGAAACGACGGTAACGTAGAAAAGTCCTGATAAACAACTCTTCAAAATGTCGCTCGGGCTGGTAAGGAGTAGGAAGGTACCGCTTCCAACGGTTGCAACAATTAATCCGTAGCTCACAAAGAGTCGCTGAATTGAAGGCTTAAAGTAAGTAAAGCTTGCAAGGCCAATGCTCGCGAGGGCAATAATAACGTGAATCAATACAATCATAGTTCCAGTATACTCCTTATGGCAAATAACCGCCAACGGCAATCAGAAGGCACATCGAGAGTAAAACAAGGAGTGATACTCCAAACATACTACGAGCCCATTTGACATCATCGACTTTTCTATACAGCTTAATTCCGGTGTAAATCCAGTAACCCGAGAGTGCGGTCGAGAGTACTAAGTAGATTATTCCTGTGTATCCGAACACCGTCAGGAGCGTTGCGGAAATGGCATATAAAATAACGGAGATAAAAATTTGACGCTTTGTGCTCTCCATTCCAAAGCGCACTGCCCAAACGGGTAACTTCGCTTCAGCATAATCTGACTGACGGAACATAGAGATTGCATAAAAGTGAGGAAGCTGCCAGAAGAAGAGAATGAGGAACAAAATAATTGCACCGGCATCAACAGAGCCCGTCAGAGCGACGTATCCAGCCATAGGAGGCAAAGCACCGGCTACGCCGCCAATGATTGTGCTGTAGGGCGTCGTGCGCTTTGCAATGCCATAAATTGCTACGTACCAAATGTAGGCAACGACTCCTAAAAGGAATGTTTCGCGGTTCGTTAGGAAAATAAGGAACGAAAACCCAGCAAAGCCAAGTACTGTTGAAAAAATAAGTGCCTTCGGAATACTAATCTTGCCACTTGCCACGTCGCGCTTCGTTGTACGCTTCATTCGCTTATCAATATCGCGGTCGAGCACATTGTTCGCCACGCAGGCTGATGCAATAACAAGTGCAATGCCAAATACCGCACCGATAAGAGCGGCGAGGTTAAACGGAACGAAACTCGCAGCAAGGAAGAACCCGGCTGCGGCGCTTATGGTATTACTAAGCGTGATGCCGGGTTTAATTAATTGCAAATAAGACTTGGTGTGGCGTTCCATTAAATTCCTTGGTTTTCACTCATATACTGACGCTGCTCCTGCGGTGTCATATCCATCATATTGTAATTGAGGTTGTCCATAATCCAAATGGAACCAACGACCACAATAAGTACAACGAGCAGCGTAAAGATAAACGTTACCAGCTTCCATCGGCTACCTCTACCAATGTGAAGGAAAAATACAACCTGCACAATAAGCTGCACTACGGCAATGCCAAGTACAACATATACAAGCACCATGGTTGACCATAATTCGTTTACAACAAAGAAGTAGGCAAGGAGCGTCGTAATAATAGAAAGAATAAATCCAATAACGTATGACTTATACGGAACAGGTGAGTGGCGAGTATGCAGTTCAGGCTTTTTCATTATGCCATTCCTCCAATTAAGTAGACGAAGCTGAAGATGAAGATCCAAATAATATCGAGGAAGTGCCAGAACAAACCGAGGAGTGAAAGGCGACGAATATCTGTTTCTTTAAAATTACGTTGCAGTAGTCGGAAAATTACCACGCCCATCCAGAGAAGCCCGACGGCAATGTGGAGTCCGTGTGTTCCAACGAGTACAAAGTACGATGATAAGAAGGCGCTTTGTTGCCATCCGTGTCCTTCATGAATCAGCTCACGAAATTCGTAGAGCTCCATCGCAAGGAAGGCCGCACCAAGCAGGAAGGTAACGATGAGCCAGACGATCGTTTGTTTCTTGAAGCCGCGCTCAGCACCAAGTACCGCAAGCCCAACGGTGAAGCTACTGGTGAGCAGGAGCATCGTCTCAATGAGTACGAACTGGAGGTCAAAAATATCAGCACCAGACGGGCCGCCTGCGGTGGCCGTGCGCAGTACTGCGAACGTCGCGAAGAGCGTCGCAAACAGCACACAGTCGGTCATAAGGTATACCCAGAAGCCTAACGACTTGCGACTAAAAACAGCTTTTTCTTCTTCGGCACGGTTCATGCGGCACTCTCTTTCAGGTTTTTGGCGTGAAGCTTTGCCTCAATTTCGGCAATTTCTTCTGCGGAAATTTTTTCATCGGTGTCATCATTTGTAAGCTTAATAATCAAAAGAATAATGGTTACGAAGAGAGAAAGGAGCAGTAGCCACCAAATGTGCCAAACAGCAGCAACGCCAAAGCCGAGTGCGAAGAGCCCGATGATCGCACCCATGCCGCTGCGCTTTGGTACCCAAATATCGGTGTACACAGGCTTTGGCTGCTTGTGCTTTTTCATTTCCCAGAATGCATCGCGAGTAGTAACGGTTGGAATAACGGCAAAGTTATATTCCGGTGGAGGAGTAGGGGTA
>Ga0307406_10001128_pt1 | contig 14920 bp, 15 predicted proteins | sample 322Cmetagenome_3_FD_203706 | JGI IMG/M metagenome (GOLD analysis project Ga0307406, IMG submission 203706) | Maize rhizosphere microbial communities from greenhouse at UC Davis, California, United States - 322HYB-C-2 | ecosystem: Host-associated > Plants > Roots > Rhizosphere > Soil | place... | reverse complement strand
AGCAGGGCGAGGGCGACCAGCAGCGCGAGCCAGCGGGCGGTCTTCATCACGGGCCCATGATGCCGTGCCGGAGACGGGAGCGCCGGGATTACAGCAGGCTGCGCGGCTCGGCGAAGTGGCAGGCCACCGGGTGGCCCTGGCCCCGGTCGATCAGCTCCGGCTCCTTCTCGGCGCAGATGTCCTGCGCCTTCCAGCAGCGGGTCCGGAACCGGCAGCCCGACGGCGGGTTCACCGGGCTGGGCACGTCGCCCTCGAGCACGATCCGGCGGCGCTGGCGCTCCAGCTTGGGGTCGGGGATGGGCACGGCCGACAGCAGCGCCTGGGTGTAGGGATGGCTGGCCCGGTCGTAGATGTGGTCGCGGGAGCCGATCTCCACGATCTTGCCCAGGTACATGACGGCGACCCGGTTGCAGATGTGGCGCACCACCGACAGGTCGTGGGCGATGAACACATACGACAGACCGAGGCGGCCCTGGAGCTCCTCGAGCAGGTTGACCACGCCGGCCTGGATGGAGACGTCGAGGGCCGACACCGGCTCGTCCAGCACCAGGACCTTGGGCTCGAGGGCGAGCGCCCGGGCGATGCCGATGCGCTGGCGCTGGCCGCCGGAGAACTCGTGGGCGTAGCGGTTGCCGTGCTCGGGGTTGAGGCCGACCACGGTCAGCAGGTCGCGAACCCGCTCCTTCCCCTGGCGCTTGTAGAGCCCGTGGATGATCAGGGGCTCGGCCACGATGTCGCTGACCGGCATCCTCGGGTTGAGCGAGGCGTACGGGTCCTGGAACACCACCTGGAGGTCGCGGCGGATGTGGCGCATCTGCTTGCGGGTCTTGCCGACCAGCTCCTCGCCCTCGAACTTGACCGACCCCGAGGTCGGCGGGCTCAGCTGGAGGACGGCCTTGCCGGTGGTCGACTTGCCACAGCCCGACTCGCCCACCAGCCCGAGGGTCTCGCCCCGGTGCAGGGTGAAGGTCAGGTCGCAGGCGGCGTGGACGTCGCCGACCCGGCGCCGGACCACGCCCCCGCCCATCAGCGGATAGTGCTTGACCAGGTTGGCGACCTCGAGGATCGGGTCGCCGGCGCCGTCCTGCTGGTCGGCCCCGGCCGCCTGGGGCGTGGTCTGGGTCACGCGCGCTCCTCCGCCTCTTCGGCCGCCTCGTCGGTCTCCGCCCGGTCCAGGTCGGCCTTGGCCTCCGACAGGTCGCCGAGCTGCTCCAACTGCTCGATGGCCTGGGAGTCGGTCTCGGCGGTCTCGAACACCTCGGCGGCGGCGACGTCCCCGGCCAGCTCCTCGGCGTAGTGGCAGGCGGCGACGTGATCGACACCGGCGACCGACCGCAAGGGCGGCTCCTCGGCGTCGCAGTGGGGACGGCTCATCGGGCAGCGGGGCGAGAACGGGCACCCAGGGGGCAGGTTGATGAGCGACGGCGGCGCCCCCCGGATCGGCGTGAGGGGATCGTCGCCCTTCTGGTCCAGCCGGGGCAGGCTTCCCAGCAGGCCGAGGGTGTAGGGCATCCTCGGGTCGTAGTAGATGGCGTCGGTGTCGCCGATCTCGACCGGCTTGCCGGCGTACATGACCAGCACCCGGTCGGCCATTCCGGCCACCACCCCGAGGTCGTGGGTGATGAGCACGATCCCGGCCGAGGTGTTCTCCTGGACCCGCCGGAGGGTGTCGAGCACCTGGGCCTGAACGGTGACGTCCAGGGCGGTGGTGGGCTCGTCGGCGATGATCACGTCGGGGTCGTTGGTCATCGACATGGCGATGACCGCCCGCTGGCGCATCCCGCCCGAGAACTCGTGCGGGTAGTTCTTGGCCCGCTCGGCAGCGTTGGGGATGCCGACGAGGTCGAGCAGCTCCACCGCCCGGTCCCAGGCCTTGTCCTTGCCGACGTCCTGGTGGGCCAGGACCGCCTCCTGGAGCTGCCAGCCGACCGTGTACACCGGGTTCAGGCTGGTCATCGGGTCCTGGAAGATCATGGCGATGTTCTTGCCCCGGAACTTGGTCTGCTCCTTGTCGGACAGCTTGACCAGGTTCTGGCCGCGGTAGTTGACCTCGCCGCGGATCCGGGCCGACCGGGGCAGCAGCCCCATGATGGCCAGCGAGGTCACGCTCTTGCCCGAGCCGGACTCGCCGACGATCCCCAGCACCTGCCCCGGATGGAGGTCGAAGCTGACCCCGCGGACGGCGTGGACGATGCCGTCGTCGGTCGGGAACTCGACCGTCAGGTCCCTGACCGACAGCACCGGCGCCCCGCCCTCGGTCGGGGCGGCCGGCTGGTCGGGGAGGGTTGTCGCCATCAGGCACGCACCCGCGTCTGGGTCGGGTCGAAGGCGTCCCGCAGGCCGTCGCCGACGAAGTTGATGGTCAGGGCGATGACGATGATCATCAGGCCGGGGAAGTAGAAGAGCCAGGGCCGGGTCTGGGCGGCCTGCTGGCCGGTCGAGATCAGCAGCCCCAGCGAGGTGTCGGGCGCCTTGATGCCGAGCCCCAGGTACGACAGGGCGGTCTCGGTCAGGATGGCCACCGACACCATGATGGTGGCGTTGACGATGATCGACCCGGTGGCGTTGGGCAGCAGGTGCCGGAACATGATCCGGGTGTCGCTGGCCCCCAGCGCCCGGGCCGCTTCCACGAACTCCTTCTCCCGCAACGACAGGAAGGTGCCGCGCACCACGCGGGCGATGTAGGTCCACAGCAGCAGGGCCAGCACCACCCCGACGAAGAACCAGTTGCCGGCCTTGTCGGCCAGGGTGGCGGCGAGCACGGCCAGGATGGCGATGGAGGGGATGGTCAGGACCAGGTCGGTGAAGCGCATCAGGGCCGAGTCGACCCAGCCGCGGTAGTAGCCGGCCACGGCGCCGACGACCGTCCCCACGGTGGTCGAGAGGAACGCCACCAGCAGCGCCACCTGCACCGACTTCTGGGCGCCGCGCAGGACCTGGGCGAGCGAGTCGTGGCCGATGTCGTCGGTGCCCATCGGGTGGGCCAGCGACGGCGGCGAGGAGAACTCGTCGGTGATGTCGGCGTAGCCGTACTTCCAGAAGCGGCCGCCGATGAGCGAGACGATGACCACCAGGACGAACACCACCAGGCTGCCCACGGCCAGCTTGTGGGCCATGAAGCGCCGGATCACCATCTGGGTCTGGCTGCGCCGCTCGACGGTGAACTCGCGCTCGGTGGTGGTGGTGGTCTCCTGTACCTCGTGGACCTTGACGCCGTGCTCGGTCGTCTGGAGGTCCTGGCCGTCGCCGGTCGAGCCGGCCGTCGGCCGGGTCTCCGGTGGGCGGGGTCGCGTGTCAGCCATAGCGAATCCTCGGGTCCAGCACCGCGTACAACACGTCCGCGATGAGATTGAACAGCACCACGAACACACTCGTCACCATCAGCCAGGCCAGCAGGACGTTGACGTCGGTCTGCACCACCCCCTGGACCAGCAGGGCGCCCATGCCCTGCCAGGAGAACACCCGCTCGGTGATGATGGCCCCGCCGAACACCGCCCCGATGTCGATGGCCACGACCGTGACCAGCGGGATGAGCGCGTTGCGGAGGGCGTGACGGGTCATCACCCGGCGCCGCGACAGCCCCTTGGCCCTGGCCAGCCGGATGTAGTCGGAGCCGAGCACGTCCAGCATGGTGGCTCGCTGGTAGCGCGACCAGGCGGCGAAGCTGATCAGGGCCAGGGCGATGGTCGGCAGGATCAGGTGGCCCGAGTAGTCGGCCAGCCGGTGCCCGAGGCCGCCGGTGATGTTGGGCGTCTCGGCGCCGACCGTGTAGACGACCTGTTCACCGAACAGCGCGTTCAGCTTGATCGCGCCGTACTCCTTGAGCAGTGCCGCCAACCAGAAGACAGGCATGGACAGGAACAGGAACCCGAGGAAGGTGAAGGTGTAGTCGGTCGGGGTGTACTGCTTGACCGCCGACAGGACCCCGGCGCCGATGGCCAGGACGACGGCCAGGATCGAGGCCAGCACGACCATCCGCAGGGTCACCTTCATCCGCTGCCACAGCAGCGGCCGGACCTCGATCCCCTTGACCGACTTGCCCATGTCCCCCTGGACGAAATTGCCCAGCCAGGTCAGGTAGCGGGCGGGGAGCGGCTTGTCCAGGCCCAGCTCGTGCCTCCGGTTCTCGATGACCTGGGGGGGCACGGGCGGGTTGCGGCCCTTCAGCTCGGCCAGCGGGTCCCCGGAGTTGGCCACCAGCAGGAACACCAGCACCGAGGACAGCAGGACCAGGGGAATGGCGACCAGCAGCCGCCGGATGATGAAGCTGAGCATGGCGCCCCCTCATCAGGGTGACGTCACCGAGGTGACGATGATACGACGCGGGCCGGCGGTTTCCCACCGGCCCGCGTCTAGAGCATTTCCCTGCCTTCCGCTTTTTAAGCGGCCTTCTGCCCCCAAGTGACGGCGTCGTTGAACGGCCCCTCGGCGGTGGCGTTGTCGTGGATGCCGGCGAAGGTGTTGCGGTAGGCGATGAAGGTCGGCTTGGTGTACAGCGGGATGGTGGCCATGTCCTCGGTGATCTGCTGGTCGATCTGGTTGCCCAGCTCGGCCGACTTGGCCTCGTCGGTCTCCGCGTTCGCCTGGTTGAACAGGTCGTCGACCTTCTTGCTGGAGTAGTTGCCGTAGTTGCCGCCGCCGCCGGTCCGGTAGACGTCCCGGTTGGAGGAGATGGCGAACGGGGTGCCGACCCAGGCGAAGTCGGCGATGTCGAAGTTGCCGTTGGGCAGCCACTCGCCGAAGAACTTGGTCGAGTCGACGTTGGCGATCTTGATCTGGATCCCGAGGTCCTTCATCTGGGCCTGGAACAGCTCGCCCTGGGTCTCACGGAGCTTGTTCCCGGCGGTGGTGGAGAACCGGAACGAGAGCTTCTTGCCGCCCTTGGCGTAGACGCCGTCGGCGCCCTTGGCGTAGCCGGCGTCCTCCAGCAGCTTGGTCGCGGCGGCGGTGTCGCCCTTGCCGTACTGGCCGAAGTGGTCCTGGTACTGGGGCTGGCCGGTCAGCCAGATGCGGTTGCCGAGCGGCTGGGCCTTGTCACTGAACTGCTTGACGGTGCGGTCGACCAGCTCCTGGACGTTGAGGCCGGTGGCGATCGCCTTGCGCACGGCGATGTCGTCAAGGCCCGGGGTCTTGAAGTTCATGTCCAGGTGCTCGAACGACAGCCCGAAGTTGATCTCGCTGCTCACGTCGGGCAGGGCCTTGACCTGCTGGACCTGGTCGAGCTGGGGCTGGGGGTAGATCAGGTCGACCTCGTTGTTCTGCATGGCCGCCGGCTGGGTGGTCGACTCCGGCAGGAACCGGAACACGATCGAGTCCAGGTGGGCCTTGGGGCCCCAGTACTTGTCGTTGCGGACCAGGGTCAGGCTCTGGCCCTGGGTGTAGTCCTTGACCATGAACGGGCCGGCCGAGGGGATCGTCTCGGGGTTCTTGTCCAGGCCGGTGTTCCACTTGCCGGGCTGCTTCTCGATGTAGTGGGCCGGCACGATGCCGGTGAACATGCCCTTCCAGTCGGCGAACGGGGACTTGAAGACGACCGTCACCGTCTTGCCGTTGTCGGAGCCTTCGACGCTCTTGACCTGGTCGTAGCCGGTGGTCGAAGCGACGTCGTTGTCCTTGATGCTGCCGTTCTGCTGCTTCCAGTTGTAGATGAAGTCGTCGGCGCTGACCGGCGTGCCGTCCGACCAGACGGCGTCCTGCTTGATCTTGTAGACGACCGTCTGCGGGCTCTCGCTGGTCTGCTCGGCCGAGTCCAGGAACGCGTCGTCCATCTTGACCGTGAAGTCAGGCTGGGCGTGGAACGGCTGCGGGTACATGTTGATGACGATGTTGTAGACCGAGGTGCCGTTGTCCTTCGAGGTGTTGTTGTTGAACCCCGTCGGCTCCTGGTCGGCGGCGTAGTTCAGGGTGCCGCCGTCCTTGACCTGGGCGTTGCCGCCGCCGCTGGTGCCGCCGCCCTCGTCCCCGCCGCCGCCGCAGGCCGCGGCGATCATGGCGAGACCGGCGAGCAGCGCCGCCAGCTTGACCGTACGCAAACGATGCACTTGAGTCGTACCTCCTGTTCGGAGTCGTGTCCGCCCGCCCACCGCGGTCCGGAACCCTGACATGGGAGCGGCAGCATGACCGGGGGCCATTGCCGCGCTGCATGGAACCCCTACGCTGGGCGCACCTCCCACCTGTCGGCCTCGAGTTCGGGGGTGGATCAGAGAAACACGAGTCCGGCAAGCCATTTTGCGGCCGAATCGTACCCTCAGCGCCAGAGCATCATCATAAGAATTTTCTCAGACCAGGGGCCACGGGTAGGCTCGGTCGCCTCTGGGGGCCGGCAGCCGGCCGATCCGGACCAGCGCCCGGGCCCGCCTGGCCAGGGCCGCCACCTCGTCGCCGTCCAGCAGCTCGCCAAGGTCGGCGGCCAGCGGCCCGCCGCTGGCGGCCTCGGCGGCCAGGCGCTCCAGGTCGCCGAGGATTTCGCCCTCCAGGCGGGTCCCGGCCAGGTCCCACAGGACGGTGCGGAGCTTGGCCTGGACGTGGAAGCAGAGCCCGTGGTCGATCGCCCAGACCCGGCCGTCCGGGCCGGCCAGGCAGTGGCCGGCCTTGCGGTCGGCGTTGTTGGTGACCACGTCGAAGGCGGCGATCCGGACCATGGCCGGGTGCTCGTCGGCCAGCAGCTCGAAGGCGGTCACCTCGGGGTCGGCGTCGACGTACAGCTGCACCGAGCCGACCCCGAGGGGGCCGTCGCGGGCCAGGGTCGGCGGCACCAGCCGCCAGCCGAGCCGCTCCGAGACCAGGTAGGCGGCGACCTCGCGGCGGTACAGGGTGCCGGCGGGGAAGTCCCACAGCGGCCGCTCGCCTCGGGCCGGCTTGTACACGGCCAGCCCCTCCAGCCCCTCGTGGGCGACCTTGGCCAGCAGGGTGGCGTTCGAGGCCCAGGGGATGCGCCCCAGCAGCTCGAGCTCGCCGGCGGCCAGGAAGGCGCGGGCGCGCTCCTCGGAGACCACCGCAGGCTCGTGCGGGTCGGGGTCGGGGGCGCCGTTGCTCACGTCGCGCCGGGGCGATGGCCGTTCTGGGCGGGGCAGATGTGGCCGGTGGGGTCGAGCGGGTTGCCGCACAGGGGGCACAGCGGCCGCCCCCTGGCCACCACCTGGGAGCCGTGGCGGGCCAGCACCCGCAGCTGGGGCCGGGTCACGTACAGCCGTACCTGGAGGGGCTCGGGCGGCACCAGCGGCTCCTCGTCCTCTCCGGCCTGGAGCTCGGTGGCCACGATCACCACCCGGTCGCGCTCGCCGTCGTAGCTGAGCTGGAGCTGCCCGACCCGGAAGTCGGGCTCGAGCGGCTCGGCCAGGGCGAGCTCGCCGGCCTCGGCCGCGGCCGCCTCGCCGGGGTCCTCGGGCCGGTCGGCGGCCAGCTCGGGCAGCCAGGTCTGGAGGCTCTCGGCCAGCCGGCGGACCTGCTCCTTCTCCACCAGCAGAGTGACCTGGTCGGCCCCGGAGGCCGCCTGGAGGTAGAAGGTGCGCTGGCCGGGCTCGCCGACGGCGTCGGCGGTCAGCCGGGTGACCGGGTCCAGGTCACGGCTGGGCACGGGCCGCCTCCTCTCGGGTGCGGCGCCGCCGGGGCCGCTTGGGCGGGGCCAGGTCGGCGTTGCCGCCGGTGTCGTTGAGCCGCACCAGGTACGGCGCCGGCCCGAAGGCGATCGCGGTCACGCTGGCCGGGCTCACCACCACCCGCTGGAACTGGTCGAGGTGCATCCCCAGGTAGTGGCAGGCGAGCGCCTTGATGACGTCGGCGTGGCTGCACACGGCCACCGTCTGGCCGGGGTGGTCGGCCCGCAGCCGCTCGACCGCCAGCACGGACCGGGCCTGCATCTCGTACAGCGACTCGCCGTCGGGGAACCGGGCCGCCGACGGGGTCGTCTGCACCACCTTCCAGAGCGGCTCCCGGGCCAGCTCCCTGATCGTCCGCCCGGTCCAGTCCCCGTAGCGGACCTCGCCGAGCTCCTCGACGGTCTCCACCTTGAGGCCCTTGGCCTCGGCCAGGACCGCCGCTGTCTCCTGGCACCGCTCCAGCGGGCTGGCGTACAGCGCGTCCACCGGCACCGGCTCCAGCCGCCCGGCCAGGGCCCCGGCCTGCTCCCGCCCCTGCTCGGACAGGTGGAGCCCGGGCGTCCACCCCGACAGCCGGGCCCCGGTGTGCTCGGTCACGGCGTGTCGCAGCAGCAGCAGCAGTCGCATCCCGCCATTCTACGGAGCCATCCGCCGGGCGCCTCCCAGCCCGGCCTAGGGCTTGCGGGCGACCCCGCCGTAGGCGTGGACGGCGCCCGGCTCCCGCTCGGCGCCGGGGTCGGGCCGCCAGTCGCCCATCGGCACCAGGCCGGGCTCGACCAGCTCCAGGCCGGCGAAGAACGGCTCGGTGTCGGCCAGGCTGCGGGGCACGTTGGCGATCCCGCCCTGCTCCGACGCGGCCGCCAGGGCGGCCATCGCCTCCGGGTCGAAGTCGGGGGTCGACTGGGTCAGCACCAGGTAGCTGCCGGGCGCCAGCGCGTCGACCAGGGTGGCCACGACCCGGCGGGGGTCGTCGGCGTCCCGCAGGTGGTGCATGACGCCGACGAGCACCAGCCCGACCGGCTGGGCGAGGTCGAGGGTCGTGGCCACCGCCGGGTCGCCGAGGATCGCCTCGGGCTCGCGCAGGTCGGCCTGGATGAACGCCACCTGCCCCTGCGGGGTGCCGGCGATCAGGGCCCGGGCGTGGGTCAGCACGACCGGGTCGTTGTCCACGTACAGCACCCGGGAGTCCGGGGCGACCTCCTGGGCCACCTCGTGGACGTTGCCGGCCGCCGGGATGCCCGTCCCGACGTCCAGGAACTGGCGCAGCCCGGCCTCGCGGGCCAGGTATCGCACGGCCCGGGCCAGGAACGCCCGCTGGGCCCGGACCTGGGTGCGGATGGACGGCAGGGCCTCGGCGATCGCGTCCCCCAGGGCCCGGTCGACGGCGAAGTGGTCCTTGCCCCCGAGCCAGTAGTCGTAGACGCGGGCGGACTGGGGCACGTTGCCGTTGATCTCGGGGGGCGTCATGAACCGGATCATACCCGTTCGGAGCGGACGACCCAGGCGGCGACCTCGGCGCGGGAGGCCATGCCGAGCTTGGCCAGGATGTTGGAGACGTGGACCGAGGCCGTCTTGGTGGAGATGTAGAGGCGCCGGGCGATCTCGCCGTTGGAGCAGCCCTCGGCGAGGAGGGCGGCGACCTCGCGCTCGCGGGGGGTGAGGGGGCCGGCGCCGCCGGCGGGGGCGGGGCCGTCGCCGAGGCGGCGCAGGAGCGCGCCCACCTCGTCGCGGCGCCAGCCCGGCCAGCGCTCCAGCAGCCGGCCGGCCTGGCGGGCGTGGTCGAGGGCGCCCGCCAGGTCGCCGAGGGCGAGCAGGCAGCGGGCGGCGCCGTGGTGGCAGTCGGCCAGCAGGTGGGCGGCCCGGTACAGCTCGGCGTGGTCGAGCACCCGGCGGTAGGCGTCGAGGGCGGTCGCCGGGTCGCCGGCCGCCTCCAGCAGGGCCGCCTCCAGGTGCTGGCGGCCGACCCGGCGCGGGCTCATGCGGCCGCCCGGGTCGCCCTGGTCCCGGTCGGCCCGGTCGAGCGCGTCGACCAGGGGACGGACCTCGGCCGGGTCGAGGCCGGCCCGCAGGGCGTCGAGCAGGCCGGGGAGGCCGGGGGTGACGTGCCGCCAGCTCCAGCCCCTCCAGGCCGGGAGGGCCAGGTAGCCGGCCAGGGCGGTCCCGGTCTCGGCCTGGCGGCCCCGCTTGGCCGCCAGCCCCAGCCGGACCCCCCACAGCCAGGCGACGTCGCAGGGGTCGGCGCGGTCCTCGAAGTCCGGGTGGCGGGCCAGGAACTCGGCGACCTGGCCGAGCTCGCCCGCCTCCAGCAGCAGGCCGGCCTCGTGCAGCTCGATCCAGAACGGGTCGACCCAGCCCTCGATCGGGACCAGCTGGGAGCGGTGGGCGTCGCGGAGGGCGGCCAGGGCGGCCGCCAGGTCGCCCTCGACCACGGCGACGGCGCTGCGGCCCAGGGCCCAGCTGGGCGCCTCCGAGCCCCGCCCGGTCCGGTCGCCGGTCTCCTGCATCCGCTGCAGCACTCGCCGGCTCCGCTCCGGCGGCCAGGTCCCGACCTCCTCCATGAACAGGTTGTACAGGCCCCGGTGGAGCACGTAGCCGAAGTCGCCGGCCTCGGCCTCGGCGATGGCCAGCTCGAGCAGGGCGATGCCCTCCTCGTGGCCGTCCTCGGCGTCGGCCAGGGCGGTGCCCTTGTTGACCAGGGCGGCCGCCCGGACGGCCGGGCAGCCGACCTTGTCCGCCATGGCCAGGGCCTTGTCGGCCCACTCGATGGCCTCGTCGCGGCGCTGGTTGAGCATGTAGGCCTCGGACACCAGGGCGTAGGCGCGGGCCAGGGTCTCGCTCTCGCCAAGGGGCTCGGCCACCGCCAGGGCGGCCCAGACGGTCCGCCACTGCAGCTGGAAGTCCCTGGCCTCCCAGTACAGGCGGGCCAGGTGGATGAGGGCGGCCGCCTCCAGGGTGGGGTCGCCGGTGGCCGCGGCCACCTCGTGCCAGTGCCGGCCGTGCTCGACGGCCACCGACGGCAGCCCGATCATCCAGGCCGCCTTGGAGGCGGCGGCGAGCAGGTCCAGGTCCCGGCCGGCCTCGGACAGCCCGGTCTCGGCCAGCCGCAGGGCCTCGGCGGTCGAGCCCTGCTGGAGGTAGGCCAGGGCGCCGGCGCGGGCGGCCTCGACCAGCTCGTCGTAGCGGCCGGCCCCCTGGGCGTGCCAGGCCACGGCCGCCCAGTCGCGGTCGCCGGCCTCCTGGATGGCGGCCAGGGCCTTCTCGTGCAGCCGGCGGCGCTCGCGTCCGAGCAGCCGCCCGGCGATCGCCTCGCGGGTGAGGGCGTGGCGGAAGGCGAAGGCGTCCGGGTCCTGCTCGACCATGACGTTCCCGGCGACCAGGTGGCGCAGGATGGCGATCAGCTCGTCCTCGCCGCTGCCGGTGACGGCGGCCAGCAGGTCGAACGAGATGCGCCGGCCCAGGATGGCGGCGGCGTCGACCACCCGGCGCTGGGCCTCGGTGAGGTCGTCGAGGCGCCGCAGCACCGTCTCGGACAGGCTCCAGGGCAGGGGCAGGTCGGCCAGCCGGGCCGGGTCCACCCGCCCGGCGGTGACGACCAGCTCCTCCAGGAAGAACGGGTTGCCGCCGGTGCGCCGGTGCAGGGCCTCGGCCACCTGGAAGGGCACCGGGTGGCGGTAGACGGCGGCCAGCAGCTCGGCCACCCCGGCCCGGTCGAGCCGCTCAAGGGCGATGGTGGCGACCACCCGGCGGCGCTCCAGCTCCTCCAGCAGGTCGACCAGGGGGTGGCGGCGGGTCACGCCCTCGGGCCGGAAGGTGCCGACCAGCAGCAGGGGCAGGTCGCGCTGGGCGGCCAGGCGGCCGAACAGGGCGGTGCTCTCGGCGTCGGCCCAGTGCAGGTCCTCGAAGACGAGCAGGGTCCCGGGCTCGGCCAGCTCGCGGACCAGGGCGACGGCGGCGCCCAGCAGCTCCTCGGGGCCGTACTCGCGCTCGGCCGGGCCGGCCAGCCTGGGGGCGACCGGGGCCAGCAGCAGGCGCAGCGGCTCGGAGCGGCCGGCCAGGGCCTCGGGGACCGCGTCCCAGTCGGCCACCCGCGGCTCGACCGCCTCCAGGAGCAGCTGGAAGGGGCGGCCGGGGGCGCCCTGGCTGCCCTGGCCGGCCAGAACCGGCACCGCGGGGTCGAGGGTGGCGACCAGCTCGGCCACCAGGCGGGTCTTGCCGATGCCGGCCTCGCCGCTGACCAGGGCCAGGGCCGGCTCGCCGGTGGTGGCGGCGAGCTCGCGCAGGCGCGCCAGCTCGGCGGCGCGCCCCACCATCACCGGGCTCAGCCCGGTCCGGGCGGCCAGCATGCCGGCAAGGCTAGCAGGCACCGGCGACGCTCCCGGCGAGGGGTCCTGGGGACCGTCGAGGTCATCCACGGTCGGGGCCGGACCGGGCCGCTCAGGCGGCCCGGTCGGTCCGTGGGGTCTGGAGGGGCTCGGCCGGCACCGGGGTGACCCGGCTGAGGTCGGCGGCCGGCTCGACGAACCGGGCCGGGCGCCACCGGTGGAGGACCGGGAGGCGGCGGTTCCGGTAGCTCGCGGCCTCGGCCCGCAGGCTGGCGGCCCGCTCCTTGGCCAACTGCCCCATCAGGTCGGGGTGGGCGGAGGGGAACATGGGCTGCTCCTTGGTTCGACGGGTACTTCCTGACGCAGCCATGATCCGTCTCTGAGGTAGGGTCGCCGCATCGGGCAACCGCCTTATCTGGCGGCCCTGCGCTGCCTATATTCGCTGCTCAGACGGCAAAGGGGGCCCTAGATGACGGCGGCCGCGGTGCTGGCCGGCGGGGCCAGCCGGCGGATGGGCCGCGACAAGGCGACCCTCGCCGTCGGCGGGGTCGCGCTGGCCGCCGGGGTGCTGGCCGCCGCCGCCCGGGTCGCCGACCCGGTGGTTCTGGTCGCCCCCGAGGGCCACCCCGCCCGGGGCCTCGGCGCCCCGGTGGTGACCGACCCCGGGGAGGGGCCGCTGGCCGCCCTGGCCGCCGCCCTGGCCGCCCTGGAGGCCGAGCACGTCCTGGTCCTGGCCGCCGACCACCCCGGGCTGGTCGTGGACCTGCTGGCCCACCTGGCCGCCCTGGCCCCGCGGGGCGAGGCCGTGGCCTGCCGCCGCGGCCCCCGGCTGGAGCCCCTGGTCGCCGTCTACCGGCGGGTCCCGGCCCTGGCCGCGGCCCGGGCCCGCCTGGCCGGCCCGCCCGCCGGCCGCTCCCCGCGCGGGCTCCTGGCCGACCTCGACACCGTGGTCGTGGAGGAGCCCGACTGGCGGGCCCTCGACCCCGGGGGCCGCTCCTTCGTCGACCTCGACGACCCCGACGACCTGGCCGCCTGGGACCGCCGCGCGCGCTAGGGTGCTGGCCTGACCGCTCGCGACCGGAGGTGCCGATCATGGACCAGGCCAACCAGCTGGAGGCGTTCCTGGAGCGGGTCCGCTCCCTGCTCGGGCCCAACCCGCCAACGGTCGGCGACGGCGAGGTCGAGGCCATCCTGGAGCTGGCCCGGGTGGCCGCCCACAGCTCCGAGCGCCGGGCCGCCCCGGTGACCACCTACCTGGCCGGGCTGGTCCTGGGCGGGGCCGCCCCCGAGGCCCGGGAGGCGTTCCTCGACGACCTGACGGTCAAGCTGGAGGCGGGCCGCTGACCGTCCCCGAAGGGCTCCGCCGCCAGGCCCTGGCCGTGCTCGAGGCCCACTGGGACCCCGGGCGCGGCCACTGCTACCCGCATGGCTCCCGGTATCCCCACCAGTGGCTGTGGGACTCCTGCTTCACCGCCATCTGCTGGGCCGCCCTCGGCGACGGCCGGGCCGCCTCCGAGCTCGGGACCGCCCTCTCCGACCAGCTCCCGGACGGCTTCGTCCCCCACATGCGCTACGCCGGCCCGACCATCGACCGGGGCCCGCTGCGGCACGTCTCCTCGTTCACCCAGCCGCCGGTCCACGCCCACGCCGCCGCCTACCTGGCCGCCCACGGCGTCGAGCTGCCCCCGGACCTGACCGGCCGGATCGAGCGGGCCCTTGGCTTCCTGTGGGAGCGCCGCCGGGAGCGGGGCGGGCTGGTGTTCATCGTCCACCCCTGGGAGTCAGGGGCCGACGACTCGCCCCGCTGGGACAGCTGGCTGGCCGCCGACTGGGCACCCCTGCGCTGGGACCGGCCCCGCTTCACCGAGTTCGACCTGCACCTGGTCGGCCAGGCCCGCTTCGACGGCCACGGGGCGGCCGTGGCCAGCGCCGAGTTCCAGGTCGCCCCGGCGGCCTTCAACGCCCTGGCCGGCCACGCCGCCGTCGAGCTGGCCGCCCTCGGCGGCGACCGGCGCTGGCGGGACCGGGCCGCGACCCTGGCCGCGGCCATGGACGCCCGGCTCTGGGACGACCGCCAGGGGCTGTGGTCGGACGCGCCGCTGGTCGGCGGCGGCCCCAGCGCCGCCGTCCCCACCCTCGACGGGGTGCTGCCGGCGCTGGTCACCGCCGACCCCGGCCGGGCCGCCCGCGCCCTCGACCAGCTCCTCGACCCGGCCCGGTTCGCGGCCCCGTTCGGCCTGGCCTTCGTGGCCCGCGACCACCCCAAGTACCAGCCCGACGCCTACTGGCGCGGGACGGCCTGGATGCAGATGAACTACCTGGCCGTGCTGGCGGCACGCCGCTGGGGCCGGGACGACGTGGTCGAGCGGGTGGTCGAGGCGTCGCGGAAGGCGGCGGTGGCCAGCGGGTTCGCCGAGCACTGGAACCCCGAGACCGGCCAGGGCCACGGCGCCGTCCCCCTCACCTGGTCGGCCCTGGTCGTCGCCCTGGACGGCTAGGCGGGCGCCCCGGTCCCCAGCGACCAGCGGAGCTCGAAGGCGACCTCGGCCTCGCCGTGCTCGGCCACGTACCCGCCCTCGCCCCGCAGGCTGGCCAGCTCGCCCGTGCCCGTCCCTTCCTCGACGGTCCAGGTCGTCCTGGCCGCCCCCTGCTCGAACCCGCCGTCGAGGCGGAGCACGAAGCTGCCCGAGCGGCCGCCCAGGGTGCCGGTGATCCGCTCGTAGCCGCCGTAGGCGGCGTCGTCCCCGTGGTAGAGCATCAGCAGCCCGGCCGTGCCCTCGCCCTCCAGGTCGCCGCGGTAGGTGGTGGTCACGCTGGCCTGGGTGAGTTTGGGCGCCCCCTCGGCGTCGGCCCAGGGCCGCTCGTCCCAGCCGGCGATCTTGAACGTCCCGGTCGCGTTCCCGGTCGTCTCGGTCATGTGTCGATCACCTCCGCGGCCAGTGTCGGCCGGCGGCCGCGGGGAAGGCTTGTAGAAATGCGACGGCTGTCGGCGGTCGAGGA
>Ga0307406_10001127_pt1 | contig 14927 bp, 11 predicted proteins | sample 322Cmetagenome_3_FD_203706 | JGI IMG/M metagenome (GOLD analysis project Ga0307406, IMG submission 203706) | Maize rhizosphere microbial communities from greenhouse at UC Davis, California, United States - 322HYB-C-2 | ecosystem: Host-associated > Plants > Roots > Rhizosphere > Soil | place... | reverse complement strand
AGCGAGGGCGACGCGTGATCGTGGGGCTCACCGACGAGAGCGCGCCTGGCCCCGTTCCCCGGATCGCGGAGGCGAGCGAACCCGAGATCGCCTTCCTCCTCACCACCCTGAACCGGGTGGTGTCGACGCCGATCCGACGCGACCAGGTGCGCGGCTCCTTCGCCGGCCTGCGTCCCCTGGTCGACAACGGTGCGGATGCCACAGCCGATGTCTCGCGCCGGCACCTGGTCGCCGTCTCCGAGGGCGGATTCGTCACCGTCCTCGGAGGCAAGCTCACCACCTACCGGCGGATGGCGGAGGATGCCGTCGACCTGGCCGTGCGCGCGCACGGCCTCCCCCTCGCGCCGAGCCGCTCGGCGTCGATCCGACTGATCCAGGATGACGTGGTCGGCCGCGCCCGCCTCGCAGACGCGGAAGCCGAGGTCGCGGAGGGCATCGCGGTCACCCGCGCGGAAATCGAGTTCGCCGTGCGGGCCGAGGGCGCGATGACGGTCGACGACGTGATGGAGCGTCGGACGCGGATCGGACTCGTCGATGCCGATCGCGAGCGCAGCCTCCATGTCGTCGAGGAGATCGTCGCGCAGACGCTCGCGCAGATCGGCTGAGACGACCGGAAGAGGAATCGGCCGCGAAATCCACGTGAACATCGGGTGCGCGGCCTCTCCGAGCGGGCTACGACGACGTCGCAGCGTGCAGAGTATGAGCGTGGACGCGATCTTCAGCATGTTCAGCAGTGGTGGAGCGATGGGTGGCCTGGTCAAGACCGGGACGGCGGTGCTCACGGTCCTCCTCGTCGTGCCGGCGATGCTGAAGCTGTTCTTCGTGACGGTCGACGAGGGCTGGGCGGCGATCCGTACGCGCAACGGCAAGCCGATCATCCGCCGCGCACGCCTGGGCAAGACGGGAACACCCGGAGTCGGCGAGGTCGTCGTGCTCACACCGGGCTCGCACGGCGCCTTTCCGCTGTTCTACTGGTACAAGCTCATCGATGTGCGGTGCCGGGCGACGGACCTGCCCGCGCGGCACCTCACCGCGGCCTCCGGACACCAGCACCTCGTGCACGCGTCGTTCGAATGGCGACCTGTCGTGTCAGGCCGTGACCTGCGGGTGTTCGAGCTCGACGTCGTGAACGTCACCGAGCGCGCCGCCAACATCATCTCGGCGGCGCTGCGCGACGCGGTTCGTTCGCTCGAGGGGGCCGAACTCCCCCGCAATGACGAGCTGAGCACGCAGATTCTGGCGCTGTGCGGCGAGAAGGTGCGGGCGGCCTGCGGAGTCGAAGTCGTCGACGTGCTCATCACGGGAGACGCCCTCACCGACGGCTACCTGCTGTCTCAGGCCATCCGCGGCACCGACAACGCCCCCGAGGTCGTCGCCGCCCTGCACGCGCTGAACTGAGGCCCGTCGGCCCTGCTGCGCTGTGGCTCGGAGGTCAGCGCCGTTCGCGCAGGGGCAGATCGATCGCCTCGGTCTCGCCCGTCTGCCGCGCGACCGGGATCCGGGTGCCGAGCACCTGAGAGACGATGTCCTGCGCGATCTTCGAGGGGGTCAGCCCCGCATCTGTGAGGATCTGATCGCGTGAGGCGTGGTCGATGAACTCGTCCGGAAGGCCCAGTTCGTCGACGGCGGTGTCGATGCCGGCCTCGCGGAGTACCTGGCGCACGCGCGTTCCGATGCCGCCGACGCGGATGCCGTCTTCGAGCGTGATCACCAGTCGGTGCTGCCCGGCGAGCTTCACGACGGAGGGCTGCACGGGGATCGCCCACCGCGGATCGATGACCGTCGCGCCGATCCCCTGAGCGCGGAGACGGTCGGCGACGTCCATGGCCAGCGCGGCGAACGGTCCGATCGCGACGATCAGCACGTCTTCGGACTCGCCGCGGGCGAGCACGTCGACGCCGTCCTCCAGACGTTCGATGGCCGGCAGGTCGTCCGCGACCTCTCCCTTGGGGAACCGGATCACGGTCGGTGCGTCGTCGACGTCGATCGCCTCGGCAAGGGCCTCGGTGAGGCGCGCAGCATCCCGAGGCGCAGCGATCCTGATGTGCGGCACGATCTGCAGCATCGCGAGATCCCACATGCCGTGGTGGCTGGGGCCATCGGGGCCGGTCACGCCGGCGCGGTCGAGGACGAAGGTCACACCGGCACGGTGCAGGGCGACGTCCATCAGCACCTGGTCGAAGGCGCGCCCCATGAAGGTCGCATACAGCGCCACGACAGGATGCAGTCCGCCGAAGGCCAGGCCGGCGGCTGAGGCGACGGCGTGCTGCTCGGCGATTCCGACGTCGTAGACCCGATCGGGGAAGCGCTCAGCGAACGGCGCGAGACCCGTCGGCCGGAGCATCGCGGCAGTCATGGCGATGACGTCGGTGCGGCGCTCGCCGATCGAGACGAGGGAGTCGGAGAACACATCGGTCCAGCTGCGTCCTCCGGACGACAGCTCCTCGCCGGTGGCCGGGTCTATGCGCCCGACGGCATGGAACTGGTCGGCTTCGTCATCGCGGGCGGGCTGATAGCCGCGGCCCTTCTCGGTGATGGCATGCACGATGACCGGTGCCCCGTAGGACTTCGCGAGCTCGAGCGTCTCGAGCAGCGCGGGGAGATCGTGTCCGTCCACCGGGCCGAGGTACTTGATGTCGAGATTGGAATACAGGGCCTCGTTGTTGGTGAATCGCGAGAGGAAGCCGTGCGTGCCGCCGCGGACGCCGCGGAACACGGCACGCCCGACCGGTCCGAAGGCGCGGAACAGACGATCCGACTTGTGGTGCAGCTCCTTGTAGGCCGCGGCCGTGCGCACGCGGTTGAGATACCGCGACATCCCGCCGATCGTCGGGGCATACGAGCGACCGTTGTCGTTCACGACGATCACGAGGTTGCGGTCGTTGTCATCGGAGATGTTGTTCAACGCCTCCCAGGTCATTCCGCCGGTGAGCGATCCGTCGCCCACGACGGCCACCACATGACGATCGGCCCGTCCCGTCGCGGTCAGTGCGCGTGAGACGCCGTCCGCCCAGCTGAGCGAGCTCGAGGCGTGCGAGGACTCGACCACGTCGTGCGCGCTCTCGCTGCGCTGCGGATAGCCGGCGAGACCGCCGCGGACCCGGAGACCTGAGAAGTCCTGGCGCCCGGTGAGCAGCTTGTGCACGTACGACTGGTGCCCCGTGTCGAAGATGAAGGGATCGTCCGGGGAGGAGAACACGCGATGCAGCGCGATCGTCAGTTCGACGACACCGAGGTTCGGGCCGAGGTGGCCGCCGGTGCGGGAGACGTTCTCGACGAGGAACGTGCGGATCTCCGCAGCGAGCTCGCCCAGCTGCTCGGTGGACAGCGCGTCCAGATCACGGGGTCCTGAGATGCTCGGAAGAATGGGCATCTGCACCTCCTCACAGGCTCTGTCTCTGGCGTTCGACAGGGGCCGGACGTCCCCTCGATCCTACCGCGCCGGGCAGGGAAAGCTCGGAGAGCGGGCACCCCTTGACATACGGAGAGGGGCCCGTATCCGAAGACGCGGGCCCCTCTCGGACTGTGCTCAGACGAGCGAGCGCAGCACGTACTGCAGGATGCCGCCGTTGCGGTAGTAGTCCGCCTCGCCGGGGGTGTCGATTCGGACGACCGCGTCGAACTCGACCGCCTGCTTGCCCTCGGGCGAGTTCTCGCTCGGAGTCGCGGTCACGCGCACCGTCTTGGGCGTGACACCCTCGTTCAGCTCCTCCAGGCCCGTGATCGAGACGATCTCGGTGCCGTCGAGTCCGAGGGACTCCCAGCTCTCGCCGGCGGGGAACTGCAGCGGGACGACGCCCATGCCGATCAGGTTCGAGCGGTGGATGCGCTCGAAGCTCTCGGTGATGACGGCCTTGACGCCCAGCAGGCTCGTTCCCTTGGCCGCCCAGTCGCGCGACGAGCCGGAGCCGTACTCCTTGCCGCCGAAGATGACGAGCGGGGTGCCCTGCTCCTGGTAGTTCATGCTCGCGTCGTAGATGTACGACTGCGGTCCACCCGGCAGGGTGAAGTCGCGGGTGTAGCCGCCCTCGACGACCTGGCCGTCGTTGACCGCGGACACCATCATGTTCTTCAGGCGGATGTTCGCGAACGTGCCGCGGATCATGACCTCGTGGTTGCCACGACGGGAGCCGAAGGAGTTGAAGTCCTTGCGGTCGACGCCGTGCTCGGTGAGGTACTGGGCCGCGGGCGTGCCGGCCTTGATGTTTCCGGCCGGCGAGATGTGGTCGGTCGTGACCGAGTCGCCGAGCGTCACCATCACGCGCGCACCCTCGATGTCGCGCACCGGGGTGAGCTCCATCGTCATGCCGTCGAAGTACGGAGCCTTGCGGACGTAGGTCGAGTTCTCGTCCCACTGGAAGATCGCGTCATCCGGCGTCGGAAGGCTCTTCCAGCGCTCGTCGCCGTCGAACACGGTCGCGTACTGCTTGATGAACTGCTCGCGGGAGATCGACGAGTCGACGAGCTCCTGCACCTCGGCCGGCGTCGGCCAGATGTCGCGAAGGAACACGTCGTTGCCGTCGGTGCCCTTGCCCAGCGCGTCGTTCTCGAAGTCGAAGTGCATCGATCCGGCCAGCGCGTACGCGATGACCAGCGGCGGGCTGGCGAGATAGTTCATCTTCACGTCGGGGCTGATGCGCCCCTCGAAGTTGCGGTTTCCGGAGAGGACGGCCGTGACCGCGAGGTCATGGTCGTTGATGGCGGCCGAGACCTCTTCGATCAGCGGGCCCGAGTTGCCGATGCAGATCGTGCAGCCGTAGCCGACCGTGTAGAAGCCGAGGCCCTCGAGGTCCTTGTCGAGACCGGACTTCTCGTAGTAGTCGGTGACGACCTTCGAGCCCGGGCCGAGCGTGGTCTTGACCCACGGCTTCTGCTTCAGGCCCTTCTCGAGCGCCTTGCGCGCGACGAGACCCGCGGCGATCATGACCGAGGGGTTCGAGGTGTTCGTGCACGACGTGATGGCCGCGAGCGTGACGGCGCCGTTGTCGAGGATGTACTTCTCCCCCGACGGCGTCGTGACCGGCACGGGCTTCGACGCGTTCGCCGGGGCGCCGCTGTTGATGTGCACCGGACGCGTCGTCGTGGGCTCCTCCTCGCCGGGGACCGAACCGGGGTCGGATGCCGGGAAGGAGTGCTTCGACTCGAGATCGACGACGGAGTCCGAGGTCGAGGCCGATGCGTATGCCAGGATGTCCTGCTCGAACTGCGACTTCGCCTCCGAGAGGAGGATGCGGTCCTGCGGGCGCTTCGGGCCGGCGATCGACGGGACGACGGTGCCGAGGTCGAGCTCCAGGTACTCGCTGAAGGTCGGCTCGTGCGCCGAGTCGTGCCAGAGCTTCTGCTCCTTGGCGTACGACTCGACGAGCGCGACGGCCTCCTCGCTGCGACCGGTGAGGCGCAGGTAGTCGAGGGTCACGTCGTCGATCGGGAAGATCGCGGCGGTGGAGCCGAACTCGGGCGACATGTTGCCGATGGTCGCGCGGTTGGCGAGCGGGACGGATGCGACGCCCTCGCCGTAGAACTCGACGAACTTGCCGACGACGCCGTGCTTGCGCAGCAGGTCGGTGATCGTGAGCACGACGTCGGTCGCGGTGACGCCGGCGGGGATCTCGCCGCTGAGCTTGAAGCCCACGACACGCGGGATCAGCATCGACACCGGCTGACCGAGCATCGCGGCCTCGGCCTCGATGCCGCCGACGCCCCAGCCGAGCACGCCCAGGCCGTTGACCATCGTGGTGTGCGAGTCGGTGCCGACGCAGGTGTCGGGGTAGGCGCGGAGCACGCCGTCGACGTCGCGGTCGTAGATAACCTTCGCCAGGTGCTCGATGTTCACCTGGTGGACGATGCCGGTGCCCGGGGGGACGACCTTGAAGTCACTGAAGGCCGTCTGGCCCCAGCGGAGGAACTGGTAGCGCTCGCCGTTGCGCTCGTACTCGATCTCGACGTTGCGCTCGAGGGCGTTCTCCGAGCCGAACAGGTCGGCGATGACGGAGTGGTCGATGACCATCTCGGCCGGCGAGAGCGGGTTGATCTTGTTCGCGTCGCCGCCGAGCGCGGTGACGGCTTCGCGCATGGTGGCGAGGTCGACGATGCAGGGAACTCCGGTGAAGTCCTGCATGACCACGCGGGCCGGCGTGAACTGGATCTCGGTGTTCGGCTCCGCCGCGGCATCCCAGGACCCGAGGGCCTCGATCTGCGCCTTCGTCACGTTCGCGCCGTCCTCGGTGCGGAGCAGGTTCTCCAGGAGGACCTTGAGACTGAAGGGGAGCTTCTCGAAACCGGGCACCGTGTCGATGCGGAAGATCTCGTAGTCGGTACTGCCGACCGTCAGGGTGCTCTTGGCACCGAAGCTGTTCACCGTGGACACGAATCCGTCTCCTTCTATTCGGATGGGAGCGACAGGCGCCTCCATCTTGCTCGCCAGGTAGCCCCTGCGGCTAGGAAGGCGGACCTAACCAGTCTGCCCCGCGGGAGTCGCTGGCGAAAGCCTGCGATTTATCTTGATGTCAAGATAAATCTATCATGCCTCGACGGGTTCGTCGCTCCCGGACGCGCGCGGATAGAGAGCTCGCACCACGAGCCAGGTGACCGCGATCAGCGGCGCGAACAGCGGGAGGCCCATGATGAGCTTCAACGTGCCGAGCGCCGTGACCTGCTCGGTGAGGTAGAGCGGCAGCTGCACGGCGAGGCGGGCGAAGAAGAGCGCCGCCCACGCGATCCCGAGCCAGAAGAAGGCCCGGCGCTTGCGACGATCCGCGCGCCAGGCCGTGCCCTCCCCCATCAGGAATCCTACGGCGATCCCGATCAGCGACCAGCCGATCAGCGCCGACACGAGGATCACGGTGCCGTAGGCCGCGTTCGTGATGAGGCCGGGGACGAAGTTGTCCTGCCCGCGACCCGTCCACAGGGCGAGGGCGGCAGCCGCAGCGGCGGCGATCAGTCCGCCGAGCGCGGCGGACGGCGGTGACTTCTGCACCAGGCGCACGACCGTGAAGACAGCCGCGAGGCCGACCGAGACGCCCAGCGCGAGGATCAGCGGCTCCGGGCTGATCGTGAAGAGAATCACGAAGGCCAGGCTGGGCAGGACGGATTCCAGGATGCCGCGCCATCCGCCGATCGCGGACCAGACGACCTTGTGCGTACTCGCGCTCTCCGCCGGATCCAGACCGGCGCGGCGTGCGGCACCGCCGAGGGCAGCGCCGAGGATGTCCGACGCGCTCTGCTCGCGCTCGTCGCCGGGACCGGGCTCGGTCACGCGGATCCCGGCGTCGCCGGCATCTTCAGGGGGATCAGGTCGCGCGGAGGCATCGGGGCGCTGCCGCGGACGACCACGATCGAACGGAAGAGGTCCTCGACCTTGGCGGCCGCCTCGGGGTCGGATGCTCCCGCCCCGCCGATCACACCGCGCAGGAACCAGCGCGGACCGTCGATCCCGATGAACCGCGCCAGACGGAGGCCCGATCCCTCGTTCGCGGTCGCGGGCACCTCGGCCAGCAGCTCCTTGCCCAGGGCGCCCTCGCGCTCTTCGACCCGACCGCCCTGCGCCTTGACCTGATCGCGCAGCTGCACTCGGGTCTCATCCCAGAGCCCACCGGACCGCGGCGCGGCGAACGGCTGCACCTGCAGCGAGGAGTCCGCATAGTCGAGGCCGACGGCCACGATGCGCTTGGACTGCTCCTCGACCTCGAGGCGCAGGTTCAGTCCCTCGCGCGGCAGGATCTTGATCCCGCCGAGGTCGATGTAGGGCCGAACCGGGTTCGCCTCGGAATCGTCGAAGGGTCCCTCGGTGGCCCGGTCGTCGGGCGCCGACTTCGAGGGAGTCGCATTGTTGTCAGTCATCAGCCTTGTCCTGCTTCGTTCTGGTGGAGCCCTGCCTGGTACCCGGTGGAGCCGAAGCCCCCATCGCCGCGGACGCTGTCGGGCAGCTCGTCGACCGGGATGAACGTGGCGCGTGTCACGGGCATGACGATCAGCTGCGCGATGCGATCGCCGACGGCCACATCGTACGCGTTCCGGATGTCGGTGTTGATCAGGCTCACCTTGATCTCGCCGCGGTACCCGGCGTCGACCGTTCCCGGAGAGTTCACGATCGAGATGCCGTGTTTCGCCGCGAGTCCGCTCCGCGGCACGACGAAGGCGGCGAATCCGTCGGGCAGCGCGATACGCACGCCGGTGGCGACGAGGGCGCGCTCCCCCGGCTCGAGACGGACGGCCTCCGCGGCCACCAGGTCGGCACCGGCATCGCCCGGGTGGGCGTATCCGGGGACCACAGCGGCGATAATGGGGACATCAACGGAATCGGTCACCCCATGAGGCTAATGCAGAACACCGCCACAGACGCACGTCCGCGCTACCGCGAACGGCTCGCTCCGAGCCTCTGGCTGCTCGTCACCGTCGCACTCGCCGGACCCATGGTCTCGCTCATCTTCGTGCCGGTCGGCTCGACCGTCGCACTGATCGCGGGAGCGGCCGTGTCGGCTGTCCTCGTGACGTCCTTCATCGCTGCTGCCCCTGTGGTCTCGGTCGAAGGCACGACGCTCCGGGTCGGACGCGCGCACATCGATGCCCGCTTCCTCGGCGAGCCGGTCGCGCTGACGGGTGAGGACGCCCGGCAGGCGCGCGGCCCCGGCCTCCCGGCACGTGGCTGGCACCTGATCCGCGGGGGCATCGACGGCATCGTCGTCGTGCCGGACACCGATCAGGACGACCCGGTCGAGGCGTGGACGATCTCCAGCAGGACGCCGGACCGTCTCGCCGCCGCCATCCGCGCCGCCCACTGAGAAGGGCGCCGCAGACGACAGCGCGCCCCTGATCGGATGATCGGGGGCGCGTGAGACGTCGCTCAGAGGGCTGCTACGCAGCGCACTCCTTGCAGATGGGCCCGGATGCGCCCTCGTGGTCGAGCTGCGAGCGGTGCTTCACGAGGAAGCAGCTCATGCATGTGAACTCGTCCTGCTGCGCGGGCAGCACGACGACGTCGAGCTCGAGGTCGGAAAGGTCGGCACCCGGGAGGTCGAAGTTCGACGGGTTGTCGGAGTCTTCGTCCCCGCTTGAGCCGGAGGATTTGTCCGGCACACGCTCCTTGAGGGCTTCGATCGACTCGGAGTCGTCTTCACTCTTGCGGGGAGCGTCGTAATCGGTTGCCATGCGGTAGATCTCCACTTTCATGGTGCGAGTGGGTGGTGCGCCGTCGGGTAATCGGCGGCCATAGTTTGCACGACCCGAACGCAATAAGCAAATGCCGGTCCGTGCGACATACCAAACTCACGGCACGCCCAGGCTATTCCCGGTCGCAGCGGCCGTCGCGTGGCACCATGAACGCACACCCATCAGAGGGGCATTCGCATGGAAAACGTCACCATCGTCGGCACAGAGGCAGGAGTGCTCGTACTCGCCACCGAGTCGGGCGAGCGCTTCGCGCTGCCCATCGACGACGTGCTGCAGCGCGAGATCCGACGCGCCACTCGCCAGGCGGAGCCGGCGGGTCAGCGGCTCGCCGCAAGTCCTCGTGACATCCAGGCGCAGATCCGCGCCGGACTCACCGCGATCGAGGTCTCCGAGCTCCTCGGGATCAGCGTCGACGACGTCGCGCGCTTCGAAGGTCCGGTCCTCGCGGAGCGCGAGCACATCATCGGTCAGGCGCTCGCCGTGCCGGTCCTGATCGGGAGCGAGGTCGAACCCGACGCGCAGCCGACGTTCGGTGCCGCCGTGCGCGACAAGCTCGCCGACGTCGCCGCATCCTCGGAGCGCTGGGCGAGCTGGAAAGAGGAATCCGGCTGGGTCATCAAGCTGGAGTTCACCGCCAACGACGTCGACCACGACGCGCGCTGGAGCTTCGACCCCCGCCGCAGCGCGCTGGCGCCGCTCAACGCCGACGCCACGCAGCTCTCGCGCCAGGGTTCGCTGCCCGAGGGGCTCATCCCCCGCCTGCGCGCCGTAGACCACGAGCGCACCACCTCGCCGTACAAGGACGAGAGCCGGTTCGACTCCGGCGCCTTCGGTCCTCGGCTGCTGCCTACGCCGGACGGCGGCGTGGAGGACCCGTCCCTGCCGGAGCGGTCCGACGCCGCTGCACAGGACGCCGCGATCAATCGCGCGCCCGAGTCCCAGAAGACCAACCCCGAGACCGCCGATCTGCTCGAGGCGCTCCGCCGCCGCCGCGGTCAGCGCGAGACCGCACCGCTGATCGACGACGTCGAGGAGTCCGACGGCGGACAGAGCCCGATCTCGCTGTTCGACGCGTTCGACCAGCCGGCCGACGAGCCGGAGCCTGCGGCGCCGACGCCCAAGCCGTCCGGCGGCGACGCGGCAGACAGCGGTGCACGCCGACGGCGCCGCAACGCCATGCCGTCGTGGGACGAGATCGTCTTCGGCGCCCGCACCGACGAATAGACCTGCACGGACGAAGGCACCGACGAGGAGCTCAGGCCTCAGCGGGCGAAGGCACCGAGCCTGATCAGCGGCACCTGACGTTCCTCCGGTGTCAGGCCGCCATGCTGTCCGACCATTCCCCGGCCGCGCTGATCCGCCGCCGTACCGTCGTACACGGCACCCGCGCCGCGGGCGACGACCAGCAGGTCGCCGATCCGTGACGCCGCCGCTGCGCCGACCGTCGGGCCGAACAGGCCGTGTCCGATGGCCTCGTCGCGGGTGATGACATCGGCCGCGACGTCCAGGTCTGCGCGCCAGCGCGCGGTGACCGCGGCGTGGTCGGCATCCGGTTCCAGGTAGACGTGCAGCATCCGCGGCTCACCGCCCACATGGCGGATGCCGGCGAGATGCTCCTCCTCGAGCACGACCTGCCGATTCGCCAGGACATCGACCATCCCGTGGTCGGACGTGACGAGCACCCCGACTCCCGCCGGTGCGCGCACCGCGAGGGCCGCGTCGATGCCCTCCAGCGCGGTCACCCATTCGGGCGAATCGACGCCGTGCTTGTGGCCGGCCTTGTCGACCTCCGGCAGGTAGCAGTACACCAGCGAACCCGGATGCCTCTGCGCGAGGTCGTAGGCGGTCGCCACGCGATCCGCTGGCGTGGTGGCGGCGACGAACTCGGCCCCGCGCAACGTCGCCCTGGTGAAGCCGCTGCGGGCGTAGGCGGCGACGCCCACGGCGAAGCTCCCGTGTCCTCGCGCGGTCGCCCGTTCGAAGATCGTCTCCGCCGGCTGCCAGACCAGCGGATCGATCCCGTCGGTCTCCCAGCCGCTCAGCTGGTTGACCAGCACGTCACGGCTCCGGTCGAGCACCCGGTATCCGACGAGACCGTGCTCGCCGGGCCACACACCGGTGACGATGCTCGTCAATGCGGCGGCCGTCGTCGAGGGGAAGACCGAGTGCGCGACATCGCGCTTCGCCATCCCCGCCGTGAGCGCCCTGGCATGGCCGGCGTGCGCGCGGAGGCTGATGGCACCGAGGCCGTCGATCACGACCAGCACCACCGAGTCCGCGCGCGGCAGCGCGGCGGATTCACCGCGCAGCGCGGCGAACAGGTCGTCCGCCACCCCGACGATGCTCCGGGCACCGGGCGACTCGGACGGTAGCATGAAGGACATCCGAGCCAGTCTGACACAGGCTCCTCTACGCCCCAGGAAGTCCATGCCGAAAACGCCGCCGCCCGAGCCCGTCGAGGAACGCATCCAGGACATCGACCTCGGAAGCGAGATGCAGGGCTCGTTCCTCGAGTACGCGTACTCGGTCATCTACTCGCGCGCCCTGCCCGACGCGCGCGACGGTCTGAAGCCCGTGCAGCGTCGAATCCTGTACCAGATGGCCGAGATGGGCCTGCGCCCCGATCGCGGCCACGTCAAGAGCGCCCGTGTCGTCGGCGAGGTCATGGGAAAGCTGCACCCCCACGGCGACACCGCGATCTACGACGCCCTCGTGCGGCTCGCCCAGGAGTGGGCGCTGCGGGTACCGCTGGTCGACGGGCACGGCAACTTCGGCTCGCTCGACGACGGGCCGGCCGCCGCCCGGTACACCGAGGCGCGCCTGGCGGCTCCCGCGATGGCCCTCACCGAGAACCTCGATGAGGACGTCGTCGACTTCATCCCGAACTACGACGGTCAGTTCCAGCAGCCGGCGGTGCTCCCCGCGGCGTTCCCGAACCTCCTGGTCAACGGCGCCAGCGGCATCGCGGTCGGCATGGCGACCAACATGGCGCCCCACAACCTCATCGAGGTCGTGGCCGCCGCGACGCACCTGCTCGAGAACCCGGATGCCACCACCGAGGAGCTCATGGAGTTCGTCCCGGGCCCGGATTTCCCGTCCGGGGGCATCCTGATGGGGCTCGACGGCGTCAAGGACGCCTACACGAACGGCCGCGGCGCGCTCAAAGTGCGTGGCAAGGTCTCGGTCGAGCCGCTCGGTCCGAGGCGCACCGGCATCATCGTCTCGGAACTGCCGTACATGGTCGGCCCCGAGCGTCTCATCGAGAAGATCCGCGACGCGGTCCAGGCGAAGAAGCTGCAGGGCATCAGCGACGTCACCGACCTCACCGACCGCAACCACGGTCTGCGCGTCGCTATCGGCATCAAGACGGGCTTCGACCCGAACGCCGTGCTCGAGCAGCTCTACCGGCTGACGCCGCTGGAGGACTCCTTCAGCATCAACAACGTCGCTCTCGTCGACGGCCAGCCGCGCACGCTCGGCCTCAAGGAGATGCTGAGCGTCTACGTCGGCCACCGCCTCGAGGTCATCACCCGACGCAGCCGCTACCGTCTGGCCCGCCGTGAGGAGCGCCTGCACCTCGTCGAGGGGCTGCTCATCGCGATCCTCGACATCGACGAGGTCATCCAGGTCATCCGCTCTTCCGACGACTCCGAGCAGGCCCGCGCACGGCTGCGCTCGGTCTTCGACCTGAGCGAACTGCAGGCCGAGTACATCCTCGAGCTGCGTCTGCGCCGACTCACCAAGTTCTCCCGCATCGAGCTGGAGGCGGAACGCGACTCCCTGCTCGCGGAGATCGCCGCGCTGCGCGAACTGCTGGAGAGCCCGGTGCTCCTCCGCGCTGTGGTCGCACGCGAGCTGGATGCCGCCGCCGATGCCTACGGCACCCCGCGCCGCACCCTCCTCATGAACGCCGCTCCCCCGAAGCCGCGCGCCACGAAGGGATCCGTCGACCTGCAGATCGCCGACGCCCCCACCGTGCTCGTGCTCTCCACGACCGGCCGCGCCGTGCGCGTCGACCGCGTCGAGGGACAGGAGCTCGGCGTTCCCGCGCGACGGAGCAAGCACGACGCCATCCTGACGACCGTCGAGACCACGGTGCGAGCGGAGCTCGGGGCGCTGACCAGCGCAGGCCGCGTCATGCGCTTCTCCCCCGTCGATCTCCCGTCCGTGCCCGCGACATCCGTGCAGCTCGCAGCCGGGACGCCTCTCCGCGACTACCTCGGACTTCTGTCCAAGAACGAGCGGATCATCGGCTTCGTGCGCTTCGACAGCGAGACGCCGATCGCTCTCGGCACGGCTCAGGGCACCGTCAAGCGGATCGTTCCGGCATCCCTCCCGGTCCGTCCCGAGCTCGAGGTCATCGGCATGAAGCCCGGCGACACCGTGGTCGGCGCGGCCGAGGCGCCGGACGACGCCGAACTCGTGTTCGTGACGACCGATGCGCAGCTGCTGCACTTCGCGGCATCCGCGGTCCGGCCGCAGGGCGCCCCTGCCGGCGGAATGGCGGGCGTCAAGCTCTCCGCCGGCGCCTCCGTGCTCTTCTTCGGCGTGGTCACTCCGGGCTCCGACGCCGTCGTCGCGACGGTCTCGGGCGGCGACAGCATCCTGCCGGGCACCGACCCGGGGCGGGCGAAGGTCTCGACGTTCAGCGAGTACCCGGCGAAGGGCCGCGCGACCGGCGGTGTGCGGGCGCATTCGTTCCTGAAGGGCGAGGACCGGCTCACGGTCGCCTGGGTGGGTCCGAGCCCCGCACAGGCCGTCGACCCGACCGGCGCGGTGCGCAAGCTCCCGGAGCCCGGAGCGCGTCGCGACGGCTCCGGTCAGCCCATCGACGGAGTCATCGGCAGCATCGGCCGCACGATCGTCTGACGGACGGGCGACGTCCCCGAAGTCAGAGGCGCAGCGCCAGCACGTTCGCGGTGAGCCCGGCAGCGGTGCCGCAGAGGATCACGGTGTCACCGGCGCTGACGCGCCCCGCGTCCAGCGCCCGCGTGAGCATGAACGGCACGGAGGCCGAGACCATGTTCCCGAACGCCGCGACCTCATCGACACGGCGATCCGCCGGGATGCCCAGGCGGTCGAGCATGGGGCCGAGTGCGGCGGAGGCCTGGTGCGGAAGCCACAGCGCCACGTCGTCGTAGTCGATGCCGTGGCGTTCGTGGAAGCGCTCGAAGAATCCGGGCAGCACGCGCATCATCCCGAGCAGCGCGCGGCGGCCGTTCATGTCGAAGAGGTAGTCGCCGGGGTCGCTCTCCGCATAGAGCTGGGCCGGTGAGTGCGAGAGTCCCCCGCGGATCTCGGTGTCGTGTGCGTAGGCCGGCCAGGTCTGCTGTGCGCTGGCGATCACGCCGCGCGACGGGTCGTCCGATCGACGCAGCACGACGGCTGCCGCGGCATCGCTGAACAGCTCGTAGCTCTCCCGCTGGTCGGGGTTGAGGAACCGTGTCCCGACATCGCCCGCGAACACGAGGATCGTTTCGTGGTCGCCGGAATCGAGGTACCGCGAGGCGACGTCGAGCGCGGTGATGAAGCTGGTGCAGGTCGAGTTCACGTCGAACGCCGCAGCATGCCCCTCGAGAGTCAGCCGCTCGAGGACCAGTGCCGCCGTGCACGGGATCGGCTGGATGCCGGCCGCCGACGCCCCGAGGACGAGATCCACCTCTTCGATGCCGATACCGGCGCGCGTCAGGGCCCGCTCGCACGCCGCCGCCAGCATGTCCAGATGCGACATGTCGTCCGCGATGCGATAGCGCACCTCA